>ENA-OUQK01000383-OUQK01000383.1-human-gut-metagenome-genome-assembly--contig:-NODE-383-length-27625-cov-31.647080_pt1 | contig 27625 bp, 22 predicted proteins | sample MGYA00237954_ERZ548842 | MGnify/ENA primary metagenome ERZ548842 (study PRJEB26490, sample SAMN05194704) | human gut metagenome | biome: terrestrial biome; feature: human-associated habitat; material... | reverse complement strand
TAAGACATCACGTAGGCATGTATTGAACATTTACTCAGACAACAATGCTTATGCCTTATTCCCATTGAAAAGAGTGGTATACAGGTTCATGCGCATCCAGTTCACCAATACACTTCCTACATCGAAGACGATATTCTTGTATCTACTCATTGCTATCTGATTCTTTAAACATTCACATAGAAAAATTCAGGCTGCTTAGGTTCCGAATACGCTTTCTCGAATTTCCAGCTGACAGCCTTATACAGCAGGCCACCGAAAAGTCGGGCTTGCTCAGGACAGACCACGACACAGCGTCCGCAAGAGATGCATTTCTTTTCGTTGGTCTTGTAGGGTTCCCCCATAGTGATGGCTCCGACAGGGCACATTTTCACACAGGCATGGCAGGATGTACATTTTCCCTTACTTCCTTCTGGATGCAGAGGAATAGGCTTGGTATCACGATAAGGGCGATTTCCCTTTACCATCAGTCGGCTGACTGCTGACATCTTTGGTATTTGGAGTAGAAGTTCCCTATTCTTTGAAGCAAAATCATGGAGTTTCTCCATATCATCCGCATTAGGTCTTCCTTCTGCTATCTTGGGAAATATAGAATGCTGGGCTATGACGGCTGCTGCTGAGAGCAACTTGAAGCCGTGGGATTCCATCAGATCCTTCAGTTCTATGAGCGTATCATCATATGCTCTGTTTCCATAGACTGATACGATGATGGCTGGGGTATTGTTTCCAAGAAAACGTCTCAATGAACGAACTGCCATTTCCGGGACTCTACCAGCATAGGAAGGTACGCCCACAATCAGCAGATCGCCATCACTTCCCAGCGAGACATCATCCTTCAGCACGTCTGAGGTAATGTCATACTCAATGACAGGCTTCTGAAACTGGGATGCTATCTCACGAACGATACGTTTGGTGGAGAAAGTGGCACTAAAATAGGCCAAATGGATATTCTTAATGTTCATAATGTCTTTGGTTTCTTTTTGTTGGGTGCAAAGTTACTATTTTTAGGCGAAACCAGCGAGTGATTTCTAGAATTTTGTTATCTTTGCAGAAGATTTGCTGCACTCGGCATCATATTGACGAGGATTTTTGAAATAACAAAGGAACATAAAATGATAGATACAAGACTGAAAGTTTTCAGAAGTGTGGCTACACTCCTGAGTTTCACTAAGGCTGCCAACGAACTGTTCATCAGTCAGCCTGCCATCAGCAAGCACATACAAGAGCTTGAAAAGGAATATGGGGTGCAACTGTTCGACAGAATCGGCAATCGCATCCAGCTCACCCGTGCCGGACAACTTATGCTTGACCATGCCTGCAAGATTATCGATGCCTATCAGAATCTCGATTTCGACATGAAGAAGCTCACAGAGAAATCAGGTGGCGAACTGCGCATCGGAGCCAGTACCACCATCTCACAATATGTTCTCCCCGAACTGATTGCTGAATTCAGGAAACTATACCCCGACATTCGTATTACCCTGCTCAGCGGAAATTCTCATGAGATAGAGGATGCGCTTGCTGCAGGAAGGATAGATCTGGGTATGGTGGAAGGCATCAAGCGGCAGCCCACCTTTAAATACACTCCTTTCATGAAAGATGAGCTGGTGGCGTTCGTACATTGTTCCAATCCCCTAGCCCAGCAAGATGAGATTTCTTTGAATCTTCTCAGGCAGACACCGATTGTACTGCGTGAATTAGGTTCCGGAACCTTGGATGTCATCCAAAAAGCCCTGCAGGAAAACGGCATTGCTCTTTCTGATCTGAACATTGAGATGAATCTGGGAACCACAGAGGGCATCAAGCATTTCGTGGAACATTCCTTAAGCATGGGTATCATCAGCATAAGAGCCATCTACAGGAGTATCTATGAACAAGTATTCAAGGTTCTGGAAATTGAGAATCTGAAGATGGAACGAGAATTTCTATTTGTTGAGAAGAGGGGCGAGACCGCTAAACTCCAGCAGACATTCAAGAGATTTATAACTAAAGATTATAACGTATAGTTATTATGTATATACAACATCTCATGATTTTTCGTACCTTTGCACCCGCTTTTCAAAAGCGAATAACCGACAAAAAAAGAAAAATATGAGATTATCAGAACAAAGGAGCAGTATGCTGCATGGCGTATTGCTCATCGCGCTCTTCGCATGCGCTGCTTTCTACATCGGTGGCATGGACTGTGTGAAAGCTCTTTCGTTTAGCCCCATGGTAGTGGGCATCATCATTGGTATGCTCTATGCCAATAGTTTACGTAACAACCTGCCTGACACCTGGGTACCGGGCATCAAGTTTTGCAGCAAGCGAATCCTCCGCACAGGCATCATCCTTTATGGTTTCAAGCTCACCTTCCAGGATGTGATGGCTGTGGGCTTCTCTGCCATCGTAATGGATGCCATCATCGTATGCGGCACCATCGGTTTGGGAATCCTGGTGGGAAGACTCCTGAAAATTGACCGCAGCATCGCACTGCTCACCGCTTGCGGAAGTGCCATCTGTGGAGCTGCTGCAGTATTGGGTATAGATGGGGCCATTCGTCCGAAGCCTTACAAGACGGCAGTAGCCGTAGCCACCGTAGTCATCTTTGGAACATTATCCATGTTCCTCTACCCTATTCTCTACAGGGCTGGCATCTTTGACCTATCACCAGATATGATGGGACTCTTTACGGGTTCCACCGTTCATGAAGTAGCCCATGTGGTAGGTGCAGCCAATGCCATGGGAGCCGAGGTGAGCAACAATGCCATCATTGTGAAGATGATAAGGGTGATGATGCTGGTACCGGTATTACTGGTGATTGCATGGACCGTTGCAAGGGATGTTGCCAAAAGAGATAATCTGGAAAATGCTGATACCAACAAGCCTAAAATCAGCATTCCATGGTTTGCCATTCTCTTCCTGGTAGTGATCGGATTCAATTCTCTTGATTTGCTTCCGGAAAGCATAGTGGATTGGATTAACCAACTGGACACCTTCCTCCTGACCATGTCCATGGCAGCATTGGGAGCCGAAACAAGCTTTGACAAATTCAAGAAAGCTGGCATTAAGCCTTTCCTCTTGGCTGCCATTCTTTATTGCTGGCTCATTGGAGGTGGATATTGTCTGGTGAAGTTTGCCATTCCTTACTTGCAATAATAGTATCACATATATGATACTGTCAAAACTGAATATCCATGTGAAATATTGAACGATTCACATGGATATTTTTATTCGTTAACGTCTTTACTTTCTTCTTCTCCAAGGAATTTCAACCGTAGGCTCGTAAGCTTTCAAGCCTTCATCACCTGTAAAGCTTTCAACTTCATATCCTAAATCTGTATAATATTTTACCACCTCAACAATAGAAGCATCGCCTAAAGCTTGCCCTCCTATAACAGTGATCTTCCACTTCTCTGCCAACTTTTTTAAGTTTTCAGGATTCCACAAACTGCTTTGTTCAGTAAATGCAGCCCATGGTGATTTCTCATCAGCCGAACCGATCATGATTTGAGCAAATTCCTCACCTAATGACATTCTGTCTCCTGAAGAATGAGCTATATGATTTTCTGTCTCAATGATCGTTGCCAGTGGCAGGATAAAGGTTGTTCCTTTCTTCTTTTCTTCCTCTATTTTCTCAGAGACCTTCTCGTATGTAACCAAGGCATTGCTTGGACCACAAGTTTCCTTTCCTGATACTTTGAGCCAAACGTAAAGTACACTCGTATCAATCACCAATACCTTTCTCATTATATTTTATCGTTAACCATCATTCTACCAATTGTTCCTGAAGCCATCAATTTGGTTAGATTCTCTTTTTCTTCCAAGAGATTGACATGACTATCACCATTCTCATCACGGGTAACATAGCTGACAAACGGAATCATCTTGTTGCCTAACTCATCTAACAAAACTGGATTATGCGTCGTACAGAGCACATCAACCTGGCGCTGTCGTGACAAGTCCTTCAACATATCAACCAACTCCTTAGCACGAGAAGGATGCAAGCCATTATCCACCTCTTCGATAAGCAATAAACTATGAGGTGCAACCGCCAAAAAGCTACGACAATGCACATAAAACGCCAGCTACATTACTACCATCAGACTTCAACTCTTTTGAAATCTTGCAGTAATCACGCATCTTAGCAGGAACAGGATCAAGAATGATGATGCTACAATACTTGCCCAAATTGCGGTGAGTTAATAGACCGTGACCTGAATGTAGCAAAAAATATACTTGATGAAGGTTTAAGAAATATATCGGCAGGAACTGTCGATTACACCGATGGAAAGGGCGTAAGACTTGCTTGCAAGCATTCCTTGATGAAGTCGGAATCCTACAAGTCTTTAGCTTGTGGGTAGTTCAATTAATGTTAGCGGATAATAGTATCCGTTTTCAGCCTGTAAAAGTACAAAAATAAGATACTACGTCACAAATTACTCAATAATTTGCCACAAAAGTACAAATTTTCAGTGCATCCTATCTGCACAGTACTAAAAAAGCCACCAGTTTTACTGATGGCTCACCGATTTAAGAAATAAACTAATCAATTTACTATCCGTTGTATTCCAAACATTATGATTGTTCTAAATACTACAACTCCATCCTGTACCATATAAATGCCTGTTATGAACCAGGTACTGATGAAGCTATCAGAACTTCCTTGCCAGTTTCTCTGCCTCTACCGGCTTATTGGTAGTAATGAAATCAACATTCATTTCAATGAGCTTCTTGATGATAACATCATCATCAGAAGTCCATCCATTTACCTTCAATCCCAATTCATGAGCTTCTTTAATCCACTCAGGATGCTTGAAAAGTATCTTATAACTATAATCAATACCTTGATAACCAAGTTTCTTCACTTCAGCTGGTGTATAATTGCCATTAACATAATAAATAACAGCATTAGAATCCAACTGACGAACCAATGCACAAGCTGCAGAACTGAAAGAGATATACTCCACCTGTTTGGTCAAGCCCATACGATTCACCATCTCCACCGTTTTGCGAGTAAGACGATCTTCGTCGCACTGTAAAGGTTGTCTTTTGATTTCAAGAATCAGTTTTATTGCAGGATGATTCTTCAACTCATTTAAATATTGCTCTAAGGTTGATACTTCTTCTCCATTTTTTAGAAGTTGTATTTTCAAATCAGCATACTTTGAATCAGCAATGATCAAATCATTGATTTTCGGGTCATGGTTGACAATGATAACACTGTCAGCAGTGATATGCACATCACATTCAGAACCGTAAACCTTGGCATCTGCAGCCTTACGCAAAGAAGCTATCGAGTTTTGGGCCGAACCTTTCGTATCCCAATACCCACGATGTGCTATTATCTGAGTCTTAACTTTTGGATTTGAAATCAGAACAGTTTGCTCATATTTCTCTCCAAAACGATTGGTGAATACCACCGTAATACTCTTGGCATCAGAAGAAGGCAAGGCTCTAAACAGATGCCCGGTAGCAGTAAGACCTTCCTTATGTCCTTTGCTCGCAGCATAGGCTTCATCTACATCAACAAATTTCTCCATCTCACCCATGGCTTGTCCGTCCTGCAGCCATTCAACCTTGCAGCTTGGATCCCAATCCCAAACATTTACCACTACATATTGAGGCTGACTCAACATATTACCTTTACCATAAACACGCATCTGATAATCAATGCTATGACCTGTGGATTTATAATGCCATTTCAGCTGATTCCCATCCACATCCATCACCAGATAACCATTAGGCGCTCCACAGCGATTAACCTGACTCTTCCACCAGGCACCACAGGCGGCACCAATATTGTGTTCCAAAAGTTGAGCATCCATGACATTGTTCTGGAAATAATGAGTATGACCAGTCAAGACATGTACCTGATAATCCTTTAGGGCATCGGCCAACTCCTCTGCATTGCGAACATTGCCCTCACCCTCTGTGCTATTCCAAACAGCCGCATGCATATTGAGGAAGACCAAAGAGCCCTTCGGTACAAAACTCAAATCATGCTTCAGCCAGTCTAAATCAGCATCCGTAATAGCCTCTATATACTTCTTGTGACCCACGTAATTTATATTCTTCAACGTAACTACGTGTACTTTACCTATGTTGTAGGAATAATTGACAGGTCCGAAAAAACGGTGATAATATTGCTCTCCATATACAGGTGTACCAAGTGTCATATTATGCAAATCCTGATAACGCTTGTCGAAATCATGATTGCCTATACATTGGAAGGTAGTCATTTTGATGCCATCAAATGAGGCGGCATATTCACCATACAGGTTCATACTGTCAAAAACTAAATCTCCCAAGGTATTGGCCACTACCTCTCTCTCTCGGCTCAGGGTATCCACATAGCCCTTCAAATCGCGGATAGATTCCTGCTTCCAACGCTTCATGTCATGCTCATTCTTTACCTGAGGATCAGAGATGGCAATATAATAAAACTTATCAGATAACTTTTTCCTCTTCTCCAAAATGAAATCATGTCGGCTGTGATCTTTTACAAGTTCATCCACGCGAACGTAAAAGCCTTTAGCAAGGCTCTTCTGGCAGGGAAGCACATAGGATGAAGGAGTGGATATACTGACGAACTTGCAGACATTGGTATCAGTAGGCAATGTCCATTCTCCAAGAGAATTGGTTTGCACAAAACTTCGGCCATTGTTTACAACCACCCCGGCAATCCCCTTACCCTTGATGTCTTTTACCTTACCGGAAAAAACAAAAGAAGAAGCTTGTTGGGCAGCCATACCCAATGGCATGGCCCCAATAGACGCTAACAACAGAATTTTACTCAGATTTTTATTCATCACGCTAAAAACTAAACATTTATCAATTTAATATGGTCAAAGAAAGCCAAAGCCTCTTCTGCAGTATTGGCATCACCGGCAGCCTCCTCCAAGGCTGCAGTATCACTCTCCAGGCAGATGATGTTGGCACAATCCAGTACATGACTCATGATTCGAATTGCCTCCTCTTTGGTCATATGCTGCGACTTATAGCTCTTCTTTACATATTTGTTCACACGCTCCACGGCCTTGAAGACAGCCGGCTTTCTAAATTCTGTTCCTGAAGAACTCAACCCCACCTCTACCTCATAGGTGTGGGTATAGTTACAGAGGAAAGTATTCCATTTCTTGGTAATCTCACCACCTAAGAAATGCTCTTCATCAAAAGCTGGCTTGACATTGGGAATCTCCCCACCATATACTTCGAGCGTAAACTCTTTCTTGTCCTCTGCAGCCATGTGGGCAACAGTACCCATCAGAAGCGCTGCAATCAAAAATAGTCTTACTTTCATTTTTTCAATCCTTTCATTAAACATCTAATCAATTATAATTCTGGTCTCTTCTGCCAGATCAGTCGGGTATTGAAATCATCACCACCCATCGATTTCACAGCCTCCAAATAATGTTCACGATTCATACGTTGCAAGATAGCTGGGTATTTGAAACGATATGGCATATGCAATGAAGCATCTACACCTGGACCTTTCGGTACATCAGGATAACCGGTACGATTATACTCAAACCATTGCTGGAAATCAATGAAGAAGAGTGCATAGAACTTCTGTTCCATGATGCGGCGAAGCGTTCCATCATACGCTGCCTTCCCGTTATCAAAATACCCGTCAGGAACCTCAACTCCCCATTGCGTAATAGCTGCAGCAACAGCTTTTTCATAGAGCAGCCTGGCATCATCAGAGATAAGACCGCGTTGTGCCAACTCTGCCTTGATGAAGAGTACCTCTGCATAGGTGAGACACTGTATATCCTGTGGCGCTGTGGCCAGATTTGCCGCATTTGGAGAAGAAGCAGTAAATGTAGGCTCCACATCATAACCACTAGGCAAACCGATAAAGGAAGTAACCTCTTGACCGGTTTGAGGATCCTTATTGGTAGCCTGAGTTGCAAACACTTCCAGACGAGGATCCTTCCAATCCTGAAGACGATCGATGAAAAATGCAGAAAGTGACTTGTAGGCAGAAAGGTCTGATGGACGTGTCATTGGAGCTTCATCAGGAGCAATTCCTGAGATATGTACCTTAGCATTGTCATCATTCGATTCAAAAACCGGATAAGTAGTAGGATCTGCCAACATCTTCTTCAACTCTGCCTTGGCCAAATCACCCAATTCCTTGGAATCTATGACACGCAGCAAAGCGCGCAAACGCAAGGAGTTGGTAAACTTCTTCCATTTCAGGATGCCCTGCAAGTCAGAACCGCTGCTGCAATACATCTTGTCACCATTGGTATTGAACTGCAAACCTTTTTTGAGATTATATATGCTGTTCGCCACATCCAAGCTGTCGATGATAAACCTGTAGACATCAGTCTGAGACTCAAACTTTGGATAGTAGAGCTGTTCCTCACCACGGCATGATTCCTGTACAGGAATATCACCGAAGGCATCTGTCGTGTTCTCAAATATCCAACATCTGAGGGTCAATGCAATTGCCTGATAGTTCGGATCTCCCACTTTCACGGCTTCGTCATAGATGGCCTTGGCATTGGTATTCCATTTGTAATAATTGGTCCAGACGCCATCACCTGCCGTATCACTGATGTTGAACCAGCCCACACCGCTGGTGGAGTTTGTTGTTACAAGGCACTGCATCAACTGGAAGGTCCAGCTATTGTATCGGGTCCAGGTGTAAGTGCCCATACCATAAATGAGAGGATCCAAAAAACTTCCAGCATTAGCAGTATTCATACGGGTTGGATCCACATTGGTATCGTCCATTGATTCGCATGCCGAGGTCATCAGCATGAAAGGAACGGTCATCAGCGTCATTATATTTCTAAAAATCTTTTTCATCGATTCTTTCTTTTTTTGTTCATTACATCTTATTCTTAACTAGAAATCAACTTTGAGATTAACACCCCAGGAACGACTGGTAGGAAGAGTACCCACCTCTACACCTGGTACAAATGTATTGCCATCAAGTGAGGTTGTCTCCGGGTCATACATTGGATAACTGGTAATGCAAAGCAGATTGCGCCCATATATACCCACTGAAGCATTGTTGATGAAAGTATTCTTCAACCAAGATTTTGGCAACTGATAATCCAGACGAACCTCGCGAAGCTTGAGATAAGTGGTACTGAAAGTATTGGTTTCCACATTACCAATGCGGTAATACTCCTTATAATATGACTCCAGGGTGACAAGTTTCTGATTCGGACTATAAGTACCATCTCCGTTATCAACCACACCCGGTGCTATGCAATACACACCAGCTACAGGAGTAATCTTCTGCTTTTCAAAGAGCTTCAGAACATCAGGGTCCGCAATATCCAGGTAGAGACTGGTTCCAGGCTTTCTACCATTCAAGGTCTCAGCCAGGTGACCCTGTTCGCACATCTTGTGATGTGACTGAGAATAGGTCATACCTCCAACCTTTCCATCCCATTGCATGGAGAATGACCAGTTCTTGAAGCGCAACGAGGTATTGAATGCACCCTCCCAGTCTGGTAAGGCACATGCCACATATTCAATCTCAGAAGGACGAGCAGGCAAACCGGCAGAAGTGATAATCACCTCACCCTTAGCATTACGCTTGAGTTTGTAGCCCCAGATATCTCCCGTGGTTCCACCTTTAGTGCCGATGATACTTACATTGCCACTCACATAAGAACCGAGAATCTGACGCTCATCAGCAAATTCAGAAAGTGATTCTATCTTGTTCTTATTGGTTGACCAGGTAGCGGTCATATCCCACTGCCAATCTCTATTCCTGATAGGAGTACCACGGAGTACGATCTCCACACCTCTGTTGCTGACACATCCCGAATTGATGGTACCCTTGGTGTATCCAGTAGTAGGATCAAAGGGAGCATTGAGAATCTGATTCTTGGTGCGATTATAATAATAGGTTACATCCAATCCCAAACGGCTGCCAAATGCTTTGAAATCCAATCCTCCTTCCCAGTTGGTAGACATCTCGGGCTTGAAGTCGGCATTATAAAGTGTACCTGGCTTAACCAAAGAACCCGAGAAATCACTAGTTGTATAGTAAGGTGATGTCTTGTAAGGCTGAGTATCATTACCCACCTGTGCCCAAGAAGCGCGCACTTTCAGCAGATTCACCCACTTTGGCATTTTCATCATGCTATTCAACACACCACTCAGACTCACAGAAGGATAGAAGAAAGAACGATTCTTGCGCGGCAAGGTAGATGACCAGTCATTGCGCCCTGTTATATCCAGGAACAACATCTCCTGATAAGCCAGATTAGCCATGAAATAAAGCGAGTTCACACGCTTCTTGCGAATAGTGGTACCAACCAATGGATTTGAAACTCCATTGGCCAAACTATATACACCAGGCGTATTCAACCCGGTAACAGAAGCTGACAACAAATCATAATACGACTGCATCATGTTACCACCCGCTGAAGCATTCACGTTGAGTCCATTCTCGAAACTGTTATGGTAAGATAAAAGTACATCAGAGTTAACCTCATAGTCAAAGATGTTCTGCTTCTTGAAGAAACCGGTAGGGAAAGCCTTGTCATCCCATGGTCTGTGCTGCTCCTGCTGCTGAGCCGTAGCCTGTAAACCAGAACGCAACTGCAAATCAAGGAAACGATTGATGGTAAAATTGGCAGAAATATTACCATTGAAACTATGCTTCTTTGCAGGGTTGGTTGCCTCGTAAAGCAAAACATACGGATTAGGCAGATAACTGGAGAATGGACGTATCTGCTTGATATTCTCCTTACCCTTGTACCACATTGGCTTAAACCAATCGAGGTTGAAGTTAGGATTCATGAATATCAGGAAATAGCTTAAGGAGTTAGAGTTATAGGTAAGCTGAGGAGTATTCTCCACATCTCTGTAAGTATAACTCATACGTGCATTGATCTTCACACGCTTGGAAATCTGTTGTGATCCGGCGAAAGCTGCAGTCAAGCGCTGATAGCCAGAGTTAGGCAAAATCCATTCACTCTTACTATGAGTCAAAGAGATACGCATATTGCCTGTACCGTTATTACCAGTCAAGGCCAGGGAGTTGGTCATCGTATGCCCCGTTTGGAACAATCCGGAGTGATTGTCTTTATAGGCTCTCCAAGGAGTGGCCACATCAGCACGACCTTCTTTCTCCGGGTCATATTGATAGAACATCTGTCCATCAAACTTCGCACCAAAAGCTGAGCTTGTACCACTGGTGCTAGCCAAACCATCATCACCTGCACCATAGGAGTAATAAGGTTGTCCAGCCCACTCTGTCCCCTTAGAACCGATGTTCTTGGCTACACCCTGTCCGAATTCATACTGATAATCAGGAAAGTGAGCAGCCTGTTCCCAGGAATTATTGAAATTATAACTGATACCTAATCCCTTCTTGGCTTTCTTACCAGACTTGGTGGTAACCATAATGACACCATTAGCAGCTCTTGAACCATAGAGAGCAGAGGCAGACGCTCCCTTCAATACCTGAATGCTCTCAATGTCATCCGGATTTAAATCAGAGAATCCATTACCAAAGTCAATCGAACCTTCGGAGTTGCCACCGGCACCATAAGAGCCACCAGGATTATTCATAGGGCTGGAAAGTGGCACACCATCCACAACGATAAGTGCGCCATTTCCGTCCATATTCATGGAAACGTTGCCACGAAGATTAATCTGGGTTGATGACAGGGGACCACCGGCTGAAATGACATTCAAACCTGCCACCTGTCCCTGCAAAGCTTGAGACCAGTTGGCAGGCATCGTTGCCGTAATTTCAGAACCAGATACGGTTTGGGTAGCATATCCGAGACTTTTTTCCTCACGCTTGATACCCAAAGCGGTAACCACTACATTATTCAGTTCTATAGGATCGTCGCTGAACTTCGACTTCTGTATTTTTTTACCATTTACAGAACTTTTCTTTTCAATAGTCTTGCTGCTATCCTGTGCAACTTGACCATACATGCTTCCTGCAGTACAGCATAATGTGAGCGCGAAGAAACAATGCTTCATACGTTGCTTTTTCATTTACTACCTTTTTATAGAGAATTCATAACTAACAATTTCTGGTGCAAAGGTAGGACTATGATATTACGTATTGAGGTCAATGAGGATACATTCTATTTACTTTCTTGTTATCAAAGAATTACAAACAAAGCTAACTTCCACATATACAACTGATTGCAAAAATTTGGAGCAAACTAAAGACAACAGTTTGCAAAACTCAGCCAAAGGAAGAATGCTTTGATGCCTTTACTCCATTACCTGTTGCTGTCTTCCTCTAACCTGTGATCCCGTTCATATACATCAAGAGCATACTCCTGCCTGAGCAGTTCACCCCGATGAAGCCCTTCAACCACCTCTGCCGTAAGTCCACAATCACTGAAATCAACAAGATAAGTACAAAGCAACTTGTTGATGATAGGAATGAGATCCTTTGCTCCTAAGCTGCAAGCTAAATCAATGGCCGCAGCCACCACGTAACCATCACAACAGTCAGCGGTTTCCAATCTGCCATCATAGAAGACGAGCATGTCCTTCACCCACGCTGTCGCCTGTTCCTTCAAGGCAGGATTCTTTTCAACATAAAACTCCACATATTCATAAACGTTCATGCGGCAGTAATGGTCAAGCTTTGGCGTTTTCAGGAATTTCGTGAATTCAGAGAAAGGATCCGGATTCAACTTGTAGAGGGTTGGGGCAAAGAGATAATTGGTCGCCAGCCAGCTCAACTGATCTAAGAAATCACTTTCAAACTTCAATACATCCATCAGAAGACGGAAAGATTCCATGTTACCCACCTCTGCAAGAAGGATGATGCTATGACGTATGGCAGCAAACAGTTCCCCTGTCGCTTTCAAATGCTGGTATTTGCCCAAGCCATACCTGATTATGTTCTCCAAGTCCTGACGCAACTCCTCGTGATCTATAGTCAGCAAGAGATCGATGATGTGATCCGGCAGGATCCATTTATAGGCATGAAAAGTCAGATACGACATCACTTCGGGATGCAGCAGCTTGATATGAGTTGGATATGATGGCAATTCGTAGCCATACACTTCCTCATGGATTTCATATTCACAACCCTGAAATTCCTCTTCATGCCAATCCCATCCACCAATATATGCCGTACTATCTCCTACTCGGAACTTGAAGTTTCTGCCAAGATGTTCCTGCATGGTAGAAAGATAACAAGATACCTCCAACCTGTCTTCTGCAAGCAGATAATGCATACCATTCAAGCCCCATTGATATTCAATGAGAGGAACGTTGTCATCATCTTCTTCCAGGATATATTGAGTAATGTCCCATGCATCAACAGGTTCAATGCCGGCTTCCTCAGCAAATTCAATGGAACCATAGATCAGATTGTGAGCCACCTCATATGGTATCTCCACCATCCTGTCATTCTCTTTATCCGAGTAGTACTCAACAATTTCTGCCAACTTTCTGGGTGATACGTTGAAGAAATATCTGGTTCCTATCAGACCCCTGCACAACTTGTCGATGCAGAAATCCGCACATGTTACAGTTCCCTTTGGGTGAATACGTGTCACGATGACCATAATTTCATCGGCATCTTTCCAGTTGGCATAAGTATAGCATTTGCCAAGAGGAAGCATACGGGCTTTCTCCTTGATATATTTCTCCGGACTCATCGGCTGAGCACCGGATTTATTGTTCTTTTTCCCCATTCGTTTTAAATTTATCTTATCTATCAATTTTTCCAGTAAACAAAAGTATTGAACACCTGTCGGCGGGAAGCCTAAACTTCTCTCATTTGAACATAAAGGAAAAACATCTGATCAGGAATAGAACGTTAGTTTACCTTATGTCAAATCCTAGAGACTATTATCAATGAAAGAATCCAATTCTTTACACTGCTTATAGTACGTATACACTTCCTTTATAGAACAAATTTTTGACATCATATATTTATTACATAGCACTTCGAGAGAAGAAGATGTTGAGCCAATGCCATCAAATTACAGGAATTGTATCAGGCAGGAAAGAAATGGGGCGTGAAGGTAGATGGTAAAGTTATCGTGCCACCCCTCTACTGCAGTATAGCGCAACCTGTTGGTGCCTATTGCGCCTTTGAACAGATACCCAAACATTGGAGCATTATGACATTGAAAGGAAAAGTGATTGTTGATGCCAAATATGAGAAGGTGGAGATTCGTGACAATGGAATCGCCGTGGTAACAGGCATAATGGGAAAAACACAGACAATCAAACTTTTAAAGGTAAAAAAGTAAAAGGGTAAAAAGGATTTTTGCTTTTTGAAATGACAATGAAGAAGATCAATGCTGTAAGCATGCAATAAAGCAATAGACAAATAGCGCAATACCTATATAGATATAAAAGTTAAGGGCGCTCTATCCTTTAGGAAGGAGCGCCCTTTTCTTATCATCTGACAGGAATCCCTATCTTGTTACACACATATCAATGCGAGAAAAATGATATATATAAATTATTGCCACAAAAACAACATATCCGATAGCAAAATGTCATTTTTAAGGCTAAAAACAAGTGGTTGACCCATATCAAGAAAGACATATTGCAATGATATTTCTCGGCAAAAGATGCCGTTATTCGATAAAAAAGTGTTAACTTTGCACTCGCATTTAAGGAATAACAAATAATAAATTTTAAAAAGGTTAATAATTATGATGACTATTTTTACAATGGCTTTCGCCGCAGTTATGTTTTCAGGTATGGTTCTTTGCATGGGCATGTTCTTGAAACACGTAGTAGACTCAATTCCAGAAATGGCTAACATGAGCCATTCTGTTAGCTTGAGCAAGTAAGAATAGAACACTACGATATACATAATATATATATATGAATCACTTTAGAAATAGAGAGAGATTTATATAACGATGAGGGTGTGTCATAAGTCTGGATAATAGTTGGTGTATAACAGTTGGCTACCGCATGCACAACAGGTGTTGTGCATGCGCATATCAGCTGTTATGCAAGCGCACAACAGCTGTTGTGCGATCGAAGATACTGACTGTCTCAACAACATATCCTATCTCTTCCAACAACATATCCTATCTCTTTCAGCGTCATATCCTATCTCTTTCAACAAATAGAAGAGGGTGAATCATAAACTTATGACACATCCTCATCTTGCTTAATATTCCATCGAGAAGGTGATACCTCTTCGCAGACATTTTACTTAAATGCCTGAATATACTGCTTTAAAGCATCACGTAATATCTCTTCACAACTCTTTTTTGTCTTAATCTTAGTTCATAGTCTTCATCAGACAAATAAGTCTGAACACCATGCATAGTGGCTCTTTTCTCTGCAAGAGACATCTTCTGTTTCTTAACAACAGTATGCTGTAGCGGTACTGATGGCATGGATTGAAAAACAGGTTTAAAAAACATGAAGTTTTAGCAGTAAAGTTTAAATTAATTATCCATTGTTGTCAATTTTGCAGAATCTTTAGTCAAAATTGGCAAAAACTGTTTATTCCAAATCTACAAACCGGGTTGGCACGTAACTTGCTCCTACATAGAGTGAAAGCCGAAGCCGAAAGGGCAAGGGGAACGACAAGAACCCTAAGTAATGACAGTTGAGGGTTTCTAGAAATCCTTGAGCCTCGTAAGCCGAAGCAATCGTTATTAAAAAGGATAAATTAAAAACAATGAGAAATCCCGACTGAGCCGGAAGGCGAAGAGAGGACGAGAAAAATAGAATTTGGAGGTTTTACATTATGTTGTTAGCTCGTAGAAATAACAGTGTTTCAAATTGGTTGAACAGTTGGTTTAATGACAACTTCTTTGATACAAACTTGATGCCACGCATGAACGCAACAGCTCCTGCAGTCAACGTCAAGGAAAGTGCTACAGCTTATACGATGGAGGTTGCAGCTCCTGGTTTGAAGAAAGATATGGTCAAGATGAACATCGATAAGGATGGCTATCTGAATGTATCCATCGAGAACAAGGATGAGAAGAAGGAGGAGAAGGAAGAGCATTACTTGCGTCGTGAGTTCTCTTACAGCAGCTACTCTCAGAGTTATGCTTTGCCAGAGGATGCTGATCAGGAGAAGATTTCCGCTGAGGTCAGTGACGGTGTCTTGAAGATTGAGATTCCTAAGATAGCCAAGGAGGAGAAGAAAGACGATGTTAAGCACATTGAGGTTAAGTAATCTTTCTTGAAGTGCTATGCAGCTTTCAAGATACATTCATTGCATTGAGAAAATAATTAAAATTGGGGGCTAGTCCTGATTATGGGGCTAGCCCTTTTTTGAATATATGAATTTAATTTTGGAAAGGATCAAGGATGATTAGAATATTTATTTCACTTGTTTTCTGTCTGATGTCTGCCTTTGCCTGTGCGCAGTCAAACCAGTCAGATAATATGTATCAATGGGGAAAAAACAAGGCCAGCGAGCAGTTGGTCAATGGTCTGAAGTCACGTCAGAAAACTCTCTGGAAAGAACAGCGCGATTTGCAAAACCGGATAGATAGTGTATATTGGGATGAAGCATTGGACGCTATTAAGGATACAACCTTTACTTTGGAAGCCGACAAGGTAGTTTTCCCGTATGGTCAGATTGCTTATGTTAATTCCAACACCAATTTCGTTTCCGTCAATAAGGACGATGCTGTTGTGCAGGTTGCCTTCAATGTACCCTTCTCCGGACCTAATGGCATTGGTGGAGTTACGGTTCAGGGAAGCGTAAGTGGATACAAAATTCAAACAGACAAGAAAGGGACTACACAAGTAAGTATGAGTGTTACTGGTATTGGTATTTCTGCCCAAATCTGGATTACCATGTATAAGGGAAGCCATGAAGCCAGTGTGGAAATTCTGCCTAACTTCAACTCTCGTAGGCTCACCCTTAATGGAGTCATACTACCTCTTCACAAGAGTACTGTATTTCAAGGGCGAACATTATAACAAAGAAGCCTGCTGACAATTATAGCCAGCAGGCTTTTTGCTTTCTTCGTCTTTCTGTCCCAAAAACTATGATTTCATGTCCAAAACTCTTCTTCGCCAGTGGGTTGCATCTTGCTCCCGCACTTTGGGCAAGTATGCATATCCCACCTGTGAATCCTGTCAGAACCACATCTTAGACATAGATTCCCAATGACGCAAGCAGACGCCGATAATCATGTGCTTTATGATGTGTTACGCAAACAGATTGCATAAAGCGTGCAATCGTTTGCACAAAGAAATATAACCTTTTTGAAACTTTTTCTTGCTTCGTATTGGATTTCTTCTTAAGTTTGCAGCCGAAAATAGATACCAACTAACAAATGATGGCTAAGTTTAATATAAACCAAACCAAATATAAAAGTAAAGATATGATGAAGCAAACATTCATAAAATCAGCTATGTTGCTGCTGCTGATTCTTTCAACGGCAACGACGCGAGCGCAGGAGGTCGCTCTGAAGACCAACTTACTGGGATGGGCTTCCACATCTGCCAACGCCGGCATCGAAATCGGCACGGGCAAGAAAACAACCTTCCAACTCTTCGGCACCCTGAACCCCTGGAAGTTCTCGGGCGACAAGAAGATGAGATTCTGGAATGTTATGCCAGAATACAGATGGTACACCTGCCAGAAGTTTGGAGGCCATTTCTTCGGAATCCATGCCTTAGGCGGTGAATACAACATTAAAAACATTGACATGCCCTTCGGCATCCTGCCGAAAACTCTGGAGGGCAGGCACTATGAAGGCTGGTATATTGGTGGAGGCCTCACCTACGGCTATCAGTGGTTGCTTAATAAGCACCTCAATTTCGAAGGGTCTATCGGTTTGGGATATGCCTACAGTCCTTACAAGCTTTACGGACGATGCGAAAAATGTCTCGACAAAGACCACCGCAACTATGTGGGCCCTACAAAAGCCGCACTATCTCTCATATACGTGTTCTAAGAATTTAATTTAACTGTAGTTTTAAACTGACAATAAAAACACGTAATAACTAGACAGAATACAAAAAAATTAGGGAAATCATAATATGGATAAGATGAAGCTTTATGCGGTCATTTCGCCCCTCTGCATACTCCTTTCTCAGGGCATCATGCCTGCTCAGGCTCAACAGCTGGCAGGGGGTAAGATTCAGGTAGAAAGCGTCTTGGCACGCAAGAACGGCAACCGGATGGACGTTGCCTTCCGTATGAATCTGAACGATTTGAAGATGAAATCAGAGCAGCAGATTGTTTTCACACCGGTAATGGTAGGAACTGATTCTATCGCTCTCAACCCTATCATCATCCAGGGTAGAAACCAGGCTGTAAGATACCGCCGACTTGCCGACAGCAAGAAGAATCCGCAGGCACAGGTTTTTACCCGAAAGAACAAGACCAGTCAGCAGGTTTACTTCGCCCAGTCTGTTCCTTATCAGAAATGGATGAAGAAGTTCAAACTTTCGGTGAAAGAAGATCTTTGCGGATGTGGCAACCTGATAGAACAGGACAATACGCCGATTGCGGATATCGACCGTACACCGAAGATTACGAAGGATTTCTTCGTGCAGCCGAAGGCGGAAGCCAAGAAGGTGAGAGCCGAAAAGGGTGAAGCCTATCTCAGCTTTGTAGTTAACAAGAGTTATATTCTTGCCAACTTCCGTGAGAATGCTACTGAGCTGAAGAAGATTACTTCCACCATCGACCTGGTGAAGAACGATAAGAACGTTGAAATCACAGATATTGATATCCACGGTTTTGCTTCGCCTGATGGTTCGTATGCCAACAACAAGCGCCTTGCCAACGAGCGTGCAGCTGCCCTCCGTAAATATGTGAGCAGCCTCTACACCTTAAACAGCAAACTCTTTACCTATCAGGCTACACCGGAAGACTGGGAAGGATTCAAGAAGAAGATTCAGGCTAGTCATCTGGCTGATAAGGAAGCAATTCTCGAGATAGCTAACTCCTCGCTGGCTCCCGACGATAAGGACCTGAAAATCAGAAAGCTCCATCCGGCAAGTTACCGCTACATTCTGGATCATATCTATCCTCGTCTCCGTCATAGCGACTATACGGTAACCTACACGGTTCGTCCGTTCAGCATCGAAGAGGCCAAGGAGATATTGAAGACCAAGCCACAGCAGCTTTCTCTGCAGGAGATGTTCCTGGTGGCACAGACTTACGAGCCGGGTTCGCCAGAGTTTAACGAGGTATTCGACATCGCCGTCCGTCTCTTCCCAGATGATGAGACAGCGAATCTTAATGCCGCCTGCACCGATTTGCAGAAAGGTGATCTTACTTCTGCCGAAAAGCATCTTGCCAAGGCTGGCAACTCGAAAGAGGCAGAACGTGTAAGAGATGTCTTCAAGCAGATAAAGGAATTGGAATAACAGAAAATTAGAGAATAACGATTATAAACAAGCTTAACTTTCAAAAATTATGAAGATTAAACATTTATTTGGCTTGGCTGTCATCGCAGCTATGACAGCAAGCTGTTCAAGCAATGAGGACCTGGGAACCGCAGGTCCAGGTACTGGTACTAATGAAGCAGGTGTTGGTTATGCAACTTTCACCATCAACTTGCCTTCGGTAAGTGGAACTCGTGCAGCAGATGCTGGTGGTGCTGAAATGAATGAAGGCACAGCAAAAGAGTATGCTGTAAGCAGCGCAACTGCCCTTATTTTCCAGAAGTATGGTTCAGATGAAGGCTCTTGCAAGTTTGTTGAGAGCGTAGATTTACCAACAGCTGCTGCAGATTGGACTGACGATACTACAGGTGGTATCACAACAACTTCTAAAAAGCTGGTAGCAAAGCTTACTAATGTGGATACCAAGAATCAATATTATGTTTTGGTTTTGCTTAATAACAATAAAACTGGTGGAGTAAAGGTAGCATTGCCTACTGTTGGTCAAAGTTATAATGAGTGGAACAGACAAATTTTGACTCCTTCAGTAGACGATTTGGCGGCTGATAATGACTTCTATATGGCTAATGCTCCGTTGAAAGGAACTGCCTCACCAACAACTTTGGTTACTATTGATAAAGAAAATATTTATCCTACCAAGGAAAAAGCAGAGGCAGGAACTAGTGCCGCAACAGTTTATGTAGAGCGTGGTGTAGCGAAGATGTCTGTTACTGATCCTACTACAAAAACAGTTATAGACAAGGCAACAAATACTCGTACACAGAGTACAGTAGAATTCAACAATTGGGCTTTGGATATCACAAACAAGAAGACATACGCTGTTCATAATATTGATGGCTTGAGCACAGATTTCCCTGCCATTTGGACTACTCCTCGTTTCATAGGTACTAACAGCCGTGTTTATTGGGGTAAGGATCCTAACTACAATTTGGATGTTCTCAATAAAACAGATAAAGAGGCAGATAGACAGGCAAACTTCAATTTCATCAATGCTACAAGTGGAATCAACAAAACCTTCACAGAGTCAGCATATTGCTTAGAGAACACCTTTAACTTGGCAAACATGTATCAGGGTCAGACAACCCGCGTTATCTTCAAGGCAACATATGCTCCTAAAAATGCTACTGGTGAGAGCCTTGCAGAGCAAGATGGAACATTCTACACCATCGGTAATATGACAACTATCCTGAATACGGATAAGTTGAAGACTGCTGTAGATGCTGTTGCAACTCCAGTTCTCCCAACAGGGTATACTATTGACTATACAAATTTCAAGAAAGAAGGTTCACATGTGATTACATTGGAAGATATCAAGGATGCTACTGGTGCAACTCTTGTTGCCGATAAAGTTTATAGTGGTAAGAAAGGTACAGAAATCGTTAAAGAGATTAATGATAAACTCGGCTTGAAAGCTGGTCGTCCAGAAGAGATGGTTGGTATCAATACCTATTTTAAGGGTGTTACATATTATATCGCTCGTGTTAAGCACTTCGGCTCATTGACTCCATGGAACTCAGGTGAATCTTATGGAAAAGATAACGTCAAGTATCTTGGCCGTTATGGTATGCTCCGTAACAACTGGTATGAATTGACAGTTGGCAACGTCTATGGCCCTGGCTACCCTGGTGTACCTCCAGTAGACCCAAATCAGCCAGATGATGAGAATGAGAAGTATCTTAGCGTCAGCGTAAAGATCCTTTCTTGGGCTAAGCGTTCAGACACAGTTGATTTGTAATCCATTACACATTATTATATATAGCTCAGCCGCTCTAGCGCTAAGGAGCGGCTGGCTATCTCGGAAGAATAAGAATCTATTTATACACTTTATTTTTTCATAAAACAGATAAGCATCATGGCAAACAAGAAGTTTAACAGTTGGATCAGGAATATATGCATGGGATGGGGCTTCATCATGGCGGGCAGCCTGCTAGCAAGCTGCAACGACTTGATGCACGACGACCTGCCTCCTTGTGACATGGGTGTTGACTTGCAGTTCAAGTACGACTACAACGTGCAGCGTGCCGACATGTTCAAAGATCATGTGGGCGGACTCAGCGTATTCGTATACGACGAGCAGGGCAACTTCATTGCTCGCCATGATGCCTATAACGATGCGACATCACAGCCGCTCAAGGACCCTAACTATGCCATGCGAATCAATCTGGAACCGGGCAAATACAGATTCGCAACCTTCGCCTTCCAGAAGAAATACGAAGATGCACTTGCGCAGCCAGGTGCCAAATTCCAGATAGCTCTGCCACAGCAGGGTGACAACATCACCTCCCTCCATGCCCGTCTCGACCGCGAACAGGGCAAGGTGAACAACCAGAGCCAACCGCTCGATACTCTCTGGCAAGGACTCAGCAACGAACTGGTTGAAGTAAAAGACCTGCAGGTTACACGCCATACCATCGGTCTGGTTCGTGATACCAAGCAGCTCACCATCAGCCTGCATCAGACCGACGAGCCTGCCAACATCAATGCCGATGACTTCAGTTATCAGATAACCAATGCCAACGGCGATATCAGTTACGACAACTCTCTCCTCCCCGACGAGGAGTTGACATATACCCCATACTACACCTGGACCACTGAGTTTAAGGATACCGAGGGCAATGTAAAGGAGCGCACCGCTCATGCCGCCCTCATGTTCTCCCGACTCATCTGGCATCCGGCAGAAGAAAACGACAAGAACGCCATCCTCACCATCACGAACAAGACTACTGGAGAAGAGGTGGCACGCATCAATCTTGCTGACTTTCTGGCTCAAGGCCGTGGCGCCTTCGAAGCCCGCCATTATTCAGAGCAGGAATTCCTGGACCGAGAGTACGACTACAAGCTCGACTTCTTCCTCCAGGGCAACCAGTGGAAGTATGTGCAGCTCAGCATTTCCATCCTGGATTGGAGCAAGCGCATCCAGCGTGTCGATTTCTAACCGTTTCAGGTGTCAGAGCCCCTTCCGGGCATTTAGCTCATAAGAGTATTTGACTTTTAAAATTAGAAACAATGAAAATACGAGATTTCATTTTAAGTTTAGTTAGTTGGTTTATATTGTTGGTTACAGTAAGTTGCTCTGACGAACTTGGAGGCGAGCGCACTCCCATTTCGTCAGAAAGCAACTTGCATGTACTCGTGCCAACCGTGCTCAGCAGCCGCGGCACCAATCCCAACGATGCTTCCGGCCTTCCTACCTATAATGCTACGGTAGATGAATGCCAGATCAACGACCTGACCCTCTATGCCTTTCCGGTAAATAATGACGGCAAGCTCCTGGTAGAGACGCTCCCTGCCCCATTGGCTACAATGATGGTAGAGCAGCATGTAGCTAACTATCAGCTCACCATCGAGCCGGGCACTTACCATATCTATGTGGTTGCCAACATGAACAAGGTGTTGAGTGGTAAGACTATCAAAACTGAAGATGAACTCAAAAATATAGTACTCTATTACAGACCTACAAGTACACCAGGTATGCCTGTATGCACCAATATCCCGATGATTTACGAACCTAAGGATGTGAACGGTACTATCATCGATACAAAAATAGAAAAAAGTGGTAAGAAATATACAGAGGTAGCAGCTAACCTGAAGTTTACATGCGTAAAGGTTAAGCTCAACCTCATTATGGACCCAACTGCGAGCGATAATCTTTATGACAAGAGCTATAGCATAACAGATATTGCTGCTCAGAAGCTTACTCCTTCTACCCATTTATTATGGGATGGAAAGTTTACCCAGACAAATGTTTCTTCTGAATATGCTACAGGTATCGAGAACACCATTTACCGTAGTTCATCTACTGGCGAAGCTAGCACTGGACGCTATTATCAGAACGGAGAATATACCATCGATGAAACCAATGCTAACGAAAACAACAAGGATGTGGTATCTCTATTACAGATAGATACCAACAAGGGTACACCAATCCCTACGAACTTTAAGCAATGGCTTTTTCAAGGTACTTACTATCTGCCAGAGCGTTATATCTCTAAAGTAGAGGAACAGTCGGTATTGAAGATTAACGGTATAGTTAATAGCAGCAACAAGAATCAATATACCATTAAGCTGGGACATAAGCAGAACGCATCAGATGCTCTGCCTACATTCCCTCGTGGAACCTATTATGAGATTATCGGCAAAATCAAGAGTCTGGGAAACATGACCCTCGACTGTAATGTGAGCGTAAAGGACTGGACTCCTGTAACGATAGAAGCCGACTTCAACCATACTACTTTGTGGGTAAGCAAGACGAACGCGAGCGTAACATCTACCACGGCAGACTCCATCGACTATAAGTCGAACGTAATGCTGACAGAGGCAGATTTCGGTTGCGATGAAAAGGTAACAACATCCAGTGGTGAGAAAGAAATTGTGTTGACCAAGCTAGATGCAGTGAATCATAGAATCACATTCAAAATCAACGAGGACATTAAGTTCTCCGAATATAAAGGAAAATACAAGGGTACGGCAAAGGTTTGGATTAAGGCTGGTAACATCAAGAAGTATCTCGATGTAGAGTATGATGCCTCTCCTTATTTTGAGGTAAATCCACAGGAAGTAACCATCTATTGGCGTAGCGACAGTACCAAAGTGGTACAGTTTAAGACCAACCTGGGCGGTTTGGCTTTCACCGGTAACGCCTCTTTCACCGGTAACGCCTCTTCCACCGTAGGTAATTCAACCATTAAGGCATCTTGCGATAAACCTGATACTTCAGAAGGAACCTTCAAGATTGTGGCAACCAGTGACCCTGTTACCACGACAGTACATTACCTCACTGTGCAGCCAAAGGAATCTGCAGAAGGCATCAACTTTGTCAAGGAAATCAAGGTAACGGTAAAGCCTGCAGTAGGTAACTATCGTATCAACTTTAGAGCCATCAACGACAGAATTCCATACGCCGGCACAAGCGACCCGAACAAATCTAACGTGACAGGAAACTTCTTGGGTGTTTTAGCCGAGGGAGGCAATAACAACTGGAACGACGGATGGTTTGAAGAGAGCTGGACAGGTGACAAGAATCAGGCACAAACAAAAAACCATTGCATCTACGTATATACCCAAATAGGTGAAACGGAGAATGCCATCACAGGAAAAGGATGGATATATACAGAAAAATGGGGTGGCAAAGATGATTCAGGTTGGCCAGGAGACTATATGAACGACGACAAAACCAATACGGGGTGGTACTACAAAGACTTCAGTGTAAATGCTGTGCAGAAACATACACAGCACGGAGCCACTGGTGACAGAAAGATAAAACCGGGCGAAACGCTGATAATGTTTAGCAACAACTACAACAACAGCGTAGGTTACTCTGTGCATCGCTGCCCACAACACTTGGAACCAGGTATTCCACTCTTCGACTATGAGGACTGCGAGGGTTGGATTGTCTATGATCCTACATCAGACCCTACTTGGAACATATATGATGCCATGCCAACTATTGAGAACATCAAGTTTACCATTTACACCAAATTCCAGACTTATGGATGGTTTAAGGTATATGGTGTCGCCCACGAAAACAATGGCAAAAGAGAACAATTCACTATTTTCGACAAAGAAAATAATAAAAGTTGGAGTTGCACTAATGCCGGCAATGGTTGGTATGAGACTGTGATTACCCTCAAGGCTGTTAAGGGAGACCACGAGAAGGACATCAGAATTATGAAAGATAATCAAATTTCTGACGACAAATCCATTCTCCTTTTCAATGGCAACAGCTATGAGAAGCATAATGACACAGGCTATTACGATGGCTCCTCTTGGCACGCTGGCAAACCATCTGAGGTGAATTAAATAAGATTAGAATCAGATTTGAACACTGTTATAAATCAGTTTAAGCAATGAAGAAGATCAAACATTTAATGATATGGATAGGATTGCTCCTCAGCCTTGTTTCCTGCAAGGATACGATGGAGGCTATCGGACTCGGCGGGGATGAAATCCCTGCCGAGGGACTTGTCTTGAACCTTCAATTGACCAACTTCACCAAGCAACAGATTGGTACAAGAGCGGGGGCCTCGGAGACATTCAATTCGCTCTGCGCTGTATTCTATGGAGATAATAACGAATACTTAAGCAAGACAGATTGCAGCAAATCTACTTTATCACAGCAGTCTGATGGCAGCTACAAGGTAAGGATAACCAATGTACCTGCTGGTACCAAGAATGTACATCTTGTAGCCAATGCCAGCGACATGACGGAGAGAGAGGCACAAAACTTGCAGTCTCTCACTGTTGCAGAGAAGAGAGACCCTCAGCTTGATGCCCCTATCTGCTGGGGTAAAATTTCAATTGATAGTCTTTTGAAAGCTAATCCTTCTGTGACGATGTTGCGCCAATGCGCCAAGATTAGTTTGGAGATAGACAAAGGCATCCAGAGTTATTTCACCAATGCAGGCTTATACGTCTATAACATGGCAACCAAGGCAGCCATAGCTCCTGCCAATTATATTGAGCCTAAGACCGATGACTTGGCAGAATCTACTGATCTCAGTGAGGAAGCCAACCCATTGGACGACGATACCGCAACCACCGTGGCAGTAAATGAAACTTCTGCAGGCAAGGCAATGGTGATTATCAAGGCGAATTATAAGGATAGTGAAGGACATGATAGAGAAGGATATTATAAGGTGGCACTCTACAAGGATGCCAACAAGACAACCCAATATGCCTTGCTCCGCAACCACCATTATACCATCAAGGTAACCAAGGTAAACGACTATGGCTTCTCTACGCTTGAAGAGGCTAAAAAGAGTCTGCCAGAGAATAGATTGGAAGTAGAGGTAGTGGACGATAACCCTGAAATCACCCAAATGATAGCTTGCAAAGACTATGAACTGGGAGTGAGCGATTGTCCGGAGATAAATGCAAACACAACAGAGGCTACCGTAACCATTGTTACTACCTTGCCAAAGGCAACGAGTAGTGATGATAAGCTATATGGTGTCCAGAAAAATGCGTCTTGGATAACCGCTTGTGATCAAGAGACCGAGAATGATACACCAGTGCCAGGCAGGAAATCTTCTAAAGGTAAGAAATATACCTTGAAGCTTACGCTTACAAAGAATGACCAGTCAGAGAATTCCCGTACAGGAATCATCACCGTTACTTCTGGTGATCTTTCTCTTGATATAACCATCAAGCAGGCTGGTTTCGACTTTAGAAAAGATGATCCTGAGAGACCCGTTACCATGCAGTATAATAACTCCACCGTAGCAGACAACTATTTCAAGTGGTTGGACACTGTGCAAGGCATCACTCCTGCAGAAATGCAAGGGGCTGTGAGAAATGATGGTTTGCATTTCTGCGTGGGAACCGCAAATATCACGTATCTTATCCCTTATCTAGATGGAGATTTTAAGATTAACGATGATAGTAGAATCAAAGTGGAAAAAGATAATGGCAATTGGAAGGTAAGCCTTACCAATACTACGGCAAACAAGGAATTGTGGAAGTCTTCATTTACCATCATCAACAAGGCTGGCATCAAGATCACCTATCCTGTTTATCATACTGGTATCTTCCATAAGATAGATGAGTCTTCCAATATATATAAGGATTATCAGCTGGCAAAAAACGGGGATAATACGAAGAAGGTGAAGGGCTGGTTCTATTATGGTGTGGTAAAGGTACAGGGAAAGAAGGCCGATGAAACCACCACTACTTATTATATGTTAGACCGCAACCTAGGTGCATCCAACAATGGTTTCTATGCCCCAGATGTGGTAGCACTGGAAAAGAACAAGAAAGCCATTGGTGGCTATTTCTGTATCTCTAAAAAACAGAGCACCAGCGATGCCAATCAGGATCTCTCCAGCGCCTTGGCACCAGAAGGCTATACCATTCCAACTGATGCCGTGTTCGAAGAGTTAGTTAATGCTGGCAATCTGGAGGTGGTACCACAGTCCACATCGTTAGGAGAAACTTACAACTGCGTGCGTATCAAGACGGTGGATTCCGAGTTGCCATACATCTATCTGCCTATGGGTGGATTCTTGGAGGGCGAGAGCCATAAGAACCCTATCCATGTAAATCTCTGGACCAAGACTTTGCTGTCAGGTACGCAGGGCTTCGGTACCAACAGTCCCGAATATGGTTTCTGGTATAGATACTTTGATGTTTACAACAAGAGGATAGGATTATCCAATATGAGATTCGTGAGTGGTAGCAACGGCATGAACAATGGCCGCTACAAGGCGATGCCAATACGCCTGATTCTGAAATAAACATCAGATAAGTGATAAATACAATAACATCTTTTACTTATATCAATACTGCGTTAAATTAACATTTAATCGTCTGTAAATCAATAACTTATATT
>ENA-OUQK01000369-OUQK01000369.1-human-gut-metagenome-genome-assembly--contig:-NODE-369-length-28571-cov-6.242355_pt1 | contig 28571 bp, 23 predicted proteins | sample MGYA00237954_ERZ548842 | MGnify/ENA primary metagenome ERZ548842 (study PRJEB26490, sample SAMN05194704) | human gut metagenome | biome: terrestrial biome; feature: human-associated habitat; material... | reverse complement strand
TGCAGACGTCAAACGCCCGGGTCAGATCCTCCATATAGCTGGAGCTGCCGTTGAGATAGATCACGTCGTAGGCATTTTCCTCCAGCTCGGCGTCCTCAATCGCGCCGAACGCGATCACGTTCACGCCGCGCTTTTGCGCGATCGCGCCCATGTCGTGCGAGGGCTCGATGCCCTCGATGCCGCTGCAGTCGATCATGCTCTCGAACAGGCCGCTGCCGCAGCCGACGGAGAGCACGCGCTTGTCGGCAATGTCGCCGAGTGCGGTCTGAAACAGGCGCAGCTCGCTCTGAAACAGGTTGTCGTTTTCCATAAACCAGGCATCATACTGCGCCGCATAGCCGTCAAATTTCGGTTTCATCATCAAAGTTCCTTTCTAAGTATCATTTCGTTTGCCGCAGCCGGCGGACGCGCCGCGCGGACAAAAATCAACGGTTTTTTTATTATAGCATACAAGTGTTTTGCCTGCAATCCCGCAATGTCGGCATCTAAAAGGGAAGCGCAAAAGAACACCTGCAGGCATCTTCGGATGCCTGCAGGTGGCTGCGAAGGCTCACTTCCATTCACAGTTTCACAACGATGGAAGCGGAATTCTCGTTCCTCTCCGGGAGGGGAATCAGCTGCCAGCCGCTTCATATACCTCTTTTAGGCTTAACTTTTCATCAAGGTCACAGAAACACCATTCGAGAGTTTTTTCTGTGAACCCGCTCAATTCCTAATGTTTGTATATTGCCAGATAATCATATTGCTTTTGGCTGATGAAATGGATGTCTTGAAGGGTCTGGCTCTCTGTATTAAAAATCGCAATGAAGTCACGATCACGCACCCCCATATCATTACGCACATAGCCCAACAGATAGCACGTGCCGGTTTTCTCGTCAAACTCCAGATGTCTTAGTACGGTTCGCACATCTTCAGCAAACAGTGTGCTTACTTTTGTAAAGGTGTTTGTCTCATAAACCCCAAGCTGAGTTCTTAAAGAAGTGATGGGCTTCTCGATATTGTAAAAAAAGCTACCGTCGGGCGAAAAGCAAAATCCTTCATCCTGTGCGCCAATCCTGGTGATCGTGATCCGTTTTAGCAGACAGAGGGAGTCCAGATCATAAAACCCCAGGCGCCCTTCTGTGGACTTCACGGCGATGATATTCTTTCCCGGCATAAAAGCGGCTGTATACGCATAGGGAATATCGCGGAATTTCGCAAGCTCATTTCCTGCTTTATCATATATATAAACCGTTCTGCCGCTGCAGCCCACCTGATAAGACTCGTTTTGATAAAAGCTCCAAAATCTTCTCATGCGAACGCTCCTTTTTCGATGCGCAAATTCTCGATTATTTCATTCATTATAGCATCAAATGGGGAATCCGCAAGAAATGGCATGCGAAAACTGGCACCTCGGTAGAATCTTGCTCTCTGCTGCTCCAAACCTCCTTTCACTTTACAACGGACATTTTTTCAGCAAAAAGCAGGGCGCGAATTTGTAAACATTTTGTGAACAAGCCGCCGTCGCCCGCCGTTCGTCGCTGCAACTCTTTCTGCTTTTACGGTATCGCAGCAGCGATGGGATTGCGACATGCCAACGGCAACATTGGCGTTACCATTAGCAACATTCGACCAGAGTGTTTTTCTTTCTCCCTAACCTTACTACAATTTCAAAAGCGCTTTTTGGCCAGTTCTGCAAAAAACGATTGAAATAAACCGTCTTACCCTCTCTTCACCACTACTACGGCCTGACTTGGGCAGTTGGCAAAGCCAGACACAAAAAATGGACAAGCAATCTCCTCATCTTTATTCAATCTTAATACGTCGCAAATGTCCCTTATCCGCTCTTAAAATCTCCGGCTGTATAATATAACCATCACAGAAATAAGGAGCTGCCTTTATGCCGGAAGAGATCATTCGTCGAAAGCGCCGCCTTTCGTCTTTTCAAATTATCATATTAGGTTTTGCCGCGGTCATTCTGCTCGGAGCACTGCTGCTGATGCTGCCGATCTCCACGACTGGAGGGAATGTAACTCCATTCAATGAAACGCTGTTTACAGCGACCTCTGCCGTCTGCGTGACAGGGCTTGTGGTGCAGGATACAGGCAGCTACTGGTCAACCTTTGGGCAGGCGGTTATTCTGGCGCTGATCCAAATTGGTGGTCTTGGTGTCGTAACCGTAGCAGCGTCGTTTGCACTGTTGTCCGGGCGAAGAATCTCTCTGATGCAGCGCAGCACCATGCAGGATGCAATTTCAGCACCAAAGGTCGGCGGAATCGTCCGCCTGACACGCTTCATCCTGCGAGGGACGTTTCTGATTGAACTGCTGGGCGCACTTGCCATGCTGCCGGTGTTCTGCCGGGACTATGGATGGCGCGGCATCTGGATGGCGGTATTTCATTCCATATCTGCTTTTTGCAACGCCGGGTTTGATATTCTTGGGACAGAAAGCAACCGCTATCCATCTCTTACCGGCTACGCGGACAGCCCGGTAATCAATATCACGATTATGCTGTTGATCGTGATTGGCGGCATTGGATTTCTGACGTGGGATGATATCTTTGAAAACAAGTGGCGGTTTCATCGCTACCGAATGCAGAGCAAGGTGATTCTCGTCACGACAGGTCTTTTGATTTTTCTGCCTGCTGTGTTTTTCTTCTTTTCAGACTTTTCCGCGCTTCCCGCTGAAAACCGGTTGCTGGCATCCTTTTTTCAGTCCGTCACGCCGAGGACAGCGGGCTTCAACACGGTAAATCTATCCGCGATGTCCGGTGCGTCGCAGGGCGTGATGATTCTTTTGATGCTCATCGGCGGTTCTCCGGGTTCTACAGCAGGTGGCATGAAAACAACAACGCTGGCGGTCTTGATTGCCAATGCCACTGCGACCTTCCGCCAGCGCGATAGTGCCCAATTTTTCGGACGCAGAGTCGATTGCAGCGCCGTCAAGACCGCCGCGACCATTCTGACGATGTATCTGGTGCTGTTCTTTGGCGGTGCGGTCTTTATCAGCGCATACGAGCATCTTCCGCTGTCTGCCTGCCTGTATGAAACGGCATCGGCGGTCGGGACTGTGGGATTGACACTTGGTATTACACCGCAGCTGCGCATTCCATCGCAAATGGTGCTGATCTTGCTCATGTATCTGGGCAGAGTCGGCGGTCTTACCCTCATTTATGCGGCACTTTCCAGCAAAAAAGCGGGGAATGCAAGGCTGCCGCAGGAAAAAATTACGATTGGATAAGGAGCCTTTTCACATGAAAAACATTCTATTGATTGGCACAGGCCGCTTCGGACGGCATATCGCAGTACAGCTTTATCAGCTGGGGCATCAGGTCATGGCAGTCGATACAAACGAGGAGCGAATCAGTGATGTGCTACCATATGTCACCAACGCACAAATTGGCGACAGTACAAACGCGGAGTTTCTTCGCTCTCTTGGCATCGGAAATTTTGACGTCTGCATCGTGACCATCAGCGGTAATTTTCAGAACTCGCTGGAAACCACCTCGCTGCTGAAGGAGCTGGGTGCAAAGCGCGTGGTATCGCGTGCCGAGCGTGATGTGCAGGCAAAGTTTCTGCTTCGCAACGGTGCAGACCATGTAGTCTACCCGGAAAAACAGGTGGCAAAATGGGCAGCGATCCGATACACTGCCGACCATATCTTCGACTACATAGAGTTCGACGAGCAGCACGCCATTTTTGAGGTGGAAGTACCAGAAGGCTGGGTCGGGAAAAGCATTGGCGAACTGAATATCCGCAGCAAGTTTGGAATCAACATTCTTGGCATCAAGCATTCGGGAAAAACCGACGTATCAATTACACCGGATACGGTGCTGTCCGGGGAAATGACGATTTTAGCGTTGGGCGAATACAAAGCGCTGCAAAAGTGCTTCCGAATCTGAACGGACGGTGAGGGTATGTGGAAGATGTCGTTTTGATCGCTGGGACAGCGTTAGTGTTCCTGCTCAGCTGGTTTTTGATGAAGCGGCTGGATCGCTTTCTGGATGAAAATCAGAAGCGAATCGAGGAAGCGCCCGAACAACAGCAGCCTGAGCCGTGCGTGCATCTGGTCGGAAATATTTCTCCTGACGAACTTGAGGAAACGCTTTCCCGGTTTCGCAGCAGTCATGCCCATGTAGAAATCGTGATCTATGATTCAGAGCAAATTTCATTTCCAAACAACGAATCCGGTTGGGCGCAGTAGAAACCATCACATTTAGGTGCTATAATATCATTTAAGAGGGGTGGTGAAAATGTGCAGAACAAAGGAAGCGAACTGCCAAAAGAGCATATTCTTGTGTGCCTGTCCTCGTCTCCATCCAATGAACGCATTGTACGAATGGCAGGGAAAATGGCACAGGCATTTAGTGGCAGCCTTACCGCGCTTTATGTGCAGACACCCGGAGACGCTGATATGAATGCGGAAGATACCGTTCGCTTGCAGATGAATATGCGTCTGGCTCAGCAGCTTGGCGCAGAGATCGTCACAACGCATGGTGAAGATGTGGCAACACAGATCGCGGAATATGTGCGTCTCTCTGATGTGACCAAAATTGTGATTGGGCGAAGTGGCGTACAGCGGCGGCATTTTTGGAGTGAACCGACGCTGACAGAACGGCTCATTACGCTTGCACCAGAGGTGGACATTCATATCATTCCGGATGTGGAAGCCTATAAGAGCTACCGCAGGAAACGGCTGCTTCCCATCCGTCCGGCGTTTCCGACCGCATGGGAACTGCTTCTGACCATCGGGATTCTGGCAGCTGCGACGGTCATCGGATGGGTCTTTCTGCGGCTCGGCTTTGCAAATGCCAATATCATTATGGTTTACCTGCTGGGGGTGCTTCTGACTTCCGCTTTTACCAGCGGATATACCTGCGGTGTGCTGTCCGCTTTTTTGAGTGTCATCCTGTTCAATTATTTTCTGACGGAACCCCGGCTGTCTTTGGCAGCCTATGGCAGCAAATACCCAATAACCTTTGCCGTCATGTTTGCAGCGGCGCTTTTGACCGGTACGCTTGCCGCAAAGCTCAAAGCCCATGCGCAGCTATCCGCGCGGGATGCCTATCGGACAAAACTCCTTTTTGATATGAACAGGCAGCTTCAAAAGGCGGAAACACCGGATGAGGTCTATCAGATGACCGCGACGCAGATACAGAAACTCATGCAGCGGGACGTTTTGATTTATCCGGCACAAGGCGACGTGCTGCTGGATGGGAATGTTTATCCGGCAGACGGAAGCAGTCCATATTGCATCCCGGATACTGATCAGGAACAGAACGTGATTCAATGGGTCTGGCAAAACCGAAAACGTGCTGGCGCAACGACGCAAAACTTTCCAAAGGCAAAACGGCTGTATCTTGCCATTCGTACCGGGCAGCAGGTTTTCGGCGTTGTCGGGATTCCGATGGAGAAGCAAACGCAGCCTGACGCATTTACATCCAGCGTGCTGTTTTCCATTCTCGGCGAGTGCGCTCTGGCGCTGGAAAGCCTACGCAACGCCGAAGAAAAGGAAAAAGCCGCCGTCCTTGCAAAGAACGAACAGCTTCGTGCAAACCTTCTGCGTTCAATTTCCCATGACCTTAGGACCCCGCTGACCTCCATTTCCGGCAACGCGGATACGCTGCTGCACAGCTATAACGTGCTGGATGAACAAACGCGGAAACAGATTTTTACGGACATTTATGACGATGCGCAATGGCTGACAGGACTGGTTGAGAACTTGCTTTCCATTACAAAAATTGCGGACGGCAGCGTAAAACTGCACCTTTCTGATCAGGTCGTGGACGATATCGTATCGGAATCGCTCCGACATATTGACCGAAGGTCGGTGGAGCATCACATTACAGTAGATTGCGGAGATGAGCCGCTGCTGGTGCGGGTAGATGCAGGACTCATCATGCAGGTGCTTATCAACTTGGTGAACAATGCAGTCAAATATACTCCGGCTGGCTCGAACATCCGGATCACGGCAATCCCGCGAGAAAATATGGCCGAAATTTGCGTCAGCGATAATGGCCCCGGTATTCCAGATGAACTGAAGGAACGTGTTTTTGAAATGTTTTTTACCGGGGGCAATCCGATTGGCGACAGCCGCCGAAGTCTTGGGCTTGGGCTTACGCTCTGCCAAGCCATCATTCATGCCCATAATGGCGAAATGACATTGAAAGAAAATTCGCCGCATGGCTGCATCTTTTCCTTTACAGTACCGCTCAGTGAGGTGAACCTAAATGAATAAGCCGCTCGTCCTCGTTGTAGAAGATGATACGCCGGTGCGCAATCTGATCACAACAACGCTGAAAACCCATGAATACAGGTATCTTTCTGCGCAAAACGGCGCAAGCGCCGTGATGGAGGCGCTGTCTCACAACCCGGACATTGTGCTGCTTGATTTGGGACTGCCAGATATGGACGGCGTGGAGATCATCCGAAAAATTCGTTCGTGGTCAAATATGCCGATCATTGTGATCAGCGCCAGAACAGAGGATTCTGATAAAATCGTGGCGCTGGATGCCGGGGCGGACGATTATCTCACCAAGCCCTTTTCCGTGGATGAACTGCTGGCGCGGCTGCGAGTGACGCAGCGGAGACTGTCGCTGATGAAAACAGACGCAGCGCAGGAATCTCCGATTTTTACGAACGGTGCGCTGAAAATCGACTATGCGGCAGGCTGCGCATATCTTGACGGTGCAGAACTGCACTTGACGCCCATCGAATACAAGCTGTTGTGTCTGCTCTCAAAAAATGTGGGCAAGGTTCTGACCCACACCTACATCACACAGCAGATTTGGGGCAGCAGTTGGGAAAACGATATTGCTTCTCTGCGGGTGTTCATGGCGACCCTGCGCAAAAAGCTGGAACGCGGAAAAGACGGGCAGCAATACATACAAACGCACATCGGAATCGGCTATCGGATGCTCCGCGTCGAATAGCAGGGAGGCTTTCAAAAAATCTATGAATCATTATGCTGCTGAAAAGCCCTCCGTTACCGCGCAGTATGGTGTCAAGCCTGCTGCCTCTGCTGCAGCGAAAATGGCAGCCAAGCAAGAGGAGTTTGTCGCACCCGATGTTAAGGATGGCTCCATTGTTCTGCACAAAGCATTCGGAGAAGGTGCGGTCACCAAGATTGACAAAGCGCAGAAACACATCCGTGTCACCTTTGGTATTGGCGAAAAGACATTCATCTTCCCGGATGCTTTCAAGCAGGGATTCCTGAAAATGAAGGGAGAGTAATCCATGCCGGAAATATTCAGTAATACAACGCTGACGGTCAATCAGCTTATAGAAAAGATCGACACAGGCGAACTCGGACTGCCGGAATTACAGCGCCCCTTCATCTGGAAAGATTCAAAGGTGCGTGACTTATTCGATTCCATGATGAGAGGCTACCCCATTGGCTACCTTATGCTGTGGGAGTGTCCGTCTCTTGATAAGAAAAAATCCATCGGTGTCGATGCCCACAGCTACGACTCACCCAAGGAAGTCATCATTGACGGTCAGCAGCGTTTGACTTCGCTCTATGCCGTTATGAAGGGCAAGAAGGTTATCAACTCAAAGTTCGATGAGAAGAGTATTGTTATCTCCTATTGCCCGCTGCAAAACAAATTTGAGGTTGGTTACCAAGCCACGAAGAACGACCCAGAATGGATTTATAATATTAGTGACCTGTTCACTTCCACGAACACCTTTAAGTTCATCGGTGATTTCATCAAGAAACTGGGTGACTATAGATCCACCAAAGGGTCCGAGCTTACAGATGAAGAACAGGGCTTAATTGCGGATCGCATCAACAGTGTGGTCAATCTGAAAAGCCATACGCTTCCTGTGTTCGACATAAAGTCCACCGCAGAGGAAGAGGATGTCTCTGAAATATTCGTCCGTGTAAACTCTGGTGGTGTTTCTCTGAAACAGAACGACTTCATCCTCACCTTGTTGTCCTTGTATTGGGATGATGGACGTCGTGAGATTGAGCAATTCAGCAAGGATTCCACCGCTCCGGCAAAAGGTAAAACGACCTCTTACAATCAGCTGACCACCGTGTCAGCGCAGGATGTCATCCGCGTTGTTATGGCATATGCATTTGACAGAGCCCGTTTGAAGTATGGCTATAAACTGCTCAGAGGTGCCGACTTTGATAAAAAGGGTGCCGTGGATGATAATCTTCGTGTTCAGCGTTTCAATACTCTCAAGGAGAAACTACCGGATGTCCTCGATGTACACAGCTGGCATGAGTTTATCAAAGCCATCATGAACGCAGGATATTTGTCCGGGGATTTGATTCTGTCTGGCAACGCAATATTCTACACCTATGCCTTGTATTTGATTGCGAAGCACCGCTTCAATGCATCGTATAATGAGAATATGCACCTTACCTCGCTGTGGTTCTTCTATGCTTCGCTCATTTCGCTGTACACGGGCTCCTTTGAGTCTACGGTGGAAAACCATCTGAATACCATCAAAAGCCTCAAAACTCTGGATGAGTACAAGGAGTTCATCCTGTCCAGAGTAAACGAGCGTTTGACGAATGACTACTTTGACATCACCCTGGTCGGTTCGGAGGGCCTGGCTGTTTCGGGACGAGGTAATAATGCATGGAATGCCTATGTGGCATCGCTGAACATTATGAACGCAAAAATTCTCTTCTCCAAGAGCAATCTGCTTGTGTCAAAGCTGTTCGAGCCCGGAACAGACGGTAACCGCAAGTCTCTGGAAAAGCACCACCTTTTCCCGAAGGCTTACTTGAAGTCCCAAGGATACTCTGATGCGAAGATTAACCAGATGGCAAACTACGCATTCATTGACTGGAAGGACAACATGGACATCCTGGATGATGCTCCGTCTGTGTATTATCCGATTGTCTGCGCCGGATTGTCTGACGAGCAGATCCGTGTTATGGAAGAGGAGAACGCTCTGCCTCACGGTTGGGAAAATATGGCCTACGAGGACTTCCTGATTGAGCGCAGGAAATTGATGGCGGCAAAAATCAAGGCAGCCTTTGAGATTCTGAAAAAGGCAGCGACTTGAGCGAGACCACATTATAAATTCCCACACCTTTTATCAATAGGGAATGCTGTAAATCAACGATTATCTCTGTAATTCAACGAATACCCCACTAAAACAACGATTGCCCTTGTAATTCAACGATTTACGCTCTTTCAACGATTACGAGGACCACGAAGCCCACGCAAAGGCAAAAACCCGACCATGAAAACAACCTGGCCGGGTTTTCTTTTGGGGCCGCTGGGTGCAAAAGTGCCGCAAACACGCCGTTTTTGCCAAAAAGTAAGAACCGTAACCCCGATACGCTTTGTATCAAAATTACGGTTCTTATTTGGCGGAGAAGGAGGGATTCGAACCCTCGATACCCTTGTGGGGTATACACGATTTCCAATCGTGACGGGACTTTCACCAATTCAATAACACAAGATATTGTGCTATATTCTATTACAATGTAGTTCAAAGCAAGATATATTGTTGTTACCAAAAGCATCACGCAAAAGTAGTGACACGATTTGCTTGTAAATTTAATATAACACTTTAGGATTTTACTGTCAAGATTATCTATAGAAATAGAATCGTATTTTTTTACAAACTTAAATTATCCATAATACTTTCTAGAATCTCACTTATCTATTTTTCTAAAAGTTCTTTTAGTTCTCTCTCTTCGTTCTTTTGCTATAATTGTTCTAGCATTTCCTATTTCTGCTCCTAGAGTTTTAACAACTCTGGCTTGTTTATCTGTTGATAATAAATCCAGTCAGGCATTTTTCCCTGTTGATGTAATAGTTCAATTCTCTCTTGATTCATTTTATACTCACTTTCTGTTATAGTTCTACTCATTAACTATCATTACTTCGTTAATTTTTAGAAGTATAACAGATTAAGGAATAGAACTATAACGCTCGTTATTTATTTTATCTATAACTAGTTATCTATCTACTAAATAAGAAATATTACAATAATACATTTCTTATAATACATTATTGATATTACAGAATATCTTTAGAATGAGAAATCACTAGATTCTTTTTTCCTATCTTCTTTTATTGGATTATCTGTAAAGGTTAAAGATTTACCTGCTTCAAAGAATGAATACCGATTAACTCCAATAGAGCAGAGATAACCATTTTCTACTAATTCATTAAATGCTGAATTATAAGCACCTATCTTTACTCCAGCCCATTCCATGAAGTCAGCACTTGATAGAGCAAATGTATACTTGTCCTAGTTCTTCGCAAGGTATAAGAATAACTTTACACCTGCTTTACTCTAGAGCGTGTTACAAGCCTTATTAAGGGCTTGTAGATTGATAACAGTATAAAGATGCTATTTATCAGCAACGGCTTTATTAACAGTTATTACACGTTGATTAGGAACAGTTTTTATCTCCGGCATGATTCTTCTCCTGTTCTTGTTTATTTAGTCTATGCCAGACTTCATGATACTTTTTCGGTAGATAGACAAGATTTCTATAATTATTATTCTTTCTGTTGGTATCACAATGGTGTAACTCTTCTCCCTGTAATGGAGTATCACGCAAATAGTATTCTCCTACTAGTTTATGTATTCTGTATCTATGTCTCTTTCCATGATGATACAAATCTACATAGGAATAACCTTTAGTGTCTGTCTATAGTTGTTTTTCCCTTGCTTTACCACTACACAAGGTAATGACTTTCCCGTAGTTTGACAAATAGTATTTTGTTGGCTCTCCATCAATCACTATTTGTTTGTAGATTTCGTCCTCTTCCATTCCAACAGATAACAGGTAAGCAATCATCTATTGAATATCATTATCAAACATACATAACATTTCTTTTTATTCCTCCATTAACATTTGAATTTTGTCTTTTAATTGTTCTTCCCGATAGGGGCTAAACTCATACTAACCTTTTAACCATGCGTAGAAACTGGATTGTGATACTCCTATTTCTTCCGCAAGTCTAGAATAAGATATTCCCTTAAATACTTTCATTAGTTTTACAGTTTTTCTTAATTCATGATTCAAGATATTTTCCTCCTTATTTACGGAATAACTCGGTCAATGCGGAGTTTCAAATATTAGATTCTACACTAACAAAGTATAAAAAGATTGCCCCCTCATTTCTGCGGGGGCAATACTCTGTCTGTATGTAAGTAATAATATTCTTGCTCCACTACAACCTGCGTTTTCTTCATGCTGATTTTAATAGTTTTGTCCTTGTAGAAAGCCCCCGCTATGTTTCGGGATAAAAATAAATTCCTACTTCTTTTCTCTTTTGGCGTGGCCTCTAACAAAAACTAAATGATTTTCAATTCTCAACTACGAAAACTAATACTATTCTTTGTTTTTCTATAATTATTATAACAAAAATTTTTAACTAAATCAATTCTATGCTGTCTTATGTCTTGCCTCTGCGATCGGAGCGGCTTCAACTACTAACTGTAAATGGGCTTGCTTTCCTACTCATCAAATCAACTTCTAGAACAATTATACTTTTGCCTCATGACTTATGCCAGTACACACATTTTCGGCATCAAAGACTAACGCAATATGATAACTTGTTGCCATCCACTGACAAAGTTTACCTCCGTCACCTGTGGGAGAAACAGAGCTAGGAGCGCCACATGCGGAAACAATTTCGTCATAAGTTTTTCCTGCGATTACACCGTTACTGTCTTTTGTTAGATTAGCAAACTTACTTTGAAGAACAGAACCTGGGGCTTTTACTAGCGCACTCATTATCAAGTAACCTATAAGACCTAAAATTGATGTGCCGATGAACATTAAGATTGCCATAATATTCTCTCCTCTAATATATTACAAGATAATTTCCTTACCCTGCGCGTAAAAGTATAGCACATTTGGCTCAAAATGTCTATACTGCTAGACATGTTTTCTTGCCTTTTCTCTTAAACTATTTTGCGAGAAGAGGTGATAACTATGCCCTTTAGCTATGAAGCGCTTGGTGTTACTATTCACCGTATACGAAAAGAAAAAAGTCTTTCGCAAGAAGTGCTAAGCGGGCTTGCGGGTATAGCGCGAACCCACCTATCCATGATAGAAAATGGCACAATACACGCAAACATCGAAACTGTTTGGAAGGTAGCACTAGCTTTGGGACTGCGCCCCAGTGAATTGTTCGCATTAGTTGAAGAAACTATAGAAGAAACTATAAATAAAGAATAATAGAAACAGAATGGGAGCTATTAAAGCCCCCATTCTTTTACTCTGCGATAAAATGTATTAGGTTTAAGGTCAAGTTGTTTCATTGCCTCGACTGCGGTAATTTTGTCTGCTCTCCACTCTCTCACAACCGCCTCAAAACGCTCTCTATCAATCTTCATCTTCTGGCGTCCTTGATACAACCCAGCCTCTTTCGCAATCGCAATCCCCTCTTTCTGGCGTTCAAGAATGTTCTCACGCTCTAGTTCAGCCATAGCCCCGAAGACTGTCAGCATGAATTTACCTTGCGGAGTAGAGGTATCAATGCTCTCTTTGAGACTAACAAAATCTACACCCTTGTTAGTAAGTGTTTCAACAATGGTAAGCAAGTCTTTAGTGTTTCTAGCAATTCGGCTGATACTCTCGGTAATAACTACATCACCTTTACGACAGAAAGAAAGCAAAGCATTTAACTGCTCTCTATTGGTGTTCTTTCCACTTTGTTTATCAATAAAAAGGTTTTCAGCATCTACACCTTTTTCTAACAATGCTCTAGTTTGTCTTTCCTCATTTTGCTCCAGAGTAGAAACACGAATATAACCTAGCAACATTCTAAATCAATTCCTTTCTTTTCGTTTAGTGTCTTAATTTCTATGTCAATAGAGTATCATACTTTTAGAAACATGTCAATAGGTATTTTACGACTTAAATGACATAGATTTATGACTTATTTCAGTATGCCGCTAGGGTATACCCTAAAGCAATAGGATTCTTTGTTGACATTGGAAAAGGAATTGATTATACTGAAATTGGAGTTATACACTAAATACAAAAAGAAAGAGGTATTGTTATGGCATCTTCCAAGAAAACGCTTAATCCCTTGACTGATACGCCAACAAGCAAGACCGATATTACAAAGCCCTTTATGCTGGCTTATTTGAAGTCTGGTCTCGCTGAACCCGACAAAGTAAAAGAGTTTAAGATTTTCGCTAAAGACCCCAAGAACCAGAAAGAGTATGTGAACCGCCTCACTAATGAACCCTACATGGATATTAACATTCCTGTAGTTAGAGAAAAATTCTGCCAACTCTTCTTCCCGAACCTGCTTGTTAAAAAGAAAAAGGGAAGTTGGCTTGATGAACTTGATGAACTCTAATTAAATCAAAATGATGAAAGAGCAAGGAATTAACCTTGCTCTTTCTCTTTTTTCTGTGTAGTCAAAGTTTTACCACTTCTCTGGCGTAGTTGCGCGGAACTGGAAAACTGCTCTACTTTGTCTTTTAGGTCTACAGGGTAAAGGTTAGAATAATGCTTTACCATGTCAAGTTCTTTGTGTGTCAACATGACAGAGAGGGAAACTAAATCACCGCCTCTTGTAATCCAGTCTTTAGCAAATGTATGTCTAAACAAGTGAATACTTGTTTTCTCTACTCCATGTCTTTTATTATAGTCAGCAATCGCAGAAGTAAGACCACCTCTAGTAAGAGGCTCTCCATAACAATTACAGAATAAATAATCATCTGGCTCGGTATCACCCTCATTTACATTTCTCCAATAGGAAATATATTCTTTAAGAGCAATTCTAGCATTTCTTTCTAGAGGAAGAGTAGTAATAACACCTGTCTTTGTTTTAGGAAGATAAATATAACCCTCTTCTAAATTAACATCTTTGATTCTCATATTTAGAATGTTGCTTGTTCTTATTCCAGTAGCAAGCAAGAGACGAATGATAGTATAATTTCTAAACTCGGTCATGTCTCTAATGTCTGGCTTGACTGTAAGTTTATCTTGCTCTTTTTGAGTATAACAATCTTTAGCAGGTAATTCCTTTTCCTTGATAGGACAATGAAAACCCGTAATAAAGCCCTCTTCCTCGCAGAAGTTACCAAAAGCACGATAACCCCGAAGATAGGCGTTGGTTGTTTGCTCGTTTACATCACCTAAACTGGCTTGAAAGCCTAGCCTTGTTCCCTCTACTACAAGAAAATCAACGGAGGATTCTTTGCTCTGCCCCGTGCTCTCAAGGAAAGCAAAGTATTTCTTGAAAAATCGCTCATAAAAATCAAGCGTTGGCTTGCTATTTCCTCGCTCCATCTGGCGAAGCATGAAAAGATTGTAGCAGAACTCAATAGAAACCTGGCTTAACTCTTCATCATTCAAAAGTGAAGCGTTTCGAGCCTTGTTTCTCTCGATTGTGCTCTCTTTCTTTTTTGTCGTGATTTTCTTCTTTGCCATTTGAATCCCTCCAAAAGTATTCTACTATACGCAAGACACGATTGGCAACAAACGATTCTCTAAAACGCAAGACACGATTGGCACAAAATCTTGCGGACTGATTTTTCTTTCTACTTCTGGAATCTAGACAAAAGAAAAAACCCGAAACCCTTGAAATATCAAGTGTTTCGGGGATTGGCGGAGAAGGAGGGATTCGAACCCTCGATACCCTTGTGGGGTATACACGATTTCCAATCGTGCGCGCTCGACCAGGCTACGCGACTTCTCCACGTTCTGTTCGGGTTGCTTACATTTTAAGTTGTCAGCTTGCATATTATAATCAAGATTTGTCATAAAGTCAAGTACCATTTTGAAAGAAACGCATTTTTTGTGCGGATTTGTCTCAGCCCAGCAGACAGGCGAGCAGGTTTCGCACGGCTTGGGCGTGGCAGCGGTCCTGCTGCGCCATGGCGGTCAGCGTTTGGTGCAGCGGGGACGGCGCGGTGTTCGCCGCCGCGTCGAGCCGCTCCGCCAGCTTAAGCTCCTGCGTATAGACGCAGCGCAGATCCTGCGCGGCCGTGCCCAGACGCGGGCAGGCGGCGGGCGGGACGCAGCGCTCGCCCGTGCGCAGAAAATACTCCACCTGCAGCTCCTTCTGATGTGCCCGCTCCTGCGCCGCGATGCCGAGCAGCTGCTGCCGCCCGGTGCGGATGCGCTGCGAGAGCGCTGTGTAAAACGCAGCCCCGGCCGCCTTGGCGCGGATGCACTCGGCGAGCAGATCGGTCAGCGTGTCGGCTTCCGGCGGCGTGGTCACGGGCGCGTCCATGCTGCCCGCTACACGCTGCCAGACGCGCTGAAATGTGCGGTTGTCAAGAAAAACGGAATCCTGCATCGTCCATACCCCCACATCATGCTATGGCCCGGCTTGCAAAAACGTGCAAAGTGTGCCATAATCACGGCAGAGATCAGGCATCGGAGGCGACCATTATGGCTCGATTTTTCATAGCAGGTACGAATTTCCCGAATGGCCGGGCGATCATCCGCGGCCGCGACGCCGACCACATCCGCGTGCTGCGTCTGCGCGCGGGCGACGACATTGTCATCTGCGACGGCGCGGGGCGCGACTATAAGTGCCGCCTGGTACAGACGCTGGAGCACGAGGCCGAGGCCGAGGTCATCGAGGTCGTGCCGTGCAAGGCAGAGCCCACTGTGCGCTCGACGGTGTTTGCCGGCCTGCCGAAGGGGGAGCGCAGCGACTTTCTCGTGCAGAAGTGCACGGAGGCGGGCGCCGCCGAGATCGTGTTTTTCTCCTGCACGCGCTGCGTGGCCAAGGCGGTCAATATGGAAAAGAAGCTCGAGCGCTGGCAGCGCATCGCCGAGGAGGCGGCCAAGCAGTCCGGCCGCGGCATCATCCCGCAGGTGCGCTATGAGGCGGACTTCGTCGCTGTGCTCAACGACGCGCTGCACACCGATCTGCCGCTGTTCATGTACGAGACCGGCGAGCGCGAGACGATCCGCGACGCGATCGAGCACACGGCGTCCCCGATCGCATCGGCGGCCATCATCACGGGGCCGGAGGGCGGCTTTGCCGAGTTCGAGGCCGACATGGCCCGCAAGCTCGGTATGCACATCTGCTCCATGGGCGAGCGCATCCTGCGGTGCGAGACGGCTCCGGTCGTCGCGCTCACGGCGCTGATGTACGGCACCGGCAATTTGTAAACTTTTTTTGAAGTTGGGGCTTGACAAGCCCTGCGTGTGTATGTAATAATACTCGACGCAATCAAATAAATATCCGTCGAAACCTCAAGGATCGGCTCGGCTGAGACTGGAGGCGGAGGAACTCTGGAGAATCCCGTGCCAAGCGGGTGCCGAAGGTGCAAGGCGAAAGCCGAATCTCTCAGGCAAAAGGACAGAGCGAGTGCCCGATGTGTGCGGGCGTTCAAGCGCTGTTTGTTCTCTGGAGCTGCTGGTCAAAACGACCGGCAGCTTTTTGCTTTGCAAAAATTCAATGCAGAGGGAGAAACAACATGGATACCTTACTCAAAACCGTGCAGACCATCAACATGTACCTGTCAGACTATGTGCTGATCATCCTGCTGCTCGGCGCGGGTCTGTATTTCACCATCCGCACGCGGTTCGTGCAGGTGCGCTGCTTCGGCGAGGGCTGGCGGCGCTTCTTCGGCGAGTTCAGTCTCAACGGCGAGAAGCACAAATCCGGCATGAGCTCGTTCCAGGCACTGGCGACGGCCGTCGCGGCGCAGGTCGGCACCGGCAACATCGTCGGCGCCTGCGGCGCGATCCTCATCGGCGGCCCCGGCGCGATCTTCTGGATGTGGATCATCGCGTTTTTCGGCATGGCGACGATCTATGCCGAGGCGGTGCTCGCGCAGGAGACGCGTGTGGTCGAGTCGGACGGCACGGTCCTCGGCGGCCCGGTGTACTACATCAAGCGCGCGTTCCCGAACGGCTTCGGCAAGTTCCTGGCCGGTTTCTTCGCGGTCGCGATCATTCTGGCGCTCGGCTTCATGGGCTGCATGGTGCAGTCCAACTCCATCGGCGAGGCGTGCCAGAACGCGTTCCACATCCCGAGCTGGGTCATGGGCCTGATCGTTTCCGCCATCGCGGCGTTCATCTTCATCGGCGGCGTGCAGCGCATCGCCTCCGTCACGGAGAAGATCGTGCCGGTCATGGCCTGCCTGTATCTGGTCGGCGGCCTGATCGTGCTCTTTGCCCGCATCCGCTACGTGCCGGAGACCTTCGGCATGATCTTCAAGTACGCCTTCGTGCCGCAGTCCATCATCGGCGGCGGCATCGGCTATGCGCTCAAGACGGCCATCAGCCAGGGCGCCAAGCGCGGCCTGTTCTCGAACGAGGCCGGTATGGGCTCCACGCCGCACGCGCATGCGCTGGCCAACGTCAAGAGCCCGCACGAGCAGGGCACGGTCGCAATGATCGGCGTGTTCATCGACACGTTCGTCGTCCTGACCATGACGGCGCTCGTCGTCATCTCCACGCTCTACGCCGGCAACGGCCCGCTGGCCCACGGCGCGGTCGACGGCATCTCCAAGACGAACATGGCGCAGCTCGCGTTCTCGAGCGTGTTCGGTGATACGCTCGGCAATGCGTTCGTGGCTATCTGCCTGCTGTTTTTCGCGTTCTCGACGATCGTCGGCTGGAACCTCTTCGGCCGCATCAATGTCAATTATCTCTTCGGCAAGAAGGCAAACCTTGCCTACTCCATCATCGCTATTATCTTCATCTTCCTCGGTTCCTGCCTGTCCAATGATCTGGTCTGGGAACTGACGGATATGTTCAACCAGCTCATGGTGCTGCCGAACATGATCGCACTCGTCGCGCTGTCCGGCATCGTGGCCGTGGCCGCACGCAAGCGCAGCGACGAGCACGAACTGCGCAAGTAACATCCCAACAGAAAAACCGCCCTGCACCGATCGGTGCAGGGCGGTTTTTGCATGTTCGCTTATTTGCAGCGGCGCAGCACCTCGAGCGTGTAGCGCCAGACGCGCTGCACGGAGGCAATGTGCATCCGCTCGCGGCAGGTGTGGATCTCCGTCAGGTCCGGGCCGAAGGACACGCAGTCGAGCCCCGGCAGCTTCCCGGCAAACAGTCCGCACTCGACGCCGGCGTGGATGGCTTCCACCTTCGGATCGCGGCCGTACTGTTCGCGGAAGACCGCGACCATGCGCTCGCGCAGAGGCGAGTCCTTGCGGTATTCCCACGCGGGGTAGTCGCCCGAGACGGCCACCGTGCCGCCGAGCTGCGCCATCAGGCAGCGCAGGCGCGCGACGAGCATCTCCTTTTGCGTGGACACGCTGCTGCGCACGCAGAACGACGCCTGCACGGTGTCCGCGTCCGTCGTCAGGATGCCGAGATTCAGCGACGTCTGCACGAGACCCGGAATGTCCCGGCTCATGGCCTGAATGCCGTTCGGCAGACAGCAGAGCATGCACACGGCGCGCTGCGTGGACGCCTCGTCCATCGGCGGCTGCTGCGCCTGGGCTGCGTCAACGCGCACGGACACATCCGGGTCGGCGGCCGCGTATTCGTGCCGGAGCGCGGCGTCCATGTCCGAGATCGCCGCCTGCGCGGCGGCTGCATCGGCCACGGCGATGACGGCCCGGCTCTCGCGCGGGATGGCGTTATCCTTCAGGCCGCCGGCGACGGAGACGAGCCGCAGCGGCGTGCGCGCGCCGACGGCGTACAGCACGCGGCCCATGAGGAGGTTTGCGTTGCCGCGGCCCTTGTCGATCTCTGCGCCCGAGTGGCCGCCGAGCAGACCGCCGACCGTCACGGTCAGCGCTGTGCCGGAAAACGGCGCGCGCGTGACCGGCAGCGTGCACACGGACACGTTGCCGCCGGCGCAGCTGACGGTGAGCACGCCCTCGTCCTCGGAGTCGAGGTTGAGCATCGTGCGCCCCTTCAGCACGGAGGCGTCCAGTGCGGCCGCGCCGAGCATGCCGGTCTCCTCATCGACGGTGATGACGACCTCGAGCGGGGGATGGGGGATGTCGTCCGCAGCCAGGATCGCCAGCGCCATGGCCACGGCGATGCCGTCGTCCCCGCCGAGCGTTGTGCCGCGTGCGCCGATCGTATCGCCGTCCACGAAGAGGTCGAGCCCCTCGCGGGCCATGTCCTTCGTGCAGTCCGGCGCAGTCTCGCAGACCATGTCCATGTGCCCCTGCAGGATGACCGGGGCGGCGGATTCATACCCCGGCGTGCCGGGTGCGAAGATGATGACATTGTTGTGCGCGTCCTGAATGCAGCGCAGCTGATGTTCGGCTGCGAAGCGAACAAGGTAATCGCTGATGGCTTTCGTGTTGCCGGAGCCGTGTGGGATGGCGCACAGCTGCTCAAAACAGGAAAAGACAGCGCGCGGCTCCAGATGATCGAGAATCGGCATGACAAATCTCCTTTGCTGGTGAAATGGACCCGGCGGACACGCTGCTGTGCCCGCCGGAGATGGTTACGATTCGGCCGGGATCTGCACCCGGGACAGGGAGGCGCGGATGTTGCCGGTGAACAGCAGACTCAGGCGGCGGATCTGCGCCTCGAGATCCTCTTTCATCCCGTTTTCGAGCCATTCGTAGAAAATGTCCGTGATGCCGAAGCGGTAGAGGTCGCACACGAGCTTTTTGTCCGCCTCGCTCACGCGCAAGCCGTGGGCCTGTGCCTCCACATAGCTGCGCATCATTTCCCCGGAAATGCGGTCCACATGCTTTTCCAGCTCCAGACGGTGCGAGGAGGTGTAGATGTGGTACACGGCGCGCTTGTGCTCACGCGCGAAGCGGGAGGCGGTGATCATGCACTCTTCCCAACTGCCGGTCGTCTCAAATTCATCGAGCGCGCGCTCGGTCTCGCGGTGGAGGATGGTGTCCAGCAGCTCATACAGGTCGGAGTAATGATAATAAAACGTCCGGCGCGTGATCTGGCATTCTTCCACGAGCTGCGTTACGGTGATCTTGTCAAACGGCTGCTCGGACAGCAGCTTCAGGAACGCATCCTGGATGGCGGCTTCAGTCAAATGTGCCAAGCGGGATCCCACCTTTCTGGTCGTGCGGCGCGGTCATTGCGCGGCCGGTTGTGTGTCCTGTGCGGGGAGATATTCGATGTGCGCATAGCTGTGCCGCCGGGCGACAGTATCGCACATGAATGTATAGACTTTTTGATGCAGGGCCCGGCGGGCGCTGCGCGGCGGCAGGGATGCGTCCGGGTAGACCGGCTCGCCGACAACGACGGTGATGCACGGCGGCAGAAACCGCAGCAGCTTCCGCTGCCGGTAGACGACCACCACGCCGACGGCGGGCACCTGCTCGCGCACCGGATAGGCAAACGCTGTGTCCGGGAACGGGCGGATACCATTATAATATGGCCAGATGTGCGCCTCCGGGTAGATCATGACGGCCTGGCGGCGCTCGAGCCGCCGGTGGATCGCGGCCAGAAACTGCCGCGTGCCGTCGATCGTGTCGGCCAGCGGGACGGCCCCGAGCATCTGCACGATGTTGCGCACGCCCGGAATGGAGACTGTGTCCGCCGCGGTGACGATGTTTGCGCGGCGCGGGAACGCCAGCAGCGTCGGGATGAAGGCATCCGCCAGCGTGTTCGTGTGGTTGCCGTAGAGAAAATAGCCGCCGGGCAGCTCGCGCAGCACTTTGCGGTTTTCGATCCGCAGGCCGAAAACGAGCTTGCAGTACAAAAACAGAAACGGCGTCATGATCAGCCGGTAGACGACGAACGCGAGCGCCTGCCAGACCGGGCTGGGGTGCTCATAAGGAAAGTCGGCGCCGATCGGCTTCGGCCGGATGTGCCCGTTCGTCGGCGCGAAGTCGTCGTGCAGCGGGTCGTGATAATAGATGGTCTTGCGGCTCATGTCGGCTCACTGCACAGGGCGACGGCGTCAAAGAGCATCTGCTCCATCTGGCGCATGCAGCTCTGCTGTTCAAACTGCGTGCCGCTCTCGAGATATTTCCGGCTGTAGTCCGCGCGCTCGGCCGGGTGCTCGACCCAGTAGTCGATCTTGGCGGCCATATCCTCGGGATCCTTATTTTTAAATAGAGATTTCTCGTCGAGCGCGAATGCCTTGGCCGCACTCTTCGGGGAGTTGGCGATGACCGGCACCAGCCCGCAGGCGATGGCCTCCAGACAGGCGATGGACTCGATCTCCACCTCGGCGGGGTGACAGTAGAGGTCGGCGCAGCGCAGCAGATTCAGCAGGTCCTGCCGTGAGAAAAACGCGATCTCCATGTCGACGCCGTATTTTTCGGCCAGATGACGGTAATGCTCTTCACGCGGCCCTTCACCGGCGAGGATCAGGTGGATCTGCTCGCGGTGGGCCGAGCGGCCGATGGCCTTGATGAGGATCTCCTGATTCTTTTCGCTCGACAGGCGGCCGGTCGAGACGATGAGGAACTTGCCTTCCAGTCCCGCCGGGCGCTTGGCCGGGCCGGGCGTGAACATGCTGTTGACGCCGTTGGAGATCACGCGGCCGTTCGTCGGGCCGACGACGGCCTCAAACGTGTCGCGGATGAACTGCGTCGGGTAATGGATGATGTCCGAATACTGATACACCATCTGGTAGCAGGCGCGGTAGACGCCGCGGTTGATCGCATCGAGATCCTTGCACAGAAAGTGCGCCGTGACGTTCTCGGCCTGGCAGTGGAAGCTGGAGGTGATGGGCTTGTTATACGCCTTGGCGATCTTCACCGCCGTGTGCGACAGCTGCAGCACGAACGTCGTGTGCACGACGTCGCAGTCGCGGATCGCGTCCTCGAGCAGGGAGCGGTCCAGGCGCGGCAGCGTCACGCCGTTGCGCTCCACGATCGGGTTGAGCAGGTAGAGGTTCAGCTCCGGCACGACGTAAAAGCACTCATTGCCGGCCTTGTCCTGATCGGCGCAGACCACGCGCACCGTGTGCCCCTGTGCGCGCAGGAAGCGGATGAGGTTCATGCAGGCGATCGTGGTGCCATTGTTTTCTTCGCCCAGAATATCACAGACAATCGTGATCGTCATGTTGTCGTATCATTCCTTGTTTTTTGAATTGGCAGGAGCGTCCCGCCGCATGATGCGACATTGCTCATTGTAACCGGAAAAAATGAGAGCCGCATGAAAAATAGAGGATAAAGATCCATTCATTTAAGAATTCAAACAAATCTCACAATATCATATCATACTTTCTCACGTGAGAAAACCTCTCATTTTCCTGAAAATGTGACGGATTTTTTGCAAGGATCGCAAAACGGACGCGCGCCCTCTTGAATTACGTTTTCGAATCGTGTATATTATTTATACCCATGTGTTCATATTTTTTGTTTTAGGAGAGCAAATTATGACAGACTATCAGAAGATGTATCAGGAAAAACTGACGACGCCGGATAAGATTGCCCAGCAGGTGCAGTCCGGCTGGCTGCTCGGCATGGATACGGCGACCTCGCAGACGCCGGCCATCATGACCGCAATCGCGGAGCGCATCCGCAACAGCGATATTACGGGCGTGAAGGTGCAGGCCCTGCTCGATGCGTACCCGTTCGAGTTTTATACCGACCCCACGCTGGCCGGCAAGATGACCGGCTACAGCTGGTTTTCCAGCAGCGCGGCGCGCAAGGCGGTCAACGCCGGCTATGCCGATATCATCCCGGCATATTACCGCGATTTCCCGACCCGCATCCGCACGGAGTACGACTATGACGCCGTGTGCGTCGAGGTCGCGCCGATGGACCGCCACGGCTACTTCAGCCTGGCGCTCAACGGCTCGTATATCGACGCCATGCTCGACAAGACCAAGCGGATCTTCCTCGAGGTCAACGACCGTCAGCCCCGCGGCCTGTGCGGCTCGCTGATCCACATTTCGCAGGTCGATGCCATCGTGGAGTATAACCACGATCTGCCGGTCCTGCCGCCGGTCCAGCTCGACGAGGTGAGCAAGACGATCGGCGGCCTCATCGCCGAGCGCATTCCGGACGGCGCGTGCCTGCAGCTCGGCATCGGCGCGATCCCGGACGCGACCGGCATGGCGCTCAAGGCCAAGCACGACCTCGGCATCCACACCGAGATGTTCACCGACTCCATGGTCGAGCTCATCGAGTGTGGCGCGGTCAACAACAGCAAAAAGCAGATCCATCGCGGCAAGACCGTCACGACGTTTGCCTTCGGTTCGCAGCGCATTTATGACTATATCGACGATAACCCGGCCGTGGAGATCCTGCCGGTCGAATACGTCAACGATCCGGACGTCATCTGCCAGAACGACAACATGATCTCCATCAACGCAGCGGTCGAGGTTGACCTCTTCGGCCAGGTCTGCGCCGAGTCGGTCGGCACGAAGCACATGTCCGGCTCCGGCGGCCAGATCGACTATGTCCGCGGCGCCTGCCAGTCCCGCGGCGGCAAGAGCTTCATCGCCTTCACGTCCACGGCCAAGGGCGGCACGATCAGCAAGATCAAGTCCATCCTCACCCCGGGCGCCGTCGTTACGACGAGCAAGAACGATGTCGACTACATCGTCACCGAGTACGGCGTGGCGCATCTGCGCGGCCGCAGCCTTGGCGAGCGTGCCCGCCAGCTGATCGCCATCGCGCACCCCGACTTCCGCGACGAGCTGACCTTCGAGGCCAAAAAGCGCGGCATTATGATCTGATCCCGCAGTGCAAAGCCTGCTGTCCGTATCCCACGGACGGCAGGCTTTTTTTGTCCATACGCATTCTGTATCTGGGCGCACACAATGGTGACGTGTGTTTCATCAAGCGCTGGGAAATGTGCAAAAGTGTTACATTTGTACCGCAGTGGGGATTGTGCATTTCTCGCAGCGGCAATATAGTGTAACCATAAAAAGGGGACAGATTTCGATGCTGTCCCAAATCTATTGGAGGGATTTTTCATGAAGAAAACGTGGAGCAGAGTGCTCGCCACCGTTCTGGTTCTGGCGATGGTGCTTTGCATGCCCGGTTTCGCAGCAAGCGTTGCCGATACGACGGACTTCGAGTCCGATCGTGCGACCTCTGCTGACGAACTGACGGACGCGGATCTGCCGGAGCTCCTGTCGGCGAGCGGCAACCACTATCCGATCGTGCTGGTGCACGGCCTGTTCGGTTGGGGCGGCACGGAAGTGCTCGGCCTGAACTACTGGGGCGGCTTCAGCAGCCTGCGCGACATTCTCAACAATGCCGGCTACAAGGTCTACACCCCGTCCATCGGCCCCGTCGCCAGCAACTGGGACCGCGCCTGTGAGCTGTATGCCTACCTCGTCGGCGGCACGGTCGACTACGGCGCATACCACTCCGCCACCAACGGCCATGCGCGCTATGGCCGCACGTTCCCGGGCGTTCTGCCGGAGCTGAATAACCCCGACAGTGAGCTGAAAGTGCATCTGGTCGGCCACAGCATGGGCGGCGAGACGATCCGTATGCTCGCACAGCTGCTGGAAAACGGCGATGCCGATGAGCGCAACGCCAGCCGCGGCGGTGATATCAGCCCGCTGTTCACCGGTGAGTGCCGCCACTGGATCGAGAGCATCACGACGCTCTGCACGCCGCACGACGGCAGCCAGTATGACACGAAGGTCTATCAGAACATCGGCGATCTGGCCCAGTATGCCATGGGCATCATCGGTGCGGTTACCGGCACCAATGTCAATGAGAACAACTTCGGCCTGGACTTCAAGCTCGATCAGTGGGGTCTGGTGCGCCAGCCCAACGAGTCTTACTCCAGCTACTTCAACCGTGTGATCAACAGCAAGATCTGGACGCAGCACACCAACGACCTGAGCGTCTATGACCTTGACGTCGACGGCGCGGCCGTGCTCAACGGCTATGCCAAGGCGCAGGATGATATCTATTACTTCTCCGTCGCCTGCTCGAACACCCATCGTGAACCGCTGACCGGCCACTATCTGCCGAATGCCAGCATGAACCCGATGATGGTCAAGAGCAGCACCTACATGGGCAGACACGTCAACTACGCGGTCGGCCATGTGAACATCACGCCGGACTGGTGGGAGAATGACGGCATCGTCTCCGTCCGCTCCGCGATCCGTCCGCACGAGAATTCCACGGATAAGTACAATGAAAACTATGGCGTCGGCACTGACGGCAAGATGACCTTCAAGGCCGGCACCAAGATGGGCGTCTGGAACTACATCGAGAAGATCGACAACACCGACCACATCAACATGGTCGGCCAGATGCAGAAGTCCACGCACGCCATGCTGCAGGAAAAGTTCTTCGAGCTGGCCAAGATGCTCAACAGCATCCCGGTGAGCAGCTCGACCGGTGCACATGTCTGCCCGGGCGCTCACTTCACCGATATGCCCGCCTACACCAACTGGGCGCATAAGGGCCTGGATTACTGCATCCAGAACGGCATCCTGAACGGCACGAGCGCGACGACCATCGCGCCGAACGGCACGACCACGCGCGCACAGCTTGTGACGATGCTCTACCGTCAGGCCGGTTCTCCGAAGGCTGCCAAGTCCAGTCCCTTCACCGATGTGACCGACAGCTGGTCTGTCGATGCGGTCAACTGGGCGTTCGAGAAGGGTGTCGTGAACGGCACGAGCCCCACCACGTTCTCCCCGAATGATGTCATTACGCGCCAGGATATGGCGACCATCCTCTATAACTACACCAAGAATGTTCTGGATCTGGACGTGTACGATACCGCTGACCTGACCGGTTATCCGGACTACAGCTCCATTTCCGATTATGCCCGCACGCCGCTGTCCTGGGCGGTCGCACAGGGCGTGATCCTCGGCGTCGGCAATTCCAACGGCGTGGACACCCTTCAGCCGAAGGGTGATGCCACCCGTGCGCAGACCGCTACGATCATCATGCGCTTCTGCCAGAACGTCCTCTGAGACTTCATTTCAACAACACAAGCCCGATGGGATCTTCCCATCGGGCTTGTCCTGTTTTCGCTTTTCCTAAAAATCAGCGCGCCTTTTCCCAGCCGTCGAGCGGTGCGCGCTGGATGGCGCCGAACACCTTGCTGCGCAGATCGGGGTAGGTCTGGCTCATGGTGCGGATGAACTGCTTGATCTCGTAGCGCTTGCTGCCGCGGTCCTCGGGGCAGGGGTTTTCGACGATCGGCAGCGCCAGCGCCTTCGCCAGATTGGCGATGCGCCCCTCGCCGGCGTAGAGCATCGGACGGATCTGATCCACGCCCGTGCGCGTCATGTGTGTCACCGGCTGAAAGCAGCTGATGCGCCCCTCGTACACGAGCGAGAGCAGGAACGTCTCGACCGCGTCGTCAAAGTGATGGCCGAGCGCGAGCTTTGTGATGCCACGCGCGCTGAGCGCGGTACACAGCGCGCCGCGGCGCATCTTGGCGCACAGGGAGCAGGGATTGTCCTCCTTGCGCACGTCGAACACGACCTCTTTGATGTCCGTTTTCAGGCGGGTGTACGGCACGCCAAGCGTTTCGCACAGCTCTGCCACCGGCGTGAAATCCATGCCGTCGAACCCGAGCTCGACCGTGATGGCCTCGAGCGCAAACGGCTTCGGATAGTACCGGCGCAGCTCGTTGAGCGCCATGAGCAGCACGAGCGAATCCTTGCCGCCCGAGACGCCGACGGCGACGGTGTCGCCCGGCGCGATCATGTCATAATCCTCCACGCACCGGCGCACCAGACCGGTGAACGCGTTCAGGTCATTCATAGCGGGACCTCCAAAATGAAAATAGAAACTGTGAATTCGAGCGTAAAACGGAGAAAAACGGAGATTTTGAGAGCAAAGTAATATCTAAATCAAAATTCCGTTGACAGGTACCACCGATTGTGGTATAAAAGATAAGCGCGAATGTGAGACCTATTCTACGTTCGCGCCTGAAAAATGTCAAAATGTTTTTCAACACATTCAAATTGGAGGCACGAATATGTCCACTACTTTGCTGAACAAGGACACCGTCACCCGCAAGTGGTACGTTCTGGATGCAGCCGGCAAGCCGATGGGCAAGACCGCAGCGCTCGCTGCCGATCTGCTGCGCGGCAAGCTCAAGACCGACTACACCCCGCACGTTGACTGCGGCGACTTTGTCATCATCATCAACGCCGAGCAGGCAGTGCTCACCGGCAAGAAGCTCGAGCAGAAGTACTACCGCACGCACTCCGGTTATCCCGGCGGCCTGCACGAGACGCAGTACAAGAAGCTCATGAAGGACAAGCCCGAGCTGGCTATGCGTCTGGCTGTGCGCGGCATGCTGCAGAAGAACACCATCGCCCAGTGGCAGCTCAAGCGCCTGAAGATCTATCGCGGCGCCGAGCATCCCCATGCGGCACAGAAGCCCGAAGTCTGGGATCGCTGAGAAGGAGGAAATAGAACATGGCAACTTATACGAGCAAGAAAGCCTATATGTATGGCACCGGCCGCAGAAAGTCCTCCGTCGCGCGTGTGCACCTGTTCCCGAACGGCACCGGCAGCATCACCATCAACGGCCGTCCGCTGGATGAGTACTTCGGTCTCGAGACCCTGAAGCTCATCGTGCGTCAGCCCTTCGCGGCGACCGACACCATGGGCAAGTTCGACGTCGAAGCCACCGTGACCGGCGGCGGTGTGACCGGCCAGGCCGGCGCGATCCGCCACGGCATCGCCCGTGCGCTGCTGCAGGTCGAGGACAGCTACCGTGCGCCCCTGAAGGCTGCCGGCCTGCTGACCCGTGACCCGAGAATGAAAGAGCGTAAGAAGTACGGTCTCAAAGCAGCTCGTCGCGCTCCGCAGTTCAGCAAGCGATAATCGACTGCTCAGACTATATCAAAATGGTTCAAAAAGCCCGGAAAATCAAGGTTTTCCGGGCTTTTGCTATATCTAAACGGGCTGATATGGTTTGACCAAATTTGGCAAAACGAGAGCCGGTTTCATCCAATTTTTAGTGGTCCGCAAGTGGTTAACTGGCTAAAAAGAGGGCAAAAAGAGGGGAAAGTGGTTCCCAAAGTGGTTAACCGAGAGCCGATTTTGGGGTGCTTTTCAGCCCTCCTTCCCCTCGTTTTTTGGCTGTGGCAGTTTGGCATAGTTTGAGCTAATTTGAATAATTGAATATGAATTTGATGTAGCACACAGTATAAATGCTGGGTGCTTTTTTCATTTCAGAAACTCGTATTCCGGCGATAGAAAGAGCCGTCACTTCACTGTTAATTTTGAAGTGGCGGCTTTTTCTATTTCCAGAAACAACAGCAACAATCAGAAATGAGGTGAAGTCATGAACACACAAATCATCGCCATCGCCAACCAGAAAGGCGGCGTTGGCAAAACAACAACCTGTGCGAACTTGGGAATAGGTCTGGCACAGGCCGGAAAGAAAGTGCTTCTGATCGACGGGGACCCGCAAGGAAGCCTGACAATCAGCTTGGGAAATCCGCAACCAGACAAGCTGCCATTTACACTGTCGGATGCAATGGGCAAAATTCTGATGGATCAGCCTATACGCCCCGGAGAAGGTATTCTGCATCATGCAGAAGGCGTTGACCTGATGCCTGCGGATATTCAGCTTTCCGGTATGGAGGTTTCTCTGGTAAACGCCATGAGCCGTGAAACGGTTTTACGGCAATATCTGGACACACTGAAGGGACAATATTCCCATATCCTGATTGACTGTCAGCCCTCGTTGGGGATGCTTACGGTCAATGCGCTGGCGGCTGCGAACAGGATCATCATTCCCGTTCAGGCAGAGTATCTGCCTGCCAAAGGGCTGGAACAGCTGCTCTCCACGGTAAACAAGGTAAAGCGGCAGATCA
>ENA-OUQK01000353-OUQK01000353.1-human-gut-metagenome-genome-assembly--contig:-NODE-353-length-29297-cov-5.438513_pt1 | contig 29297 bp, 19 predicted proteins | sample MGYA00237954_ERZ548842 | MGnify/ENA primary metagenome ERZ548842 (study PRJEB26490, sample SAMN05194704) | human gut metagenome | biome: terrestrial biome; feature: human-associated habitat; material... | reverse complement strand
ACGGTACTTTCCGTCCCGCCAACACCCTGACCGGCTATGCCTTCATGAAGATGCTGCTGGGCGCTCTGGGCTATGATGCTTCCCGCGAGGGTTACACTGGCCCCAACTGGTCCATCGCTGTCGGCAAGCGTGCTCTGAACGCTGGTCTGGCTGATGATCTGGCTGGCGACTTCAATGGTGTCAAGGCTGTCACCCGTGAAGAGGCTTGCCTGTATGCCTTCAACATGCTGCAGGCTGACATGGTCGAGTACGAGAAGAACTCCACCATCACCGTCGGCAACGTCACCGTGACCGACAACTCTGCCGCTAAGTCCAAGCGCTGGAGCAGCTCCTCTGTCAACGATGGCAACATCGACAGCAAGGGTGGCGACGGCTATGTCCAGTTCGCTGAGGAGTACTTCAACAAGCTGGTCAAGGAGAGCGACATTGCTGATGACTTCGGCCGTCCCGCTACCAAGTGGATCTACAAGGGCGTGAAGATCGGCACCTATTCCAAGACCGCTGACGTGACCTACACCGAGAACGTCAAGCTGGGCACCATCTACGCTGACCTGAAGATGTCCGACAAGGACGACAAGGCTGTTGTTTATGTTGACGGTGAGCAGGCTGTTGATTTTGCCAACGTCAAGAAGGGCAACGACATGAAGCTGGCTGACGTTAAGTTCGATGCCAACGATGACTGCAACGTTGGCAACGGCACTCTGACCGAGGTCTATCTGGACCGCGATGCCAACAAGGTCACCATCGTTTGCATCAACACCTATGTTGCCGAGATCAACAAGGCCATCGCTGCCACCAAGTCTAAGGAAGCTTATGTCACTCTGAGCAATCTCAGCGACAACGCCCCCGCTCGCCCCAATGATGAGTTCGAGACCACCGGCTTCGAGTCTGATGATGTTGTCCTGTACACCTATGCTGCTGGCGAGATTAAGTCCGTCGAGAAGGCTGAGTCCGTCAACGGCGCTCTGAACAAGATCGTCACCGGCAAGAAGGTCACCATCGGTGATAAGGACTATAAGTACAGCAACGAGTACAAGAACAAGGATGCTCTGAACATTGAGAGCGAGTACGATGTGTTCCTGGATAAGTATGGCTATGCCATCTACACCAGAGAGACTGAGTACACCGTCGCCGACTATGCCTTCCTGCGTCAGCTGCAGAGCTCTTCCAATGTCTTCTCCAGCGACAAGGCTGCTCTGCTGACCGTGGACGCCAAGTACAAGAGCGTTGACACCAAGAAGGATTATGACTCCACCTATCCCAGCTACACTGCTAACGAGGTTCAGATCGGCCATACTTCTTCTCCCAAGGCTCAGATCGTGATCGCCAAGGAGACCTCCAATGGCGAGTATCGTCTCAGCTCCGTTAAGACCACCAACTTCCAGGTTGACGACGCTGATTTCAACATGAAGAGCGGCGTGGCTCAGATCAAGCTGGATACCACCAATAGTGTCTACGCCAACAGCAAGACCGCTTTCGTGGTTGTTAAGACTGATGCTCAGGGCAAGGTGATCTCCAAGACCGCTTACACCGGCATCAACAACGCTCCCACCATTACGGCTAAGAGCAACTCTGTGAACGACGGTGTGGATATCTCCTACTACTGCCGCAACGGCAACATTGCCACCGTCATGTTCATTGCTGTGGATACCACCAAGTACAACGTGACCTCCGGCAACCAGGATATCCTCTTCTTCTCCCCCGAGTCTGCCTCCAAGAAGACCGAGGATAAGGACGATATCTACTACACCTACAACGCTGTTGTGGACGGCAAGATCACCGAGGTGAAGGTTGCTGCCGATGTCACCATCAATGGCACCACCGGCAACGGCTACTTTAGCTACAAGAATAACAGCAAGCTGGTGTACACTGGCGCTTCCTACACCGATGGCGTGATCACCGATCTGACCACTGAAAATGCTGCTTGGACCGTGACCGGCACCAAGAAGCTGGACGGTGACTACAACATCCAGCTCGGTAATGGCAACAACGTGGGTAACTATGTTGTTTCCTCCGACGTGAAGGTCTACTTCCTGGACGATGACGGCGTCATCACCGAGGGCAACATCAAGTCTGTCCGCAACTCTGACACCGACATCGCTACCTTCACCATGAAGGACGGCCAGATCACCAACCTGTTCATCCAGCAGTACTTCGAGAACAACTCCACTCCCGGTGCTAACAACACCAAGTTCACCGCTACCGCCTCCATTTCCGGTTCCGCTCTGAAGGTCGTTATCACTGGCGGCGCTGGCACTGAGAATTACAAGGTTGAGAAGGTCATCGTGACCAACCTGAACAACGGCGTGAGCACCACGATCGATGGTACCGACGCTGCTCAGCTGGCTAACGGTACTGCGACCATCAATGCTGTCTCTGGTGTTACCGTGACCGCAAACGGCCTGACTACCTATCAGGTGGTTCTGACCGTTGATGGCGAGACTGTGACCTCCAACAAGGTTATGGCCTAATTCTCTCTGAGAATTACCCATCAAAGCTCATCTGAGTTGAGATAACAGCGGCCCCGCACCAATCGGTGCGGGGCCGTTGCTCTTGACATTTTTCTCTGTTTTGCTATAATCAAGATAGAAAAGGGCGCTGCGACAAGCGGTTATGACCCTAACGAGTAAATTGGTTTATGAGCAAAGCCCATGGAAACCGTCACTTGCCAGAGTGGCGGTTTCTGCTTTTCACAATGATTGTCACCGTAAAGGCTCCAATATGTAATGTGATCCGCATAAGCAGCACCCCCTTTCGGGTGGTGTAGCCATAACCGCCTGCCGTTCGTGCAGCGCCTGACCGCATTTTACCAAGTTCTGCATATTCTGTCAAGAAACCCGCTTTGCTGCATGAGAGCACCTTGCCCGGTGCAATCAAAAACGAGGATCGTGTTTTGACCCACGCCGTGACCCACGAACAGAAAAAACGGGGCGGAAACAACGGAACAAAGCGCACCTGCGAGTGAGGAAATCCCGCGGCAACCCCGCTTTATTCCCTCGAAAGCCTGCGAAAGGCATCCCTATCGAATCTTCACACGCAGGAGGTCACTGGTTCGAGTCCAGCAGTCTCCACCAAAACCTCACTTCTTCGGAAGTGAGGTTTTTCTTGTTTTCGGCAAAAGGAAAGACCTCCTGCCTTCCTATCGGAAACGAAGGGACGCAGGAGGTCTTGTGATGGCGAAGAAAATCGAAGTGCCCGTCAAAGGGACGCATTTTCACGCAAGCAGCTGAAAGCCCATCACGGCAATGCCCAGCACCACGAGCACCACGCCTGTGGCGCGGTTGAGGGTCTTGGGCTGCGCACGGTTGGCAAAGACTGCGGCGATACGCGCCCAGATGAGCGTGAAAACGACGCACAGCGCCCATGTGAGCGTATCCGGCAATCCCCCGATGGCAAAGTGGGAAACGGCGCCGGTCAGGGCGGTGAAGGTCATGATGAAAACGCTCGTGCCGACGGCTGTTTTCAGCTCGTAGCCCATGACGCTCGTGAGGATGAGCAGCATCATCATGCCGCCGCCCGCGCCGATGAAGCCGCAGATCATGCCGATCATCGCGCCGCAGACGAGCGACTGCACCGCGCGCTTTTTCGCGTCCACCTGCGCCATCGTTTCCTTCGTGGTCATCACGGGGCGCAGGATGAATTTGACGCCCAGCAGGAACGTCATGAAGACGGAGAAGCCGCCCATCGTCGCCGAGGGGACGAGGCTTGCCGCGTAGCTGCCGATGACGGTGAAGAGCAGCACGCTCGCCATCATGATGAGGCCGTTTTTGATGTCGAGATTCTTGTTTTTGTGGTAGGTGTAGGCCGAGACGGCGCTCGCGAGCACATCGGACGAGAGCGCGATGCCCACGGCCATGTAGGGCTCAACGCCCAGAAAGGTGATCAGCATGGGGCTGATGACTGCGGCGGCGCTCATCCCGGCAAAGCCGGTGCCGAGCCCCGCGCCCATGCCCGCAAAAAATGTGACCAGAACGGTCGTCAGGATACTCATGGTTCGTTTGCCTCCAGAATTGCATCAAGATTGCTTTCGATCTCCGCGAGCGCCGCGGCGAAGGCTTCCCGCCGCGCTTCGTCCATGCCTGCAAAGAGGCTCTCGGAAAAATTCTTCTGGAGCTGCCGCCCGCGCGCGAGGATGGGCGCTGCCTTTTCGGTGCAGAGAAGTTCCGTCTTCCGCCGGTCGCCCGCCACCGCGCAGCGCGTGAGATAACCCTCCTGCACGAGCTTTTCCACATTGACCGACACGAGATTTGCCTTGAGGCGGCGGATCTCCACGATCTCGCTGGCCGTTTTATAGTCCGGGTTGTTCCCCAGGAACATCAGGATGTCGAAGGCCGTCTGCGGCAGGCCCAGCTCCTTGCAGAGCGGCTTGCACACTTCGCTGTAGGCCAGAGCGATCTTTTGGGAGATCGATATGCTTCGGTTCATGCCCTTCCTTCTTTCTTTTTTGAACTGTTCATTTTTGAAGTATTATAGTCTGCGATGTCCCCTATGTCAACAGGCGGGACGGAAAAATTTTCGCTCCTTTTCCACAGGAACTGATCGCCCTGTGGAAGCTGCGGAACAAAAAATACGCTGCGGATTGCTCCGCAGCGTATTTTTGCTTTGCCGCTTACTTGGCGGCGCGGTAGAGGAAGGAAACAATCTGCGCACGCAGGCAGTTGCTGTTCGGGGAGAAGGTGGTGTCGCTCGTGCCGGTGGTCACGCCCGCGTTGACGGCCCACTGCACGGCGGGGGCGTAGAAGGCGCTCGCGCTCACATCGGCAAAGGCGTTCGTGCCCTCAGCCGCCGGTGCGCCGGCCGCTCTCCACTGGAAGGTGACAGCCTGTGCGCGCGTGACGGAAGCATCCGGGGAGAAGGTCGTGCTGCTCGTGCCGGTGGTCACGTTGTTTTCCACCGCCCACGCAACGGCCTTTTCGTAATACGCGCCGCTCTTCACGTCGGTGAAGGACGTGGTCATGGACTTCGGCTCGGGGCTGCCGTTGGCTCTCCACAGGAAGGTGACCATCTGGCCGCGCGTGCAGCTCGCGTTCGGCGCAAAGGTCGTGGCGGTCGCGCCGGAGGTGATGTTCTTCGCAACGGCCCAGACAACGGCGTCGGCATAGTAGGCGTCGTCGGCGACATCGGTAAAGGGAAGCGACGCGGAGCCGTCATAGTTCTTGTCTCTCAGGACGGAGGAGAAGAGGAAGTTGCTGAGGTACGCATACTCGTCTCTCTGGTGGACCTTGTTGGTCAGGGAGTTGGCAAAGAGAACGACATTCATGCCGCTTTCCTTGTAGGCAAAGCCCTGCACGCCGCCGTTTAAGTAGGCCTTGAAACCCGCGGCGCGCTCGGCGGTGTTCGTGGGGATGAAGCCCTCGGTGGGCGTCTTGGTCTTATCGCTCTTGACGAGGACCGTCGCGGAGGCGGGGACCTTGGAGAAGAAGCCGAGGCCGTAGGCGTAGAGGATATCGTCGCCGTCAGCAATGTAGCTCGCGTTCACAAGGGTCTTGTTGGGATAGACAACGGGGGTCAGGCAGTCCATCGCGCCGTCCAGCTCGGTGTATTCCACGCCGGCGATGAGGTCAGAGGCGGAGGACGCCGCGGAATAGCTGTAACCGATGTACGGCAGGCCGTTTTTCACGGCGGTCTTTGCGGCGGCGTCGAGCTTCGTCGCACCTGCGGCGGCGTCCGCCTTGGTCACGTCGGAGGTCGTGGTGAAGCCCATGAGGTTCATCGCGGCGGTATCATAGTTCCAGCCGGCGCTCTGGCTGATCTGCGGCGTGTAGACAAATCCCTTCTCGCTTTCAGCAGGCGTGCCGGAGATGTAGACGGTCGGGGACTTGGTGATGATCTTCGCCTTCACGCTCGTCTTGTCGACACCCGCGGCAGAGAGCAGATACTTGCCCGCGACGGTCTGATAGTCGGCGTAGGAGCAGATGAAATCGCCCATGTGGTCGCCGCTCGTGACCATGCCGACGGTCTTGCCGGCCTTGAGAAGTTCGTTGACGGCGGCGGTGGAATCCTCGGAGGCGTTGGAGATCACAACGTCCTTGTTCTTCTCGCCCGTGAAATAGGAGCCAAGGGAGTTGGTATAGGCGAGCACGTCGTCGTGATCCATCGCGTCGCCGCAGACGGCGGAGATGCTCTTGTAGGCGGCGGGCCCGGCCACAGTGACCATGTCGAAGCCGCGCGTTTCATTGAAGGAGGTGATGCCCTCGGAGTAGAGGATCGTCCAGCCGTTGATGAGCGTGCCGTCATAGAGCGCGCCGTTGGCGACAGAACGCTTGGCCTGATACATCGAGACGATCATCGTACCGGCGGGGTAGGTAACGCCGTCATAGGTGAATTCCTTTTCAGTCACGTTGACCTTGACGTCGTTTCTCGTGAGCCACTCCATCATGTCGGCCGCGGCCTGAAGGTTGGTCTGGTTCTTGCCGTCGAGCGGGATGATGTAGCACTCGGGATAGAAGTTGCCGTTCTGGCCCGTGCCGTTGTACTCGGGACGGAAGACGTCCATCTCCGCGCCCTCGACGTCGTTCTGGTCGCACAACCACTGGCCGACCAGCTCAAAGGCATCGGAGTTAAAGTTCTTCACGCCGCGCTGGAAGATGGTGACCTGGGATTCAAGATAGGAGATCTTTTCGGCGGCAACATAGGCGGCGTTGCCGAGGATGCCGTACTGCGCCGCCTGCGCGGTATCGTCGTTGTAGGCGGGCAGCTCAACGGTATAGGCAACGGTGCCCTGCAGCATGGCAAACTGGGGAGTGTAGCTCGTGGACATATCGTCCCACGGGTCTTCCCAGTAGGTCTCCGTGCCGCTGCCGGTGTAGCTCAGGTAATCGCGCTGAGGGATCACATAGCTGTTGTAACCATCGTTGTTGGCGACCGCCGCGATGCCTAGCGCCTCGCCGCCGGTGATGAGGTGCTCGGCGAGCAGGTCGTATTCAAAGTTCGGCTCGTGCGGGGGATCGCAGGGCTCGCACTGGAAGGCCTGCACGCGGCCGTGGAACTCGGCAAGCGACATGGGGTTGAACGTGCCGATGAGCTGCTGCATGTTGGCCGTCTCGCTCGTGGTCTGGAAGGAGTTGTCGCGGTTGAGGTCATAGCCATTGGTGCAATGTCTCGTCAGGTAAGTACGTCCGTCGACATTCTCCTCGGGGACGAGGATGAAGAACACGTCGGACAAAAGCTCGTCCTTGACGTTCACAGTGTTGCTCTTCACGGTGTAATACTTTTCAAGGTCGACCTTGCCGGACTTGCCGTTGTTGTCGGCCGTCAGATAACCCAAATAGCTGGCCTTGTCCTTAACGAGGTCGGGGATGGCGACGCTGCCCTCCGCGCCCACAGGGCCCATCTCTTCCTTGAGCTCTTTTTCGCCCGCGGCGGTGAAGCCCGTGAGCGTCTTGTAGTCGATGGTCTTCTCGCTCGTGATCATCTTGGCGAAATCGAGCACGCCGTCGGTGGCGGCGACCTCGTTGGAGTGGATGTTGGAATACATCACGGGCACGCGGATATCGTCGAGCGCGCCGGACTTGATCTGGGCGAGCACGGCATCGGGATCGGTCTCGGCCTGCTCGGTCAGGGCGAGCCACTTGCTCACGCTCGCCTTGGAGTCGGCCACGATGAGATAGGGCATATCACGGCCCGCGGTGGACTGGCCCATGGAGAATTCTTCCACGTAGAGACCGTTTTTCGTGCCGTTTGCCACGATCGTATCGAGCTCCTTGTAGATCTCCCACATGGTGTTGAAGTTTTCATACGGCGCAACTTTGACGCTCACGGAGCCGAGATCCTTGCCGCTGTTTTTGGCGACGAGATCAAAGTAGCCGCACAGGTCGATGTAGTAGCCGCCGTTCACATGGGGCACGCTGTAGTCGACGCTGGTCACGCCGGTTCTGCGGTTGGTGGAGTAGAAGTAGTTATTCACGTGGAAGCTCACGTCGAGGACGGTCTTGCCGTTTTTCTCGCTTGCGGAGAGCTTGATGTCCGTGAACTGGTGCTCGTCGCCCTCGGTCAGCCAGTCATTCAGAGGGCCGCCCGCGTAAGCGTAGGGGAACAGCTCCTCGTTGACGTAGGGGCGGGAATCGTCGCGCTCGAGCGAGAGCGAAACGGTACCGGTGCTGACGGCCGCGGCGAGCGCATCCTTCGTCATGCCGGACACGGGGATGGAGAGGGACACGTCCTTGCCGTTTTCATCGGTGACAAGGGTGATGGTCGTGTCGACCGGGAATTTCGTTCCCAGCAGCGCATCGTCCTTGGGGTTCATGTCCTGGTAGCTGACGGCAAACGCGGACGTGACCGCGAGCGAGAGCGTCATTACCAGGGCCGTCAGCAGCGCGAGCGCTTTGCTGACAGAGTTTGGATAATGTTTCATGGTTTTCGTCCTCCAGAGTGGTCTTATGCCGCCACACACAGCGGCGGAAAGTTGATGAGTTTAGTGTAACTCAATAAAAATACATAGTCAAGAGAATATTCATACCTAATCCCGCCAAATTTCAGCGTTGAATCTGTATTTTTGTTCATCATTTTTCACAAAGCAGTGCGTCAAGCCCCCGTCTTTCAGATCCTTTTGTGAATGTATCCGTAAATTTATACAGAATCGTGCTGCATAGGATATTCTTCTTCGCCGCGATTGCAAATGACGGCGGGGCGCATTATAATAAGAGGCAATCATCATTCAAACGCAGGAGGAACCGAATATGCGGCTGCAAAGCGCAATCTTTACACTGGGCGATACCCTCTTCACCCCCGACGGCGCGGCGCGCGAGGGACTCGACAAGGCGCTTTCACTTTTTAAGATGGAGGGCGTGTGGCTCAGCGCGGTGACGGCGCTCAGCGCGGAGGACGCGCAAAAAGCGCTCGAAAAGGCGGGGCTTAGCTCGTATTTCCTCTTCGTGCTGACAGAATCCGTCGCGCTCTGCAAGGCGGACAGCGGCACGATGTTCGAGCGCGCGATGAAGCGCCTGCACTCGCAAAAGGACGATACGATCGTCTTTTCCGGCTCGCTTGCGGCGATCCAAAACGCGAAGGACGCGGGTTTTCGCACCGTGGCCGTCCGCGGCGGCGCGGAGGAGGAAGTGTGGCGCGCGATGCGCACCGCCGCAGCGCAGAGCCTTGAAAATTACAGCGAGCTGCTGGCGCAGACAAATGAGTGATAGAAAAAAGAGTTCAGGCAAAAAGCCCAACACTGTTAAGATAAGAACTGTAAAGGGATAAAATTCATGTTTTCTCCCTTTACAGTTTTTGGCAATCTCATTTATTATGTTTATATTTTAGAAAGAGTTCTCTGGTTAATTAACGTGATGCAACAATTATTTCACCTCCATAACACGAATGAAAATTATTCATTCTTATATTGACATTAGCTTTTTCTTATAGTACCCTTTGTATAAAAGGCGGTGAGTTCGTGAAGCTATTAACGCAGTGCCCTACCTGCAAACAAAAACTCGTTGCAAAAGTTCTGTCCTGTCCGGATTGTGGTTTGGAAATATCAAATATATTTGAGTTAAGCCCTTTTGACTACTTGGACACAGCCAATACTGATTTTCTTATATGCTTTCTTAAATCGCGTGGCAATTTGAAAGCAGTTCAAGAAGCACTCGGTATCTCTTATCCAACAGCGAAGAAACAGTTAGATCGTGTGATAACAGCATTAGGAATGGCAAACGAAAATGTGGAGGTATTGAACATGGGTAGCTTTCATGCAACATCTGGAGCTGACGCTTCAACGCTTATACGGAACAAATTAATTGAAGCGGGCGGAAAAGCCATTGTTTATTCTTACAAGAACATTCCCTATGAAATCCACCTGAGTGAAAGTGGTACAGGTTTTAACTGCGATGCGCTTAGCCCCATATATTTTTACGAATTTAGGGTATTTGACATTATAGTAGACCTGCTGAAAAGTGAAGGCGGCGAAGCTTCTAAAGGTCAACCTCGCAAGTACAAAGTTGGGTCTGAAAAGTGCAACGAGCATACTGTAGCAGGCGCGATAGCACTAAATTATTTTAATAAAGTAAAAGGCGAGACGGTCCTTGACCCGCAATCTGTTCTAGATGCTATCCTTGTGTGGGCTGATATTGCAGAAAACGGAAGAGGTAGTATTAGACTGACAAAAAACTATAGAAAGCTGGTAAATTATCATGTGTAATATTCTGGTATTTATGGTAGCAGTTCTTTATGGCTTTGTAAAATCAGTGCTTAATTATGGAGGAAAATGCAAAGGGCGCAGATGCAGACGGTATTGGTAAGCCAAGCTAGAAGCTCCCATGTCTACTTATCAAAAGTAGACATGGGAGCTTCTTTTACTGTCTAGTTTTCTTATCTTAACAGTGTTGGGCTTTCGCCTAAACTCTTTTTTTCTCTCTTTTAGGCCTCCGCGTCTTCCTGCGGCTGGAGCTTGCTGCCAAAATACGCAAGCACCGCGCCGAGAATGGCGCACGCGACGCCCCAGACCATCTCCGCTGTCGAGGCAAAGTCCGTCGGAATGATAATGATCGTGGAGGCAAGCACGATGCCGATGACGGCGTGATAAGCGATGGAGTAGTGCGTGTCGAAAAACCTGCTCACAATGCGGGCAAACAGCGCCATCACGCCGACCATGCCAAGCCCCCATGGGACGAGCACGGTGAAATCAAGCTGGGCAATGCCGTCGATCAGCGGCGTGAGAAGGCCGACCGCCATCAGGATGGACGACGACGTCATCCCCGGGATGATGAAGCTGAAGCCCCACAGCACGCCGCAGAAGAGAAAGCCCCAGAAGTTTGCGGGCATCTCGGCAAATGAACTGAACTTGACGGCCATCAGCGCGCCGAACAGGGCGAGGAAGCTGACGATCAGCGAGATGTACGAACCGTTGCCGCGCCCCTGCGTGCCCGCCTCGTGCCAGAGGTCGGGCAGCGTGCCGAGGATGAGCCCGATGAAGAGGCACGTGGCGACGGTTTCCGACTGGTGAAACAGCGCAAGGATCACGCTGCCGCCGCCCAAAAAGCCGATCGCCCAGCCGATGCCGACGGCGAGCAGCATCCGCCAGTAGCGTTGAAGCGCGCGCCTGGGGTGCGTGAGCAGCTCCATCGCGGGGCGGTAGATGCCGAATACGACTGCGAGCACGCCGCCGGAGATGCCCGGCAAAATCGCGCCCGCGCCGATGATGATACCCTGCACAATGCGCATGATACCGTTTTTGATGCGGGAATTTTTCATATTGCTGCTTTTTTTGTGCCGCGCCCGCCGCAAAGCGGCGGAACGCGACGCGGTTTTATAGCCCTTTCTGCGGTCGACGAGGTGGTGCATCGGGCGGCCCGCGGCGTAATTTTCCAGATTTTCGCAGAAGAGCTGCACGTTGCGCTCGCAGGTGTAGCCGAGCGTCATGTTGCCCGCGACGTGCGGCGTGAGCAGGAGGTTCTTGGCCTTGCGCAGCGGATGATCCGCAGGCAGCGGTTCGGGCACGACGACATCGAGCGCCGCACCGGCGAGGTGCCCGGAATCCAGCGCTTTGATCAGCGCGTCCTGATCGATGGCCGTGCCGCGGCCAACGTTGATGACGTAAGCGCCTTTCGGGAGCAACGCCATGCGGTCTGCGTTCAGAATGTTCACCGTGTCGCTCACCGAGGGGAGAGACATGAAGAGAAGGTCAGTCTCCGGCAGGAGCTTGTCAAGCTCCGTGACGGGATGAACGGCGTCAAAGTCCGCGTTCGCGCGGCCGCTGCGGCTGACGCCGGTCAGGCTCGCGGGATGGAACGCGCGCACGCGGCGGGCAAATTCCGTGCCGATGTCGCCCGTGCCGAGGCACGTGACGCGCGCGCCGTGGAGCGAGTGGATGCCGCCCGGGAGCACGCGCCAGCCGCCCTCGCGGATGATCTCGGTGTATTCCATCTGGCGGCGCAGCAGCATCAGCGAGACCATGACAGAATGCTCGGCGATCGTCGTGCCGTAAGCGCCCGAGGCGTTCGTCAGCAGGCAGTCGGGATTCTGATACAGGTCGTCGCGGCAGAAGCGGTCCACGCCCGCCCAGCAGCTCGCGTACCACTTGAGATTGCGTGCGCCCGCGATGACGCGCTGGGACGGATGGCCGTAGAGGATCGTGCAGTCGTCCACATTGCCCTCCGCCGCCTTGGACGAGGGGAAGAAGACGATGTCGTAGCCGCAGCGTGCGGCGGTGTCGCGCAGCGTCTTTTCGTATGCCGGAGTCAGGAAGTCGATGATGACGCCGATTTTTTCATTCATGGTTCAATTCCTCCAAAATCATTTCTGCGACGCGCAGGCCGTCGGCCGCGGCACTCATGATACCGCCGGCGTAGCCCGCGCCCTCGCCGCAGGGATATAGACCGCGCAGGGCGGATTGAAAACTACTGTTATCGCGCACGATGCGCACAGGCGACGAAGAGCGCGTCTCCACCGCCGTCAGGACGGCGTCGGGAGAATCGAAGCCCCTTAATTTCCGCCCAAGCATCGGAAGGCCCTCCTCGAGCGCCTCGCACACAAAGGGCGGGAGGCAGCTGTGCAGGTCGCACCAGCGGACGGAGGGAAGATAGGTCGGCACGACCTTTCCCGCGCCCGTTGACGGACGGTGGGCGAGGAAATCTTCGACCCGCTGGGCGGGGGCGGCGTAATTCCCACCGCCAAGGCGATAGGCCGCGTCCTCCAGCTCCCGCTGGAATGCGACGCCCGCAAGGGTATCGCCGGACGGGAAATCCTCCGGCGTGACGGAGACCAAAAGTCCGCCGTTGATATTCTCGCCGTCGCGCGCGAACTCGCTCATGCCGTTTGTCACGACGCGCTTTTCCTCCGACGCGGCGGCGACGACCTCGCCGCCGGGGCAGACGCAGAACGAGAACACGCCGCGCCCCTTTTCCGTGTGGCAGGAGAGCTTGTACGACGTGGGTGGGAGGCCGCAGCGGCCCGCCGCCTCCTTATATTGCGCTAAGTCCATGTCGCGCTGGCGGTGCTCGATGCGCACGCCGACGGCAAAGGGCTTGGGCTCCATCGGCACGCCGCGCTTTTGCAGCATTTCGAACGTATCGCGCGCGCTGTGGCCGGGCGCGAGCACGACGTGCTTTGTGGGCAGCGTGTACTCCCCCTCGGGGGCGCTCACGCGCAGCGCCGTGACGCTGCCGCTGTTCTGCTCGATATCCACAACCTTGTGGGAAAACCGAACTTCGCCGCCGCGGTCGATGATCTCGCGGCGGAGATTTTGCAGCACCACATATAATTTGTCAGTGCCGACATGGGGCTTGGCGTCGACTAAAATATCCTCGCTCGCGCCGAAACGGACGAACTCCTCTAAAATATAGCCGTGGCGCAGGTCCTTTGTGCCGGTGTTGAGCTTGCCGTCGGAAAATGCGCCCGCGCCGCCTTCGCCAAATTGCACGTTCGAGGTCAGATCAAGCTCGCCCGTGCGCCAGAAGTGCTCGACGTCGCGCTTTCGCTGCTCGACCGCGCGCCCGCGCTCTAATAAAATGGGTCTTGCGCCGCAGCGGGCCAGCAGCAGCGCGCAGAAAAGGCCCGCGGGCCCCGCGCCGATAACGACAGGGGAGACCTCCGGCGCTGAAACAGGCGCGGGCGGCGTATATTTCTTCGGCGCGTAGGGCTGCACATTCTTATTCTTGCAGCGCCGTAAAACGCCGGATTCGTTTTTGACCTCGACCGCGCAGGAGCAGACGAGCTTCACGCCCTCGCGCGCGTCGATGGAGCGGCGCAGGAGCTTGACAGAGACGAGCGCCTCCTCGCTCACGCGCAGCGCGTGAGCGCAGGCCGCGCGCAGCTTGTCTTCCTTTACCCCCACGGGGAGCTTCAGATTGTCGATGCGAAGCATGTGCGCCGCCTCCTTTTTCTTCAGTCGCGTTTCATTTTAGTATGACGGGAAATAAATCGCAAGGGGAATCGCGCGATTATCACAGAAACTTAAAAAAGTCATCGGGAATTTAAGAAATCGTCAAATAGCGTTCAAGAAATATACATAAATATGCCCTATGATAGCAGCATCGAAAGCAAAGAGGCTGCCAGCAAGGGTCTCAGTCCATAGGAGGTCATCATCATGTACGAAGACGAAAACAACCTGTATCACTACAGCTATCGCAAGGGCGACGAGCAGAACCCCAACGCCCCGATCGACACGAAGAACTACGCCGAGGACCCGTGGGATAAGAATCCCGGCGGCAGCCCGAAGAAGAAGGGCGGCAGCGGTCTTTCCGGCAAGATCGTGGCGCTGGCGCTGGTGTGCGCGCTCGTCGGCGGCTTCATCGGCGCAGGCGTGAGCGGCGCGACGACCAAGGTCAACAAGACGAGCGTTCAGGTCAGCGACCGCGAGGTCGCGCAGGTGCAGACCGTCAAGGTCGACGGCAAGACGCAGATGTCGATGTCGGAGGTCTACGCCTCAAACGTCAACAGCGTGGTGTCCATCAACGTTTCCGCCACGACCAACTACTTCGGCCAGACCGTGCAGACCGCCGCGAGCGGCACGGGCTTTTTCATCACGGAGGACGGCTACATTCTCACGAACCACCACGTCATCTCTGATGCGAGCAGCGTGAAGGTAACGCTTTACAACGGTGAGACCTACGACGCCAAGGTCATCGGCAGCGATGAGGACTACGACATCGCCGTTCTCAAGATCGACGTGACGGGCGCGACGCCCGTGGTGCTGGGCGATTCGAGCAAGGTCGCCATCGGCGAATCCGTCGCCGCTGTCGGCAACCCGCTCGGCGAGCTGACGTTCTCGATGAGCGAGGGCATCGTCTCCTGCGTCAACCGCGCCATCAATGTGGACGGCACGCCCTTTAACATGATCCAGGTCGACTGCTCCATCAACCCCGGCAACTCCGGCGGCCCGCTCTTCAACAGCTACGGCGAGGTCATCGGCATCGTGTCGGCCAAGTATTCGAGCTACTCGAACACCACCGTGGAGGGCATCGGCTTTGCCATTCCCATCAACGACGTCGTGTCGCTCGTCAAGGACATCATGACCAACGGCTATGTGACGAGCAAGGCCTACATGGGCATCACGCCGCAGACGATGAACGCGCAGATGGCGCAGCAGTACCGCTACGACGTGACCGAGGGCGTCTTCGTCTGCTCCGTTGACCCGGACAGCGCCGCCGCCAAGGCGGGGCTCAAGCTGGGCGATGTCATCACGAAGATGGACGACAAAACGATCTCCTCCTATGAAGACCTCGTCGCCGCTAAAAAGAGCTACAGCGCGGGCGACACCGTGACGCTGACCGTCTACCGCGAGGGTAAGACGATCGAGGTAGAGCTCACCTTCGACGCTGTTCCCGAATCGGCGGAAACGAACAATTCCGACCAGAGCACCGACAACAGCTACAATGGTAACGGCGGGTACGGCAACGGCGGGTACGGCAACGGCGGCAACGGCTACTACTCCAATCCCTGGGATTTCTTCAATAATTTCTTTGGATATAATGGCTGATGCCACTGAAAAAGGAGCCTCTTTTGAGGCTCCTTTTTTCGCGCCCACAGGGCGCGGGTTCAATCGCGGCGCGCACGCCGCGGCACCAAAAGGGGTATTCTCTTTCCGAAGAGAATACCCCCTTTGAATCCCCCAGAGAAAGACGAGGGGCGTCCCCCCTCGACCCCCGACATTGCCGGTCTGGGGCTTGAAGAACTACTCGGCCTGCGGAATCGGGTGCGGTGTACATGGCTTCGCCATAAATCTTCTGCGAGTCGCTACGTCTTGCAACCGCGCCTTACTGTCGTGAGGCGCGTGTGACGTTTGTCCGGCGGCAGACTGCTTACCGAATGCGGCATTGCTGCGCTCGCCGCATTGATGAGTACTCCGGTAGGCGGAAATTAGTCTGTACTACTACGAGACAGGCAGAGCGGCAGCGGATAGTAGAAGCAGAGGCAAGTCGTCTTGCAGCTCTAAACGCGGCAGCGCCGCGCGCAGGCATTCCCACTCCGGAGGCATAAAGGTTATTCAAACCTGAGACTGCCAATCAAAAGCCTTTCTCTTGGGGTTCCAAAGGGGCCATTCTCTTTCGCGAAAGAGAATGGCCCCTTTGTTTCGTTCCCCTGTGCAGAGGGAAACCATCAGCTCCCGCGTAGCGGGAACTTATTTACTTCTCCTGAGAACTTCACAAACGAGTTTGTAAACCCTCTCCGTCGAGGCGACGTTCAGCCTCTCCTCCACCGAATGCACATCGTGCAGCTCCGGTCCCATGGACAGCGCGTCGAGGCCGGGGATCTTTTCGATGAAGAGTCCGCACTCAAGGCCGCCGTGGGTGGCTTCGATCTTCCCGTCGTGGCCGGTGAGGTCGCGGTAGACCGCTTCGATCTCCTTGCGGAGGGCAGAATCGCGGTCATATTGCCAGCCGGGATAGTTGCTGCGCTCGCCCACGGTGCCGCCGCCGAATTCGACGATGGCCTTCACGCGCTGAATGAGCATATCCTTCTGCGAGGCGATGCAGGAGCGGACGGAGAAGGAGCACTTCACGCCGTGCTCGTCCGTGCGCATCACGCCGAGGTTGAGAGAAGTCTGCACAAGACCGGGGAAGTCGGCGCTCATCTCCTGCACGCCCTGCGGCAGGGCAAGGAGCACATGCAGCAGTCTCGACGTGTCCGCTGCGGAGAATGCGGCCGGAACGTCAGCCTTTTCGCACACGAGGGAAATGCCGCCGTCGGTAACGGCGTACTCATTTTTGAGCGTTGCGTCGAATTCCTTGATAAACGCCTCGAACGCGGGCGCGTCGGACGCGGAGAGCGCGACGAGCGCGTCGTTTCTCAGGCAGATGACGTTGTCGAACTGTCCGCCCGTGAGATCACTCACGCGCAGCGACGGGCAGCGCTCCATCGCGCTATACAGCGTGCGCGCCATCAGGCAGTTGGCGTTGCCGCGGCCCTGATTGATGTTCATGCCGGAGTGGCCGCCCTTGAGACCCGAGATCGTCACGCGGTAGCCGGTCATGCCGTCCGCGCGCTCCTGCTTGAGTTCGAGCGCGCAGTCAAGGCGCACGCCGCCTGCGCAGGACACGGTGAAAACGCCCTCTTCCTCAGAGTCGAGGTTCAAAAGCTTTTTGCCCTTCAAGTCCGAGCAGTCCAGCGCGAACGCGCCGTCCATGCCGACCTCCTCATCGACGGTAAAGACCGCCTCGATGGGGGGATGGGGGAGCGTTTCGTCGGATAAAATCGCGAGGATCATCGCAACGGCGATGCCGTTGTCGCCGCCAAGCGACGTCTTGTCTGCCCAGACCCATTCGCCGTCGGTACGGACGTCGAGCCCGTCGCGCGTCATGTCCTTGGTGCAGTCCTCGGTCTTGGCGCAGACCATGTCGATATGGCCCTGCAAAATGATGGGCGCGGCGTTTTCATAGCCGCAAGAGCCGTTCTTCCAGATAATGACGTTGTTGCACGCCTCCTGACGGTATTTAAGGCCCAATTCCTTCGCAAAGCCGACGCACAGGTCGCTGATTTGCTTCGTATTTCCGCTGCCGTGGGGAACGGAGCAGAGCTTTTCAAAATAGTAGAATACCTTTTCCGGCCGGAGATTTGATAAGACCGCCATGATATCCTCCCGAATTTTCTTAGTTGATCTGCTTGCGGCGGCTCAGGTTCATCGTGCCGTCCTGCATGTCCTGAATGCTGTCGAGGCTCTTGCCCGTGCCCTCGGCCACGCACTGGATGGCGTTCTCGGCCACCATGGCGTGGATGCCGGTGCGGGCGGTAACGAGCTTATCAAAGCCGCGGACTAAGCTGCCGCCGCCGGTCATGACGATGCCGTTGTTCGAGATATCGGCCACGAGCTCGGGCGGGGTCTTTTCAAGCACGAGGTGGACCTCCTCCATGATGCGCTCGACGGGCTCTTCAAAGGCCTCGAGCATTTCCGCAGACGAGACGGAGATGAGCTCGGGAAGGCCCGTGATAAGGCTTCTGCCCTTGACCTCCATGGTCATTTCCTCTTCCGGCGGGAAGACGCAGCCGATCTGCATCTTCATCTGCTCGGCCGTGCGCTCGCCGACGAGCAGGTTGTGCTTGCGGCGCATATACTTGACGACGGCCTCGTTGAACTGGTCGCCTGCGATCTTGATGGAGGACGATTCGACGACGCCGGAGAGCGAAATGACCGCGATATCGGACGTACCGCCGCCGATGTCGATGATCATGTGGCCCTCGGGCTGGGTGATGTCGATGCCCGCACCGATGGCGGCGGCGACAGGCTCTTCAATGAGGTAGACGCGGCGCGCGCCGGCCTGAATGCCCGCGTCGATGACCGCGCGCTCCTCGACCTCGGTGATGCCGGAGGGAACGCAGATGATGATGCGCGGCTTGAAGAGCTGGAAGCCCATGACTTTATGCAGGAATTCCTTGATCATACGCTCAGTGACCTCGTAGTCGGAGATGACGCCCTCGCGCAGGGGACGGATGGCGATGATGTTGCCCGGCGTGCGGCCCAGCATGGCCTGCGCGTCCGCGCCGACCTTCAAGAGCTTGCCGGTGTTCTTGTCGAGCGCCACGACCGAGGGCTCGTTGAGCACGATGCCTTTATCCTTAATGTAGATCAGCACCGACGCGGTGCCAAGATCCATGCCGATGTCTTTGGTAAAAGAAAACATAGCGTGTTACCTCTTATTTTTCTGAAAACTAAAATGAGCGATGCTCATACTTTCCCATGATGTTTTTATTATAACGGCTCGAAATTGAGTTTGCAATAGCATTGTGCGCGATTTTCCGCACGGTATCAGGGGAAAATAAGGAAAAACATACCCCTGCACCGCTGATTTTCGCGTCCGCAGACGCGAAACATTTGAATCGTTTTTACCCGCGGCGTGTACGTGGGTAAAAACACTTTGCGCGGAGCGCATGTCGAACCTGTGAGGCACGAAGCGCAGCAAAACTTTCTCAAAAAAGAGGCGTCGCCTCTTTTTTGAAGACTTTAGTCTTCGTCCGCCGCGGCGAGGGTGGCGCAGATGACTTTTTCCGCGCCAGCTTCCCGTAAAACTCTCGCGGCTTCGCGGAGCGTGGCGCCGGTGGTGAGGATATCGTCGATGAGCAGGATGCGCTTGCCTTTGATCTTATCCTCATTGACGGCAACGTATGCGCCGACGACGTTTTTCTGCCGCTCCTCACGGGACGAAAGCGACGACTGCGCGACGTTGTCCTTCGTCTTTTGCAGCAGCGTTTCGGGTGCGACGCTCCAGTGGCGGCAGGTCTCGCGCGCCAAGAGATACGACTGGTCGTAGCCGCGCTCTTGTTTGCGCTTTTTCGACACGGGGACATAGGTAACCAAATCGAACTCTCCGCCGAAATGCTCGGCAACGGCCTGCGCTAAAACATCGCCAAAGCCCGTGCAGCGGCTCTGTCCCGCGTGGAATTTGTAGTTCAGCAGCGCCTCGCGCACGATGCCCTCGTACTTGAGCGGGGCAAGGCACGCGCCGATCTCCGCTCTCTCATGGAGCGGCGTTTTGCAGTAGGGGAGCGCCTTTTCACACTCAGAACACACGCCGTGAACGCCGGGTTTTCCACAGAACGCGCAGCACGGTGGAAAAAGTAAGGACGCGAGCGATTCCAAAAAGCTCATTTTTCCTCTCCACCTTTCCGAAGCCGCCACTTGAGGCCGCTGTAGCGGCGGCTGCGGCGGTCATTCTCCGCCATTTTGTTCACGGCGGAATCGTCGCCGACGATGACGAGCAGCTCTCGCGCGCGGGTGATGGCGGTATAGAGCACGCCGCGCACCATCAGCGACGGCGCACACGGCGCGCCGACGAACACGACGCCGCGGTACTCGCTGCCCTGCGCCTTATGTACGGTCATGGCGTAGGCCATGTCGAGCTCCGCGAGCATGTCGGACGTGTAGGTCGCGGTGCGGTCGTCGAAGACGATCTCCAAAAGCTCGCCGCTCGGGTCGATCTTTGCGATCTTGCCGACGTCGCCGTTGAAGATGCCGGTGCCGGCGGTGCCGTCCTCTTTCTGCCAGACGACGTCGTAGTCGTTGCGCGTCTGCATGACGCGGTCACCCTCGCGGAAGATGAGCTCGCCGAAGCGGCGCTCCTGTTTGCCGGGTTTTGGAGGGTTCAGCGCGGCCTGCAGGGCAAAGTTCAGCGACCGCGTCCCCGCGTCGCCGCGGCGGGTTGGGGTGAGCACCTGCAATTCGTCCGCGGGGATGCCCATCTTGTCGGGCAGCCTTGTTTTGCACAGCTCGACCACGGTTTCGACCAATCGCACGCTGTCGCGGCGGGGGAGGAAGAAAAAGTCGTTCGCCGCCGCGTTTTTGAGCTTGGGCGGCATGCCGGTGTTGACGAGGTGCGCGTTGCGCACGATCATCGACTGCTCAGCCTGACGGAAAATGTCGCGCAGGGCGACGGTCGCGATGCGCCCGCTGCGGATGAGGTCGGAAAATACGTTCCCCGCGCCGACGCTCGGCAGCTGGTCGGGGTCGCCGACGAGCACAAGGCGGCAGCCCGGGCGCAGCGCCGCGAGCAGCGCGCGCATCAGCGAGAGGTCGACCATCGAGGTCTCGTCCACAATGAGCGCATCGGCCTCGAGCGGTTCCTTTTCGCCTTTGGTGAACGTCACCTCGCCAGTCTGGTCGTTGAAGGTCATGCCGAGCATGCGGTGGATGGTCTGCGCGTCGCGGTCGCATAGCTCTCCCATGCGCTTGGCGGCGCGGCCCGTGGGGGCGGCGAGCAGGACATTCAGGCCCATGCGCTCGAAGAGCGCGACGATGGCGCGCACGCTCGTCGTCTTGCCCGTGCCGGGACCGCCGGTCAGCAGCAGCAATTCTTCCTTTGCCGCGAGCTCGACAGCCTGACGCTGAAGCGGCGCGTACTGCACGCCCTGCTCGCGCTCGATTTCTTTGATGACGCGCTCGACGCCGCGCAGGGCGTCGGGCTTGTCCGCGAGCATCGCCTCGATGCGCGTGACAACATAGGTCTCGTCCTCCCACGACTGACGCAAATAGCAGGCCGTCACGTTCGCGACGCCTTCCTGCACGATGCGGTGGATGGCGATGAGATCGTCGAGGCTTTTTTCCACCGCGTCGACATCGCAGTCCAAAAGCTGGGCCGTCGCGGCGAGGAGCTTTTCGCGCGGGAGGAAGACGTGTCCGCCCGCGTCGCGGTTGTGGGAGAGCTCGAATGTCAGCCCCGCCTCGGTGCGGAGCGACGCGTCGCCGCCAAAGCCCATGGAGAGCGCGATCTCGTCGCAGAGGGAGAAGTCCACGCCGAACGCGCTGTCGGAGAGAAGATAGGGGTTGCGCTCGAGCGCGGCCATGGCGTTTGCGCCGAAGCGGCGGTAAAGCGGCACGCTGAGCGCGGCGGGCAGATCGTAATGGGCAAGAAACTCCATCACGCGCCGCAGCCCCATCTGCTCGTTGAAGGCATTTGAAATTTCCTGCGCACGGCGGGCGGTCATGCCCTTGATGGCCGTGAGCTTTTCCGGCTCGGATTCGAGCACCTGCAGCGTCTCGATGCCAAATCTGGCGACGAGCTTTTCCGCCGTCGCGGGGCCGACGCCGCGCACCACGCCCGAGGCAAGGTAGTTTAAGATCTCCGTCTCGTTCGAGGGCAGATACCGCTCGACCTCGAGCGCGGAAAACTGCTCGCCGTACTGCGGGTGGGAGGAAAACGAGCCGGTCGCCGTCAGATTTTCGCCCGGCGCCGCGCAGGGGACGCAGCCAACGAGCGTTAAAAGCTCGCCGTCGTCCGTCACAAGGCGCAGCACGGCATAGCCGTTTTCCTCATTCTGGAAAACGACGGACAGGACCGTGCCCATGATGGTCGTTTCTTCTCCCATAACTGTCTCCTAAGTGAAAAAATCGGTCAGTTCTTCTCTTTGGCAGAGGTAGACCTCGTATTCGCTGCGGCACAAGAGCTCCGCCACGCGGCGCGGCTCGTCGGCAAGGCCGCAGTCCACGATGACGACGCGCGAAAAGCCGCCCTCTTCATAGCGCGATCGCAGCAGCGCGCGCACCGTGTATTCGAGCGTCTTTGCCTCGCCGCACGTCTCGATGACCGCCGTGGCGGGGATGGTGCCGTGCCGCCGCGGGTGCACGATGGCCGAAACAAGCAGAAAGATCACCGCCGTTAAGCCGATGGCAGCGAGCGCCGCGACAACGCCGTCCTGTAAAAGCCGCATATCATCACCTCGCGCCATTCTACGGCGCGGACGGGCGATGGGTGAATCTTAACGCAGCATTTTCCTGAGATACTGGCCCGTATAGGACTGCTCGCACGCGGCGACCTCCTCGGGTGTGCCGCAGGTGACGAGCGTTCCGCCGCCGCTGCCGCCCTCGGGGCCGAGGTCGAGCAGATAATCCGCGCACTTGATGACGTCCAGATTGTGCTCGATGACGAGCACGGTGTTGCCCGCGTCGACAAGGCGTTGCAAAACCTCAAGGAGCTTTTTCACATCGTCCGTGTGGAGACCCGTGGTCGGCTCGTCGAGGATATAGATGGTGCGCCCCGTGGAGCGCTTAGAAAGCTCGGTCGCGAGCTTGACGCGCTGGGCTTCGCCGCCGGAGAGCGTCGTAGACGACTGGCCGAGGCGGATATAGCCGAGGCCGACCTCGCTGAGCGTGCGGAGCTTGGCTTCGAGCTTTGGAAGGTCGCGGAAGAATTCGAGCGCCTCCTCCACGGTCATTTCCAGCACGTCCGCGATGCTCTTGCCCTTGTAGTGGACCTCGAGCGTTTCGCGGTTGTAGCGTTTGCCCTTGCAGACCTCGCAGGGCACGTAGATATCGGGCAGGAAGTGCATCTCGATCTTGAGCTGACCGTCGCCCGAACAGGCCTCGCACCGGCCGCCGCGGACATTGAAGCTGAAGCGGCCCGCGGCATAGCCGCGCGCCTTCGCGTCCGGGGTCGAGGCGAAGAGGTCGCGGATGTCGTTAAATAAATTCGTATACGTTGCGGGGTTGGAGCGCGGCGTGCGGCCGATGGGGCTCTGGTCGATGCAGATGACCTTGTCGAGGAATTCCTCGCCCTCGATAGCCTTACAGCGGCCGGGGTGGACCTTCATGCGGTTTAAGTCCGCGCCGAGCTTTTTGTAGATGATCTCGTTGACGAGCGACGATTTGCCGCTGCCGGACACGCCCGTGACGCACGTGAACGTGCCGAGCGGGATCGAGACGTCGATGTTTTTGAGGTTATTTTCCTGCGCGCCGCGCACGGTGAGGAAATTGCCGTTGCCTTTTCGGCGCTCTTTCGGCACTTCGATCTTTTTCTTTCCGCTCAAATACTGGCCGGTCAGGGAATTCGGGTTCGCCATGACCTCCTGCGGTGTGCCGCAGGCCACGACCTGACCGCCGTGCGCGCCCGCGCCGGGGCCGATGTCGATGAGGTAATCCGCCGCGCGCATCGTGTCCTCATCGTGCTCGACGACGATGAGCGTGTTGCCAAGGTCGCGCAGTCTCTTGAGCGTGGCGAGCAGCTTGTCGTTGTCGCGCTGGTGCAGGCCGATGGACGGCTCGTCGAGGATATAGAGGACGCCCATCAGGCTCGAGCCGATCTGCGTCGCGAGACGGATGCGCTGCGCCTCGCCGCCGGAGAGCGTCGCGCTCGCGCGCGAGAGCGTCAGGTATTCAAGTCCCACCGAGCGCAGGAAGCCGAGGCGGTTTTTGATCTCCTTCAAAATGCGCTCGCCGATGCGCATCTGCTGCTCGGTGAGCGTCAGCTGATCCACAAAGTCGAGCGCGTCGACGACGGATTTTTCGCAGTAGTCGCTGATACTAAGTCCGCCGACCGTGACGGCGAGGGATTCGCGGCGGAGCCGCTTGCCGCCGCAGGTGGGGCAGGGGCACTCGCTCATGCAGGACTCTAACTCCTCGCGCACGCCGTCGCTCTGCGTCTCCTTGTAGCGGCGCTCTAAGTTGGGGATGATACCCTCGAACGCCTGATACAAAACTCCCTTGCCGCGCGGCTGGTCATACTGGAGCTCCAGCTTTTCGCCCTTTGTGCCGTAGAGAATGACGTCCATGACCTCTTTGGAAAGCTTTTCCACAGGGTCGCGGAGGGAGAAATGATACTTTTTCGACAGCGCTTCAAAGTACATGCGCGAGATGCCGTCGCCGCGCACGTTGTTCCAGCCCGAGGCGCAGATCGCACCGTCGAGCAGGGAAACGCTCTTATTCGGGATGACGAGCTCGGGGTCGACCTTGAGCTGCGTGCCGAGGCCTGTGCACGTCGGGCACGCGCCGAACGGGTTGTTGAACGAGAACATGCGCGGCGTCAGCTCCTCGATGGAGATGCCGCAGTCCTCGCATGCGTAATTCTGCGAAAAGAGGATATCGCGGTCGTCTGGCAGGATATTTGCGAGAATGAGACCGCCCGAGAGCGCCGCCGCAGTCTCGCACGAGTCCGCCAGGCGGTGAACGACGTCGGGGCGGAGGATGAGGCGGTCGACGACGACCTCGATATTGTGCTTTTTGTTCTTTTCGAGAGAAATTTCCTCGCTGAGGTCATACATGTTCCCGTCGGCGCGGACGCGGACATAGCCCGAGCGGCGCGCGTCCTCGAAAATTTTTACATGCTCGCCTTTTTTGCCGCGGATGACCGGCGCCATGATCTGCACGCGCGTACCCTCGCCCAGCGCCATGAGCTGGTCGATGATCTGGTCGATGGACTGCTGGCGAATTTCTTTTCCGCAGTTCGGGCAGTGCGGCGTGCCGACGCGCGCCCAGAGCAGGCGCAGATAGTCGTACACCTCCGTCACCGTGCCGACGGTGGATCGGGGGTTCTGCGAGGTGGTCTTCTGGTCGATGGAAATGGCGGGGGAGAGGCCTTCGATATAGTCGACGTCGGGCTTTTCCTTCTGCCCAAGGAACATACGGGCGTAGGACGACAGGCTCTCCACATAGCGGCGCTGGCCCTCGGCATAGATGGTGTCGAACGCGAGCGACGACTTTCCGCTGCCGGACAAGCCCGTGATGACGGTCAGCGCGTCGCGTGGGATCTCAACGTCGATGTTCTTGAGGTTATTTTCTCTTGCGCCTTTGACAAAAATCTTACTTGGCATGAATCGATAACTCCTGTTGCTGGATTCGCAGCTGCGAGACCAGCGTACTCTTCCGAATTTTTTATGTCAACCTTATTCAACAATGATATCCGCAAATTTCGCGCGCACGAGCGCGGCAAGGTCGTGGGGCGCAAGCTCGACCTGATAGCCGATCTTGCCCGCCGAGACGATCATCGCTGCAAGGTTTTCTGCCGAACTGTGGAACACCGTGGGGAGGAGCTTCTTCATCCCGACGGGCGAGCAGCCGCCGTGGACATAGCCCGTGAGCGGCAGGAGCTCTTTCTGGTGGATCATTTCGATGGACTTTTCGCCCACGGCCTTCGCGGCCTTTTTGAGGTCAAGATTCTCCGCGACCGGCACGTCGAAGACGTAATACTGTTTGCTCGCGCCGCGCGCGACAAGGGTCTTGAAGACGATGGCGGGGTCAAAGCCCATGGACTTCGCCACCGTGACGCCGTCGACCGCCATGCCCTCTTCATGCGGGTAGGTGTGCGCGGTGTAGGCGATCTTCTTCTGCTCCAAAACGCGCATGACGTTGGTTTTTTCTTCTTTATTCTTTGCCATAAGGGACCTCCTATGTGGAAAACAGGGATAAAATCACCGCAGAATGTAAACACAAGCTAAAATGCAGGCGAGGCCCAAGAAAACGCCCGCGCTGATGGGCTCGCCGAAGACGAGGGTGCCGACGAGCGTGCCGACGACCGGCTCGATGCTCGCCATGATGCTGGCCTTGCCGCTCTCGACGTTGGCGAGGCCCTTGGTGTAGAGGATGTAGGGTGCGACGGTGGAAAGAAGCACCAGCCCCGCAGCGAGGAGGGCGTTTTGCGGCACACTCAGAACCGTCACAAGGTTTCCCCAGTCGGCGACGAACAGCGCGCCGAGCGCGGCGAACACGAACGTCCAGAACACGACGGCGAGCGGGCTGTAGTGCCGCAGGCCGAAGGGCGCGAAAATCGAATAGAGCGCGTAGAAAAATGCCGCACCGAGGCCGAAGAGCATCCCCTTCGTCGTCAGCGACAGTCCGCCCGTGAAAACGCCCGTCACGAGCGCGCAGCCGAGCAGCGCCAGCGCGAGGGCAAGGAGCTTTTTGCCCGTGATCTTCTCTTTGAAGACGAGCGCGCTCATCAGAACCACCATCGCGGGCGCGGTGTAGAGCAAAATCGCGCTGACGGACAGCGAGCAAAGCTTCTGCGCGTTGAAGTAGCAGAGCGTGAAGAGCACGACGCTGATGATGCCCGTCGCAATAAAGATCGGCAGGTGCTTTGCCTTCATTTTGAAGACGCTGCGGTCGGTGCAGAGGAAGAAGAGCGCGAGCACCGCAAGGCCGCCCAGGTTGCGGATGACGACAAGGTTTTCCGGCGCGATGCCGGCATTGAGCAGCGGGCGGTTGAATAGGCCGATGCAGCCCCAGCAGGCGGCGGCCGCTAAAATGCAGGCGTAGGAAGCGTATTTTTTCACAGGTTTTGTCTCTTTCTCGTTATTTCGTGTTTTCCTTGCGCAGCTCGATGATGCGGTCGCGCAGGATGGCGGCGTACTCGAATTCGAGCATACGGCTCGCCTCCTGCATCTGCTTTTCGAGCTTTCTGATCTCTTCGTCCCGCTCGCGCTCGGAGAGCTTGCGCTTGCCGCGGCGGCGGGCGGATTCCTCGTCCTTCCTGGAAATTTCGATGATCTCGCGCACGTCCTTTCGGATGGTCTGCGGAATGATGCCGTGCGCCTTGTTGTAGTCGTCCTGAATCTGGCGGCGGCGCTCAGTCTCGTCCATGGCGCGGCGCATCGAGGGGGTGATGGTGTCGGCGTAGAGCACGACAAGGCCGTCGGCGTTTCGCGCGGCGCGGCCGATGGTCTGGATGAGGCTCGTTTCGCTGCGGAGGAAGCCTTCCTTATCCGCGTCCAAAATCGCGACCATCGAGACCTCGGGGATGTCAAGGCCCTCGCGCAGGAGGTTGATGCCGACGAGCACGTCGAACTCGCCGAGGCGCAGGCCACGGATGAGCTCCATGCGCTCGATGGTCTCGACGTCCGCGTGCATGTAGCGCACGCGGATGCCGACGCCGGTCAGATACTGCGTCAGGTCCTCGGCCATCTTTTTCGTCAGCGTGGTGACGAGCACGCGCTCATTGCGCGCCGCGCGGGCGTTGATCTCGCCGACGAGATCATCGATCTGGTTTTCGACAGGGCGCACCTCGACCTTCGGGTCGAGTAAGCCCGTCGGGCGGATGACCTGCTCGACGATCTGGCCCGCGCGGTCCTTTTCATAGTCGCCGGGCGTGGCCGAAACGTAGATACGCTGGTGGACGCGCTGCTCAAATTCGTCGAATTTGAGCGGGCGGTTATCAAACGCGCAGGGCAGGCGGAAGCCGTACTCGACAAGGCTCTCTTTGCGCGCGCGGTCGCCGTTGTACATCGCGCGCACCTGCGGCAGCGTGACGTGCGATTCATCCACAAAAAGCAGGAAATCCTTGGGGAAGTAGTCGATGAGCGTCAGCGGCGGCGAGCCGACGGGCCGCCCGCTGATGACGCGGGAATAGTTCTCGATGCCCGTGCAGTAGCCCAGCTCGCGCAGCATCTCGATATCGTAGCGCGTGCGCTGGCGGATGCGCTGGGCCTCGACGGCCTTGCCCTCAGCCAAAAACTGTGCCTCGCGCTCGTCGAGCTCCTTGTCGATCTCAACAATGGCGCGCTCTAATTTGTCCTTCGTCGTGACATAGTGCGACGCGGGATAGATGGCGATGTGCTGGAGCGTGCGCGCCACCTGACCGCTCACGGGGTTGAATTCGCTGATCCGGTCAATCTCGTCGCCGAAGAATTCGACGCGCACGGCCTTGTCGCGGTAGTACGCAGGGTAGAGCTCCACCGTGTCGCCGCGCACGCGGAAGCGGTTGCGCTCAAAGGCGACGTCGTTGCGCTCGTAGCGAATTTCAATGAGCCGCTTTAAGAGGAAGTCGCGCTCCATCGTCATGCCGGGGCGGAGCGAGATCATCAGCTTTTCAAAGTCCTCCGGCTCGCCGAGGCCGTAAATGCACGAGACGGACGAGACGACGATCACGTCGCGCCGCTCGAGCAGCGCGCAGGTGGCCGAAAGCCGCAGGCGGTCGATCTCCTCGTTCGTCGAGGCGTCCTTGGCGATATAGGTGTCGGTGTGGGGGATATAGGCCTCGGGCTGGTAATAGTCGTAGTACGAAACGAAGTATTCCACCGCGTTTTCTGGAAAAAACTCTTTGAATTCCGCGCACAGCTGCGCGGCGAGGGTCTTGTTGTGCGCCAGCACGAGCGTGGGGCGCTGGACCTTTTCGATGACGCTCGCCATCGTGAACGTCTTGCCCGAGCCCGTGACGCCGAGCAAGACCTGCTCGTCGAGGCCCATCTTCACGCCCTGCGCCAGCTTTTCGATGGCCTCAGGCTGGTCGCCCGTGGGCTTGAAGGGCGCGTGCAGCTTAAATTCCATATCCGTTTCCCTTTCTTTCGGGCAGAAGTCCGTTGTGCCGCAGGGAGACAAAGTCGTCGTCCGCGACGATGATGTGGTCGGCGAGCTCGACGCCCACGGTGCGCAGCGCGTCGAAGACCGACAGCGTCGTCGCATTATCTGCGGGGGAGGGGAGCGCCACACCGCTCGGGTGGTTGTGGGCGAGCAGCACGCTGCTCGCGCCGCACTTGAGCGCGTTTTCCACAATTTTGCGCATATTGAGCTGGACGCTCTCAGTGTCGCCCTCGGCGACCAAATGGCAAGCGAGGAGCCGGCCCTTGGCATCAAGTCACGCCTCGTAGAGCTTTTCCTCCCGCTCGCCGAGAAAGAGGTCTAAAAAGTACGCGCCCGCCTGCTCGGTATCGCTGAGTATCGTCTCGTGCGCGCCGGAGGACGCGCGGATACGGCGCATCAGCGGGAACATGAGAGAGATGAGCGTCGAGGCGTTCTCGCCGATGCCCTCGACCTCCTCAAGCGCCGCGCGATCGGCGGCAAACACCGCGTCGAGCGAGCCGAATTTTTCCATCAGCCGGTGCGCGATGGGGTTCGTATCCTGCCGCGGCACGGCGTAGTAAAGGAGAAGCTCAAGCACCTCGTGGTCGGCGAACGCATCGAGCCCGTGGGCGCGGAACTGCTCTTTTTTGCGCGAGCGATGTCCTTCGTGTACCGCCATGTGTGCTCTCCTTTCCGGGGTGTTTTTGCCGCAAAACGCGGCAGTCTTCTCCTATTTTTGTCTTAATATTGTATTTTATCACGGAGAGAAAAATCGTACAAGTGTTTTTTGAATTTTATCTCCCGCGGGGAGATGCGCAGGCAAAGGGGGAGGTTCTCTTTCAAAAGAGAACCTCCCCCTTTGGAACCCCCAAGAGAAAGGCAGGGGGCGTTTCGACTT
>ENA-OUQK01000331-OUQK01000331.1-human-gut-metagenome-genome-assembly--contig:-NODE-331-length-30488-cov-5.375711_pt1 | contig 30488 bp, 21 predicted proteins | sample MGYA00237954_ERZ548842 | MGnify/ENA primary metagenome ERZ548842 (study PRJEB26490, sample SAMN05194704) | human gut metagenome | biome: terrestrial biome; feature: human-associated habitat; material... | reverse complement strand
AAAAGCCGGGGCTAATACTTCAATTATTTTAGGACATTTTCAAAAACGCTTGACAGTTTTTTTGATGAGAAACATATTAAATTTGTGTGAAAAATATGTAAAATAGATACAATTTCTAAGGCTAATATAGCTTGGAAGACAGAGAAGAATGCGAGAATACATTATGAAGAAAAAAAAGAAGAAGATAGAAACGGTGCGTCTGATAACATTCGACCAGGCTGTTATCGACGTTGTGGGTGGAACTGTTTTAAGAAGAGAAATACTTGAAAATTTTATAGTAGCAAATAACGAAATGATGACGGTAGATGGGGGAAACTCTCTGCTAAGATTGGGGAAGAATCTGGCAGCAGGAAGTTATGTGTTAAGGATAAACAGAGAAAGTTCGCTCTGGAAGTACTGTATGAGATGAAACCGTAGATGGTAAAAATCACTACCTTTTTCTAAACGGATAACAGATCTTGAAGGCCGGGATAGAAATGCAAGTCATTTTGTTCCGGCTATAATTCTCTTTATTTTTAAGAGATGAATATTCGAAATCTGTTAGAAGGGGGTGATCAAAATGGCATCTGACTGTGAAGTGCGGACTTTAAGTTCTATTGGAAGCGAAATTAAAAGCTGGTGTAAACAGAATAAAGTGAATCAAACTGAGTTAGCAGCGGCACTTGATGTCAGCACGATGACAGTCAGAAGAGTTTGGAAGGGAACGAAAGAATTAACTTCGGTTCAGATTGCAATAATGTTAGAGGTGATGCCCCATGTGACAGCGGACTTTTTTATTCCAACAGACATGGGGGAACGATGTATTGAGTATGCCCAGAATTTGAATAAAGGGTATCGTACTGAAATGCAACAGAAGGCGATTACCAATATAAAGAGTAAATGTAGTAAAAATGAGGATTTGGAGAGGAGGTTACAAGCAGCTATGAATTCAGTTATGGATATTGAAGATGTTAAAAAGAAAGAAATTATGGTGCAACAGATAGAACTGATGTTAAAAGCTGCTGCTATCTAAAATGAAAAAAATATATTTAAAAAGTTAAGCAATCATTCTGATGTCATATAGAATGGTTGCTTTTTTTATGTGTTTCAGATAGGAATCGAACAAATTTGTTCGGTGTAAAAATCAATTCGAACATAAGAGTTCAGATTTTTGAGGAAAAAATTGATAGGATTAGATTATCAAAAAGGAGGTAACAGATTATGAGCCGAGAAGAATATCTGGAATTTATCGCACATCAGCCCTATGACGCAATGGGAGATTTTAGTTTCCTGTTGGATGAAAAGTCTGATAAAGCTGAAAACACTACGGTAGAAAATGAAAACATGAACGCTGATTAATCTGCGTGCAGGGAGTGCCCTGTATAGCTGATTGATACATAAAGCAGAAAGGAGAGGCTTCGCAAGTCGCTCGGTATAAAAAAAACCGGGCAGATCGGAGTCTTTTTTTGCTGCTTTTTTTGTCTGCTGACAGCCCGGAGCCGAAAGGCAGAAAGGTGGTTGTCATGCTGACACTTAGAAAACTGAAAGAAATGGTGGAATCTCCAAAGAAAGGCGAAAAGAAACCGAGCTGTAAAAGTTTACGGGAGGGGAAATACCCGGTTGTTGTTCAGAAGATTATTAAGAACGAGGTAGGCGTAGTCACGATCACTGTTTATAAGAACGGATATGTGGTCTATCAGGCACAGAATCGAGTAACAGTATTTCCTATCGAAGATATTTCCGGTTATCGCTATTCTTCTGTGGCTGGAAATGGATATGGATGTAATCTGACGGAATCTTACTTTGAAGAGGCTGAGTGGTATCTGCGTTTTGTTCTTCGAGGAGAAGATCGCCTGAGCATCAATCTGGATAGCTGCAATCAGAAACGCTGTATTTCCTTATCTTCTGCTATGGAAGAAATGCAGCTTGGAGAGAGTGTGGCACCGGACATGGAGGAAATGATTGTTCAGCAGATGGTGACAGAAAACATGATGGATATGCTGACGGATAAGCAGAAAGAACTTATTTATGCTCTTTATTTTGAGAAACAGACTTATCAGGAATATGCCGATATTCATGGAATCAGTTCAGCAGCAGTCAACAACATGAGAAATAAGGCAGTTGCCAAGCTGAGAGCCAGTTTAGAAGAACTCGCAGAGAGTAATGAGAAAAAGAAACTGAGAAAAAAATAAAAAAGTTTGCAAAAGGGGTTGGTAAACACCCTCTGCCGAGCTTTATAGGTGAAGGGTTAATTCTTCAAAAAGAAAAAGCCCGGACTTGTACCTTGACAATTTCATATAGATAGCAAGAGGGGATACCCGGAAACTCAGCTACGCATAATAACCAGCGGCCAGGATTCGGAGAGAACGTGAAAGGGAAACGGATGAAAGGCACTTTTACAAGGAACGGCCTCTTGCGGCTTAAATGCTTGATCCTTATTAAAACTGTTATTTCCATTTGATGGAGATGACAGCAGATACCATGTGGCGGTGCTTCGCTTCGTGCAGGTGCCGCTATATGCATGTGCTGTTATCTTTTTAGAAATGTACAGGTATCAGTAACAAAAACATCGGGAGGTGGTTCCAATGATTGAATAGTGCAGGTATAGACCTGCTGAAAAGAAAAACGATGATAAGTGAAGAAAGAGAGGATTAAGTCAAAATGAAAATGAAGTTCAAAAGATTCTTATCAGGAGTCATGGCAGTTGCCACATTAGCGTCTGTAATCGTTCAGCCAGTAGCTGTTTCTGCATCGGAATTAGAACCGGAAGAAATACCGTTTGAGCAGCAGTATCCGGAATTAAAAGAGGTACAGGATTCGCTTGATCCAGATGAAATTGTAACAGCAAATGACATTGAACTTGTCTATGGACAGGAATTTGAAGTGGAAGTAGATCTGTCTGGTATTGACGGAGTGGATGAGAGTAAAATAAAAATCATGTTCTATGAAGCAAAAAATGAATCCGGAGCTGATTTCGATACACATACACCGGACACCTACAAGGCAGTATATGCGGTAGAGCCGGTAAGTGGTCATCCATCTTACAGAATCAGCAGAAATATCACTGTAAAAGAACCTGAAACAGAAATGCAGTCAGAGAGTTCTTCTGAAATTACAGTGGACGATGATAGTGGCACTGGAGATACAGAGCAGAGTGATGACGATTCAGAGTCGCACCAGGAAAACACAGTTGATACGGAAACTGAACTTACGGTGCCTGAAGTGCTGGAACAGGCAGAAACAAATGGAATTGATCTGTATGCAATGGATGCAGGAGAAACCGTAACCTTTATGGCTTCTGCAGGAAATGTAAGAAGTTCACAGCAGGTTTCTGTTACAAGGGGAACTATGTACCGTTACGCAGATTATGGATATGGTAGTTACCTTACTTATCAGTATACTGTGAAATTTGGTAATGTATCTGCCACAGCATACTGTGTACAGCCATCTAAGCCGGGACCAGGAAGTGGAACTTATACAATCAATAAGGTGGGAGATGGAAAAGCACTTGCTAAGGTATGTTATTATGGCACAAAAGCTTCTGGAGATGATGGATTTTTCACAGAAGAGAATGGATACGGCAATTTAAGCGCCGGAGCCAGATTTATTCTGGTACACCTTGCAGCATCTTATGCAAATGGTAGTGGGGACGCTTTTTCAGGTGCAAACAGCACTGCACAGAATCTTGCAAAGAAACTTTATAATTATTGCGTTTCTCAACCGGATATTCCATCAGTGGCAATGTCTTTTTCAGATGCAAACGTAAAAGCCTATGTAGAGGGTAACAGTCAGAGAACAAAGGATATTACATTTAATGCTGATACGTTACAGACCATTACCATGAAACTTCCGGCAGGTGTACAGCTTCATAACCTGACAACAGGAAAAACAAGTAAAGCTGGAGCAAATGTAGAAATTTGTGGTGGTACAAAGTTTTATCTGTCTGCACCATTAACACAGGTAAGTGATGTGGCAGAGAGCTGGTCAGCAACCATGAAAGGAAGCATTACCAAAGATTATTCAGCCTATAAGATTTCAACAGGTTCTGGAAATCAGGATCTGGCTCTGGTATTCGGAGAAGGCGTGGATGATGAGAAATATGTGGACTTTAAAGTATCCTGGATTGAACTTGCAACTGTAGAAGTTGTGAAGAAAGATTCAGCAGCAGATGTAAACCTTGCGGGAGCAGTGTTTGGTATTTACAGTGATTCAGATTGTAAAAATCTGATTACAACTATGCCAGAAACGGACAGCAATGGAAAATCTTCTGCAACGATTGTAAAAACTCAGGATACCGTATATCTGAAAGAGATCACAGCACCGAAAGGTTATGTGGTAAATACAACCGCTTACAATGTGAAGCTGGTAGCAAGCAAGACAACGACAACAACTGTACCGGATAAAGAACAGCTTGGAGAACTGACCGTATATAAGGAAGGACAGATCCTTGCGGGGGCTGATGTCAGTGAGAATGGCACTGTATTCCAGTATGAAAACAGACGTCAGAAAGGTGCTGTTTATAACGTATATGCAGGAGAAGATATTATCTCTGCCTATGGTGCGAAGATTTACAGCAAAGGCGATCTGGTAAAAGAAAACCTTTCTACAGATGAAAACGGTGCTTGTATCCTGAAAAATCTGCATCTTGGAACTTATGTTGTCAAAGAAATGCAGGCACCAGAGAATTTTTATAATGCTGGAGAGAAAAAAACAGTCACACTTTCCTATGCAGGACAGAATGTGGAAGTAGTCTTTTCTGATGTGACATTCACAAATGACAGACAGAAAGCTGATGTGAGTGTTGTAAAGAAAGACAAGGATACAGAAAATCCATTGTCAGGTGGCGTGTTTGCTATGTATGCAGGCAGTGACATTACTGATGCAGATGGAACTGTGATAGTGAAGAAAGGCACACTGATTGAAAAGGCAACAACCGGAGCAGATGGAAAAGCGGCATTTACCGCAGATCTTCCGATTGGATTTTCTTATGTAGTCAAAGAGGAACAGGCACCACAGGGATATTTGAGAAATTCTAAAGATGTTTATACATTTAAGTTCTCATATACCAGTGACAGCGAGCCGAAAGTTTCATTCACTCATACATTTGTAAATGAAAGAGTCAAAGCTAAGATTTCTCTGGAAAAGAGAGATGCGGAAACGAAACAGGCAGTTGCACAGGGAGATGCGACACTGGAAAAAGCAGTTTATGGACTGTACGCCCGTAATGATATTGTTCATCCGGACGGAATTACCGGTGTGATCTATAAAGCAGGGGAGCAGGTGGCTACTCTTACAACAGATAAGAATGGACAGGCTTCTGTGGACGGATTATACCTTGGAGATTACTATGTGAAAGAGATTAGTCCGTCAGTAGGTTATCTGGCAGATGAAACAGAACATGATCTGGTCTGCAATTATGAAGGCGATCTGGTAGCAGAGGTAAAACGTGACTGTACTTCATTAGAGCAGGTAATGAAACAGCCATTCCAGATTATTAAAGCTGCCAATAATGGTAAAACAGACGCTGATTTGTTAAAAGGTGCCGGATTTACGGCATATCTGGAATCTTCCCTGACGAAGAAAGCAGACGGAAGCTATGATTTTGATTCTGCGACACCAGTTGTAATCGGGGAGAATGGTGCAACAGAAATGTTCACAGATGAAAAGGGGTATGCTTGCAGTATCGCACTTCCATATGGAACTTATATTGTGCGAGAAACCACAACGCCTCACAATTATACTCCAGTAGATGATTTTACGGTGCGTATCACAGAGAATAATCCGAACCAGCCACAGACGTGGAGAGTGCTTCTGGATGATGAGTTTGAAGCGAAGCTGAAAATCATCAAACAGGATGATGAAACCAAGAAACCAGTATTACAGAAAAATACAGAGTTTAAGATTTATGACCTGGATCATAAGAAATATGTAGAACAGGTTACAACCTACCCGACAACGGTTAAACACAAATCTTATTTTACAGATGAAGAGGGATATTTGATTCTTCCACAGAATCTGAAAATCGGAAATTACCGTATCGAGGAAGTAAATGCCCCGTTCGGTTACACACTGAACAAAAATTATTATGAGGTAACAGTTGATTCCAATACTGCATATCAGATGGATGGAACTTCCGGGGATGTGATCATTGAAGCAGTTTATGAGAACCATCCAGTTAAGGGAGAACTGACCATTGTGAAAAAGGGCGAAGTTCTGGACGGATTCAAGGATGATTTTACATATCAGACAGAAAATCTGGAAGGGGCAGATTTTGCCATTTATGCTGCGGAGGATATTTATACTGCTGACTTCCAGAAAGATGACAATGGAAACCGTATTCTGGAATATGCAGCCGGAACACTGGTAAAAACTGTCACAACCGATGAAGATGGAAGAGCGGTCCTGAAGAATCTTCCACTTGGAAGTTATAAGATTGTGGAAACGTCTGCGCCAACAGGATTTGTTTTAAACAGCGAGGCACAGACCATTACTTTCTCTTATAAAGATCAGGAAACACCTGTCATCGAGCAGACAGCTACTTTTGAGAATGAACGTCAGAAAGTAGAAATTTCAGTAGTAAAACAGGATGCTGATACAGAAAATGCAGTTGCAGGGGCAGAATTTGGACTTTATGCGAAGAATGATATGGAAGCTCATGGAACTGTGATTGTGAAAGCAGACACACTTCTTGGAAAAGCTGTTTCCGGAGAAGATGGAAAAGCTGTATTTACACAGGATCTGCCATTTGGAGAGTATTATATCAAAGAACTGGCAGCGCCGAATGGCTATGTATCTTCAGATGAAGTTCTGGAAGTAAAAGCAGAGTACCAGGGACAGGATGTTAAGGTCGTGCAGTTATCGTCTGTATTTAAGAATCAGCCTACAAAAGTTGTGGTTTCCAAGTCTGATCTGACTACTGGCGTGGAATTATCTGGTGCTACTCTTACGGTACTGGACAAAGATGGCAATGTAGTTGATACATGGAAGTCTGTAAAAGGTGAGCAGCATATGATTGAACGGCTTACTGTAGGGGAAACCTATACTCTCAGGGAAGAAATGGCTCCTTATGGATACCTCAAGGCAGAAGAAATCACATTTACGATTGAAGATACCGGGGAAATCCAGAAAGTGGAAATGAAAGATGATGTGCCGGCAGGAACGATCATCATCAATAAAAGTGGAGAGTTTCTGGATAAAGTAACGGCATTGGATTCTGTTGGAGGATGGATCAGCCATTTATTCCAGTATGTAACAGGCAGTCTGAAAGATGTTACCTTTGAAGTATTTGCTTTAGAGGACGTGAAATCTGCTGACGGAGAAAGTGAAGATTATTATAAAAAAGACGAACTGGTAGCAACCATTACAACGGATGATACCGGCATTGCAAAGTTATCCGGACTTCCTCTTGGCAAATATTATGTCAAAGAAAAAGCTACAGTGGATGGTTTTGTACTGGATAATGAGGCAAGAGAGATTGACCTGACATATCGTGACCAGGATACTGCAGAAGTCACTTACTCTGCTGACTGGCAGAACAACCGCCAGAAAGCGGAAGTGGAAGTTGTGAAAAAAGAGAAAGATTCTGATCGTGTACTGGAAGGTGCAGTATTTGCCCTTTGTGCTAAGAATGATATTACAGGAGCAGACGGAAAAGTTATTCTGGAAGCGGATACTGTGATTGAAGAACTGGCAACGGATAAAGAAGGCAAACTGACTTTTACAGCAGATTTACCGATTGGTTTTGAGTATTATATCAAGGAAACTTCCCCGGCACCTGGATTTGCAACGACGGATGAAACACAGGAGTTTACATTTGAGTACGAAGGTGCAGAAAAGGAAAAAGTATCATACTCCTTTACTTTTGAGGATGAACCGACAGTAATCGAGATTACCAAGACTTCCCTGACAGACGGGAAAGAGCTGGAAGGTGCCAAGTTACAGGTAACGGATGAAAGCGGTAAGATTGTAGATTCCTGGACTTCCGGCAAAGAAGCTCATATCATCAAAGAACTGGTAGTCGGACAGAAGTATACCCTGACAGAAACAAAACCGGCAGACGGTTTTGTGACAGCGGAAAGCATTACATTTACCGTTAAAGATAACGCAGAAGCACAGAAAATCGAGATGAAAGACGATGTGACCAAGGTGGAAATCTCCAAGACGGATATTTCTGGTAAAGAACTGCCGGGCGCAAAACTGACAATTCTCGACAAAGACGGTAAAACGGTAGAGAGCTGGACTTCTGAGGAAAAAACGCATTACATTGAAATGCTTCCGATCGGGGAGTATACACTTCGGGAAGAGTCTGCCCCTGAGGGCTATCTGGTAGCTGAGGACGTGAAGTTCACAGTGGAAGATACCGGGGAGATTCAGAAAGTTGTGATGAAAGATGAGGTAAAACCGGAAGAAACATCAACACCGGAAACACCATCTACACAGGTCACAGATACACCGAAAACCGGAGATGATACACATATGCTGCTTTGGATTCTGCTTGCAGTAGCAGGTATGGCAGGGGTAGTGTCAGCGGTATGGGTGGCAAGAAAGAAGAAATAAAAATCAGTTAGTTAAGAGGGCATTTATGGACGAAAAAGATTCATAAATGCTCTCTTTCTGGTTAATACTAGGAAAAATGAAGGGAGAATGTATTATGAAACAGGTATTAATTATAGCGGTTGCAGCAATTATTGCAGCAGTTAATTTTGTGATGTACTGCTGTCTGAGAGTAGCATCACAGGAAGATCAGATGTTGGAAAAACTGAGCAGGAGAAAGGAGTCAGAAAGCGATGGCGATTAGATATGCAGAGGACAAGCCGAAATCCTGTGAATATTGTTATTTCTGGAATGAAAAGAAAAAGGAATGCAGGCAGATGAGATGCTTTTATCAGCTTCCTGAAAAGCCACCTGATCCAGACCCGGCACACAGGTTTTGGGTTCCATGCAAAGGTTGTCCGTATGGAAGAAATCCCTGTATTGGCTATTGCATGGCTAAAATTCTAAAAGAGCAGAGGAAAAAACAATCTGGATAAGGATACATACATATTCCCGTATCACTACGGGGAGGAAGCAGAACAGTATACGTTCTATCGGATTCCCAAGATTCTCTTTACCAGTCCGGTATTTGGGAAACTGACCTGTGAAGCTAAGTTGTTGTATGGTCTATTGCTAGACCGGATGCAGTTATCTGTGAAGAATCGGTGGATGGATTCGGAGGGAAAAGTGTATATATATTTTTCGCAGGAGCAGATAGCAGGGCTTATGGGATGTGGAGTAAAAAAAGTCCGGTGCTTGTTAAAGGAACTGGATGACCGGAAAGGAATCGGATTGATTACGAGAGTCAGACAGGGATTGGGAAATCCCGATAGAATCTATGTAAAAAAATGCGTATCACCAGAACGGTTCAAAGAGAACTTCCGGACAGGTCAAAATGACTTCTCAGGAAAGGTACAAATGACCGATGCAGACAGGTGTAAACTGCCAGGTAATGATATAGAGGATAGTAATACTGAGAATAACGATACAGAGTATCTTTCTTTCTATTCAGATGCCAGTGAAGTGAAAAGGAAAGAAGCTGAAAGGAATGCTTATCAGCAGATTATCCTTGAACACATTGGATATGACTATATCGTAGATGATTTCAACCGGCATATGTTGGATGAGATTGTGGGGTTAATGGTAGATGTGGTGTGTTCGGAACAGGAGTTTATACGGATTGGAGGGGACAGAAAACCTTTATCCGTAGTAAAAAGCCAGTTTTTAAAACTGGATGCAGAGCATATTCGGTTCGTATTGCATTGCATGAAAGAAAATACCAGTAAAGTAGTAAATATGCGTCAGTATTTGTTGGCAGTATTATATAATGCACCGCTGACCATCAGCAATTATTACTCATCTTTGGTGCAACATGATATGTACGAAGGGAATATATGAATTTTAGATTCTCAGGAAGGGAGTGATTTTATTGCAGGAAGAAGTAAATGAGAAAACCGTATCGTTATGTATCACTGGTGGAAAAGTGACAGTCCGTTTATTGAAACAGGCAATGATGCGTTTTTTGGCGGCAGTGGAGAAAGAAAAAGCAGAGAAAGCAAGAAAACAGCAGACAAAGGCACCTCCGGATAAAGAATATCATGGAAAGCAGAGTTTAAAGAAGCTGACACAGCAGAATATTCAACTTTCCAACATTGAGATTACAGATAATAACATTAAGGCTTTTGAAAAGGTTGCAAAAAAATATGGTATTGATTTCAGCCTAAAACGTGATAAGTCTGTAGATCCACCAAGATATTTTGTTTTCTTTAAGGCAAGAGATGTGGAGGTGATGACAGCAGCATTTCGGGAGTTTACCGGAAAGACACTGAATAAAACCAAGAAACCATCTGTCCGTAAGAAATTACAGCAGGCAATCACAGCCCGTAACCAGGACAAACAGAGAGAACGGGAGAAATCAAAAGAGAAGCAGAAGGAGCCAACATTATGAGTGGGATAAAAAATATAAAGAAAAAACTGAAAGGTTTTCAGGTGCGTCCCCCGAATGTGGAAGTAATAAAAAAGGTTATGCTACATATACCGTATGTGGTTGTGTTTTATGTGGTAAATAAATGTACCTGGCTTTATCAGTATTGCAGGGGCAGTACAGTAGTAGACAGGCTGATGGTTCTTCTTATGAATTATCCATTAGCTTTTAAGAAGCTGTTGCCAAGCATGAAGCTGAAAAGTCTGGTTGCGGGAACAATCGCAGCAGTTGGCATATGGGCAGTGGTATATTTCAAGGGAAAGAATGGAAAGAAGTTTCGCCAGGGGGAGGAATATGGTTCTGCCAGATGGGGAAATGAAAAGGATATAGCACCTTTTATTGATCCGGTCTTTGAGAATAATATTCTGCTGACACAAACGGAACGTCTGACCATGAACAGCAGACCAAAGAAACCGAAGTATGCCAGAAACAAGAATGTCATAGTGATCGGAGGTTCTGGTAGTGGAAAGACTCGATTTTATGTGAAACCGCAGCTTATGCAGATGCCGGATAATGTGAGTTTTGTGGTAACTGATCCAAAGGGGACTATCATCGTGGAATGTGGTAAAATGTTAGCACGAGGGACACCGAAGAAAGATAAAAATGGGAAGATTTTACGTGATAAAAATGGCAGAGTGGTAATGGCTCCTTATAAAATCAAGGTGCTGAATACCATCAATTTTGCCAAGAGTATGCACTATAACCCATTTCATTACATCCGTTCAGAAAAAGATATTCTGAAACTGGTAAATACAATCATGGTAAATACCAAGGGCGAGGGAGAAAAATCTTCCGAGGATTTCTGGACGAAAGCAGAACGTCTGCTGTATTGTGCTTTGATTGGTTATATCTATTATGAAGCACCAGAAGAAGAACAGAATTTCTCAACCCTGCTGGAATTTATCAATGCCAGTGAAACCAGGGAAGAAGATGAAGAGTTTAAAAATGCTCTGGATCTGTTATTTGAGGAGTTGGAAAGGGACGAGCCGAACCACTTTGCAGTAAGGCAGTATAAAAAATACAAACTGGCTGCAGGAAAAACGGCGAAGTCGATTTTGATCAGCTGTGGTGCCAGACTTGCTCCGTTTGATATTGCGGAACTTAGGGAACTGACTTCTTATGATGAAATGGAACTGGATATGATTGGAGATCAGAGAACTGCACTGTTTATTGTAATTTCGGATACAGACGATACTTTTAACTTTGTGGTTGCTATGATGTACAGTCAGCTTTTCAATCTGTTATGCGACAGAGCCGATGATGTTCATCATGGAAGACTGCCTTATCATGTGAGAATCCTCTGTGACGAGTTCGCAAATATCGGTCAGATTCCGAAGTTCGACAAGCTGATTGCAACGATCCGAAGCAGGGAAATTTCTGCTTCCATTATACTCCAGTCCCAGTCGCAGCTCAAGACAATTTACAAGGATGCAGCCGAAACCATTACGGGAAATTGTGACACAATGTTGTTCCTGGGAGGTAAGGAAAGTACCACTCTGAAAGAAATTTCAGAAACACTGGGTAAGGAAACCATTGACTTATATAACACTTCTGATACAAGAGGACAGAGTAGATCTTACGGTTTGAACTACCAGAAAACAGGAAAAGAATTGATGAGTCGGGATGAACTGGCAGTCATGGACGGTAACAAGTGTATTTTACAGCTTCGTGGTGTCCGTCCGTTTTACAGTGATAAATTTGACATTACAAAACATAAACGGTATAAGCAGTTATCCGATTATGATAAAAAGAATGAGTTCCATGTGGAAGAATACATGAAACATCAGATGGAAGTCCGGTTAGATCCGGAAGAACAGTTCGACCTTTATATGTATGAAGGCAGTGAACTGGAAGAACAATCAAATAATGAAAATGAAGGCACAGGGCATGTAACGTAAAACATACATAGCTCTTTTTTTATGCCCTTTTGGGAGGTAGCGATATGCACAAGCATGAAAGACCGCCCATCAGGGCGGAACCCTCCGAGTAGTAACCAGTAAAAAATCACAATGAAAAACAGGAGTTACGAAAGGAGAACATAGATTATGGCGTTTTTTACATCAGCAATTAATATTTTACAGACACTCGTTGTCGCAATCGGAGCAGGACTTGCAGTTTGGGGAGTTATCAATCTTCTGGAAGGTTATGGTAATGATAATCGTGCGACACGTTCGTAAGTGAAAAGCTTGCGCACAAAGTCGAAGGACAATGAGTCCGAAACTTTGGAGAACTGATATTCCGATTGGTGAAATGAGGGAGTAACGCCCCGAAGCGCCTACCTAATACTCCGCATGGCAGAGAGACATCGCAAACGTCTTTTTCCAAAAATGTTATAGAGCGCGGTGAAGTCGGCAGAGAGCAATCGTAAGAATGGTTTTCAGACCATACACGAAAGCTGTCCAGAGGTGGATGGTGTTGCCTATATGCCGGGGTTCGGATGACTATGGTTAGAATTGTATGAGAATACTGACGTACTTCCGAATGTACGAGTCTAGACGTTGATACTGTCGAAAAGGCAGTACACCTTTTATGGTGGTATTCGTGGATGAGTAAAAATGGTTGTTATGAAAATCCATGCACCGTTACAGGCGGTGCGGTAATGCATGACCGAATACAGGCTTAGAGGAAGGACCTAAGGTCATCCAATGATAGGAATATCGGAACGTGGAAAGCTGGGAACATGGAGGCTGTTGCGAGCCAGTGAAATGTTGAATGGGAAAGCCTATTTACATGGTATAACCATTCTTTATTCCAGTGAGAGTAGAGGCACAGTACCTGTGAAGCGGTAATAATAAGACCGTGGAGGGATAGCCTCAAGTCGAATTCAGTAATGAAAATGACAACACATGAAACGCAGCTTCGAGTAAGACAAAGAAAATCTAAACCGAAAGGGGAGGATGCCTGTGTTGACTTCGGAGAAGCAAGTAAGGAAAAGAAAACAAAGAAAAATCCGTAACTCTGAGTACTATGATATGGAGAAAATCTTTGATGACCTATACGCACAGGGTAAAACCGACAAGGTATTCAATCATCTGATGGAAATCATCGAAAGTGAAGAAAATATCAAGTTAGCGTACAGAAATATCAAGAGAAATTCAGGCAGTAGTACCGCCGGAGTAGACCATAGGACGATAGACAACCTTGCAAAACTTAGTGAGGAAGAATACGTCCGTCTCATACGGAAGCAATTCAGCAACTATCACCCACGACCGGTACGGCGTGTGGAGATAGAAAAAGACAATGGAAAGAAACGACCGCTTGGTATTCCGACTATTGTTGACCGTATGGTACAGCAATGTATCTTGCAGGTCATGGAGCCTATCTGTGAAGCGAAATTTAGTGAAAACTCAAATGGTTTTCGCCCAAACCGCTCCGCTGAAACTGCAATAGCGCAGTGTATGCGGTTGATACAGGTACAGCATATGTACTATGTCGTAGATCTCGATATTAAGGGATTTTTCGATAACATCAATCACAGAAAACTGCTACGGCAGATATGGGCACTGGGAATCAGAGATAAGAAGCTGATATGCATTATCAAGGAAATGCTGAAAGCACCTGTGATTTTACCAGATGGAAAAAGGATATATCCCGAAAAAGGAACACCGCAAGGTGGTATCCTGTCGCCGTTACTGGCAAATATCGTATTGAATGAGTTGGACTGGTGGATGGCTTCTCAATGGGAGCAGATGCCAACAAAAACAAAGTTTAAAACGAGAGAAAACACACAGGGAACCGAGATTAAGAGTCATGCTTACAGGGCTCTTCGGAGAAGCAATCTAAAAGAGGTGCATGCCGTTCGCTATGCAGATGATTTTAAAATTTTCTGCACATCCCATGCGGATGCAGTAAAGGCGTATAAAGCAACAGAATTATGGCTGAAGGACAGATTAGGACTGGATATCAGTTCTGAGAAGTCAAAGGTGGTTAATCTGAAGCGTCAGTATTCTGAGTTCCTGGGATTTAAGCTGAAAGTCCGTAAAAAGGGTAAGAAATATGTCGTTCGCTCCCATATGAGCGACAAAGCATACAGGAAAGCTCATACAAAAATCACAGAAGAAGTTGCAAAACTGGAACACTCTTCGGATGATGCCCAGTTTATACAGCTACAGAAATATAACTCTGTGGTTGCAGGATTGCATGAGTATTACTGCATCGCAACTGAGGTCTCGCATGACTTTGGAAGGCTGGCATTTGCAGTCAACAAAAAATTGCGAAACAGACTAAGGGGAGATTTATCCCAAAAGGGGCAATTGAGAAACGGATTTATCAAAGAAAAGTATGGAGCAAGCAAACAGCTTCGGTTTCTGCATGGACGTCCCATCGTTCCGTTGGGATATGTTCAGCCGAAAAATGCTCAGCATAAGAGAAAGGCGGTCAATAAATACACAGCGGAAGGAAGAAAACAGATTCATCAGAATCTGAAATTTAATACTTCCGTTATGCTGTGGATGATGCGCAATCCTGTGAAGAGCAGAACTGTGGAGTATGCGGATAATCGTATCTCACTGTTTGCGGCGCAGTATGGGAAATGTGCAATAACTGGAAAGCAGTTGAGCACGGATGACATCCATTGTCATCACAAAGTTCCCGTCAGCAAAGGCGGTGGCGATGAATATGCAAACCTTATTTTAGTGAGTAAGGACATTCATACCGTTATCCATGCTTCTGCGGATGAGACCATCCGAAAATATCTTACAATCCTTAAACTTGATGCGAAACAACTAACAAAACTTAACAAACTTCGTACTATGGCAGAAATGCCACAAATCATTCTTTGACTAAAAGCTATTTCGAAGTGTGTAACGTGTGTTGAAAACCCTGGACGACTGAATTCGAGGGAACGCCGTGTGCGGTGAAAGTCGCATGCACGGTGTGGAGTGGGGGAAAATCTGGAGATAATTTCAAAGGATTACCTATCACTATCGGGTGCAAAGTCACAGGGAATCAAGCAGCTTATGGCAGGTGGAGGTGTCGTTTTAATCGGTACACAGCTTGTACCATTACTGGCGAATTTATTTTAGCCGGGGCAGTAAGAAAGGAGAACACGCATGGATAAGATTTTTGAGTCCATAGAAGAATGGATGCGTAACCTCCTTACAGGCATGGTCAGCTCAAACCTGACGAACATGTTTACCGATGTAAATGAAAAAACCGGTGATATTGCAAGTCAGGTTGGGCAAACGCCCCAGGGATGGAATGGCAGTATATTTAGTCTGATTCAGAATCTGTCAGATTCTGTGATCGTGCCGATTGCCGGGATGATTATAACCTTTGTGCTGTGTTATGAGCTGATTTCCATGCTCACAGAGAAGAACAACATGCATGACATTGATACATGGATGTTCTTCAAATATTTTTTTAAAATGTGGGTTGCAGTCTGGTTCGTAAGTAATGCATTCACAATTACTATGGCAATTTTTGATGTGGGACAGAATGTAGTGAACCGGGCATCAGGAGTGATCAATCATCAGACAGCAATTAATATTGATTCGGTGGTCACTTCAATGGAAACGGCAATGGAATCAATGGAAGTAGGGGAACTGATCATACTGGCACTGGAAACACTTCTGGCAAGCCTGTGTTTAAAGGTTATTTCCGTTTTTATAACGGTCATTCTTTATGGACGTATGATTGAGATTTACTTGTATTCGTCAATCGGTGCAATTCCGTTTGCAACAATGAGCAATCGGGAATGGGGACAGATTGGCAGCAATTACTTAAGAGGATTGTTCGCATTGGCATTCCAGGGATTTTTTATCATGGTGTGTGTGGGCATTTATTCCGTACTGGTTGCTAATATACAGGTATCAGATAACGTGCATACAGCATTGCTCAGTGTAATGGCTTATACGGTTGTACTTTGCTTCAGCCTTATGAAAACAGCCAATTTCTCAAAGAGTGTGTTTAACACACATTAAATATAAAAAAGGAGATGATAGAAAATGGCTTTTGTATCAGTACCCAAAGATCTGACGAAAGTTAAAAATAAGATTATTCTGAACCTCACAAAACGTCAGCTTATCTGTCTTGGCATTGCAGTGGCAGTAGGGCTTCCATTTTATTTCCTGGCAAGAGGATTGATTGGTTCAAGTAATGCGGCAACCGGAATGTGTTTGTTGATGCTTCCGGCTTTTTGGTTTGCCATGTATGAGAAAGACGGACTTCCTTTAGAAAAAGTCCTGAAAAATATGATTACAGTAAAATTTATCCGTCCTCCGTTGCGAAAGTATGAGGTGGAAAATATGTATGAGAAAAGAAAAATTATAACAAAATCGAAGGGAGGTACAGTTCGTGGAAAGAAGAGAAAATGATAAATTGCTGCCAGAACATGCCAAAGATGCTTCTTATCCAGAGGACTGGTGGTTAGATGAAGCAGATTCTGCTGATGGTTTACCAGTGTTTGCCATGGATGAAGCAGAAGATTTTGTCAAGGACAGACAGCGTTTGAAGGGAGTACCTATGGTTACAGGGTATGAAGCACTGGAGCGACATCGGGGTATCCGCAGACCAAGACGTAAATTAAGCAGACGAGAGCAGCGAGCCTGGGAAAAAGCACAGAAGTATGAAGCAAAACTTCATAAGGCACACGAAAAAGAAGATAAAAAACGTGCAAAGCAGGAGGCAAAGCTGGCAGCTCGTGAAGAAAAAGCAGCAAAGAAACAGGCGAAAAAAGAGAATAAATATAAAAAGAAGACGAAACCAGCAGTGTCATCTTCTGTAAAATCCAATGGTAAAAAGGGAGCTGTAAAAAAAGTAAACAGGAATACGAGTGGTGGAAATAAAGAAAAGAAGATTACCGCACAACAGTCTATTCCATACAGAGAAATGGGAAAAGACGGTATCTGTCGTGTGGAAGATGGTTATTATTCCAAGACCATCCGTTTTTATGATATTAACTATCAGTTGGCACAGAACGAAGATAAAAATGCGATTTTTGAAAACTGGTGTGATTTCCTGAACTATTTTGACAGTACGATTCATTTCCAGTTGTCCTTTATCAATCATCACAGCAATATGGCAGAATATGAAGATGTGATTCGCATTAAGAAGCAGAAAGACAGTTTTGATGATCTGCGTATGGAGTTTGCTCAGATGCTCAGAAACCAGTTGGCAAAGGGAAATAATGGTCTTGTCAGAACAAAGTATCTTACATTTGGAATCGAAGCAGACAATATCCGGGAAGCAAAACCGAAACTGGAGCGTATCGAAACGGATATTCTTAATAACTTTAAGGTATTAGGGGTGTCTGCTTATCCGTTGAATGGCGTGGAGCGTTTGCAGATTATGTATGAAACGTTCAACCAGGACAATAAAGTTCCGTTCCGGTTCAGCTATGACGATGTGCTGCGTACCGGACTGAATACCAAGGACTATATCGCACCATCCAGTTTTGTGTTTAAGAACGGAAAAGATTTTCAGATGGGAGATACTATCGGGGCAGTATCCTACCTGCAGATTTTGGCACCGGAGCTGACTGATAAAATGCTTGCGGAATTTCTGGAAATGGACTGCAATCTGCTTGTGAATCTTCACATCCAGTCCATCGACCAGATGAAAGCGATTAAGTTGGTAAAAACAAAGGTTACAGATATTAACAGGATGAAAATTGAGGAGCAGAAAAAAGCAGTTCGTTCCGGATATGATATGGATATTATCCCGTCTGATTTGAATACTTACGGAGGGGAAGCAAAGAGGCTTCTGGAAGATTTGCAATCCAGGAATGAGAGAATGTTTCTTGTGACGGTGGTGTTTTTAAATACTGCAAAAAATAAACAGGAACTGGAAAATGTGGTATTTCAGACCGCAGGTATTGCACAGAAATATAATTGTGCATTAAAGAGGCTTGATTATCAGCAGGAACCGGGACTTATGAGCAGTCTGCCACTTGGAAAAAACTGGATTCCTATTAAAAGAGCATTAACGACAACTTCAACAGCGATTTTTGTTCCGTTCACGACACAGGAATTATTTATGGGTGGAGAATCCATTTACTACGGTCTGAATGCCTTGTCTAACAACCTGATTATGGCTGACAGGAAGAAACTGAAAAACCCGAATGGCTTGATCGTGGGTACTCCGGGAGCTGGTAAGTCCTTTGCGGCAAAACGTGAAATTACCAATGTTTTTATCGTGACAAAGGACGATATTATTATCTGCGATCCAGAAGGCGAGTATTTTCCCATAGTCCGGGCATTCAATGGACAGGTTGTTCGTATTTCGCCAACTAGTCATGATTATATCAATCCGATGGATATTAACACCAATTATGCGGATGATGACGATCCGTTATCTCTGAAATCAGATTTTATTCTTTCACTTTGTGAACTGGTAGTAGGTGGGAAGAATGGCTTGGAGCCAGTAGAAAAGACGATTATTGACCGTTGTGTCCGCTTGGTATATCAGGACTATCTTGCAGATCCGGTTCCAGAGAAGATGCCGATACTGGAGGATTTATACAATCTGCTTCGCAAGCAGGAAGAACCAGAGGCACAGCGTCTGGCAACGGCACTGGAAATCTATGTTAATGGTTCTCTTAAAGTATTCAACCATCGCACGAATGTTGAGTTGAATAACCGTCTGGTATGTTTCGACATTAAAGACCTTGGTAAGCAACTTAAAAAACTTGGTATGCTGATTGTTCAGGATCAGGTCTGGAACAGGGTAACAGTCAATCGTGCTGCACATAAATCTACCAGATATTACATTGATGAGTTTCACTTGCTGCTGAAAGAAGAACAGACAGCAGCATATAGCGTGGAAATCTGGAAGAGGTTCCGTAAGTGGGGCGGTATTCCGACTGGTATCACACAGAATGTAAAAGACCTGCTTGCTTCAAGAGAAATCGAGAACATCTTTGAAAACTCTGATTTTATTTTGATGCTTAACCAGGCATCCGGGGACAGACAGATTCTTGCCAAACAGCTTAACATCTCTCCGCATCAGCTTTCCTATGTGACAAACAGTGGAGCAGGAGAAGGCTTGATTTTTTATGGAAATACAATTATTCCGTTTAAGGACAGATTTGATAATTCTCTTATGCTGTATGCGTTAATGTCATCGAAACCGGAAGATGTGGAAAAACGTGAAAAACTTGGCATCAAAGACAGGGACGATTAACAGGAGGAGTGGCAGAGTGAGGCGGTTTATAGCAGGAATATTGATGATTGTTTCGATTATTTTACTTACTATCAGTATTTACTTTCTGATGGGAATGTTCATACAGGAAAGACAGGACAATCAGTTACAGCAAGAGTTGCAGGAACTTATGCAGGAGAAAGAGGACGAGCCGGGAGAAAATTCTTCCAGCGATTCTTTTATAGAAGTAGATGCTGGAATACTGGCATTGCATGAGGAAAATCCAGATTGTATTGGGTGGCTTACGATTGAGGGAACAAAGATAGACTACCCAGTTATGTACAGGCCCGGAGATAAGAATTATTATCTGCATCGGGATTTTAATGGGGACTACTCAGCAAATGGCTGTCTGTTTCTTGCTGAGGAATGTGTGCCGGGAGATTCAGACAACCTGATTATCTATGGGCATCATATGAACAGTGGGAAGATGTTTGCTGATCTTGAAAAATATAAAGACAAGGGATTTTATGAGGAGCATCCAACAATCCTGTTCCGTACCATATGGGGAAATGAACAGTATCAGATATTATCAGCATTTACAACACCGGTTTATACCGGAAATGACTTTAACTATTACAGTTTTATAAAAGCACAGAAAGGGGCAGATTATGAGTACTTTATTAGAGAAATTAAGCGAAAAGCAATCTATGAAATCGGAATCACAGCAGAATATGGGGACAAGCTGCTTACATTGTCCACATGCGAATATTCACAGCGGAATGGGCGTATGGTCGTGGTTGCAAAAAAAATTCAGCAAAATGAAAGCCGAGAAAGAACCGGAAGAATTTGAATTTGGCTGCGAAGATCTGACGAAGGACTGGTTTGATGAGATAAGTGATATGGAAGAACCGGAAGAGAAAATTAAGTGCGATGAAAATGATTTTTTTGATAATGAGCAGGACAGTGTAGAGCCGGATTCTAAACCAGATAAAGCAAGAACAGGAGGTATCTGGGACTGGGACAGCGAAGACTACTGGGCTTATGGGGAATCTGAAAGATCACTTTTAGAAATGGCGCATAAGGATATGCTTTGTATTGCTGGTCTGTTAGAAGTAATGGATTCATTGGCTCTGCTTGCAGATACGCAGGGGCGAGAGTTACAGAGTGGTCTTTCTGATGTTTCAGTGAAATTAAAGGATAAGGCGATTGCCATTGAAAACAGATGGAACACGTTTCTGAACAAAAATTATGAAATCAGGAGATGATGACCATGCAGGAGCATGAATATAAAGCAAGGGATAAAACTGTCCAGAAGATGAGCCGGGATGGACTTCGGGAAGAAAATCTTCGCAGTAAAAAGGAGAAGCGAATTACCAGACGCGAGGCAGATGAGAAGAAAACAGCCGGACACAGGGAACAGGAGCTGGATTTTGGAAAGGCAAGAAAAGCTCATACTGCAGAAGAACCAGTAGAGGAAGGAACAGAGGGAAAACACAGGTTACAGTCAAGACACGCTTTTCTGGAACAGGAAAAAATTGCGGAAGCGGATGAAATGGAAAACTCAGAAATGAGTGAGGATAAGGCAGACGGGGAGAAATCTCCGTCTGTTTCACGTTCCAGACTTCGTAAAGAAAGTATCCGGGGACATCCGGGACAGGATGCTGAACGTGATTCTGAAACACCGGAACCAGACAGGCAGAGCCGAAAGAAAAAGATGGTCACAGCCTATGCAGCAAAAGAGCAGAAACGCTACCATGAAAAGTCAGAAGTTGATGAAAAATCAATGGAAGATTTTCGGGAAGAGATCAAAGGCAAGACGAAAAGGGAACAGACGCTAAAAGAACAGAAGAAATCAAAATCCCGTCTTTCCTTTGAAGATGAAGGCAAAGGTATGATTCCAGGCAGTGGAATGGCAAGAAAGGGTGCAACCGTTGTTTCTGAAACGGCATCTGCCTATGGTCAGAAAAAGATCAGAGAGGATACCGACGATAATGCGGCTCTTGATGCAGCAGAGCAAATGGAACTTGCGGGAGAAAGTCTTGCAAGAAAGTCAATTTACGTCCGGGAACGGTTAAAAGAGAACCGGCAGAGAAATAACCGGTTAAGGGAATCTGTGCTGGAAGAAATGGAAAAATCCCGCTTGCAGTTTGGAACTAGTGCTTCCAATGAGGCAAAAAAGGCGGTTCAGAAAGAAGCAGAGCAGAAAAAACAGTCTGCCTTAAAGAAATTACTGCAGAAAAAGCGTTACCAGAAACAGTATCAGGCTGCGAAACAGGGAAAGGCTGCGAAAGATGCAGTGTTTGTAAATGCACAACGATTTACGGAGAAAGCCAAGGCAGCAGTCAAGGAGATTGTGGCGCAGAACCGGAATATCCTTCTGACGATAGGAGTTATGGTTCTGCTTTTTGCATTGATGGCAACGAGTCTGTCAAGTTGCGCTGCATTATTTCAGGGAGGTTCCAATGCCATTATTTCTACCAGTTATTCCAGTGAGGATGAAGATATTTATGCTGCGGAAAATGCTTATGTAGCATTGGAAAATGCACTGAATGAGCAGATCAATCAGATGAAGGCAAACCATTCCGACTATGATGAGTTCCAGTTCCAGATTGATGAGATTGGACACAACCCGTATCAACTTATTTCTTACTTGACAGTCAAGTATGGCGGTTTTACCTATGCAGAGGTTGCAGATGAGATCCAGGAGATTTTTAAGGAACAGTATGGGTTGTATACGGACTCGACACGAGAAACTGTAACAGAAAAGAAAAAGGTCAGGGTTGGGGAATCACTGGGACAGGTGGTAACCAGCGGATATTGTAACTGTTCAATCTGTTGCGGGCAGTGGAGTGGTGGTCCGACTGCAAGTGGCGCATATCCACAGGCTAACCATACGATTGCAGTAGATGCTTCCAATCCATTTGTGCCTATGGGAACCCATGTCATTATGAATGGAGTGGAATATGTAGTAGAAGATACGGGAGCATTTGCAAAATATGGTGTTCAGTTTGATGTATATTATGGTGATCATGCTTCTGCATCAGCACATGGGCATCAGACCTGGGAAGCGTACATAGCAGACAGCAACGGAAGTCAGGAAGTAGAAGTAACAACGACAAGAGAAGTGAACCGTTTGGATGTAACACTCACGAACCATAATCTGGATGCAGTTTTAAGAAACCGTATGACAGATAAGGAACAGGAGCAGTATGACGCTTACAACAAATACTATGGAAATCGTGATTATCTGTTTGACCTTAACTCAATTCCGACAGGCGGGGCAGGCTTTGGATATGATATTCCGGCAGAAGCACTTTCTGATCCGCAGTTTGCCAAGATGATTCGGGAAGCAGAAAAATATCTGGGTTATCCGTATGTGTGGGGCGGTGCATCTCCATCTACCAGTTTTGATTGTTCCGGTTTCGTATGTTGGGTAATCAATAACTGCGGAAATGGCTGGAATGTAGGAAGAACAACGGCAGATGGGCTTCGGTCTTATTGTTCCTATGTATCTCCATCTGATGCAAAGCCAGGAGATCTGATCTTTTTCCAGGGAACTTATGATACGCCGGGAGCGAGCCATGTTGGAATTTATGTAGGAAATAATATGATGATCCATTGTGGAAACCCGATTCAGTATACGAGCATTGCAAGCTCTTACTGGCAGCAACACTTTATGGCATTTGGAAGGCTTCATTAGAAGGGAGTGATGGAATATGAACATGCGATTAAAAAAGGTTCTGGATGATATTCAGAAAACTGAAGATAAGATTCTGGAATTACAGGAATATGTAAAGAAACTAAAAATCCAGAAAAAGCAGATGGAGGATGCAGAAATCATCAAGGCGATCCGTTCCATGAAAATGGACAGCCGAGAGATGCTGACTTTTCTGGATGGGATTCAGAACGGAACAGTTACCATGCAGTTTGATGAGGAGGGCAATCTCTCTATGGACAGTTCCGAAACAGACGCAAAGAAAGAAGAAAGTCTGGAGAGAAATGTGGCAACCAGACAGGTAGAAGAAAGTGAGGATTTGGAAGATGAAGAATAAGGTAATGAAAAAAATTTTGATGGTCATGCTGTCAGCTACGATGCTGATTGGTTCTGCCAGTGTGACTGCTTTTGCACAGGCAAATGAAAATGCAGAGCAGACCGAAGCAACAGAGCAGGTCATAGAAGAACAGCCTGCAGAGCAGCCTGCCACAGAAGGAACACCGTTTTCTACACCGGGAAACGGACAGCTTGTGGATGATAAGGAGAATGACAATACCAAGCAGTTTCTGACTGTACAGACAAAGAATGGAAATACCTTTTATATGGTCATTGACCGTTCCGGTACTTCTGAAAATGTGTACATGATGTCACTTGTGGATGAAAATGACCTGGCAGAGTTCTTAGATGAAACCAAAGAAACGGAAAAGAAAGAGGAATCTGCGGTTGTTCTTCCAGAAACGACTACAACACCAGAACCGGAAACTACAGCACAGCCGGAAACAGAGGTAAAGCAGGAATCTGGCATTAACAAGATGATTGGATGGATTGCTTTGGGAGCAGTTGCAACGCTGGCATTGGGTGGTCTTGGCATGTTCGCTTTTGGAAAATTGAGAAAGAAAAAAGAGGACGGCATTGTAGAGGAAGGGCTGGAATTTGCTGATGACAGTTACATCAATGAAGATGAAGAAAATGCAGAGAATCAGCAGAAATAACAAAAAATCATAAGGTATGGAGAAAGGGCAGTTCTTTTGGGACTGCCTTTTTGACAGGAACAGGAGGAAAATATGGCAAAATTTTTAGTGATTGCAGAGAAACCAAGTGTAGCACAGAGCCTTGCAAAGAATTTATCTGCATATCAGAGAGAGGACGGCTATCTGGAGGGGAACAGTTGCATTGTCAGTTGGTGCCTGGGACATCTGGCAGAATATGCACCACCAGAAATTTATGATGAAAAATATGAAAAATGGCAGTTTGAGGATTTACCGATCATCCCGGAAGTATGGAAAGTGCAGGTATCAGAGGATAAAAAGAAGCAGTTTGAAGTATTGTGCAGCTTAATGAATCGGGAAGATGTGGCGTATCTGGTCAATGGCTGTGACGCCGGGCGAGAGGGAGAACTGATTTTTAAAAGAGTTTATGATCTGGCAGGCTGTCAAAAACCAGTGAAGCGTCTGTGGATCAGTTCAATGGAAGATGAAGCAATTCAGAAAGGCTTCCAGACCTTAAAGGACGGGAAAGAATACGCAGGTCTTTGTAATGCTGCGGTGTGCAGAGCGCAGGCAGACTGGCTGATCGGAATGAACGCAACGAGAGCCTATACAACCAGATATTTTAAACGCCTGGTGGTCGGCAGGGTACAGACACCAACGCTTTCCATGCTGACAGAAAGAAAAGAGAAAATCGAGCATTTCAAGAAAGAAGCCTATTATAAGGTTTCTCTGTCAGATGGGAAACTTACAGTAACATCAGAAAATATCCAGTCTGAAGCAGAAGCAGACGAATTAAGAAAACTTTGTGATGGGGAAGAAGCAATGGTTACAAAAGTAAAAAAGGCGCAGAAACGAATTTCACCGCCGAAACTTTATGATCTGACCAGTCTGCAGAGAGAGGCGAACCGTTATTTTGGATACACCGCTCAGAAAACACTGGATATGCTGCAGGAACTGTATGAGGAAAAGATGGTTACATATCCGAGAACGGATAGCCAGTATGTAACGGAAGATATGAAAGAAACGGTAGAAACACTTGTAGATGAAATGACAGATTTTCTCCCATTTTTGAAATCTGAACAGTCTGGAGGAAATGCAGAGCGTGTAATCAATAATACAAAAGTATCAGACCACCATGCAATCCTGCTGACAAAAGAGGCAGTAGAAAAAGGTATGGGAGGACTTTCAGATAGAAAGAAAAATCTTATGATGCTGATTGGACAGCAGCTTGTACAGGCAACCGGAGAAGATTACCTTTATGAGCAGACTGAAATTTCTGTACAGTGCAAAGAACATGAATTTGCTACGAAAGGAAAGCTGCCTGTGCAGATGGGATTTAAAGAAGTGGAAGAAGCCTTTCGGAAATATTGTGTGAAGGATAAGAAATCTGATGAACCAGATAATAAGACAGGACTTCCAGAAGTGTATGAGGAGGGAATGATTCTTGTTTCTGTGAAAGCAGAGAAGAGTACCCATTACACTTCCCCACCGAAGATGTTTACCGAAGATACTCTGCTTGCTGCGATGGAAACAGCGGGAAATAAGGAATTTGATTCTGAAACAGAGAAAAAGGGACTTGGGACACCGGCAACCAGAGCTAATATTATTGAGAAACTGGTATCTTCCGGGTATGCAGAACGTAAAGGAAAACAGATTCTTCCTACGGCGGCAGGCTGTGAGCTGATTCATGTAATGACGGAGAATCTGAAATCTGCAAGCCTGACAGCAGAATGGGAGAATCAGCTTCTGATGATGGAAAAGGGAAAAATTCGGGATGATGAATTTATGGATGGGATTGTATCTATGATTACTGAGATCCTTTCTGTATGCAGGGCGATTCCGGAAGAAGAACGAAGTCGTTTTCAGACTGCAAGGGAAGTAATCGGGAAATGTCCAATATGCGGTTCCGATGTATATGAGGGTAAGAGCAATTATTACTGTTCTGACAGAAGCTGTCCGTTTGCTTTATGGAAGTCAAATAGGTTTCTGGAAAGTATGAAAAAATCAATGGATAAAAAGATGGCTGTGGAGCTTCTGAAAAGGGGACGTACTCATATAAAAGGACTGTATTCCAAGAAAAAAGACAGCAAATTTGATGCTGACCTTGTACTTGGGGTGGAAGATGGAAAAGCCAGATTCAGTCTGGAATTTCCTAAAAAGAAAACAAACAGCAACAAAAAGAAAAAATAAAGAACTGACGGAAGGAGGAATAAGGTTATGGCTCGATTGGAAGATATAAGAGGTCTTGCAGAAGCACATGCATCCAGTATCAGCAGTTCGCCCAGGGACTGGATGAACTATCTGGATACCGCAGCCAGATTATACCGATACCCATTTATGGATCAGCTTCTGATTCATGCACAGCGTCCACAGGCAACTGCCTGTGCGTCGCTGGAATTATGGAATCAAAAAATGTTCCGGTGGGTAAACAGAGGGGCAAAAGGAATTGCCCTTATAGATGAAACCACGCAGAAAACAAGACTTCGATATGTATTCGATGTTCAGGATACCCATATGGTAAATGGTGGAAGAACACCGTATCTGTGGAAACTACAGGAAGAACAGCAGGAAGAGGTATTGCTTCACCTGGAAGAAGTTTATGGATTGGAAGCGAAAGATACGAAAAATCTTTCTGACGCTTTGATGGCAACCGCTAGGTATATGGTGGAGGAAAATCTGGAGGAGTATCTGGATGGTCTGTTGTATGTGACAGAGGGAACCTATCTGGAAGAACTGGAGGAAGATACCATCCGCAGTGAGTTCCGAAGTCTGTTGACGGACAGCATTTATTATACACTTGCTTCCAGATGCGGACTTGATCCAATGGAACGGCAGGAGGAAATGGATTTTGTACATATTACAGATTACAATTGCCTCTCTGTGCTGACATTCATTGGAAATGCCACAAGCAGAGCGAGTGAATCAGTTCTGGTGGATATTGGAAGATATGTACATCGCATTTCATTAGAAGAAATGAAAAAAGGTATTGAAAATTCAGAAGAAAGGAATTATAATAACTTTAACACGTTAATTCGTAAAAGCAAAGAAAACAACGATACTATTACAGAAAAAGGATATTCACAGGAAAATGAAGGAGGAAATGAGTATGGCACTGACATATCATCGAAAAGGGGATTATCTGTTTCCAAACCTGACAATTCAGGAAACAGAAGCACAGATCGGGAAATACGGAATGCTGCGGAGGACATTTCTGAAGGAGTACAAGAACAGCCTGTACCAGAGCCTGTTGCTGACCGGGAAATTGAACAGCCATCTGGAGGAGATCGAGAAAGCGGCACAGGAGAGATTGGAAGTACTGATGGAGAAACTGTTGGAGAAGAATCCGGCACCGTCGAAAGAGGAGAACCCGATGGCGTGGGCAGCACATATGAACAGTCTGACGGCAACAGCGGAAGAGAGCATCTTGACGGAATTGGTATACAGTTAATTGAAGATACAAGTGAAGATCAGTTAAGTAAAGCAGAGGAAGAAATTGCCTCTGCTTTATCTTTGCCAGAACTTCCGTCTGTAAATGAACAGAAACGAGAAATTGAAAACAGAGTAGCTGCCCTTTATGCAGGAGAGATTGCCATTCCAAGTGAAGTGGTCGATGAGGTTTTAAGAACCGGGGGAAACCGAAGTAAAAGCCAGCTTCGTATTATCTATAATTTTATGAGTGAACAGACACCGGAAGAATATACGGAGTTTGTAAAGCGGGAGTATGGAACTGGTGGAAAAGGTTTTGAAATCAATGGAATGGAATATTCTGTCTGGTTTGACGAAACCGGATTGCAGATTGCAGTAGGGCATACCGTTACTGATCAGATTCTGGATAAGGCGTTTTTATCCTGGGAAGATGTGAGTGGACGTATCCATCAGCTTTTGAAACAGGGTGAATATGCACCGCAGTCTGTACTCGATGTTGCAAGGGAGAACGCAGTAAAGGAACATGCCCAGTCACTTGCCTATATGAAAGCAGATATGGCAGAGGGTGTAGAAGAACTTGTTTTTGATGAAGAAGATTTACCGCATCTTCGCAGTATTTATCCAGAAATAACAGATTACCTGGAAGAAAAACTGGTAGATCCACAGTGGCTGTCAGATCTGAATGAGCGTTTGGAAGGGCTGGCAATGGCTTATGAGGAAGATAAAAGCATTATGCGGTTCCGCACCTATAATCCAATCAGAATATCTGGTCAGTTCCAGAAATTTGCGGCAGAAGTAGTTCCTTACAATGCAAGGGCTGGCTTTACATGGCAGGAGCATAAGGTGTTTATTACTCAGGATGAAATAGATGCTTTTCTTTCCGGGGGAGGACCGTATTCAGATGGCAGGCTTTCTACATATTCTTTTTATCTTCTGAATGAAGATGAGAAAGCCAGAACGGATTTTATTAAAGAAAGATACGGAACAGGTGGTTGTAGCCACGCTTTATGTGGTGCAGATAATTCCCATGCAGATTATGACGGAAAAGGGTTGAAACTGGAGAGAGGAACCTATGGGAATCCAGATACTTCGGTGTTGCTTCCCTGGGCAAAAGTGGCAAAAAGAGTTGGCTATCTGATTGACAACCAACAGTTTTTACATTCTGCTGATTATTCCCGTATGCCAGATTATGAAAGGGAACGAATTGCAGGGAAAGTGATCAGCTTTTATGCAAGACTGCCAGAAGAAATTGAGCGTCCATTTAAACAGGATTTCTTCAATGAAGAAGCAAGAAAAGAATTACCTGCTATGCTGAATGATTCAGAACAGGCACAGAAACTGTTACAGGAGATGGACGATGCACTGGCGATGCTGCCATTGGATTTTGAATCAGTGAATGAAACTTATGAGAAGAAATTACAGCTTTTAACAGAAGTACATCAGTATGTGGAGGGCAGCTATACGATTTTCCCGGCACAGGAAGTAGCAGAGCAGACGGAAGGCTTGACAGGATACCAGATGTCTTTATTTGACATTATGAGTAATTCTGAATCAGAGGAACCTACGGAAGAACTGGAAGTAGAAGAATCGACTGCAGAAGCGGAAGAGATACAGAATGAAGAACCAGAGGCAGATCCTCATATGTCCTTTGAAGAAGCAAAAGAATTGTGGGAAGATGGCTTTTATGAGGATGATTATGTATTAAAAAGTCGTATAGGCGAACTGATTTATGACAGCATGGATACAGTTGGAAAATCTGTAGAGGATTTTTCCGAGGAACAGATGGCTGTTATCCGAAAGTTGGCTGAACAGGAGCGTATGTTAGAACCAGTACTGAATCCAGACTTTTCACCGGAACAGATGCAGTTGGTTTCTGACATTTCAGAAAAAATCTGGAATGATAATGGCAGATGGCAGGAGGATATGATCGAGCCATATACAGATCATGTCATGAATCCAGAAGAAATTACCAGAGTACGACAGGAATTGGATTTACAAGAATCAGATTCTGAGTTAGAAGATGTAGTTGTACAGGAACAGTGGGACGAGAATGTATTTGAATATCAGGGGTATCATTTTGAAGCAGTGGGGATTCTTCCGCAAGGTCTGGAAGGAAAAGAACTGGTAAATCAGACAAGAGGAAATACAGAATTGCACTTGACTACTTACGAGCGAGAAGATGATATTTTATATTCTTATGCAGGATTCTACGAAGCGAGTGGTTCATCAAAAGCTGATATTTTCCGGTGTATGGAAACCGGACGAAATTATATTCCAGGGGAAAACGAACTGTTTGGCTATGAGGGAGAATTTTTACCATATCTGCAGAATGAACAGGTGCAGGAACAGGAACCTCACAATTTCCATATTACAGACGATGACCTTGGTGCTGGCGGTCCGAAAGCAAAGTTTAAAGCAAATATGGAAGCTATCCGGCTGCTGAAAGAACTGGAACAGGAGCAGAGATTAGCAACACCGGAAGAACAGGAAGTGTTGTCAAGATATGTTGGATGGGGCGGTATTCCACAGGCTTTTGAAGAAAGAAACAGTGCCTGGGCAGAGGAATACACGCAGTTAAAAGGAGTCCTCACGCCAGAAGAATACAGTGCAGCAAGGGCATCAACGCTAAATGCTTTTTATACTTCTCCGACGGTTATCAAGGCTATGTATGAAGCACTTGGAAATATGGGACTGAAACAGGGAAATATCCTGGAGCCGTCCTGTGGTGTCGGTAACTTTATGGGACTGATCCCGGAGAGTATGAGCAAAACTAATATGTACGGTG
>ENA-OUQK01000325-OUQK01000325.1-human-gut-metagenome-genome-assembly--contig:-NODE-325-length-30880-cov-5.179432_pt1 | contig 30880 bp, 23 predicted proteins | sample MGYA00237954_ERZ548842 | MGnify/ENA primary metagenome ERZ548842 (study PRJEB26490, sample SAMN05194704) | human gut metagenome | biome: terrestrial biome; feature: human-associated habitat; material... | reverse complement strand
GTTGATAACGGGTGAAACGGCGAATAGAAATATTCTCACCGATTTTAGCAATTGATTCGGTAATCAAATCAGAAATAGTTTTGTCGGGATCTTTAACGAAAGGTTGTTCCATCAAGCATACTTCTTTATAGTATTTCTCGATACGTCCTGCAACCATTTTTTCAATGATTTTTTCAGGTTTGCCTTCGTTGCGAGCCTGTTCAGCCAAAACAGCTTGTTCATGCTCAAGTTCAGCAGTAGGAACTTCTTCGCGTTTGAGGTAAGACGGATTCGTTGCAGCAATATGCATAGCAATGTCTTTTACCAATTCTTTGAAAGCATCAGTTTTAGCAACAAAGTCAGTTTCGCAGTTAACTTCTACCAAAACGCCGATACGTCCGCCGCCATGGATATAAGCTTCAACTAAACCTTCAGCCGCTACACGGCCCGCTTTTTTAGCAGCAGCAGCCAAACCTTTTTCACGCAGGAAGTCGATTGCTTTTTCAAGATCGCCATCGGTTGCGCTCAAAGCTTTTTTGCAGTCCATCATACCTGCGCCAGTACGTTCACGCAGTTCTTTTACTAATGCAGCAGTAATTTCAGCCATTTATTCGTCCTCCAGTATTTGATTATTATTCAGCGTCTTCAGCTGCAACTTCTTCAGCTTCAGCAGCTTCTTCCATTTGCATACCTTGACGACCTTCCAAAACAGCGTCAGCCATTTTTGCAGTTAAAAGTTTTACTGCACGAATAGCGTCGTCGTTAGCGGGAATCACATGATCGATAACGTCAGGATCGCAGTTAGTGTCAACAGTAGCAACAATAGGAATATTCAGTTTGCGTGCTTCAAGCACAGCAATATTTTCTTTGCGGGGATCAACAATGAAGAGAGCACCCGGCAATTTTTTCATATCTTTGATACCGCCAAGATATTTAGTAAGTTTTTCCATCTCAAGACGAAGACCGATAACTTCTTTTTTCGGCAGTACATCAAAAGTTCCGTCAGCTTCCATAGCTTCCAGCTTACGTAAACGGTTGATACGGGTTTGGATAGTTTTGAAGTTAGTCAGCATACCACCCAACCAACGTTCGTTTACATAGAACATGTTGCAGCGTAAAGCTTCTTCGCGCATAGCTTCTTGAGCTTGTTTTTTAGTACCAACGAACAAAATATTTTCGCCGCGGGCAGCAACATCGCGCAGGAAGTTGTAACATTCTTCAACTTTTTTAACGGTTTTCTGCAGGTCGATGATGTAGATGCCGTTTCTTTCAGTGAAGATGTACGGAGCCATCTTAGGGTTCCAGCGACGGGTTTGGTGACCGAAATGAACACCAGCTTCAAGTAATTGTTTCATGGAAATAATAGCCATTTTTATTTGCCTCCTGTTTTTTCCTCCGCAGAAATCGTCTCTAACCCTTACCGCAAGCGGACAGCGGGTGATCATTCTGCGTGTGTATTTTTACACCGTGTGATATTATACCATAGTTATGGCCTCTGCACAAGCTTTTATTCATAACGATCAGCAAAATTTGTTTAATACTTTACACTTAACATGTATACAAAATATTTTAATAATTAAACTTGCCAGCTATATACAGATGTGTTAGATTTGATTTGTTTATTGTTTCTATATTTATTATGAAAGGTGGAATGACTTCCATGAGCTTCAACATCGATAAAATGATCTCTCCCTTTATTAAAGCCCTTCCGCCCTCCGGATTGGCAAAATTTTTAGAAATAACAGCCAACAATCCTAACATTGTACCACTCAGCGTAGGTGAACCTGATTTTGATATTCCAGCAAAAGTACGTGCAGCCTGTATCGACAGTCTGAATGCAGGGAAAAGCAACTATACCTCTACACTGGGAATGCTGGAACTGCGCGAAGCAATAGCTGCTGATACTTACAAAAACTATGGCGTGCAATACGACCCCAAAACTGAAATTATGGTTACTGTAGGTGTCAGCGAAGCATTAGACGTCGTTATCCGCACCATTATGGTCCCTGATGGCGAAATCATTATTCCCGAGCCCTGTTATGTTGCTAATAAAGCCTGCATCATTTTAGCAGGCGGAAAGCCGGTACCGGTAGAAACCAAACAGGAAAACGGCTTTGTTCCCACGGTCACAGATCTGGAAAAAGCAGTGACTGATAAAACTCGCGCTATCCTCCTTGGTTATCCCAACAATCCTACAGGTGCTATTATGAGCAAAGAGCAAATCAAGGCTATTGGCGACTGGGCTGTTAAACATGATATTATGATCATTTCTGATGAACTTTATGCTCACCTGACTTATGGCGGCAAAAAACATACTATGTTCACAGCTTTCCCTGAGTTCAAAGACCGCACAGTAGTTTTAAACGGCTTTTCAAAAGCTTATGCCATGACCGGCCTGCGGTTAGGTTATTTTACCGCTCCTGCAGCATTCGTCCAGGCGGCAAACCTGCTCCATCAAAATGTAGTACTCTGTGCTAATATCACAGCTCAATACGGTGCTATAGCTGCTTTAAAATATTGTGAAAACGACATGCTGGCAATGGTTGCCGAATATGAAAAGCGCCGTCAGATCATGATCGACGGCTTTAAGAAAATCGGGCTGCCCCTTTATGAACCAGAAGGTGCCTTTTATGTATTCCCCTGTATTAAACAAACAGGGCTCACGAGTATGGAATTTGTTGAAAAACTGCTTACAGAAGAAGAAGTGCTGGTTATCCCCGGCAGCAGCTTCGGAGCCAGCGGTGAAGGCTTTATCCGCTGTTCTTATGCTTACAGCGAAGATAATCTGCGGGAAGCATTAACACGTCTTGACAGATTTATCCGAAAATATACAAAATAAACATTTATTATAAAAAAACAGACTGCCGTTAAACGGCAGTCTGTTTTTTTATAATAAGCCCACAGGTATATACCAGTTCTTAGCATCAACAGGCAATAAATCGTTTGCCAGGCAAACAACACCGCCGGAGCCAATTCTCAAGGCTTTTTCACCTTCTGCAATCGGTTTCAAAATTTCAAACTTCTTAATTTCTTTTACTGGCTGTGCACTTTTACGAATTGCTAAAGGATATACACATCCATCTGTCTCAATCAAAAGTTCGACTTCTTTGGTATTGAAATCACGAAAATAACTAAGAGGCGGGATCTGACCGCAGTTAATAAAGCTTTTATAAATCTCATTAACAACCCATGTTTCAAAAAAATTAGACGCCATTGCCCCGGCTTCCAACGTTGCTGCACTGCTCCAACGCAGCAAATATGCAGCAAGTCCAGTATCAGTAAAATAAAGCTTTGGTGCTTTGACTGCATATTTTAAGTTAGGATGCGCAAACGGTTCCAAAAAATATACCAGTCCCGCTGCAGCCAAAACCTTTAGCCACTGTTTCGCTGTCGGTGGAGTTATCTCTACCTCTTTAGCCAAAGCTGCGTAATTAAGCATACTGCCGGTATAGCTGGCGGCAGCACATAAGAACCTGTAAAATTGCAATTCATCATTCACCTGTGCCAATTCTTTTACATCACGCTGTAGAAAAGTCTGTACATAAGATGAATAATAGCCGTTCCAATCCTGTTCAGAAGCACTATTCAACGCTGGCATACTGCCTTGCCAAATCTGATCAAATAGATCACTCATCGGTAACAAAGGCGACTCCTCCACACGGCGCAGCAAAAATTCATTTTCCGGCACAAAAGGCCCGGCAGGACGATCGATCAATTCACCATGACTCAAACCCAATAAATTAACGATACCGATCCTGCCGGTCAAACTCTCACTGACACCATGCATCAACTCAAAAGCCTGTGACCCGGTCAGCCAGAAATCACCATTTTGACCCTGTTCATCCACATACATTTTGATATAAGGAAGTAGCTTTGGCGCCATCTGAATTTCGTCAATCAAAAGCGGCGGTTTGTAACGCTGCAGAAATAACGCCGGCTCAGTCATCGCCAAACTGCGTACGCTGATATCGTCCATCGTCACATAAGTACGATCTGACGCAGCAAGCCTACGCAGTAAAGTAGTTTTACCCACCTGTCGCGGCCCCGTAACAAGCAGCACCTTAAAACAGCTGTTCAGCTTTTCTATTGTCGTTTCTAAATGACGTTTGATATACATCGTAAATTCTTCCTTTATTCAATATCAGTATCTTTCCTAGTACTTACGTCCACTTTCATAATACTTAATACGTTCAATAAGTTATAGTACCAACAAGACAGTCTCTGCCGTTTACTTTTAATCAAATTTAAATCTGTTTCCAGTTACTACTGCTTACGCACATTAGCAATAACAGTAAGTATATATTTCTTATTACGATAGTATTGAGATGATCTATAAATAAGCAACTATCAGTAATGGGTCTGCAATAACGTATGTCAGCAGAAGAACATTTTTCTTTTATTTTTTCTCTTTTATCTTTTATTATTTTATATAGTACAGATATTGCAGCTATTTTGCACACAAGCAGCAGTTATTTTATCAGCCACAACCTTTGCCAGGAACTTCTGCCTGCCGCTGCCAGTAACAGTTCCACACTACTCACCAAACGGAGATTTTAAAAACTATCTATACTACATACTAACAGCTACAATAAAACTCAAATTTTCTTTGTAAACCTACAAAAATCTCATTCCAAACTTCTCTCGTGCAATATTGCGCAGATAAGCCATTTCTTCCCGTTTTCTAAAAACCGAAATCCATACCGAATTAGAAATAATTAAACATAAAATAACACCAAGAATAAAATTGATCACAGTAACTTCACTAAACAATTTGTTATACAGCCACTTGCTGAAAACAGCTGTCAGCAAAGTCACAACAGCGTATTTAAAATAATCCTTAAAGTAGTCTTTCAGTTTGATCTCGATACTGTTCCTGAACAAAACATACGGTTCCACCCAAAAACAAGTCAATAAAGTACTGATGATGCCACCCCAGATAACACCGATAACACCATAATGAATAGTAAGGTATACCGACGCAACCAAATTGATTACAGCTTCTGCTAATGGCTTATACCTGTCATTCCAATACAGTCCGCTGGCATCTTTAAAAGTATTCACAGCCTTACGCATATACATCAAATAAAAATTTACGATCAACCAATTCACAATAATAGCGTCAAACAAAAAACGTTCACCCAGCCAGAGCTCGATAAGCTGATTCAATAGTACATAAAAACCACAACTAACAATCATAGCCTGCCAGGCAACAGTAAATTCCGTAACCTGATAAATTTTGTTTTTTTTACTTGCGCTTTCAATCGCAATCAGGTTGCCGATACTTGCTGTTATAGAAGCAAAAAACTGGCTGGAAAAGCTGTTGACTGCGCTTATAACCAGATAATAATTGCTGTATAAGCCTACTGCTGCTAAACCAACAAATTTAGAAAGAATCAGATTAGAAGTTGAAAATACTGCCATCCCGCCTATTTTATGAGCAATCATGGCTTTAACATTTTTTATAATCGTCTTCCTAATACCAACATCCAAATTTTTTACTGTTCTATCTTTCAAATATGGATAAACCTGATCGGCTTTTTTAGCTACGGCAAAATTTTCACAAATAGTTACCAACAGCATCAAAACAATATACAGCCAATAACTGGGATATACAAGCAACACAATGATTTGCAGCACTGCCAACACTATCTGGCCGCCACTCTGATAAATACTATTAATATACTGTTTTTGATCGGCAATCAGTAAATTGCGTTTATAGGAATAAAAATAACTAACACCGGTATTAAGTAAAAAAATCACATAAAACCAATGGATATCAGTGACAGAACTCCCTTTAATAAACCAGTCCAGCCAAGGCAGTACGCAAATACCAAAAACGATAATAAAAACACCAATGCTACTATACGCTTTTTGAAACAGCCACATCAAAGCTTTAACAGTTTCTGTATCTTTTTCTGCCAGCGGCTTATACAAACTATATACAATCGCCGGTCCTACACCTAATTCCGCTAACGACAACATTGCCAGCAAATTAGTAAATAAACCATTGATACCTAAATACTCTATTGGCAGCGAGCGAACAAAAACAAGACGAACCCCAAACTGCAAAGTAAGTTTCAAAACATATGTAATTGTAGAATATTTGATATTTTTACTTGCCTGTTCTATGCGCATTTATTTAACTTATCTTTCTCACTACAAACACTAGCAAAAGCCAAACCCAACAAAATCCAAATGCCATAAATTATATTTAAACTCCCATTGCACCCAGCAATTAGTGAACTGATAAGAGCAAATAAAATCAATAAAATATCTACTTGCTTGTCATTTTCACATTGCCTATATAGAGCAAATAATTTTACAATTACCCAAATAAAAGGCAATAAAAATACGCTTAATCCTAATATTCCAGTTTGCGACAACCTAGTTACATACTCATTCATTGCATTGCCCATTGAATATCCAGTAGCGAAAACTCCTTTTTCGTTCTGGTATTTTATCCACATATTTATTTCACCGTTCTGCTTTTCACCATCAGTATAATAATCAACTATATAAGCAGAAGCTAACCCCTTACCAACTCCTAAAATAGGATAATCAGCTGCAATACGCAAATTTGATTTTAAAAGTGCATATCTTGCTCCATTGCTACGTTGATTACTACTGGTCAAACTTGTAAGATTATTTTCAATAACATTGTTTGCTGTTATACTGGAATCTTTATCAATTCTCCCTATAAATTGTATCGAAACTGCAAAAACAATAACTCCTGCAAAACAAATTAGAGAGAATTGTTTAAGCAAACCTTGACGTTTAGTTATTAGTAACAATAAAAACAGCAATCCTGTCATACCAAACAGCATTGCATAGGCAGTTCGTGACTGTGTAAGAAAGACTAAAAACATCAATATAGATGAATACATCAATAATTTTTTTGAATTTTTACGTAAATAACAACACCACAATACAGGAATAGATATCGCTATATAATTGCCTATATGAGATGGTTCAGGAAATACAGAACGCAACTGCTCTTTCCACAATAACGGCGGCCACCAGCCGTGAGTTGTTTTTATAGGATGGAAGTATGGTGTGATTGTTGCGAGTAAACTTTTAGCCGTTTCATTACCGGCAAGATAAAAAATTTCTATTGTACTATAGGCAAAAACTACAACTAATCCTGCTAAAACACCCTTGGTCACAATTCGTACTGCCTTCTGCCAGTTATTATAATACCAGCAGAAAATCATATAGGCCCCACCAAAATACCAGAATGTTTCTAAAAACACGCCTTTGATTTGTCGAACTACCATCCATGTACCTAAAGCAAATTTATGATCAAGTATGATACCATAACTTTCAAAAATTTTCAGTACTCTAGGTAATTTTTCAATTTGGCCTATTGGACCGTTAAGAACTAAATTATAATAAGGATATATATATAATCCCACCAGTAAAGATAACATATTTGCTATAATATAAAACAATACAAATTTTTTGAATATATCAAAATATACTAATATATTCTGTTTTTTATATTGGCAGTATGCAGTATAAATAAAACCAATAGTTAATGGATATAATACAAGCTTATTACCAATTAGTCCCCCCCAGAAATTCATTTGTATATTTTTAGGAATATTATTAAAAATTAAAGTAAAACAAACAACACATAACAACCCATCGCGAATTTTTTCATTCACATTAACATACCTCATATTAGCAATTACCTATTTATTTTAAACTTTTAACAAATTTAATTGCCCTTTCACCTTTTTCATCATCTGATATAAATTAATATTTGTTATTAGTAGTATAAAAACAAATTTTTCCTTATTTTTTAAATATTTGTTACTCAAAATTCTAACCCAATTACTTCTTATTTTTTTTTGAATTTCAATTATACTATCCAAATGAGCACTACAATCACTACATTCTAAAATTCGTTCTATTGCGAATCTATAGGACCACCATAGACGATACTCTCCTGCTTCAATACATTTAGGATATTTAATTTTTATTGTTTTCAAGTTTTCACTATATGCATCAATTATGTGCAATATTCCAATATAAAATTTTCTTTGATGATTAATACTATTTTCTCTTTGCAAATAAAAATATTTACCCTCAGAACTTCTTCCAAATCTTCTGGTTTTTTCAATCCATTTTAATGAAAAAAATACATCTTCGTAAAATTTATTTTTATCGAATCTTATATCTTCTAAAATTTTTCTTTTATAAAGTTTATTACATACGCCAATTGCAGAGCCACCACATTTATTTGCAAAAATTTCTTCAATTATTTCATTTTTTCTTTCTAACACTTTCGGTGCAAAATATTTACATTTTCTTTTACAATTTATCTCTATATAATATGTTTCACACATTGCTACATCTAAATCATGTATTTTCAAAAAATTATAAAGCATTTCATACATATCATTTTCTATATAATCGTCACTATCTACAAATCCTATATATTTTCCACTACAAACATTAAGTCCAGCATTTCTAGCATCACTTAATCCACCATTTTCCTTGTGAATAACCTTTATTCTACTATCTTTTTTAGAATATTCATCACATATATAACCACTACTATCTATGCTTCCATCATCAATAAGTATTATTTCTATATCTTTAAAAGTTTGGCCAATAATAGATTCAATACATTTAGGTAAATATTTCTCAACATTATAGACTGGTACTATTATACTTATTATGGACATATTAATAACTCCGTTATTTTATTTATTTACATCTTTACAATTTATATAATTGCTATTCTTAATATTCCTACACTCAATAATATTCCTAAACATACCTTCTAAATTTATTGATGTTCTCCACCCCAGCATTTTTATTCCCCTTACATCTAAATCCATATAATTTTCGGGTAGGTAAACTTTCAATTCACATTCTTCATTTTTATCTAAAATTACATTAATTTTACCTTTACCAATATCATTTGCAACTAAATTTGCCATATCTTTAATAGAACAATAAGTATCTTCGTTTGCACAATTATAAACATTATTATATTTCCCACATAACAAAACAGCTAATATAGCAGTAACCGCATCAGCTGTATATAAATAACTACGGCAAGTTTTTCCCTGAGTTTTCAAAATAATATCTTGTCCATTAAAATATGATTTTAAAAATTGCGCAAATACCCTATTATCATTTTTATCAATTCCCGGACCAAAGGTCTGCGTCAACCTCAAAACATTTATTGGCACATTGTATTCCGAATAAAAACTAGCACACAAATTTTCACACATTCTTTTGCTTTCTGGATAAGAATTTCTAGCTAACATTGTATCAACATTACATTCATGAATTTCATTGATTTTCTCTTTTTTCTTATTTGCTCCATATATTTCCATACTTGATAAATATACCATACCACTAATATCATTTTGTTTTGCAAACTCTAATACATTGATTGTGCCAAATACAGAAGTCTTTATCGTTTCCACAGGACATTCTGCAAAATATCTACTATCAGTAGGCCCAGCGCCATGTATAATATAATTAATTTTTTCTTTTATATCTGGAAGTTTTTCTAAGTTCCCTTCAATAAAAATTATATTATTATCATTTAATAGAGCATTAAACATTTTTTTTGCTTTTTTCAGGTTTCTCACCAATGCAATAATTTTTATATGACTATGGCACATCATATTTCGATATAATAAAGCGCAAGTTAAATAGTAACCAATTAACCCTGTCGCACCTGTTATAAAAATAGTTTTATTGTTAAACTTAGGCCAATCAATAAAATCAACATTTATAATATAATCTAAGTCTTCTTTAAAAACTTTATTCTCAATCCACATAATTTAACTCACAATCCTATTATTTGTAAATTTTCTTTTGCATCTATTATAGCTCTAAAAATATAAAAGTCTGAAGGAGTTGTTATTTTTATATTTTCAACAGGACCTTCAACAGTAAAAAGCTTATAACCATAATGTTGCATAAGACTTGCAGAGTCAATAAAATCAACATTTCCTTCCTGCAATGCTTTTAGATGTGCATTATAAATATCTTTTAAATAAAAACACTGTGGGGCTTTCGCCATTTCACAATCAGAACGTTTTAAAATAGACCCAACTTCACCATCTTCATTTTTTACAACTACAGTTTCTATAGCTGGAGAAACTGTAATAGCACTTCCGTATCTTTGAACACTTTTTATTGCTATAGTTACAGTTGATTCATCAATCAAAGGCCTTACGCCATCATGTATAAGTACTATACTATCTTCATCACAATTATCGTGAGCTACTTTTAGCCCATTAAATATTGATTCTTGCCCACTGTGCCCACCTTGTATTATTATTTTTGCTTTGGTAATATGCCATTTGCTCAACAGCTCTTTACTATATTGAATCCACGGCTCCAAGCAAACCAATATAATTTCATCTATCATCGGATGCTTCTGAAAAATTTCTAAAGTATAGATAAGAACAGGTTTACCATGTACATCAAGAAACTGTTTAGGTTTAGATTTAGTATTCATTCGCTGCCCTGTACCTGCAGCAAAAATAACCGCAATATTTTTCATTTCATCTCTCCACTACAAATATCATTTATAAGTTTTACAACACGTTCTGTAGCATGACCATCTTCAAAACTTCCCAAATCATAGTGATGTTTTTTTACTTTTGTAATATATTCATCCTGATCAAATTGCAAAATATTTCCTGATAGTTCTTTATTGTCTGTTGCAATTGAGAAAGGCCATTCATCCATAGGAATATAAAAATCATTTTCTTTCCGATATGATTCAATATCTGTAGCAAATATAAAACATGGTTTATTTGTAAAAGAAAAATCCCATATCGAAGATGAATAATCTGTTATCAATATATCGGCAGCACATAATAGCTCTTGCATGTCATCATAGCTAGACACATCTATCAATAAACCATTTTTTTGTTTTACATTATTATCTAAAAAATAATGCCCTCGAAAAAGTACTATCCAATCACCAGTAAACTTTTTCTTTAAAGATTCTAATAATAATTTAAAGTCAAGTCCATAAAGAGAATTTTGTAAAGATTCACGATATGTAGGTGCATATAAAACTATTTTTTTATCATGGTCTATTTTATAAACACTTTTTATTTTTTTTACTGTATGGTCTTGCGCTGCTTTGTTACTAAAAAACACATCATTCCTCGGCATACCAAATGGCAACATCAAAGCCTGTTTTACAGAAAATGTTAATACAGCAAGTTCAGTAAAAGCATTGCATGAAGAAATCATATAATCAACTTGATGCATCCATTTATATCTTTGGCTATAGTAAATATTTTTAGATAAAGGCAATCCAACTTTTTTGTAAGCTCCTCCCCCATGCCATGTATTTATTATTATTTGTAAATGATTATCAGGAATAAACGCGGGTTTAAAGTCATTAAACACTACTACTTTTGATGTTAAGTAATGATAGTAATATTTAAAAGAATTACTTTTCACCAATTCATATCCTAATTCTTTCAAGAAAGCATATTTTTTTGTATTTTTTACAGATATAATTAACCGAAAATCTCTATCATGTTTTCTCAAATATTCAGCAATATATTTTGGATTACATGAAAATTGACGCCCCTCATAAGATTGAAATAATAGTTTACGGCGATCAACTTTTAAGAAAAAACTGATGAATAAAATCAAATTTCGTATAATAACTATAGTATTATTATATATACACTGTACTATACCAATTGTTTTTAGTTTTTTTTTAACTAGTTTATACATACTACTCAAGCTCACCAAACCTTAAATTAAATATCTATTTTACTGAATATATTCCAGAATGTTTGCATTACGTTTGGACTACCTATTGTAATTCTCAAATAATCCTTTAAAATACCATTCTTATAAACTTTTATTAAAATTTTATTATGCATTAATTGCCCGTTAATATAGGCTATATTCTTTTTCGGTTTTATAAAAATATAATTTCCATCACCATAATAATATTCATATTCATATTTCTTTAATTTGCTTATTAACAAATCTCGCCCTTTTTCTTCAATATTAATTAAATAGTCCCTTAATTTTGTGTTTTGTAGCAACAATGAAGCAAACAGTAAACCAAATGAATTCGTATCAAATGTTGGCCGAACTTTATTTAAAACACCTGCAATAAAGTTGCAAGAAACACTATATCCTACTCTGCACGCAGCTACAGAAAATAACTTAGAAAAAGTTCTAAGTATAATTAGATTATTATATTCCGCAACTAAATTAATGAATGTATTTTTACAAAAGTAATGGTACGCTTCATCTATAATTACTATTGCATTACACTCAACAGCTTTTTGAAGAATCTTTCTAATATCTTCAATTTTATAAGAACCACCAATAGGATTGTTGGGATTTAATAGACAAACAAGGTTAGTATTATTGTCTATGGATTTTATAAGTTTTTCTATGTCTATTACAAAATCATCATATATATCAACTTTTACATGTACTAATCCATACATATTGCAATAAACACCATACATCTCAAAAGTTGGATTTACTGTCACTACTTTTTTCCCTTTTTCAGTAAATGCTTCAAAAATGTATTTAATTGCCATTTCTGAACCATCAGATATACAAAAATTTTCTTTTGGTAGATTGTGGTAATCACTTAAGGTAGTCAATAATTTTTCTCTATCTGGATATGTAGCCACAAATTCTGGAGTAATCTGACTCTTACACAAGTTGACAAAATCAACTGGTAATCCTTCCGGATTTTCATTCATATCCAATCGTAAATAACCACTTCTATCACCATTCGGGAAAATACGCACTAGATTTGTTATATTAGGATTAACATAATACATTTTTTGACTCCTTTAAATGTTTTTCACATTATATTTAGAAGAAAATTTTTCTATGATACTAACCTCCGCTAAAATTTCCTCTTTAGTTAAAACAACATTTGCTATCTTATTTCTAACACAGTCAATGAAACTATTTATCTCATATCTAAGACCATCTGCTTCAAATCTGTAAAAATATTTATTATTTTTGTTAATATCTTCAAATCTAACTTCAAAATAGTCTGTTTTCCACCATGGTGCTGGTACATATAAATAGCCTTTGGTACCAGTAACTGTTAATGTTCCTTCATTTTTAGCGTCAATTGCAACCGTTCCTGTACCAATAGCATCTTTGAATAAAATATTAAATTTAGTAAAGATATCAATTCCATCAGAATTAAATTTTGAAACAAAGTTGACATCTAGATAGCTTACCCCTAAAAATTTAAATATCGCTAGTAAGGGATATGAAGCTAGAGCATTAATACTACCACCAGACGCTAATTCTATTTGTTCAGTTATTTTACTGTCATGTACTTGTGTAAAACAAGCATCTACCGATAATATATTTCCTATTAATCCACTTTTGACAATAGGAACAATTTTGCAAAAAGCAGGACAATAAGCTGTTTTTAACGCTTCCATCAATATCAACTTTCTAGCTTCGGCTATTTCGAATAATTCTTTTGCCTCGTTAGTATCCAAACAAAATGGGAATTCACAAAGAACATGTTTATCATTCAAAAGTGCATTTTTTATATCTTTATAATGATACTTAGGCGGAGTAGCAATGTAAATTGAATCAACATCAGCATATAAGCTATTTATATCTTTATATGGATTGATCTCAACTTTGTAAGCCATTGCATTCAATTTATCAGCATCTTCATCGTATATCCCTACTAAATTGATACCACCTACAAATTTCAGTTCATTTTTAAATCTAAGTACAATATCATAAGCACCAATTATACCTAAATTAACCGCTTTTTTATTTCTTAATTCAGTACTGGATATACCCATTGTGCGGTCTAAATAAATAACTTTACAATATTCGTTTAAGTAATCAAAATGGCCGATCCAATCTGATCCAACAGTAAAAATATCTATATCATGTTTTTTTATATCATCTATTTTTTGACCAAAATATTCTTCTACTATTATTTCATCTGCTAAACCTGTGTTTTCAACATTTTTAATACGTTGTACTAAAGAATCGTGCACATTTAATTTACCTCTTGCTTTATCAAAAGCATCAGAAGTTACTGCTACGATAAGATAATCGCCCAAATTTTTAGCATTTTTTAATAAATTATAATGCCCATCATGAAATAAATCATATGTTCCATATGTTATTACTTTTTTCATAAAGTTCACTCATTTCCAATATGCTTTAAACCAATGCTTGGCAGTTCTCTCATTTTCTGGTGGCAATTTCATATAATTTCCAAATACAGTTTTCAAATAAGTTTCATAGTCTTGTGGAACTTTTACTTTTAATCCTTCAAAATATAAATATTTAAATCCATCATATATTTTCTTTGGAACTATTCCTTTAGAACCAAAATCACCATATTCAGCCACTAATGCTACATATTCTGACTCGTTATAATCATATAATTGCGCATACCAATCACAGAATTTTATGATTTTTTTAGTATTGAAAGGCCGAAACATAAAAATAAATATATATTTTATATATGATCGAATTTTATTTTTTATACTAATACCTTTTCCATAATGATAACTAGGTTGTATCTTTAATATATTCCCACAATGTATAGCATGTAATAATAAATAAAATAAAAAATACAACTTTTGTAATATAATATTTTTAGGCATTCCATCTATAGGGAATATATCAACAAATATAGAATTTTTTTTATTTTTATCTCTTAAAGCATCTACTGAAAATAACATTGTTCTTATATCAAAAACCTGGCAATGTGTACGCCAGTAATTTTCGTCATTATCTATCGCATGTGCTTCATAATAACTACATTGCCTGTTTTTATTATAAATTTTTATAAACTGTTTATAGTCAGGTCTAGGTATCATAATATCAATATCATCATCCCACGGTATAAAGCCATTATGCCTTACAGCACCTAATAAAGTTCCACCACATAAAAAATAGTTAATTTGATTGGCATCACAAAATTCAACCACATCTTTTAAAATATTTAATTCTATTTTTTTTAGTTCTTCTAAATTAATCTCCTTCATCGCAAATCGATTATCCTCTGAACTTTCCTTTTTAAAAACTTCATTCCCTTATCAAACCAGTCTATTTTTTCTAAAAAAACAACATCTATTTCTTTTACTTTTAGCTTCTGTTTTTCTAGCCAGACGTTCAACAAACGCTCACTTAAAAATCCGAATACTCTTGCTTCATACTGGCTATAGCTGCTTATATCTATCCTTTTTTCAAGTTCAAATAAAATAGTAAATAACCACTGACAGTATTCATCAAACTTTTCTTTTTTCATTACGAACATATTGAAAATATGTAATTTTGTTCTTCCCATAACTTTACAAAAAGCTTCACTATATTCCGGATAAAGTTCCGCTACTATTTGTTCTGTAAGTGCCAGATCATTTTTATTATGCGCATGCTCATATTGGCTACGCACTGTTTCTATAAAATAGTTGCGTTGCTTCGGTAAAATAACGTCATACTGCTTTAGGAGTTTTTCATAATCTGTTCTCTGCAGTATTGCCAGTTTCTTTTTTTCCATGTCACTACCGCTCACTGCATGTGCAAAATAACGCCGATAATGGCACAATCCTATATAATCGCATTTTAGATTTTTCCAGGTCCAATAGAGTCCTGTCAGCTCACAGTAATTAGCATTTTTGTCAGAAATATTTTCACCCGTATCATCTCCCAAATAACCGAGATCCGCTTTTCCCGCACGCCCTACATGTATAGGTAAGTAAACCTTGTCTTCAGGCATCCAATATTGTTTATGTGTAGCTGTCATTATTTTTATATTCATTAAATTTTTATTACTCCTATTTTTTTTATTTCTTTTATTGGAGCAAATGGAAAATTAAGTAATCCCTTTCCATTGCACCACTTTGCTAAACCAATTGGTATCAAAAGTCCCAATAATGTACCCAATATAAAATATAAAGGTAAATTTACAATATTCAAATATCTTAATCCAAACCTAGTTCCTGCCGTAATAAAACAATGAACTAGATATATCTGCAAACTATATTGACCAAAAAGCATAAACATTTTTGATGTTTTTAATCTTTTATATTTATTAAATATGAAAACTAGTAACAAACTAGCAGAACTAGCAACTACTAGTTGATTTACAACTGCCATAAAAGGATTTTTAAATACATGAATATTGCAAATATATAAAATACAATTTAATATACATATAATAACAAAAGAACTATTATAAATTAGGTTATTTTTAATACCTAAATTAATATTATTCAAGTACCCCCCCAATGCAAAAAAGAACATATGAAAAAGAGTATTCTTTACAATACTAATCTCTAAATTGTAATATTTAGAAAAAACAGCTATAAATAACATAAAAATTAGAACCTTTATATTTATTTTTCTTATATTAAAGATGGAGAAAATTAAATAAAAAATTATAAGTGAATATAAATACCAATATTGTTGTAGTGGAATATAAAAAATAGTCATTAAATTCTGTAATGTTACTGGATTATTAACTGCATCTGCCATAAAAAATTTGAGGAACCACGTTAATACATTCCACAATAAATATATAATCATAAAATCAATGACTTTTATTTCATATTTACGATAGCTTTTTGTAAGATAGAATAAATAACCACTAATTAGAAAAAATAACGGCATATGGAAAGAATAAATAAAATCATAAACTATTTGCAACATTTCCTTATCTTTTGGAAATGTATTAGAGGCTAAGCAATCTGTAACACAATGCCCTAAAACTACAGTAAAAATTGCAAATCCTTTCAAAGCATCTAACCAAGCAATTCTATTTATCACGTCTAAACCAATTCCTTTGCCGCAAGTTTCAAAGCACTGTCTATTACTGTATCCATATCATAATATTTGTATTCTCCCAGACGTCCGCCAAATATGATCTTACTTTCTTTTTCTGACAACGCTTTATATTCTGCATATAATTTACTGTTCTTTTCATTATTTACCGGATAGTATGGTTCATCGCCTACATTCCATTCACTGCTGTATTCACGGCTGATCACTGTTTTAGGCAAATCATTACCGTTTTTATCTTTACCAAATTCAAACCATTTATGTTCTATGATTCTTGTCCAAGGAGTTTCACTATCAGTGTAGTTCACTGCTGCATTACCTTGGAAATTGGCTTTATCCATGATCTCGTTCTCAAATCTGACAGAACGATATTCCAACGCTCCAAGCTGATAACCAAAATAAGCATCTATCGGTCCTGTATATACTACTTTTTTTGCAAGTTGATCCAAGTCAGCTTTATTTTGCAAATAATCCACATTAAGCTGTACTTCTATATCCTGCAGCATATTTGCTACCATATTGGTATAGCCGCCAATGGGAATTCCCTGGTACAGAGCATTAAAATAATTATTATCAAATGTCAGGCGTACTGGCAGCCTTTTGATAATAAACGCCGGCAATTCATTACATGGCCTGCCCCATTGCTTTTCGGTATAGCCCTTGATAAGCTTTTCGTAAATATCAGTGCCAACAAGTGCAATGGCCTGTTCTTCTAAGTTTTGCGGTTCTGTTATCCCGGCTTTTTGTTTCTGATCTTCAATTTTTTCCGCAGCTTCTTCTGGGGTTACTACGCCCCACATTTTATTAAAGGTATACATGTTAAATGGCAGCGAGTACAATTCTCCATAATAGTTAGCTACCGGCGAATTTGTAAAACGGTTAAATTCTGCAAAATGATTGGCATACGCCCAAACATGTTTCAAATTGGTATGAAAGATATGAGCACCATAAAGGTGAACGTTAATTCCCTCTATTTCTTGCGTATAAACATTACCTGCAATATTTGGCCTTTTGTCTATAACAAGGACCTTCTTACCTTTTTTATTTGCTTCACAGGCAAATACACTTCCAAATAAACCACTGCCAACTACCAGATAATCATACATAAACACTTTTACCAACTTTCATATCTTTTTAATATGCACCTTTTCTCAGTAACACCACTTTAAAGGTCTTAACCAGCATTACTATATCTATCCATACACTCCAGTTGCGTACATACCAACTGTCAAGTAAAACCCGCTCTGTATAATCAATATCGCTGCGGCCGCTAACCTGCCACATACCGGTAATGCCAGGTTTGACCATCAGATAATCGTCTACGTATTCACCATAACGTTCCAATTCTTCTTTAATTACAGGTCGTGGACCTACAAGGCTCATCTCACCTTTAAGAACATTAAATATCTGCGGCAGCTCATCTAAACTTGTTTTGCGCAAAAATGCTCCGGATTTTGTGATCCTTGGGTCATTTTTCAGTTTAAAGTCGCGTTCCCACTCCGCTTTAGCTACTGGGTCATTTTCGAGCAACTCTGCCAGTTTTTCTTTAGCATCAATACACATACTACGGAATTTATAACAGGGAAACTTTTTTCCATTTTTACCAATCCGCGTATGTTTAAAGATCACTGGTCCTGGTGAATCTTTATATATCCAGATAGCTATAAAAATCAATATTGGCGATATTGCTACAGTACCAAGCAATGTCAATGCAAAATCAAATATTGTTTTTAAATACCGGTTCCACGATCTTGCTAAATTATTTTTTAAACGCAACAGCATTAGTTTTTCATTAAAAAGACTTTCTACTTCAATACCGCCCATTGGTATACCAATAAGATTAGGGATAATTCCCATATTTTTCACAAGTGGCTGCACTTTATAAATCAGTCGCGTTAACTTTTCCTGTTCCAATCCCGGGGCCGCAATAAATACATGCTGCACTCCTGTCTTCAGGATAACGGCTTCTACATCAGAAAACTTACCTAAAACAGGAAATCGTTTTAAGATTCCATTTCTAACACAATTATCTTCCAATAAGCCGATAATCTTATATCCCATACCGGCATCGTTAATAATTCCTTTAACTAGTAATTCTGCTGTTTTTCCTGCACCAATAATAAGTACTGGAATCTGCAACAATTGTATTTTCTCTAGAAACTTTTTGGTAAGATAACGAAACACAGTTAAATATATGAAACTGAACAGCCATAGCAGGAATATAAACATACGCGACGTAGATGCAGCAATTTTACCAATATATAAAACAATGACAATTGCTACAACAGCATAGAGTGACGCTTGAAAGATTTTTTCAATAACCTGCCAGAACTGCATCCTGCGATTATAAAGCTGTTCTATATTAAGAAAAAGCAAATACAAAAGTGGAAAAACTACCCAAAAATTCAACCAGGAGATATGTAATGTTCCGCCATCACTTACTATCCAGTTACGTAAAACAAAAGCACTTTGTTCTGCCAAAACTATCGATAGATAGTCAATAACAAACAGAAGTGCAGACAAAAAATAATTTGTATATTTATCGTATTTGGGTATTTTAAATTTCATTTGATTCATTTTTACATTTTATCCTTAAAATACTTTTTTGTTCCAAATAATTTCAATTAGAATTATACCACACGAGTCCCCCCCCGCAAGACATTTACAAATAAATGAATCAAACTTATTCTGGTCTTGCTATTACTTTTGCATCGCTCTCTACGCGATCGCGATGCTTAGCTAACGCGATACATGTTTGTAAAAACCCGCAGGACATAAAAAAACAACGTCGCTTTCAGCGACGTTGTTTTAATCTACATTTTTCTAACTAATCCATATATTCTTTTAATATTTTTCCAGCAAATAAATGTCACCGATTTCTTTGATTTCATTTAGCTTTTGGAGTTTATCCTTATCTTTTAAACGGCGCAGTTCCAATCCTCGTACCAAAACATATTTTTGACCAGGATCATTTAAAACTCTGGCTAAATCACCACTTTTAGGTTTTACTTCCTCACCCGGTGCACCAGTATAATACATAAAACCTGGCCTCAAAAATTTATCAACATAAACAGGTTTCTGCTGATCACATTTCGTATGATAAACTCTAACGATTTCTTTAACACTGAAACGATTGGCAACCATTGGCAACAAAAAGGAAAATGCAATTACCATTGTCAAAACACCGGTAACCACATGCAGCCAAGCTGAAAAATTAATATCGCGATAACGCCACAACGCCCAAACTATACTTACGCCCAAAATAAAAGTTACGCTGCCCAACACAATTCCTCCGAAAGCAACTTCAGGCAATTGCTGCCCGCCAATAACCCATCCGGCTGTAAGCAATAAAAACATTATTCCGCTGCCAAAAATCCAGGACCAACAGATACCATAATTTTCTTTTTGCATTCTGGCAATATTCCAGCCAATCACAATCGCCAGCGCTGGAAACATAGGTAAGATATAAGAAACGAGCTTCGTTTGAGAGATAGTAAAAAATATCAGTACGAAAAGCCACCAGATATTCACGAAAAGCATTTTTTCCAGATCATCAGATCTGCTATCTGTAATTGATGCTTTAATAGATTGCAGTAACAGCCCTGTCCAGGGAAACAAACCCAGGATTATAACAGGAAAATAATACCACCACAAAACCCGGGTCGGATGCTCAGGCGTTGTAAAGCGGGTAAGATTATGAAACCCTAAAAATGTATTAATAAATTCCATTCCATGCACTTGATACATCAAATAATACCACGGTGCCGCAATAAAAAAATACAGCAGTAATCCGCGTAAACAGTGCATTTTAAAAAGCCTCTGCCACTGCCCGGTACAAAGAATATGCAGAAATATTATCGCGCCTGGAAAAACGATCCCGATCGGCCCTTTTGTCACCGTGGCCAACGCCATACACACATACATCAGCCAATACTGCTTATGCAAGTAGCACAATAAAGACCCGGTCAGGAAAAACAACAGCGTCGTATCTGTTACCGCCGCCTTGCCAAGATAAAAGAACTGTACAGATGTCGCTAAAACGAGCGCCGACCAAAAACCAGCTCTTTCGTTAAACAGCCTAGTAATGGAACAATAAAGCATTATTACAGTCAAAAAGGCCATTAATGCTGCAGGAAACCGCGCTGCAAACTCTCCATCCCCAAACACATGCATTGCACCAGCTACAAGCCAGTAATACATTGGCGGTTTGTCAAACCAATATTCATTATAAATGCGTGGTGAAAGATAATCATTAAACTGGATCATCTCACGCGCAGTTTCAGCATATACCGGCTCATCCGGGTCAAGCAGCGGTATACTGCCTAATCCAAAAAAGATATTGAAGGCAACTATAATTGCTAAAACGAGCAAGCTTCCCTTCTCGATCCTATTCATTATTTTCCTACTTTCCCCGTTTTACATAATCATGGTAAGTTTTTTGGATACCTTCTTTTAACTGCATCTGCGGAGTTACAGCAAGTATTTCCTTTAAACGTGCATTAGACAGCGCAGAACGGAAGATATCACCCTGCCGCGTTTCCGCATAACGAACTTCAAGTTTATCAGCAGCAACTTCGGCAAAGGCGCCCAAAAGTTGATTTACCGAAGTTTCATGCTCTGTAGATACATTGATAGTCTGGTATCCCCTGGCTGCCAATCCCGCTTTAATAGCTGCTGCAACATCGCCTGCATAGACAAAGTCACGCGTTTGTTCCCCATTACCATAAACGGTCACAGCTTTTCCTGCTGCCAAAAGTTTACAGAAAATACTGACGACACCACCTTCGCCGCCTTCCCCCTGACGTTCGCCATAAACATTCGCAAAACGGAAAACAACTGTATTGATACCATAAAGCTCGTGGTAAACACGCAAATAATGCTCTGATGTCATTTTTGTAATACCATAAAACGACATTGGCATCAATGCAAGGTCTTCATGTAAAGGAACATTTTCATTATTACCATATACTGCCGCACTGGAGGCAAATAAAACTGTTTTCACCTTATACTTGCGGCAATTTTCCAACACATTGATCAAGCCTGCTAAATTGATTTCGCAATCTTCATCAGGATGTTCGATTGAATAAGGTACCATTGTCTGGGCAGCCAAATGCACAACTGCATCAAAATTTTCTTTTTGAAATAACGCTTCTATTTCCTGCGAACGTATATCCGCTACGACAAGTCTCATTCCTTGAGGTACATTTTCTCTGAACCCGCTTGAAAGGTTATCTAAAACTACAACTTCATAATTTTTATCACTATTTAACAGCTCTAATAAATGCGAACCGATAAATCCAGCACCGCCGGTAACTAAAAGCTTCATTGTTGATCTTCGCCCTTCCTGAGATTTTTCATAGATAAAACATTAGAGCCAAAGGCGCGTATTGAAACTACTGCCCCTAATAAAAACGGCAGGTATTCAGCTGTAAACCGCCATAAAACTGCCATAATACCAACAAGACCACCAGGCAGCAGCTCAGAAAATAATACAACGAAGCCCGCCTCTGCGACCCCTGAACCTCCGGGAGTTGGTGAAAAATACAGTACCAGATTCAGCAAAACCATTCGCCCCATAACCTGCAGCCAGTCAAATTTGATATTCATACCCAGAAAAAACATTGGTACAGTAGCATAAATACATAACAGACTGAGCCCCGATTCAATAAAGGCCCGCATTACTTTCAAAGGATTTTTACCCATAATAAAAGACGCCTGTTTAAATTCTTTATACCAAATAAAACAATTCCTCCTGAAATCGCGCGAGAAATTGTTCGTTAACCCAATGATCCAAAACTCCGGATATCTGGTCCTCATAAGCAGCACTGCTGCAATCGGCAGCGAAACAAATAAAACAGATACAATAGTAATGACACTGGTCGGCATCCAGTCAACCAAAGCATGATCACTATGCAGAACAAACGGCACCAGCAAAATCAAAAAAGTGATTGACATAATCGTACGCACAAAAACAACGACCGTGGCCTTTGCTACCGGCACGCCCGCCTTGCGCATGAACATGATCTGAGCTACAGCACCGCCGCTGGCTCCGGGGGTAACAAGCGCCAAAAAATAATTGCTTAGAACAACGTTCACCACTTGTCTGGTAGTTAGCTTTTCATCAGTCACAGCAGCCAAAGTCATCAGCCGCAAACCATCAAAAACCAATCCCAATCCCAAAATGCCAAAGGCCGCAGCAATACACCACGGTTCAAACATCGTCAAATATTCTAACGCTCTTATATCAAATGTAAAATAAATAACTGCCGCAGAAATAGCAATAACAAAAACAAACATCCATAGCAACCTGCGGATCAATTTTCTGTGCATATCAAAGCCCACCAAAGTTTATCAAAGTTACTTTCTTCTGCTCCAATAAACATTTATTTTTTTCAGAAAGAAAAGCCTGAAGCTCATCTTCCCAATGATACTGCCAGGAAAAAGTTTTTTCCAAAGACTCTGCATCCATCCCCGGATGAGTCATGATCTCACTTACGCCATCAGGCAGATTCCTAATGATTTCACCTACTAAGAATTCGTTTAAATTACCTCCGGCCAGCATTCCAAAAAAATGCTGCGGATAGACAAAACGGGCCTGTCTGGCTTTCATTTTCGCCAAAGCGCTGCAAAAGCTTAAGCCTTCACGGCCGATCAGGCGGCCAGCAGTGCTGTTAAATCCACCGCGCCAAAACCAGCCTTCCTGCGGCATCCTAATTTTTTTAATACCAAATGCACTGCACAAATCCAATACGATGTCGGCGATTCCCGGCAGCACATGCAGATGCTGATGGCTGTCGACGTGAGTTATTTCCAGACCACAGCTTAAGCTGCGTTCTAGTTGTGCTTGCAGTTCGCTGACGACTTCTGCTTTTTTTATTCTGCCAGCATACCACCGTTTGGCAAAAACTGTATAATCAGCAGGCAAAAGCCCATCTTCATCAACAAGTGTTCGCAACTGCCGTGCTTGTAAAAGCGGTTTACCACCTCCTACTAAAGTAAGATGGATACCTACTCCTAAAGCAGGTGTTGCTTTCGCCTGAAGTACTGCGTCATCAAAAGCAGCGCCGCTGCACATTAAAGACGTACTGGTAATAAAACCATCCCTGCAGCCTTTTATAATACCAGCATTGATTGCCGGATGCAGTCCGAAATCATCAGCATTAACAATTAATTTTTTCATATATTTCAGCCTCCTGAAAGGCTCTAGATTTTTTTATAATTTGCAAAATGGACTTTTACAAGCCGTTCCAGGGCACCGCGTCCCAATTCTTTCAGCAGCTCGCGTGCACAGTTTGTCGCAGCGTCACTGCCGCCTTTAGGCAATTCATTTCGCCCAACCTGCTCGGCCAGCTCCTGCATTATTTCCAAAAATTTAGCCCGCGCCAATACTGAAGCAGCCGCCACAGCAATATCTGCCTCGGCTCTGTGCTGCTGTACTATATTAACATCAGGAAATTCCTGCTGTAAGCTGGCGCGGATGTCGTTAGACGCTGTAAATTGATCGACCAGCGCATAATTACATTGCGGGCATTGTCGCAGAACATTTCGCAGTACAGCTATGTGACCATTGCTTAACAAATGGTTGAGATTTTTTCCATCTGCACGCATTTGCTGATAACGAAAATTATACATTTCCGGCTTCAAAGCTAAAACCGTGTTGATCGGAGCAGCTTCGACAATCAGCTCTGCCAGCCGCAGAACTTCTTTATCATTGATCAGTTTGCAATCCCTGACTCCCAAACGGACTAGTTTTTCAGCCGTCGTAATATCGACTAATACTGCTGCAACGACTAAGGGTCCGAAAAAATCTCCTTTACCTGATTCGTCACTGCCTGCCCAAATACCTTTAAAATCGGCACAATTTCGTAAAAGTGTATAGTCATTTCCAATAGCCTGTACGATATCCCCTTTATTGGCAGTATCTTTTCCTGTCAAAACTGCTTCCAGCTGGGACCTCAATTCTGAAGCCGTACCGCCCCAAACAAACTTAATCCCCTTTTTACCATTATATACTGATAATACTACTTTACTATCACTGTTTGTTACTGTCAACTGTATACCATACTGCAGCTTTTTTTCAGTAATTGTAAGATTGGCGTCAAAACTTTTGATCTGCTTTTTTAAATTGTCGATATAAGCAGCAAAATCACTGTTCAAGTTGTGCCTCCGCAGCAGCAGCTGCTGCCTGCATAATAGTTTTCAGGCTGTGTCCGCTTTTTAAAGCCAAAACTTTACAATCCTCAAATTCAGGAGCAATATTCACAATTTTCCCATCCATCTGTGCATATTTAATTCTCACTTCACCTTCAGGCAACGACACAATAGTAACCTTCCTGTAATTGATATGGCGATGCACCGCATAATAACGTACTCCCAGCGACGTTGTTTCAGTCAGCAAAATATCAGTCAGCTGATCCAGGTTCTGAGGATCGAGCAGCACCGATAAAGTTTGAGCAGGCCGTCCTTTTTTCATAATGATCGGAGTCAGCCAGCAATCCAAAGCACCCGCCTGCAGTAAGCGTTCCTGCACATAAGGGTACAATTCGCCATTCATATCGTCAATATTACATTCGGCAACAAGTAATTCACCACCGGCTTCAGCTTCCAATTCGCCGATACTGATACGCAGGACATTGGGTATTTCCAGATCCCATGTCCCGGCGCCATAAGCAATTTTACTGCCGCTAAAGCCCTGTGGAATATCATTTGTACTGACTGCTAAAACCTTCATCAGTGCAGCACCAGTCGGTGTAGTAAGCTCTTTTTCGATCTTTCCGTGGCTGTGCTGCAGCCCTTGTAACAGCTCTGCCGTCGCAGGAGCCGGCACTGGCATCAGTCCGTGTGCACAATTTACAAAGCCGTTGCCTGTATGGATATTGGAAACAAAAATCTTTTCGATCCCCAAATATTCCAAAGCCAAAACGCAGCCCGCAATATCAATAATCGTGTCGATTGCTCCGACTTCGTGAAAATGCACTTCATCAACAGTTTTTCCGTGAACCTTAGCTTCAGCTTCTGCTAAAGCTGTAAACACCTGTAAAGACTGCATTTTGATTTTATCATGCAAGTCAGAATGTGTAATAATATGGGCTATATCATGCAGATTGCGATGTTCATGGTGGTGATGCACAGGTTCTTCAGACACTTTCACCTGATGGCAATGCTGAGCGCAATCGGAATGATGTTCATGGTTATGCCCTGTATCGCCATGTTCGTGATGATGGTGACCAGCGTGAGTATGTTCATGCTGATGTCCAATTGTGACATCATGTTGATGTTCATCTGGCAACAAGACATTAAAATAGTTCGCATCAATCCCACATTTATTAACACGTTCGTTGATCAGTTCATACTCTCCCAAGTGCAGCTTTTTCATCTCAGACACCAGATGATCGAACGGTACACCTGCATCGATCAAAGCTCCCAGCAGCATATTGCCGCTGATACCCGCAAATGCTTCTATATAGATTGCTTTCATTACATCACCTCATATGATTGATAATACTTGCCATACGCCCCGCTCCAAAACCGTTATCGATATTAACAACAGCCACACCGGCCGAACAGCTGTTGAGCATGCCCAAAAGTGCCGATAGCCCCTGAAAGTTAGCGCCATAACCGACACTGGTAGGCACCGCTATTACAGGTCGTTCCACCAAGCCGCCGACAACACTTGCCAAAGCGCCTTCCATTCCGGCAACGACAATAACTACATTAGCATTTCTGATCAAATCAAGTTTATCAAACAGTCGATGAATACCAGCCACACCTACGTCGTAAACCCTCTCTACCTGATTGCCCATGATCTCAGCAGTCAATGCCGCCTCCTCTGAAATAGGCAGATCGCTTGTACCCGCCGTCACAACGGCGATATAACGCTTATCATCTTTTGGAAGAGGTTTACGCTCTACAAAAATCAAGCGCGAATTTTTATGATAAACCGCATCGGGCAGCACCTTCTGCACCGCTGCAAATTTATCGGCATCAGCACGTGTTCCCAAAATATTATTGTGTACTTGTGCCAGCTTTTCCATGATCGCAGCAACCTGCTCTACTGTTTTACCCTCGCAGTAAACAACCTCGGGAAACCCCTGACGCAGACTGCGGTTATGATCCAGTTTCGCAAAACCAAGGTCAGTATAATCCGCAGCATGCAGCTTTTCCAAAGCTGTTTTAGCGTCGATAGTGCCTGCTTTATAACTTTCCAAAAGCGCCAGCAAATTTTCTTCGTAAGTCATATTATAATACTTCCTTAACTATGATTTATGCAAATGTTTCTCTTTCCATTCCTCGCTCAGCAAATATAACAGCGGCACTACAACCAGAGTCAGCAAAGTCGACGTCGTCAGACCGCCAACTAAAACCACGCCCATAGATTGGCGCAGCTCAGCACCGGCACCAAGACCCAAAGCAATTGGCAGCATACCTAAAATAGTCGAAAGCGTTGTCATAAATATCGGGCGAATACGCAAAGCGCAAGCTTCACGCAAGGCCTCGCGCAAAGGCATACCCTTAGCCCGTGCCTGATTGGCATAGTCGACCAGCAGGATCGCATTTTTTGTAACCAGACCCAGCAGCATCGTAAAACCGATCAGCGACATCATATTTGCAGTCTGCCCTGCTACCATCAAGCCTAAAACAGCACCGATAATCGCAAACGGCAGTGACATCATAATTACCAAAGGCTGCATAAAGCTTTCAAACTCTGCTGCCAGAACCATATAGATCATAATAATAGCTAAAATAACCGCCTTCGCGATCTCACTAAAGGCTTTTGCCATTGTATCAGCCTGACCGATCATTTTATAACGGTAACCGACCTGCATATTCATATCCGGGATCATCTCCGTCTGGATCTTCTGGATCAAATCGCCCGGAGTAATACCGACTGTATTAGCATAAACAACGATCTGGCGCTGTCTGTCCTCACGGTCAATACGTGTAGGACCGGACGAGAAATACACGTCAGCTACATCGCCCAACCGGACAAACTTCCCTTCCGTATTGGAAACACGCAGATTGGCAACGTCATTGATATCACGACGATGCGCAGCATCCAACTGTACAATTATATCATAGTCGTTATCACCGATAGTAAAACTATTGCTTGTGCTTTTGCCTAAAAAGGCCATTTCCACAACTTTACCAACGGAAGTTGAATCAAGCCCCATTGCGCTCGCACGCAGCGGATCGACCTTAACAATGATCTCCGGTTCTTCTTCCGATGAAGAAATATCAACATCAGTAGAACCTGGAACCTGTCTGATCCTTTCCGCCAGATCCTGAGCATAAGTTGTCAGCAGCTCAAGATCACTGCCGCGCAGACCTACCTGCACCGGTCTGCTGTCACCGCGTCCGCCGCCCTGGTTACTGACGACTGCGACTTTCAATTCTTCGACATTACCAAATTTACGGCGCAGCTCATCCATAATATCGATCATACTGCGATCTCTGTCAGACGAAGGAATAAGCTTGACATCGATATTGCCTTCGTTAATAGGCACGCGCGAACCGCCTAAGCGCATCGCTGCAATCCTGACCTCCGGCATTTGCAGGATTTCTTCTTCCAACGGCAGCGTCAGCTCCTTCATTCGCTCGATACTTGTACCGGCAGGAGCTTTAACACTGACGGAAAATTCACCGGAATCGTATGTCGGCTGATATTCCGTACCAATAAAAGGTAACAGAAAAAGATTAAAAATAAGTGAAGCAACAGAAATCAAAACTATTTTCCAAGGATGCTGGAACGCAAATACCATTAATTCATCATACATCCGGCAAATTACCTGAAACCCGGCCTCAAATTTATCCAGACAAATCTGTACAACTTTTGGACGCGGATGCTTATAAGGTTTGGCATGTTCCTCGCGATAATCCTTCAGCCAATAAGCCGATATCATTGGTGTAAGCGTGTAAGCAGCCATCGTCGAAAAAGCCAGCGCAAAAGCGACAGTTAAGCCGAATTGTTTAAAATACTGGCCAACTACCTCACCCATAGAACCGATCGGTACAAAAACCGCCATCAAAGAAAGCGAAGTAGCAAGAATAGCCAGAGATAACTCTTCTGTAGCGTCCTGAGCAGCCTGAATCGGCGACTTACCCATTTCCATATGCCGGAAAATATTTTCAATCAAAACGATAGCATCGTCGATAAGGATGCCGACTGCCAGGCTCAAAGCCATCAGCGACATATTATTCAGCGTAAAGTCCATCGACTTCATCAAAAAGAACGTGGCAATAACGGAGGTCGGTATAGAAAGACCGCCGATGATCGTAGCCCGAAAATCGCGCAGGAACATATAAGTTATCAAAAGCGCCAGAAAGCCTCCGAAAAGAATAGCATTCCAGACATCTGCAACATTCTCGCGGATATAAGCAGACTGATCGCGTACGACATCGACCTTGATATCCTTAGGCAAATCATTTTCCATCATTTGTTCCATAGAAGCGTTGACACCGTCAACAACATCTACAGTATTGGTCTTAGACTGCTTTCTTACCAAGACCATAACGCTGGGGACTTTATTAGAACGGGAATAGGTGTCTTCGTCTTCCCAGCTGTCAACAACCTTCACAACATCTGAAAGCTGGATCGGGCGACCATCCTGATTGGCAATAACGATGTTTTTAATATCGTCGATATTTTTATATTTGCCTAACGTACGGACTGTTATTTCCATATCGTTATAACGGGCCTTACCGCCAGGAGTATTGATATTTTCACTGTTGACCTTATCTAAGATAGTCTGAAAGGAAATATTATAACTGTTCAGCTTCTCAGGATCGGCAATCAGTTTGATCGCACGCAGGCTGGCGCCGACAACAGATACTTCGGACACGCCTTCGACACGCTGCAGTTCTTCTTTAACAACGTCTTCAACTATCTTACGGGTTTCTTCACGGCTGCGCGAATCAGAAGCAAAAGTAAATGCCGCTATTGACTGTGACGAAATATCAAAACGCTGTACAACCGGCTCATCGATGTCGTCAGGCAAACGCCGGCGTACCGACGCAACCTTTTCACGCACCTCACTGGCCATCTCGCGCGGGTCAACACCCAGCTCAAATTCCAGCGTCGTCTGCGAATAACCTTCGCGTACAGTTGACGACAGGGTTTTAATACCTGCAACCTGGCTGACGCGATCTTCAATAGGTCTGGTTATCAGAATTTCCATTTCCTCAGGTGAAGCGCCTGTATAGGTAACAGTAACACTTACCAGAGGCAGTTCAACGTCAGGATACAAATCGACACCCAAATTAGGATACGACTTAATGCCGAATACTACTAAAAGCAGTACAAACATCGTCGTAAAAACAGGTCTGCGTATAAATGTGCCTATCATTTTATTTAGCACCCTGTCCTTCTAATTTGATCTTACTGCCTTCACGCAATTTATTCTGACCGCCGGTAACGATCCGGTCGCCATCACTCAAACCATCTAAAACTTCTACCATATTATCATTGACAAAACCTATTGTTAAAACTCTGCGGCTGACGACACCATCATCATCAACAACAAAAACCGTACGCTGATCTTCACGCATTACAATAGCGCTCATAGGAATAACTAATGCATTCTCTTTCGGCTCGGCTGTAATGACAACATTGGCATAAACACCGCCGCGTAATTTACCGGCACTGTTGTCCACTGTCACCTCAGCAGCAAAGGTCCTTGCCGGCATATCTGCTACCGGCGAGATACGTGTGATCATACCGCTGAATTTATCATCAGGATATGCGGGCACAGTAATATCAGCCAATCCGCCAACAGCAATATTGCTGATCTGACCTTCCGGGATATTTATTTTAGCAGTCAATTCAGAAATATCGGCAATATTAAACAGCGCTGTGCCAACTTTAGCATAATAACCTTCCTGATAATAACGTTTAGAAATAATACCGTCCTGCGGCGCAGTTACACTGGCTCCGCTCAGCTTATCCTGCATATTGTCCCACACGCCCTGCGCTTCCGAAAGCTTGCCCTGCGCATTGTTTCTGGCAAAACGGTAATTATCTACTGTCTGCTCCGAAACACCACCCTTTTCATATAATGCCTGATAGCGCTGCAGCTCGCGTTCAGCTCTTTCCAAA
>ENA-OUQK01000324-OUQK01000324.1-human-gut-metagenome-genome-assembly--contig:-NODE-324-length-30985-cov-8.753896_pt1 | contig 30985 bp, 37 predicted proteins | sample MGYA00237954_ERZ548842 | MGnify/ENA primary metagenome ERZ548842 (study PRJEB26490, sample SAMN05194704) | human gut metagenome | biome: terrestrial biome; feature: human-associated habitat; material... | reverse complement strand
ATAGCTACGAGCTTACCATTCGCGTCTTTGATTCTGGTCCTATAATATAGGACACGTTCAGCTGCCCGAATAGTCTCCATTACTTCCTCTGTCACATCTACCAAAAAGTCTGTTGTATAAACATCAGGATAAAGCTCCCGAAGGTTAATTTTCTTCATTATGTACCTCCATTTCGATTCACGGGTGATTGACGGGTGAATCGAATGGAGGCGGAGACCGACACCGGCAGACAACCGGGTCATCTCCGAAAAAATGGCAACAAAAAACGCCAACTTCCCATAACGGGAAATCGGCGCAACAAAAATACCTAATATTCTGCTGATTTAGATGGAACGATAATACTGATAGATAGTCATACTCCCCCGGAGGAGGGGCAAAACTTTTTTTAGCTGGTGTAACTCATGGCTATTGTGAATGACAAAAATTGACACGGCGGCATCCTCCTATGTGCCGCCGTACCAGATTACAGGGTGTAGGGTCGTCGTTCATTTTAGATAGACGAAAGGAAACGGCGGCTCTGATTTTTTCAAAGCCACCGTTGCAAAGTGCATAACAATATAGTCGCTGTACGATGGCTTTTTTTCTTTTGCCATCGTGCGGCAACTTTTTCACTTTTCTTTTATCTTAACAGGCAATCCTCACAGAAATGTCACGGACATACTCCATTTCGACAAAATAACAAGCTGAAATCTCACCAATCTGTGAGATTTCAAATTTTATGAGGAAAGCCGAGAGGAAATGCCTCCTCCCGGCTTTCAATAGGTTTATGATTATCTATTGTAGCAATCTCTGTCGTTACTCCGAAGTCCTCAGCCGCTCCACCACAGTTCCCTTGTTAAAGAAATGGAGAACGATCAGCGGAATAACCACAGCCAGCAGCAGATAAAGCACACCAATGACCAGAACCGGAACCAATGTAATATTCAGAGTAAAGAACCACATGGAAGGGCTATTCAATGCGCTCTTTAGCACTGTGACTGCCAGGATCGCTGCGACTGCTCCGCCGATAATGTCCGCACCTACGGCATAGTAGATGCCCTCATAGACCGTCAAGCGGCGAAGCTGCTTGCCGGTCATACCGATGCTCTGCATGGTAGCAAACTCATGGCGGCGGGTGATGATGTTGGTAATAATCATGTTGGCAAAGTTAATCAGTCCTGCAAAGGCCATGATGCAACCAATCAGACCGCCGATAACCAGGATCATGCTGCGGACCGAATCAAGCTGCTCTTTCAACAGCTTGGTGGAAGTATAGGCAACCGAAGTATTTTCACTCACATAGCTGCTTAAAAATTCTTCCATCTGCGGCTGCAAGGCTTCATCCACATTGAATCCATAAGTCAGCAGCGTGGGAGCGTCATAGATTTCCTTAAATACAGTGTCCGGCAGATACACAAAAGGAGCATCAGCGGCGATGTGCGCCTGGGCGGTGGTGCCTGTCGGCGTTTCGGTTTCCGTTCCCACGAGGATCGCTTTTGCAAGGATAGTGCTGGTTTTGACCAGTTCCCCATCCTTGTAGAAGGAAATGCTCTCTCCAACCTGTAACTGATCGGTCAGCGGAGTGTTCCTTGGTTCCTCTGTCAGTTTGTCCATGGGGCAGCCAATAATGACATATTCTCCGGTAGCCATTTTCTGCGTTAAGGTTTCGGCATCTTTTTCGCCTTCAAAAATACGCATATCAGCCCAGAAATTTTCGGAGGCTCCCATCACATTGCCAAAATAGCGCCTTTCGGTATCAGAACTTGTGTACAGGCTATATCCCTGATAGCTTTGATTTACGACGCCTTCTTCCTCATGAAACAGCTCTATGCCGCTTAAATCTTCAAACCCATAGTCAACCAATACATTTCTATCGTCTTTTGTATTTCGGTAAAGATAGCGTTCATCCTCAACTCCGGGCTGTCCGGCAATCAGATCCACCGCCTGTTGTGAGAGCGTATCTTTATGGTGCTGAACGCTTTCCATTACATTAAATGCGGCTGAGTTATAGACATTAAAATCTGTTCTGGTGACACGGTTTACCCACTTTTCTTCATCAAGGCTTTGCGTCACAATGATGATAGAGTTAAACAGGACGATGCACAGAAGCAGGGAAATAATGATGAACGCTGAACGCCGACGATTGCGGCCCAGGTTGGAAAAGGCCATACGGGACAGCTTTACCCCATTGGTTCGCTTGGCACTTCTCTTTTTATAGGCGTTCTGCTCGGTGTAGCGAATCGCCTCCAGAGGAGAAATCTTTGCCGCCTTTTTTGCAGGCTTCCTGGTGCTGATAAACACGGTCAGGATTGTAAAGAGAGCGGCGATAACAAAAATTAGCGGCGAGGTCGATACGGATGTACCCACCATAGAGTATTCAAGGTTAATGATCTCTGTCACGATAGGAAGCAGCACCCAACCGGCAAAGAAACCGGCGATCAGACCAATAGGCAGTCCGATCAGCGTGAGCCAGACCGCCTGACGGTTCACAATGCCCTTGATCTGCCGTGTGGAAGTGCCAATCGTCCGCAGCAGGCCGTATTGACGAACATCCTGCATCACAGAAATATCAAAGATATTGTAGATCAGCAGGTATCCGCACACGACAAACATCAGGATAAATACAACAGCAAACACGATGGACTCTGATGAAGTCAATCCCTGGGACATTTGATTTTCAGAGGCGAGAATGAAATTGTCTGCGCCCATATCCTCTGGATTGCCGCCAATGGAGTAAACGAACTCATTCAACTGCTGCTGAACATTTGCTTTATTCTTCAGCACGACATCGGAAAAAGTAACGCCGGACATTTCATGGTCTACCGCATAAGTGTTCTGGACCACATCGGGGTTTTCCTTTATAAACTGCTCTGAAACAGTCGCAACGCTCACAGAGTCATTGCTTGCTTCCCACCAGCCGGAAAGCACCATATCATAATGATAAGTTTTCCCCCGCAGTTCAAATTCCAGCGGAACCGCTGCGCCAATCTTTGGTTCTACACCCAGCGCCTTCAGCGCCAAATCCGTGGTGGCGATCTCATTCGCTTTCTCCGGTGCAGCTCCATGAGTAGGCACACAGAAGGTCAGCTCCTGCTGCACACTGTCCGCATAATTGATCTCAATGGAATGGCTGGAAGTATTGCTTGCATAGCCAATGATGCGCCGGTGACCTGCCTGCTCCACAAAATCGCTGTTTACAAGCTGCTCGTACTGTTCCTCCGTCATATATCCTAAAGTGCCATCCGCCTTGCTGCCTTTCTGCATTTGCAGAGAGAGCTGGATGGAGGACGCCATATTGAACGCCAGGGAAGTGATAGAGGTAAATAGGAAAGCAGTCAGGATAATTGCCAGCAGCGCAGCCAGATTGCGTACCTTATTCTTCTTGAAATAGCGTTTGGATAGCTTGGTAATTACTTCGGAATTATTGTTGCCAAATAAAATGTCATTCATAGTCCCGCCCCCCTTTACTGCACGATCTTACCATCCTCGATCCGAATGATGCGGTCGGCAAGCTGGGCGATCTCACTGTTATGGGTAATCATCACGAGGGTCTGATGGAATTTCTGGCTTGTGGTTTTCAGAAGCCCCAGCACATCGGCGCTGGTCTTGCTGTCCAGATTGCCAGTCGGTTCATCAGCCAGGACGATTGCAGGCTTTGACACCAAAGCGCGGGCAATGGCTACGCGCTGCTGCTGGCCGCCGGAAAGGTTATTGGGCATATTGTTCAGCTTATCCTCCAGCCCCAGCATCTGAACGACTTCTTTCATAAACTTCTTGTCTACCTTGTTTCCGTCCAGCTCCACAGGCAGCACGATGTTTTCGTAGACATTCAGCACCGGAACCAGATTGTAGTTCTGGAAGATGAAGCCAATCTTTCTCCTACGGAAGATGGTAAGCTGCTCATCTTTCAATGTTGAGAGTTCACGTCCATCCACAATAACCTTGCCAGAGGTCGGCACATCCAACCCACCAATCATATTCAGCAGTGTAGATTTACCGCTGCCGGAGGTTCCTACGATGGCAACAAATTTGCCCTTTTCAATGGAGAGGGTCACACCATCCAAGGCTCTGGTAATGTTCGGTTTTGCGCCATAATATTTTTTTAGTTCAGTCGTTTGCAAAATGCTCATAAAGAACACCATCCTTTCTTTTTGATAAACCCATTGTAACGACCAAACCTCACAGAAATGTCATGAGCCACAAAAAATTTCTGCTAAATTCGGCCCCAAATGTCACGAACCTGTGACATTTCATTTTTTCGGGGCGTGCCTGCTCTACTTTCGGAGCAGGAAAACAGAAAAGGTTGAGCCTTTCCCAACTTCAGACGCCACCCGGATATAACCGCCCTGCAAGGTCACAATCTCACGGGCCAGATACAGGCCAATCCCAATACCGTCCACATCATGCACCGCATCTTCCCGGTAAAACCGCTTGAAAATCGTTCCCTGGTGCTGCTCTGAAATGCCAATGCCGGTGTCGGCAATGTCGATCTTCACATACATTTCCCAGCCTTCCACCGACACATGGATCTGCCCGCCTGCCGGAGTGTACTTCACTGCGTTATCCAGAATGTTAAACAGGGCTTCGCTTGTCCATTTTCTATCATGGCGTGCATCCAAATGCTCCGGGCATTCCACCTGCACATCTATTTGTTTCTTTTCGGCATTGAGCAAAATCCCGCCCAGGGCAGCGGCAAGGGTATCATAAACCGGCTGCTGTTTTTGCTCCAGTGAAATGACTCCTGTTTCCAGGCGGGAGGTTTTAATCATGGCTTGCATGAGGAAGTCCAGCTTATCAAGCTGGCTGGCCTGGGCTGTCAGAAATTCCTTTTGCTTCTGCGGGGGAACCTCGTTTTCAAGCAGCGTGTTGTTGATCATCTTCAAGTTGGCAATCGGGGTCTTGACCTGATGGGAGATGTCAGAAATCAGCTCTTGCAGGTCAGCCCGTTCCTTTGCGATGCTGTTTTTATTTTCCTGCATGACCTCGTACAGCCGACCCAGCCGGTAGTTGATTTTATAAAACAGGCTTTCTTCGCAGGCCGTCTGCTTCGGCTGCATATCCCCGGAGAGCATATCATCCATCTGACCACAAAAGGCATCGGAGAACCGGACCAGCTTCCGACGAATCAGCGCCACAAAGCAGATGACGCAGAGCAGCACAAAAAGACTGAACAGGAACACACACCGGACAGCGGTTATATTCTGGGTCAGCAGATGAACAGCGGTGCAGACTGCACCAACCGCCAGCAGCAAAAGCGTTCCCAAAAGGACGCAGGCTTTGTTGATGGAGAGTTTTCGCATATTCATTTCGATGCCCCTCCGATCCACATATAGCCCATGCCGTACACCGTCTTGATGTACTGGCGTCCCTCTGTTTCAATTTTATTCCGCACCCGGCTGATGGCCGCAGTCAGGGCGTGTTCATCCACAAAGTTCCCATCGGCATCCCACAGCTTTTCAAGCAGCACCTGCCTGGTCAAAACATTCTGCGGATTTTTGGTCAGGATTTTCAACAGCCGGTATTCCAACGGAGTGAACACCAGCGCCTTACCGGACAGAGAAGCAGTCATCTCCGAGAAATTGATGGATAGTGCGCTATCCTCATAACAATCCCCGCCGCCAGATTGTTTTGCCAGCCGCCCCAGCACCACGGACAGCTTTTTTGAAAGACGCTCATAGGAAATGGCTTGGTCACATAGTCCTCTGCGCCCAACTCATATCCTTTGAGCATATCGCTCTCCATATCATTTGCGGTCAGGAAGATCACCGCCGTATCCGGCCGGCGCTCTTTTACCTCCCGGCAGAAATCAAAGCCATTCCCATCTGGCAGGTTTACATCCAGCACGATCAGGTCATAATCCTGCTTAGTCAGAAAGTTGCTAGCTGCTGATTTTGTCAATACAGAGTCCACGACATAGCCCGCAGTATACAGGTTATAGCACAAAGTATTATTCAAAAGCCGGTCATCCTCGACTACTAAAATTCGCAATTGTATCACACTCCTTCATTCTTAGTGTAGCATCCAAATGTCACAGAAACCTCACGAGAGGATTATTTTTTTGTATTTTTGAAACGACGGTCTGCCGGTTTCTCCGCATCCTTGGGAATCAGCCAAATGGTAGCCATCTTCACAGCACCGGGGATACGCCCACCGGCACACAGATAATTGATCTGCCTTGGGGTAACACCCCATTTTTCACTTGCTTCTTTCAGCGTCATATAATCCATATAGTTTCCCTCCAATATGGTTTATTATATTTCCTTTGCTCGAAGAATACAAGCTTGCAAATAGGGCGCAAAGCCCTGTGCCAGAAGCACTATGTGGCCTTGCGCCCTTTGTTATTCTATCCTAAAAATACTTTGCCAGCTGCTTCAGACCGCGCCGGATGCTGTCACGGACACGGCTTGGGTCTACACCCTCCGCTGCGGCGATCTCACTCACACGCATACCCAGGTAATACCGGGCATAGATCCTCTTGGCCTGCTTCTCTGGCAGAGCCATCACAGCGGCATAGAGCTGCTCCCGCAGCTGCTTTTCCTCCAGAAGCATCTCCGGTGTTTGCGGCTTCAACAGCACCGCATTTTCAATGCCATTCTCGCAATCCAGAGAATACTGTGATTTATAACGATACATCTTTCGCTCATACGCAGCCTCCGCACGTTCAGCTGCCCGAATAGTCTCTATTACTTCCTCTGTCACATCTACAAAAAAGTCTGTTGTATAAACATCAGGATAAAGTTCCCGAAGGTTAATTTTCTTCATTATGTACCTCCATTTCGATTCACGGGTGATTAACGGGTGAATCGAATGGAGGCGGGGAACGGCACCGGCAAACAACCGGATCGTCTCCGAAAAAATGGCAACAGAAAACGCCAGATTTCCGCGATGGAAAACTGGCGCGCCAAAAACAACCACTATTATACCGAATTACATAGAACGATAATGCCGATACAATATTATACTTGCCCGGAGGAGGAGCAATGCTTTTTTTAACTGATGTAGATCATGTGAGCTTTGAAAAAGCAAACGGGACACGGTAAATTAACCTCCAATCGGCTACCGTGTCCCTGCAAGTCGTCATTGGTTTGTGCAATCGCAAAGAAACGGCGGCTCTGAAAATCAAAGCCGCCGTTTCAAATGGGCGTGTTGATAGGCTGCTGTACGACGGCTTTTTTTCTTTTGCCGTCGTGCGGCAGCTTGTTCCTTTTGCGCTTATCTTAACAAGCAATCCTCACAGAAATGTCACTGACACACGCTGTTTCGACAGAATAATGGGCTGAAATCTCACGAACCTGTGAGATTTGAAAAACCGGGAGAATAATCTCCCGGTTTTCATCGCAAATATTTAATTCTGCCGCAGTCTCTCTACAACGCTTTGCTTAACATTTTGCATGAAAGTTATGACGGGGGTTGCCAAGCAGACCAGCAAAACAATAGCTGCGACAACCAACAGAGAAATTACAGGATAGTGAAAAGCTGCATAAGGAACCATTCTTCTAAAGGCTGAGTATATTGGAATATATATCGCTGTTCCCAGTGTGGCAAGCAGTAGGAAAGAAATACTCCAATAATACCCGCCTTCCCAAAGCAATACATTTCTAATTTGCTTTTTCGTCATTCCTATACTTTCAAGTGTTGCAAATTCATGTTTCCGAGTATTTACACTAACAACCATTGTGTTAATGAAATTCATAATTCCTATCAGCAAAAATACAGCGGACAACCCTGCGGCTATAATCCTTGAGGTCAGCAAATATCCGGCCATTTCTTGCTGCTTTTCATATCGTGACAGAATCGTAATGCCCGGTGACGAAGCAGTAATGGATTGAAGCTGCTCCATAATCCCTTTGTCATAACTGCTATCAATCGTATCAAAAGCAATCCGAAAGATTTTGGTTTCTCCAGACAACTTCTCTATTGCCTGCTCACTGATATACAAATCAGGGGCAGTACCTCTCTCATTTCCTCGACCACTCTGAAAATCAGCGTCCAGAAAGCCAGTTGCCACTGTAAAGACCTGTTCCCCGGACTCACCGACAACGGTGATTGCTTGCCCTGGCTGAATCAATAGGTTTCCCTCATCATCCGTCATAGCGGACAAAACCACCAACTCTCCCTTTTCAAAGGCGGTTAAGTCAATAGGCTTATCAAGCGTTTTATTAAGTTCTTCGATATATCTGGAATCTATTCCGTAAACGCCGCTCCAAAAATTATCTGTATAGTTTTTTCGTGTTTCCGCATTTGAAAAATCAAGACCTGATACGCCATCCAAGGAATCAATATATTTCCCGAATACATTTTCGTCGTAAATGACATCCATAGTGGGCCACGGTGAAGCAGAATAAGTGACGCGCAGATTTTCAATTCCCTGCATTGTTTCAATTTGCTGCAACATTTCATCAGAGAGCAGGTTTCCTTCTTCGAAAATGCTGTAAGTCAATGCGAAATCACTTTCTCCCCATTGATTTACAAAATTGTCGGGACTTAGGCTTGATAGTAGACCAGCAGAAACCAAAAACAATATTAAGCCTAAAAATAATGACGCAAAAGTAAGGAAAGCGCTTTTAGGGTTTCTAAAAATATTATCTCGTGCCATCCGAGATAATTTTGTTCTATGGCTCTTATGATCTCGGTAACTCCTTGTATTTGCCTCCGTATAGCGTGAAGCCGCAACAGGAGAAATACTTGCAGCTATTTTCGCTGGTTTCATGCTGCCGATGATTGCAGTAAAAAATGTGAAGATTGCGGCACCCGCAAAAATAATGGGGGAAAAGGACACTATCTCCCCAAGGTCTGTATCGCTTGAGTACATCATATTCATGGCAAACGGAACAAGTCCAAGCGAAACAATACCACCGACAATCAGGCCGCTGGGAATACCGATCACCGCCGTTCTGAATATTTGAGAACGCACGATCTGCTTGATTTGTCTTTTTGTCGTGCCTATCGTTTTAAGCTGTCCATAGAATTGTGTATCTCTTGAAATTGAGATATACAGAATGTTATAAATCAGCAAATAGCCGCTGATAATGATAAAGACGATAATAGCAGCCAGTGGAAGAACAATGGTGGTGGAATTGCTCTGAGCAATAGGTACAATTTCAAAGGACTGACTTTCTGTAAACGAAATCTTCCGTTTTAGTTTTTCACAGGATCGCAGGGCATTACTGTCATCAGAAAAAGAAATCATTGCGGTAGACACACTATCAAAGGGAAGCCCTGTTTGTGTTGCAAAAAGCTCCGAAACATAAGCGGCACCACGGTTGCCTGCACGTGAAGCCGAATAATCTGTGTAATAGCCCGACAAAACAAATTCATCGGAGATATATTGATAATCTGTTCCGAGTTGATAGGAAAGGGAAATATTCATCCCTATCTGTGGATCATCAATCCCCATTGCACGCAAAGCCCATGTAGGGAGCATAATTTCATTTTTTGCTTGCGGATAATCTCCGTGTATATCCGAAATTGTTGGTACACGGTGTTCTTGCCATTCTGTTTCGTCTATCCAAGTAATACTCAGCAGGGCATCGTCCATTCCAGATGTATCAATGCTGCCCAATCTCTGACTGACACCAACTACGGATACCAAGCTGGATCGGCTCAATTCTTCATATTGTTCTTCTGAGAGGCTTGTAATTGCCACATCCGCAGTCGTGCCCATCGCACGAATTTGCTGCATTTGATAGGTTTCAAAATAACTGCACCCCAAACTAAATACAGATGTAATCATAAAGGCGGTCAAGAATAATGCGATGGTAACGAAAACATTTCTCTGCTTATTAGCGCGGTAGCTTCTTTTGGCAAGACGATTGATTGTTGCCTGATTATTGTTCCCAAATAAAATATCATCCATCAATGTCACCCCCTGTCACTGTGCGATTTTTCCGTCCTCAATACGGATAATTCGGTCGGCAAGCTGGGCAATTTCATTGTTATGGGTTATCATTACAAGCGTTTGATGGAACTTCTGACTTGTAACTTTCAGCAAACCAAGAACATCACTACTTGTCCGGCTATCCAAATTGCCTGTCGGTAGGTTCAATTTAGTAGTATGAAAATCTCTGTTATTTTTTACGTATTTTACGTATATTTTTATTGACATTACGTAAAATACGTGTTATTATATACTTGTAAGGAGGAAACAATACAAATGAGATTTCGAGAAATTGAAAAAATAGTCCTCAATGACGGATGGGAGTTAGTAGATGTGAGAGGTTCACATCACCAATACAAACACCCAACCAAAACGGGAAAAGTTACAATCCCAAATCATCGAGGCGACATTCCTCAAAGGGTTGTCAACTCCATACTCAAACAGGCGGGTCTCAAATGAGACCTGCCACCCATTAAAGAAAGGAGCGTTATCATGAATTATATTTATCCTGCTGTTTTTTATCCGGAGGGCGACGGGAAATATTCAGTTATTTTCCCCGACCTCAATGATTTAGCAACTTACGGAGATAACCTTGCGGACGCTTTCGCAATGGCTCAAGAGGCTTGCGGTCAGTATTTATTCACATCCTTGCGTGATGGTGATGTTCTTCCCGCTCCGACCCCTCTTGATGCAGTTGAAAAGGACGAGGATGCAGCACTTGTCAATTTGATTTGTGTCAACCTCGACGAATACGCCCGTGCGTATAATGACAAGGCAGTCAAGAAAACTTTGAGTATTCCTGCATGGCTCAATACTGCATGTGAAAATTACGGTATCAACTATTCAAAAGTTTTGCAGGATGCGTTGATTGCCAAAATTCAAGCACGTTCATAAATCCATTATAACACAAGGACGACACCCGTTTCCGGATGCCGTCCTCTTTTTTTTGTCTGTATGCTCTTATAACTGCTCGAATTGTACATGCTCCGATTCTCCAGAGAGGTAAAGGTCGCCGATTGTTCTGACCATCTTCTTTCCGTCCACAACATGAATCTCTTTCACATAATATGACTGTCCTCTGATAGCACGACCGCAGATGTTCTCATTGCCCCACGCTGCGGAACGTCTGATATTGAGTGAGCCGTCGCAAATGACCGTCACTTTCATTTTTCCCTGCGGGATGATGACTTTGTCCTCCGGCTCGTCCTCTGCCTCCTGTGGCTCTGTATTTGCCCCATTCTCGCCCGTTTCCGGTTCAGACGGAGGATTTGTCGTCTCTGCATCGTTTGAGGCTGTTCCCCCGTCCTCTGCGTCCTCCTGCTGCCCTGCTGCATCCTCGTCACTCTCAAATGTTGTCATTTTCTCAACGGTTTCTGCATCGACTGTTCCGACCTTGTTTCCGTCTGCATCGTATGTGTTGACGCTACCGTCCGGATTTGTCTGTAATGCTCCCTCCGGAACATTGTCCGTGAGTGAGCCGATGAGGTTTCCGTTTTCATCCCACACAATAAAACTCTCGTCCTTTGCTGCTGCTTTCATTGCTCCCTCAATGGTCTTGTACTCTTTGCAGTCCTCTTTCTTGAACTCTGTTCCTTTGCCTAAATAGTATAACATGATTTTCCCTCCTATTTGCTCAAATACTTGCTTGACGCATATCCGACGATGTTCTTGTAAACCACATACAACCATTTCACACCGTTGCAATCGTTATAATATCCATAGCACTGGACTTTCTCACCGTTTTTCATCACCGCAAGGATTGACTTTCCTGTTCCTGCTCCCGCACGGAGATTCAATCCGGATGCAGTCACCTTGTAAGTTCCTGCAAGGCTCTTGTTGAACCCGTGTGCAACGTCGACCTTTACATTGCTCTTGACTGTTGTTGTGTTGGATGCACCTGTTCCGGATGACTTTGCCCCGTCCGTGAGGTTCACTGCAACGTGAGCATTGTCATTGAGGGTGATGTCTCCCTCAAGCAAATACGCATCCGATGTCAGATATTTGCTATCTGTCAACACCTCGAATCCTGCTGCCTTGAGACCCGCTCTCATGTTTCCGGTATAGAGATAAATGCTCACATTCTTCATTTTCTCATTTCCCAGTCTGTAACCTGCACCCTTTACGATTGCGGCGACACCGGATGAACAATCTGCCTCACACGCAATCGTGATTTGTGCAGGGTCGTAATTCGATGCCTTGAGATGCTCCCAAAATGTGTATCTCTCTGACTGGTCATATCCGATTTTATTGTTGACTGCTGCTGCCTTTGCCATGCTCGCAATCATTTTTCTGACCTTTGCATCCGGATGACGGAGGACACATTTCCACGGTCTGTTATACCAATTTATAACCCTCCACTCTGTACCTGTCTGGTCTCCTGCCTTTCCTCCGCTGTATCTGTTGTTTTCATCATGTCCGCAATTTGAAATCATTTGTTTTCCTCCTTGTCAAATTCTTCTGTGTTTCTGTCCGTCATGTCTCCCATAAGTTCCGGACAATGTTCCTCAAGTTCTGTGTACACAATCAACCCGCAAATCAGTAACGGAATACCGACCCATAAAATCGCACATCCCAATGAAAGAATGAACCATACTACCACCGACATTCTTTCCGCAAATTTGTCATCCGGATAATAATATTCGTCGTAGTAAAGCTCCTGTTCCTTTTTGCTTGCCCTGTCGACCCAAATGTAAAACGCTGTCATCGCTAAAAATACGACGACCGCACCCACAACGTACACAATCCCGATTGTCCTTGCGTTCTGCACGAAAAAGTCTACGATTTTACTCATTGACCTCACCTGCCTCACCGCTCACAAGCGTCTGCATCGCTTTGTTGCTCTCAAGCATCTTTTTCATTCTCTCAAGTGCCTCGTCGACCATCATCGAAAAAGCCTCAAAAGAAATCACTCTCGCAAGCCATGCGAACCGTGCGACGAACATATCATATACATATCGCAGTTTGATTTGACCTGTACCGCCTCCCAGTTCCTTTTCTGCCTTTGTGACTGCATAGAGCAGCCATTCTCTCACTTTGTTCAACTGTTTGTCTGACGGCATTTTCACGAAAACATATACTGCATATCCTCCCGCTGCACATACCGCAATCAGACCCACAATCACAAACCAATTCTCGACGATGTATTTCATCCTTGTACCTCCTCGTCATCCTGCTCCGGTTCGTCATTGTGTTGTATTTCTCCGTTTGACTTTGTTCCCTTGACCGTTTTCACGGACTTAATGAGTGCCATTGCACCGCCCTCAACTGAAAGAAATCTGAATACATTCTCAATCAATGTCGACGGTTCTGAACCCATCCGCAAAAACACAAATATCATCACGACTGTAAAGATAAATGCTGCAAGAATCAAAGTAAATACAACACGTTTCATGAACAGACCGGACACCTTTTTGTCATGTCTCTCTTTTCGCTCTCTTATCCGATGCATTCTTTTCAGATGCCGGATTCTGATGCGTCGTTCCTGTTCTGTCATTCTCATGTATTGCCTCTTTTCTGTGAGGTTGATTCTTGCCCGTTTCCTGCCCTCCTGTTATCGGTCGGAATGCTGTTCTCCGTCCAGTCTCTTGTGATAACTCTTGAGTGACTGTTCCACAATGACAACACGCTCTCTCAATGTTTTCATCTCCTCACGGTTCTCTCTCGATTCCCGTTTGATGTCTTTGAGGTCGTCTGCGATGTTCTCAAGTTTCACCATCACCATTGTGTCGGTTGTTGCTCTCTGTTCCGTCTCTTCCTGCGTGTCTTTCTTCTCATTTCTCTGCTTTGAGCAGATTCCGAAAAAGATTGCACATGCAACAGATACTCCGGAGAGCAACAGGGATATTTCAATCGTCAACGGCATTCTCCTTTCCGAACTCTGTCGCCTCGATGTCGTCGGTGTCGCAATATTTCCGCATGTGATATTCGAGAACATCCATCTCCCTGTCTGTCTCCTCTACCTCCTGCCGGAGTTCCGCTCTGACCGTCTCCTCGATTTTCGACTGTTCAATGATTGTTTGCTGTTTTTTCACGATTGCCGATAGATTTTCCGTCACATCGCACAATCGTGATATTATTTCAAGCGGACTCATTCTGTATCACCGCCGGAGAATTTTTCTCCTGTGATATATTCATATTCATCCGCTGAAATACTGCCCTTTGCGACACGCTCGGAAATCTGTTCCTTTGTGAGAGTGCCTTTTTTGTACATTCTTTTGAGACTTTCAACAAGTATTTTCATACTAAATCAACCCCTCCTCAATCAACTGCTGTGTGTATTCGTCAATGACCGCATCTTTCTGAAACTGTGTCACTGATTCGACGATTCCGGATGTGTTCTCCTCAACGACTGACTTCATGAGTGCCATGTTCTCATATTCCTTGACTGTCATTTCTTTCTCGTCGTACTGCCATTCGGTCACTGTCTGCATCTTTCCGTCGCTGCCCTCAACCTCTCTTGTCACCTGTTTGATGTTCTTACGCAGGTAAACCGTTGACGGCGACGATGTCCTGTCGACCTCCTCCGGCTTGTCCGGCTGTGTTCCTGTCACCTTTTTCCAGTCTGTCATGTTCGTTCTCCTTTCTGCTATGCTTTGAAACTATCCTCTTGAGTTTCTTGACATTGATTTTCGGTTTGATGTAATCAATGTAATAGTTGTATGTGTCTGTGTGTTTGAACAATCCCATATATGACAACATCACCGATGCGTTATACCATGAGATTTTATCCTGCTTTGAGATATGGTTTGCCTTGCGTCTCGCAGCCTCAATGTTTGATTTCCGGATGGTTGTCCGGTCATGGTGAAATTGAAATCCCATAAAATCAAGCATACGACCCTTTGTGACCTGCTTTCCGTCTTTATCGAGTACCGGATTCCCGCCTTTATCAAATACCGGATATTCAAATCTAAACACCTGCCAATCACCTTTTATTTCAAGGTCGAGATTGTCATTCAGATATGTTTCGATTGCTGCATGTATTTTGTGCAGTTTCTTTTTGCTCTTTCCCAGTATCACCATGTCGTCCATATATCGCATGTAATGCTCTGCATGGAGTTCCTCTTTGATGTAATGGTCGAGTGCTTTCAAGTAAAAATTGCCGAACCATTGTGATGTGAAATATCCCAACGGAACGCCTTTTCGCATCTCCTCAATAATTTCTTTCAGTTCATCAAACATCGCTCCTGTGATTCCGATTTCCTGCAATATCTCCAACGCTCCGGAGATGTCGTCAAATGCTATGCATCCGACAAGCGTTTTCGTCTGCTCTGCATCTATCTCAACACCTGCATCCGTCAAAATCTTTGCAACGAGTGCTATTTTGTCATGTTCAATCAGTATGCAGAGTAATCTATAAAACCGTTTATCTCGAATTACCTCTTTGAGTTTCCTTTTGAGGATTCTCCGGTTTATGGATTCAAAGAAATGGTGAACATCCATCTTGAGAACAAAGAATTTCTTTCCGTCGTAGGAATCAAGCCATTTTCTCATGTACTTCTTTCCGTAATGAACACCCCTGTCCGGAATGCTCCCGCATGAAAATTCATACAATCCATTCATCACAATCGGTTTGAACTGACCTATTGCACAATGATGAATAACCTGCTCATATTTGTAATGCGGTTTCAATATACGGCGTGTTTTCTTGCTGCTGCTCTCGTTGATGATGCTCGGTTTGTGATAGTCCGGAATGAACAACTCCTCTGTCAACATCTTTTTCAAGAGTTCTGTGTGTTCATCGAGGTTCTCTAATACCTCCCGCACATCATTCCTGTTCTTTTTCTTTTTGGATGCATTTATAAAACGCTGTTTTATGTAGTCGTCTTGTAACATTGGTTCATATAGGTTGTTGTAACTTCTCATATAGTATTTTCTTATCTCCTATCGGTTTTTGTGCGGATGCTTACTCAACCGACCCTATATCCGGAATGATTTTCGCCTTGTGGCGTGGGATATAGGCTGCATTTGATTAAACGCTCCGATATGAGAAGAAATTGGACGCACCGATGTTCCAGTTCGCATTGCCCGCAGAATTGTTCAAATTCAAGTAATCCGCACCGCAATAATCGCCATTGTTACAGTTACCGCCGACAAGGGCGACCGCAGGGAGCAGGAACACCGCCCGACACCGCACCCTATATCCCTATATTCATTTTTCTAAAAACGACCACACCGCCTAACGGCGGGAATAGCGGAGGCGTTCCCCCTCCGTTCCTCCCCCTGCTGCTTACGCAGCGATAGGCTGTTCTAAGAAAACGGACGCACCGATGCTCCAGTACGCAGAGCCCGCAGAATTGCTCAAAATCAAGCAATCCGCACCGCAATAACCGCCATCGCCACAGATACCGCCGACAAGGGCGACCGCAGGGATTCCGGCGTTCCACCAAAAATAGTCACATGTGTATGTGCTACTGCTGCCACCTATTGAATTGACAATGCGTCCGAATCTGCTTGACTTCGTTCCTTTCTGCCAACCGCTGCCGGATGATGCGAATGTGATTCCGACCTTTTCAAAGTCCTTTCCTGTCAGATTGTACGGTGGTGTCATCTTTGCAAGGATTTCACCGCCTACCATCAACAGTCCGTTGATTCTATCCCAACGGTTGCCCCACGGTTTTTCCATGTAGAACACTTTGACCTCATGTGTTGTGTCCTTATAACCGAAAAACTGTCCTTTGTTTGTCAATGTTCCGGTCGCAAGGTGTCCGTAGTTCTGTGATGCGTCGTTCACATATCCGGATGTCTGCCCCTGTCCGAACGCTGTCTGTGAATTGTCTGTCTTTGACATAATCTTGAGCATACAATCCAACAAGTTTCTTTTGCTCCATGAGCCGATGTTCCAACCGTTGCCGTTCGCTTTTGCTCTTGTAATTTCTGTCGATGCGTTTGTATTGTACATGAGCGTCTGTCCTGCAAGAGAACGGATGCGTGTTCCGTCGTATGAACCACCGAACATCGGATAATAGAGTTTATCCGCATGTGAGCCGTCCTCTCTTACATACGCATCGTCGTTGTACGATTCATCATACTGGACGTTTGAAATAATCATGTACTCATAGTTTCCGACTTCAAACTGTGAGAGCCAAATTTTGCCCTTGTCACCGCTGCCATCGAAAACACTCATTGCATTTCCTCCGTATGCCGTGTTTGCGACATCGGATGCCGTTGTTCCGTCCGCTTTCTTTGTGTGGTCGTTCGGGTCAAGTTTATAATCTTCTGTACCGTCATATCTGACCATTGCCGGATAGTTGTTCTTTACAAAAAAGACATCTCCCCAGTCTCCGAAATCAAATGCTCCGGTTGAATAGTTCATCGCAGCGGGTGTCATTCCCACCGCATCGAAAAGATATGTGCATCGTGTCGCCGGATTGCTGTCATTTTTGTTGATTTTCATTCCGTAACGCTTTACACCCTTTATTCTTACATCTTCCCCGACTGCTGCCAGTATAGCGTTTGTATTCGCATATGTGCGGTCGAGTGTGTCTTTGTCTGCTACTTTTACAATCAAGTCTCCACTTGCCATTTTTTACGCCTCCCTTATCGTCAAAATTCCATCCTCAACCGTGAGGACACATGATTTCTTTGTGACGGTGTCAACCATAGTGTTGAGACCGTTCACAATGCCTTGACACGCTTTTGCTGCTGCACTCGCTGTCGACGCTGCATTGTTTGCCGTTGCTGCTGCACCGTTTGCACTGTTCGTCGCCTCTGTCATGTTCTTGCTGAAATTGTTCACGGTGTTCATATATCCCTGTGTCAATGTCAGTATTTCCTCATAACGGGCATTGTTGACGATAATCGGCAGGTCAAAGAATTTCTTTTTACCATCTCCCTGTCTGATTTGATAATGACCGGATGCATCAAGTTCAACTCCGATTTCTCTTTCCTTGAGAATCAGAGTGTCCTCAACTGCTTTCCAGTCTGCCGTTGTTCCGGTGCATGGTCTGATTGCTGCCATTGTTCAACCTCCTTTGCTCCGTGATTATGGAATATATCACACAATCACTCCTTTGTGTTCGTTTCGCCGTCTGTTTCCAGTATCGTGGAATTATACTGCTAATTGTCGGGAGGTCGGCGTTCCTCCGTCAAAATCAACACCCTCATTCGCATTTCTGACCTGTGGTGTTGCTCCATCAATGAAAATCGGTGTCACTGTTCGCAGATACGGTGTTTCGCCGTCACAATCAAGATACATACTCGAATATAAAGCCTCGGCGCGGTTGAAATAGTCCTGCACACTCTCAAGGATTTTCTCTGCTGATGCAAGCAGTGAATTTTGAATCGTGTCATCAATATCCTTTTTGTCCTGCTCGACCTGTTTCTTTGCCTCTGCAACTGCTGTCTGCATCTGTGACACATCCTGTCGAATCTGTGTCGCCGTGTTCAATGTCGCCTCAAGCTGCTCTTGATTCTGCAATGCGTCCTCTGCCCGCTCTGTGACCTCTTTGCAGGCTGTTGTCGCCCTCTTGGATTCATCCGTTGCATCGTTCGTATTCTTGAGCGCCTGTGAGGTGTCCTGCTTCCTCTGCTGCTCCTGTTGGATGCGGATGTTCTCATTTTCCTGTCGCTTATTTTCTGCCGTCTCCCTTGCGGATTCCGCTTTCACTCTCGCATTCTCTGCGACCACTCTTGCGGATTCCGCTTTCTTGACTGCTGCATCCGTGTCATCAATATTCTTGATGTGTCCTGCAATCCGGTTCTCAAGGTCTGTGAACTCATTCGCTGACAAGATAGCATTTTCATTTCTCTGTGACGGTTCAATCTCCATTGTGAATGATGCGGATGTGATAACCTGTGAATCATCGCTTGTCCGGATTTCAATGTCGCAATATGCCGTTCCGGAGGCTGCAAGTGCTTGATTCGTCAATTCGACCGTCACATCCGAACCGGAATATGAACATGTGTTATACACATGCTTTCCGTCCGGCTTTGTAATGTTGATGACCGCTCTCGCACCCGTCGGGATTGTGTACGGTTCACCGTTGTTGAGCAGTCTTGCGACAATGAATCGTGTTGCCTTGTCTCCCTGCTTTGCAGATACTAAATATCTTTTAGTGTCTCCGGACATTTCAAGATTGATGTTCGTTGTCAGTTTCGTCAATGCTGCCATGCTCTCACCTCCTCTCGGTGTTTACTTCTTATTTCTCCGGATTCTCCGGTTCATCCTGCTCCGGCTGTTCCTCGTCCGGTTCTGTTTTCAGAACTCTCTTTGCTGCTTTCTTTGCCTTTTCAAGTTCCTCGTTTTTTTCTGCCATCATTGTATTTGTTGAGTTTATGAGTTCAATCTTTGCCTCGCTCCTTACCTCTGCCAGTACGGAGGACAAAACTCCGTCCATGATGCACGGAGGCAATGCATGTCTTTTCTGTATCGTCGCCATAGCGTTGAGGATTTCTCCCTTTGCACATTCAATTCTTACTGCAAGCGGTGTATTCATGATTATTCCTCCTTTGCAGCCTGTGTCGCTGTTTGTGCTGCAAGTAGCATGTCAAGTTTCTTGTCAATACTCTGCAAGAGTTCTGTGTTTGTCTCCTCTGCTGTTTCCCTCGTCACAACCTCTGCTGTTTCGTTTGGTCTTGAGTTGTCGGTAGCATCTTCCGGAATTTTATACTCCGGTTCTGCTGCTCGTTTGACTTCCTCTGTCTGAATATTTTCGTCATTCATCTGCATTTCTTTTCCTCCTGTTTTATCCATTGCTCCATGTTCCGGACACTAATATTCCTCTTTTGAACTCAAGCGTCGCCGTTGACCACTTTGTCAGTTTCCCGTCGCTGCCTACTTCTAAAGGTTGTTTGAATGTGAGCGTTCCACTTATTGAGCCATCCTCAAAACTTACATTCCTTAATGTGAAGAAATGCATGTTGATGTCTGCCCCTGCATGTAGCATGTTCGCCTCGTAATTTCCACACTGCTGTGTGCAGTACGACCATTTCATTGTGTACACACTTGCATTTGCACTTTCTTTGTTTGACCATGACATATAGGCGGTGTTGCTCTCTATATCAAAGACAAGTCCTCTCTGACTGTCGTTGTCTTTCATAGTGTTCGTTCCGATTTTCCCGACATAATATCCGTCACGATAGAAATGAGTTCCGTTGTAGTCAAATCGTGTTCTTTTTTGGTTATCCGTAATCGTTCCGGTGTACATTGTGATTGCGGTCGAATCAAACTGCATGTACGAACTGCCTTTGTTGAATGCAATTCGGACATTGTATGCATTCTGTGTGATAAGTGTTCCAAAATCATCCTCGTTCACCTTTTTGTTGACCTCGGATGTGATTTTCTCCGCAGTCACTTGAATTTTTGCATCCGCATACAACGAATACAGACCCAACACCTCAATATCTGTAATGTACACTGGTGCATTTTGAGTATATGCGTAAATGTAAACGTATTTCGTTCCCTCTGATACCGTGATTTCACGCTCAATCGTTGTGAACTCTTTACTCTTTAACGCTCCGGATGATGTTGTTGAATAACTTCCCAACGCTCCCACCTGCACCCTTGCCGTGCTTTCGTACCCTGCTGCTGTTGCTGCCTTATATCTCACACGATATGTTCCCGCAGGTATTTTTCCTAAATTCTGCCGTATATATGAACCGCTTGAGGATGTTTTCAGTATTTTCGCAACCGTACCCAAACCGGACACATCCATCACAGAGTTGTTTGTCTCGTCACTGTTGTACCAATTATCATCAAACCCGTTTGAAAAATCTCCGTTCACAACATAGTTGTGCATCGAATTTTCCTCCACATGTTTGACCTCTTGTGAAATTTCATCCTTTGTCGCTTTTATCAAAGAATTCATCTCGACCGACGTGTAATAATTTTTTAGTTTATAGGAAACGCCCTCCTCAATAGCCTCTTTTGATGCCGTGATTTTGGTTTCTATTTCCTCCGTAGTCGAATAACTCTCAAGGACTTTCTTTGTCGCCCTGTTTGAGATGGAGACCGCCTCCTCTGTGGCTGCTGCTGTCTCCTCTTTCTGAATCTCTGCGAATGTCTTTCTCGCATTGGAAATCTCAACCGTGTTCTTTTCCGGTGATTCCGGATATTCTGTGATTTTGACAATCCTTTGCTTTTCCCTCGTCCTCGTTTTCTTTGACACAAGCGTGACTGTATCTCCGATTCCGTATGAGAGAATGTCTTTGTATTCCTCTGATGCTTTCGCAAGGTCAACCACCTCTGCGGTGTATGCCTTGTATGGTCTTGACATTTCCTCAATCTTTGCTGTCGCATCCTCAATCAGACTTGTGGTATTGGTATATCTTTCGTCTTTCCAAACATACGCCTTGATTTTGGAACTATACTGAAAATTGTCGATGTAATCTTTTCCGGTCAGCCACTCCGGTGTGATGCCGTCCTTGCCTATCGGATAGATTCTTGTGTAAAAATCGTATGTGTCCGATTTCAATGATATTTTCCGGAGGTTCAATCCCTCCATGAAATAGCATCCTTTGTCGCTGCCTATCCTGTCATATATGTCGATTGTCTTTGTCAGTGAATGGATGATGCACTCGCAGCGGTATGTTGTGAGGCACTTTTGCAGGACATCCCATGCCGTGACGCTCTCCTGCTCGTCAATAGTTCTTTTCTTTTTTACCGTGCATGTTCCGACATGCCATCCAGTACCCTCGAACGCAAACTCAAGACACGCTTTGATTGTTTGTTCATTCGATTCAAAACCATACGGGAACGGCGTTCCCTCCAATTCCTCTACATTGAGGACGGCTGTATATTTGTTGAACTGTTCACCCTTTTCGACTGCTTTGATAACAAATTCGTCCGTTTTGGTGCGTATATAGTATTCTTCTTTTAGCAAGTCGACCAACGCTCCCGCTGCCGGATAACTGAACGACAACTCTTTGTCTCCGGAATCCAGTGTCGTGGTGATTTCCCTATCCTTGAATCCGGACAATGTTCCGATTCTTTTCTTTTTGTCATTAAAAATCTGCAATGTTCTCACCTCCTAAATCCACATAGGCGTGTATCTGATAGTCACTCTCGCCTTTGTGTTGGAGAATGTGAGTGCTGTTTCTCCGGTCTTTAATACCGGAAACGTCCACATGTTCACCTTGTCGAATGCATTTGCCCCGTCGATTGTCACAAGTCCGGTCTTTGTGTCTATTACAACCGTCTTTCCTGCTGCCAAACTCTCAATGATGATGTCGTCCTCTCCCAGTCCGGCGATTGTGTAATTCGTCAAGGCACTCTTTGCATATACCTCCACAACGCACGGAGCGTCTCTTGTACCCACTTTATAGAACGATGCAGAGGTTTTCCCGTCAAATGTGATTGAGAGGTCGTCATCGACAAAAAAACCGTCAAATTCGAGGTTTACAATGTACCTCTGTTTTACATTCTTTTTTTCATAGTCATTCGTTGTGATGAATCCGATGTATGTTCCTTTGTAGCCGTCGAGTTCCATCTTGCAAGCCTTTGTGAAATTGCTCATGAACTCCGATGCAGCACGGATGATGTTGTTCCTGTCCTTGCCTTTGAAATATATTGACAGTTTCAAATGACCCATCTGAACCTCTGTCTCAAATTCCGTCGGCAGTGCTGCACCCGTCAACCATTCGTATGAATTAGAAAAAGAGGGAGGCTGCACATCGGCGGTCAACTGCTTTGCATCGTATTTTTTGATGTCTATTCCGTTTATTTTCATCGCCCTGTTTTACCTCCCTTTTCGTTTATTTGTTACCATTTCCGCATCTACCTTTGACACGGTTCTGCTTGCGATTTCGTCGCCGTCAATGTATGTGTGATTCGTCACATGCACAATATTTGATTTTTGAACTGCATCCAGTTTCTTGTCGAGGATGTTGTTCAATTTGTTATAAAATTCTGCAAGTGGCAAGATTGCCTCGTCGCCTGCCTCGCCTCCTACCATGAGGCTGTTTCCATTGATTCCGAACACTGTCGGATTTGTCATGATACCACCGTTTTTATACCATTCAATCGAGAATGACGGGAGTGAACCTTTTCCTCCGATTCCGAACGGTGCTTTTCCTCCGCTCACGCTAATATGGGGCAGGTTTAAGTGTGGCAATGACCACTTGAAATTGAATGCCGATTTGATTCTCGACAATGCACCTGTCACCACTCCGTGTGCGGATTCCATTTTTGAGGAAAATGACGACTTGATATTCTCCATCGCAGATGATGCGGTCGATTTCGCACTCGCTAATTTGCTTGAGAATGCCGATTTGATGCTGTCAAGTTTCCCGCCCGTCAAAGTGTTCGCCGTACTCATGAGAGAGTTCATTGTGTCCTTTACGCCTGTGAACGTAGCAGACACGATTCCCTTGATTCCCCCGCCTTTTTCACTGTATGCGGATTTCATATTATTGAGTTTCGTTGAAACATTGGACTTTGCCGTCTCCATGAGTGAGGTTGCCTTGTCCTTTATGTTCGTGAAATCCGTCGACCATTTCGTTTTTATCTCCGAAACTTTTGAGGAGAATCCGGATTTGATTTCCGTCAATTTATTCGTTGCATTATTTTTCCATTCCGTCATTTTTGTCGTGACGGTGGTTTTCATATTCTCCCAACCTGTCGAGACATTGGACTTGATGTCTGAAACCTTTGTCGAAAAATTTGACTTGATTTCATTCAGTTTGTTCGATGCGTTGGTTTTCCATTCCGTCATTTTTGTCGTGACGGTAGTTTTCATATTTTCCCAACCATCGGAAACCTTTGTTTTGATTTCCGATGTCTTTTCAGAGAATTTTGATTTGATTTCAGAGAGTTTTCCTCCGGATAAATTATCAACGAATGTGAATCCTGCTGAATAATATCCTTTGATTCCCTCCCATCCGGCAGCAACAGCACCCTTGATTCCCCCGCCGTTTTCTTCATAGGCGGTTTTCATATTTCCCAGTTTTTCCTTTGCCGTTTCGGTCGCTGCCGACATGACATTGTGAACTGTGTCCTTTACGCCGTTGAATACTTTCGAGGCTGCTTGTCCTATTGTGCTGTTTTTTATGTTGTCACCGATTTCCTTGACCTTATTCGTGACCGCCTCTTTCGCTTTCGTGAACGCTCCCGTGATGGTCTCTTTGATTTTGTCGAATTTTTCTTTGATATTTTGCCATAATTGAGACGCAAACTCTTTTATTTTATCCCAGTTTTTGTATAAAGCGATTCCTGCTGCAACAATCGCCATTATTACAGCGACAATCCCAACACCTTTTAAAAGTTTCATCGCAACGCTCAAAGCAGTTGTTGCTCCTGTCGCTGCTGTCGTCGCTGTTGTTTGTGCAACCGTTGCTGTTGTCTGTGCGGTTGTCGCTGCCGTTGCTGCCGTATCTGCTGCCGTTCCCGCTGCCGTGGCTGCTGTCTTTGCCGTAATCTTTGCGATTATCTTTGCAGCTCCGGACACAAATTTCTGTCCGGTCGTTACCGTGTCAGAGATTCCCTTTGCCACTTTTCCGAATCCGATTGACAACGGACCGATAGCAGCAACCACGAGACCGACTTTGAGGATTGTTTCTTGCTGTGCCGGAGAAAGCGACGTGAACCACTTTGTCAACTCTTGAATCTTTCCGGTCAGTTTCTCAATCATAGGTGCTGCGGATGTCTGTGCTGTGGATGCTAGTGTCGACAATGCCAGTTTTGCGTTGTTCATCGCAACTTTTGCATTATCAATCGGGTCGAGAGTTCCGTTGTAGGTGTCCTCGACCGTCGTTCCGTATTCCTCCATTGATGACGACAGACTGGTGAGGTCAATTCTGTTTTCACGAATTGCCTTTGTCATTTCCGCAGCACCTTTTTTTCCAAACAATTCCGTTGCAATCTGCATCGCCTCGGTCTCTGTCTTTGCGTTCTTGATGCTGCCGATAGTATCTGACAACGCCTCGTCCATTGATTTTCCCTCTGATGTGGCGTTCTGTAATGCTTTTTTCAGACCTGCCATTGCTTGAGTTGAATCAACACCGTTTGCGTCGAATTGAGCCATCAAATTGATTGCTTGAGGCAATGACAATCCCATTTCTTTGAATTGAGCGTTGTTGTCGAGGACATATCCCTCTAATGTATCAACAGAGATTCCGGTTTCCTGTGCCTTTGCCGTGAGCAATCCTAATAGATTCCCCGTCTGTGATGCATCGACGTTCCACGCTTTCATGATTTTGTCAACTTGGTCAACTGACTGTGTGACGTTTGTTCCATTGATTGTTGCAAACTGTATGAACTGTTTAGAGGTCTTTTCAAGTTCCGTTCCTGTTGTATGGAATCTTGTGTTGACTTCTCCGATTGCCTCTCCTACCGTTGACATATCCTCCGGCATTGTTCCGAAAACATTATCCGCAGACTTTGTCAATCCCTCAAGTGCCTCTCCGGTTGCTCCGGTCTTTGTCACTATGGTGTCATAACCCTCGTCGAGTTCCGTGAATGCTTTGATTGATGCTGCACCAATACCCGCAATTCCGGCAGAGACAACCGACATTTTCTTTCCGAAACTCTCCATCTTTGTTCCCGCCGTATCGCAAGCGGTCGCAAATTTTTCAAGTTTATTATCTTTTAACTGGTCATTAACATTTTTCAGTTCTGCCTCCATGTTCATGAGGGCAGTCTTTGACTTTTCCGTCTTTACCGTCTGATTTGCAAGTGCGGTCTCTGTCTTTCCGATTGCTGTCTCATTTGCGGTGAACTCTTTCTCTAACTTGTCGAGTTCATCCTTGAGTGCTTTTGACTGCTCGGAGTTCTTTCCGGTCTCTGCCGTTGATTTCTCATAAGCCTCTTTCGCAGCATCAATCTTTGTTTTGAGTTCCTCCTGCTTTGTCTTTTGGTCTGACAGTTTCTTTGTCAACTTCTCCTGCTGCTCACTGTTCAACTGCACGATGTTCTTTTGCACCGTGATTTTTTGAGTGAGCGATTCGGCTTTTGCCTTGAGGCTGTCTGTTTCTGACCCGAACAACTTTGCTTTCGTCGCTGCCGTCGTATATTCCGCAGACAAGACTTTCATCTGCGATGCTGCCGATTTCATTTGTGATTGATAACTGCTCGAATCTGCCGATATTTTGACGCTTGTATAAGCCATTCGGTCGCCTCCTCTCTTACTGATTTTCGTTGATTGTATCTAATTCAAATTTTAAGTAGTCCAACAACGTGACAATGTTCTCTTTCATGCATTGACTGTATGAGTTTTTCAATAGCCGAATCGCAATTTTCACAACACGGTCAACAATTTCCCCGCAGACTTTCCATTGATTTTCCTCCGGTTGTTCATCCTCGTCCTCATATCCGTTTTCACGGTCATAGTCATCGAATGCGGATGCCTCTTTTTCTACCTGTTCAACCTCGACAATGCTCAACATCTTCTCTGCAACAATGTTCTGCATGATGAAATGAACCGTCTTGATTGCCGTCAGAAATTCAACTGCATCAATCTCCCCAACTGCTGCAAGCGACAATTCATTCCCGAACATCTCCTGCATTATCTTTTTGTTAAAAAACATCACTCCGGAGAATTTCTCCGTGTCATTCTTTTCCATGAGACTGATGTATTTTTTATACTGTTCTACCGTTACGGAATTGATGAAAAGTCTCTCACCTCTGCAAGTGACCTCGATTTCCGGTATCACTTGCCACTCTGAAAATTTTTCTCTATCTTCTCCATACGTTTGGTGAGGTCGTCGGCGATTCCCATGTCGATGAACTGGAACTCAAGAATCAAACCTGCTGCATCAAGTCCGGTCTCCGGATTCTTTAATTCTTCAACGGTGAACTGGTCTCCGTATGCTTTGCAGATAAAAAGACCCATCGCCTCAATGTCCTGCTTTGAATATCTCTGTTTTGCGTCGATAACCTCTGCAAGTTCGAGATATTCCGTGTATGTGTCGATTGACATTTTCGGCATTGTAAACTCTTTGTTATTGACTATAATTTTTCTTTTCATGATTTATCCTCCTGTTATATATCCCTTGTTACGCTGCTGCGTCGTTCTTTTCCTGCACCTTTGAAAACCAACTCTTGATTGCTTCTGCTGCCTTTGTGTTCTCTTTCACAAGATTTGATTCATCGACCGAAATCTCATATGCATTGTCAAGACTTCTCTCGTAGAATGAACCCTTGATGCTCTTTGTTGTCGGAGACAATTTGCCCTCTTTTGTGCTCGCCTCCTCACTGATGCCCTCTGCAAACTTTCCGGCGTATAACCATTTGAAATCATACTTTCCGTTGAGTTTTCTTTCTCTCCATCCGACAGCGACCTCCGGTGCTTTGTCATCCGCAGTCTTTACAAGAAAACCGTTCTCGTATAACTGACCGAAAAGAATCTGTCTGTCCTGTGGTGCAAGTGCATTGACCTCAAGTTCGATTTCTGTTCCCTCATAGGAATTGATGACTTCCTCTGTTCCATCGTCAGAGTAAATCTTTTCAGAACTCCACTTTTCGTCAACCTTTGCTTTGATTGCTCTTGCCAGTTTGACCGGAGTTTCTGCAACGTATGCTTTTGCATCGTTCTGTGTGAGTTTTGCGATGTAGAAATCTCTACAACCGCAAGTTCTACTTCTAACAATCTTCTGTTCTGTCTCGCTAACCTGTGTTACTGTTTCGCTCATGTCTATTCCTCCATTTCATAAAACTTTGAAAACCTTTGTGCTTTCATATAGATTCCGTCCTCCGGCTTGGAATCGTCTCCGTTCCTGCCATCAAACGAAAAATTATTTTCTTTCATGAGTGACTTGATTTCCCTTGCCAGTTCAACCTCGTCATTTTCCGAAAATATAGTGACCTGCAATGACAACGTCACTCCCTCTGCATTGTCGTCCGAAAAATTCTCGTCGTTTTCTCCCAAATCCCACAATGTCACATGTCTGTCATGGATGTTTTTGTCATACCATCCTTGCATTACGCTGATTTTCCTGTCTGATATTGGTTTCAATGCGTCGGATGCATCTTTGATGATGTCCGGACTGCTGCTCATGCTCTCACCTCATTTCAATGTGTTGTCTAAATATGATTGATATTCCTGTTCTGCGATTTTTTGCAGTTCCGCATCTGCCTCACGCCCTGTTGCATAGATAAATTCTTGAGGCGGGCGATAGATAGTTCCCCAGTTTATGAATTTCACATAAAAGTGTTCGCTATTGTCCGACTTTTCCCATCCGACATCTGCTGTTGCTCCTGTGTCTTTCATTTTGACTGCTCCCATCGGTATGCTGTCCGCTGCATGTGATGTCACGGATGACTTTGAACCGAAACCTCTACCGGATAATTTGATGTCTGCCGATTTCGGAATTTTGCCGGACATGATGTTTTTCACAACTGGTTCGCTTTGCTTTACAATCTTTTGATTGACCTCTTTTATGTCCTCGTCGCTTGCTGCGTCCTCAAATGCTTTCATGAGTTCTTTCAAGCCTTGAAATTCCATTTCGATTTTCACTGCATCACCTCCGGTGTCAGATTATGACACTATGCTCCCGCTCTACATTTCAACTGATATTTCCTGTCGTCTGTGAACATCGGACATGCATCATATATCTTGAACTCAACGCCTTTATATACTGCGTAGAACTCTTTCAGATTCAATCTGATTTCCTCCATCTTGTCGCAGGCTCTCGTTTCAAACATGATTGTGTTCTCAAGACCTATCTGCAACGCATTGTATTTTTCATTTGTTCCCAAACTCTTGACATCACACCAACATGAGAAAAACTCCTTTTCCTCCTGCTGTCGTCTACCGTCAACAACACTTGTTGTCTTGCGAATTATCTTGATTCTGCCTGTCATTCTGCTGCACCTCCGTATATTTCTTTCAATAGCATGGAGGAAACGGCAGCGGATAGCGTTTTCGTGTCGCTCCGGTACTTGTCACGGTTGTCGTACAGTTCTTTCACGGACATAAATGCAAGCAGTTTTTGACGGCTTGTGAGGTTGTTCCGGTCGAAATTCGGAATCAGTTCCGTCATTTCATCCAGTGTCGTGTCAAGCATCAATTCAAGGATTTCGATGTCGTCATCATAGTCGATGTGACAATATGTCTTGCATGTAGCAATCAGACCGCCTCTGTACTTCTCTTTTTCTTCATCCGTCATGTTCTCACCTGCTTTCAATAGCAGGACGGATTCACCGCCCTGCTGCCATATTACCCGTTGATAACTTCTGTAATCTGACCCTTGATGACTGCTCCCTTGTCAACAGGCTGCACATCGAATCGGTCACGCACCTTGATTCCGGTCATGTCCTTATCCCATAAACCCGCACCTTTGTCATTGAGGTCGATTGTGAGGACGTTTCTGTCAAAGAGTGTGACTGCCTCTTTTAAGTCACCGCAGAAAATAGGATGCTTGTACCCGTCGATTGTGTGACCATCGGTGTTCATAATCTTCTCGGATGCAAGAGTTTTCTTTGATAATTTGATGATAGGATATTCACCGAAAAGCATTTTTCCCTTTGTCTGCTGTGTCGGGTCTTTCTGTAAAATATAGTTGCCGTCTTTATCCTTTAACTTGTCAAGGTAGTTGAAACCGCTCTGATTTGTGATAACAACTGCATTGTCAGCGATTGCAGGGTCTAACTGCTCATTGAAAATGTCCTTGAGGCTGTCAAGGTTCTCGACTGTGACCTCTTTCCCTTTTGTCATCTCGTTGAGTACCTTGAGAATCATTGCGTTACGGGTTGCCTTTGTTTTCTTGGCAATCCATTTGTTGATGTATGCCATGATGTTGGATGCTGTGTCCTCAAGTAACTCTGCTGTCATCTTGAGGATTCCACCCTTTTTCTTTACCTTGTACTCAATCGGTAAAAATTCCGGTTCGTCCATCTCCGGAAAATCCGCAGCCTCGTCAACATTGTCAAATGGTGTTGATTCTGCATCAACCTCAATGTTTCGTGTTCCTGTCTTAGTTGTTACGCCCTCGACATTGACATACTGTTCAAGGTTGTCGGATGAACGACGCAACTCGATGATGTCTGTTCTGATGTCCTCCGGAATTGTCACGCCGATTCCGACCTCTCCCTCACTTCCTGCGGTTGTGTCGGATGTGAGTGCATCCTTGTACACCTTGATGTCTGCCTCGTCTGCCTCTTTGTGCAGGAATCCGGCTTTGACAATGTTGACAAATGATTTCACGATGTTCTTTTTGTCCGGCTTGACATCCCCGCCGACCTGCTTTGCAGTTCCATCCTTGACCTTGTTCTCGATGCCGTCCTGCTCGTCCTCGTCCAAATCATAGAGGAGGTCGAATCTGTTCTGTAATTCTACGAGTTCCTCCTTTGCTGCTCTTGCCTTGTCGAGTTTTCCATCGTTCACAAGGCTCTTGACTTCATTTTTCTTGTCGTTAATCTGCTTTAATAACTTCTGTAATTCCTTATTCATGACTTTCTGTCCTCCATTTCTTACATACCATAAAGGTATAAATCATCAAGAATCTGCTGCTTTTCTGCCTCGATTCTCTGTTTCTCTGCCTCTGCTGCTGCATTGTTCCGGTTTTCCAATTCCGCAATTACCGCATCGACAATGTCCTTTGTGTCGATTCCCTTGAGTGCCTCCGGAATATTGTTGTATTTCTCGAAAAAGTCAGATGCACACGCTGCAACTGCTGCCTTTTCCTCGATTTCAACATTGAAATACTGTTGCATCTTCTTACTGTCGAACCATGTCTCATTGCTCATGAGAGATTGAATTTTGTCTCTTGTGACACCCTCCTGCACATGTTCCATGTAGACATCAAGAATTGAATCCTCGCAGAGATTCAACTGCTTTATGACTGCCTTGAAATCGTCTGCGTTTCCGTATGCCATGCATAACGGTTTGTGAATCATTGCTTGAGCACCTGTTGCGAAATGCAGTTCGTCACATGCAAACATGATGACTGATGCAATGGATGCAGCCATTCCGTCAACATATCCGACTTTGTGTCCGTCATATCGCTTTAACTGGTTGTAGATTGCCAGTCCTGCAAATACATCTCCACCGCCGGAATTGAAATAGATGTCAATGTCCTCATATCCATCTAACTGGTTGAGGAAATCTGCGATGTCCTGCGGACATCTGTCCTCCTCATACCACATAGATTCCCATGTCGCTGATACAATGTCACCGTAGAAATACAAGGAACATCTGCTCTGCTCCTCGTCCTGCTCTAAATCCAAATAGCCGACATTCTCAACTTTTCCGCTGCGTT
>ENA-OUQK01000314-OUQK01000314.1-human-gut-metagenome-genome-assembly--contig:-NODE-314-length-31385-cov-8.589084_pt1 | contig 31385 bp, 68 predicted proteins | sample MGYA00237954_ERZ548842 | MGnify/ENA primary metagenome ERZ548842 (study PRJEB26490, sample SAMN05194704) | human gut metagenome | biome: terrestrial biome; feature: human-associated habitat; material... | reverse complement strand
ACCCCACCCCAGGCTCGCCCTATATACCCCGCCGGTGGAGACCCCAGCCCCCAGCACACCCGGGCAGACTGCACAGCACAGGCAGCAGGGCAAACAATGCCGGATGCAAGGCAGACCACACAAGGCAAGGAACACACGCCCGGACGCTGGACACGCTGCACCGGTCTGCACCCGATACCAGACAGGCCGCGCCGGGTAGATCGTACCGGCGGCAGGGCGGTGGAGGGCGGGCAGTGTGTCCGGCAAAGTGTACAATTTCGGACGCTATATTTATACTCATTTATATCTGTATTTTTTGTGTAAAGCCCTTGACTACTCAGATATAAATGATATAATATAGACAAGCTCAGAAATAAATGAGCACAACCACATTGAACCAAAACAGGAGGACAAAAACCATGAAACTAGAATTCAGAACCAAGAACACCGCATACGGGATGGCGCACTATCTGTGCATCGATACCAACGCAAAGACCTTTTCCCGCGTCCCTGACGGCTGGGTATCTAAGGACGTCCCTGTTGTAGCAAAGCGGGGCATGGACACGCTCAAGGCGCAGGCCATTGCAGACGGATACGAGGAGGTTTAAACGATGACAAGGACAGATGAAATCAACGCCGAAATTAGGAATCAGGCCGTTCGCCTGTATCCCAAGTGTGCCGGGCTGTTTGAACTACCGCTGATGATATACACTCAGATTGTAGCGGACAACCTGACCCGCTCCAAGCCGTACCGCTTGAGCGTTGAGCGATGCAAAAAAATCATTCTGACAATGCCGGAGTTTGATTAATGGAGGGTTTACAGCATGATTACTCTTGACTTTTCCCAATGGGCAGCCCTCTGGTACGTGGGCGGCATGATCTCCGGCGCATTGGTAATGATCGCTATTTTAAACAGCTAAGGGAGGACTTAAACATGAAAAAACGCAGCTTTACAAACAACGGCAAAACGTGGAAACGTGTCCCGAAAAATCAGGCGTGCGCGGCATATGTGAACGGATTGACGGTGGCAATTTGCCAGGTAAATTTTGTTCCGAAATACCCCTATACAACAAACCGAAAAAGCCGGGAACGATTTATTATCGATGACATAGGAGCGCGGAACGATTTTAACAACGTGGTATCGTCATTTGAGCATTATAATTGCACAAACGCAAAAACGGGAAAATACGCCGCGTTTTATATGGAGGGCTAAAAAATGACCACGTTTGAAGAAAAAGTGAACGCATACCGCGAAAACAAGCGGTTGATGGAAGAGCTTGAAGCAATGAACGATGCAATAAAGGCCGATATTATAAATATGATGCACGGCGCGCCCGAAATGGTGCAGGGCACTGCAAAGGCCATTTACAAGGACGTGCAGAGCGTCCGACTTGATAGCAAGCTTTTACAGGCAGCGCACCCGGATATATACGCAGAGTGTAGCAAACGCACCACATACAAGCGTTTTAGTGTGGTATAAGGGGGGGGGTGTAACAATGAGGACTATTTTTGACAACATCTTGCTAGAGCTGGCCGACTGCGCCAAAACTCACAACAGCATTCAGGTGCAGCGGCTTGAATGTGACATCACAGACAAGTATAACGCCGGGCTTTTATCTTCTCACGAATTTCATGCACTTTATGGCGTGGCGTTTAGTATCAGAGAGGAGATTTTTTCAAAATGATATTATCTTGTATCTTGTTCTTCTTCTGGTTTTTCAGCGCACTTTTTAAGGCCAGCAAATAAAGGAGTAAAAAAAAATGACATACAGCACAGCAAAAAAGTTGCTTTCTGTTGATATTGATTTTTTAAGTTTGGAGGAACTGCAAAAATACAAAGTGAAAATTATAGACGCATTACGAGAAGCTAACGCAGAATACGGTTATTCTCAAGCGTGTAAAAACGGTTTTTTTATTCCGATTGCGTCAGAATCAGCAAGCGGATATACCCCAAAAGATAAATTTTTATCCGAAAACTTGAACCAAATTTATCAAAAAGTATATACTTTAGAACAAACATTTTATACCTGACAAGGCTGCACCGTAAAGCAACCCCGCCCACGCTGGCGGGGTTTTTCTTTTGCCTTGCATCTGCTGAGGGTGCAGGGCTTTTATTTTGTCCCGCTGCAATGCAGCAAAATACAAGCGTTTACAGCGGCTTTTGTCCCGTCCATGCAAGTTATACAGCCAACACAGCAAAACAGCGCACGGGGCTTTACAGGCGCTTTTCCTGTGATTTGTCCCATTCTACCACCACAGATACCAGACCGATACAAGCGGCTATAATACCGCCTGCGCCACGCTGGAGCGCCTACCAGCGCCCGGACGGCTTGCACCGATACCAGATACTACCGCCACGCCCGGACACTGTGCAGACCAGCGCAGCCCGCCTATTATAATAAGGTATATGAGGGCGTAGCGGTGTAGCATATCGCAGACCATGCTAACCCGGCGGGGTCTCGATGCTCCCCACGCCCGGCATTAGCCTGGCATTAGCCTAGCATTGTGCTTTCTTCCTGGCACGGCGGCGCGGAACCATTGGCGGCTGCCGCCGCATCTCTTTTCGGGCTTTCGCCCGATAGCTAATAAGGGCGAGCAATAGTCGTAGCGTTTCGGCTGGAATAGTCGTAAAGTCGTCAGACGACCAGCTTTTGAAAGTCCTACATATCGTATAGTAACGAGCAGTTCACTGATAGTCGCAGAGTGATAGTCGTAGCGTTTTCTAGCGAAGCATCGTCAAATAGTCGTGTATTTTTTGTGTGAAATAGTCGTTTGCCTTTTAGAGAAAGAAAGGTGCGATAGTCGCTAAGTCGTCCGACACCTCCAAAAATCAATATGTGTCAAGACACCTGTCAATTCTAATCCCAATCGCATTACCTCAAAATATTTAACCATCGTACTTATTATAATAGTCGCAGATAATTACTCAATCTTTTTAACTATTATTCTGCTTGAATAGTCGCATCATCCAATTAGGTTCGTTCTTCTCCGATTTAATTGCCGACAACTACAATCATATCATACCAACTAACTAGGATTACACATTTGGCAAATACCTCAATACTTTTAACTATCTAACAAGACTATCCGACTGGTCAGTCGCTTTCAATTTGTAATCAACCGCTCATACAGCTATGCAACATTTCTACATATTCAACCGACTACAAAATGAAGTCAATTCTCCATGTCTGGAATAGTCGTATACCATCCACCAGCCAGAACCTCACGCCAGTTCTCGCCTATGGTCTGTCCTGCTGGCTAACGGTGTAGCTTTGGAGATAGAGGGTTGTAGGGGGAAAGACCCAGCTCGCAATTTCGCATAACTGTTATTTATTCACTTTTGAACTATCGTAGCACACCCGGCTCCGTCAACGCGCGCGCTCGCGCATATAACGCCCGCGGACGCGCTAAACACACGGGGAGGGAAAGGGGGAGCACGGAAGATGTTAGGGGGATTATAGGGGGTAATAGGGGTTGTAGGGGAAAGAGGGGGACAAAAGGGGGGGAAGAGGAAACAAGGGGGAAAGGGGACAAAAATTTGAAAGCCATCCCTGAAAGTGATAGTTGAAGCGTTTTTTCGTCTCAATCAGCCCTACGATTGGACAAATAGTCGTTAGCATCCGCTCATCCGGCTGTTATCATCGCTGGAAAGGCGTGTAGGAGCCTGTCTGACGCATTTTTCTGATTGACCCGATAACTTTCACGTCTGACCATGAAAAGCCGTTCTCCACGCTCTTGCATCAGTCTAATTGTGTGGTCTAGTTCAAGATATACCATCAGCATCAACGGAGAGCCGTCTACGAGCGTCTGTGGCGCGTTTTTGTAATGAAGCCGATAAAGTTATCGCCTAGCATCCAAAACGCCTTAAAACAGGCTTTCTCGTGGAGTTCGCGAAAAAGCGAAAAGAGCTACCATCGCTGGCAGCCCTTTTGCGTCCGTTATTTCATTAACGAAAAATATTTATGGGGTTTAGACGGTAACTTTATCGCCTAGACCCTGTTATCTGTTTTTCTTGCCTATTCTACTGGGCTGATTTGAGCACAGAAGCGATTGTAGGCTTATAACAGCCATCCAGCATAGTTAAAAGAGTTGCAGTATTCTACCCTTTCGAGTTTTTGAGCCGTTACGGTATGCTTTCCATTCTCGTCTCGCCGATACAAATTGTGAAACAAGCAGTAGTCTCCTTGACGGTTCAGGCAAGCATCACACAGACCGTATCTTCCATTTCCTGCGTGCACGTTGTTTATAAACTTCTCCAATGCATCCATGTGGCTCTCCTTTCAATCCATCCAAGTGTACTCTTGGAACCGTTGAATCTGCTTGTTAAACGTGATGGGAAGGTCGCCTATCTCACCTTCCTTGTTCTTGCTTAGCCGGAATAGATACTTGTCGGGGTTATCACCGGACAGAAGGATGATCGCATCAGCGTCCTGTTCAATCTGTCCGCTCTCTCGCAAGTCAGAGTTGGTAGGCGTTGCTCCGGGCTTGGATGGGTTTCGATTAAGCTGTGCCAGAGCTACCACGACAATGCCTGTGGTCTGCGCCAGTTCATGTAAGGCAATGGATATGGCTGTAATGGCGGCATATCTGTCCTTTGCGCCTGTTTCGTGGATGAGTTGAAGATAGTCTACGAAGATGACTTGAGCCTTTTTACGGAGAGCCTGAGCCTTCATCCATGCCACGTTCTTTCCGGCAGCAGAGCGGATATATAATGGCATCTTCATGTTCTTTGCCTGTCCGTCAATCTCATTCAAGCTGACCGTTTTATTTTTCACCGTGTCCAGAGGGCAGTATATTTGATTAGCCATTAGACGTGCGCCCAGCTTGCGTTTGCTGGTTTCCAAGCTGAAATAGTACACGGTGTAGTTCTGCTTTGCCATGCTTGCTGCTATTTGCAAGGACAGGGCTGTCTTGCCAGCAGACGGTCTGCCGCCGATGATGATGAAATCGCCCGGTGAGATGTGCAACGCTTCATCCAGACGCTCTAGGCCTGTCTTGATGTACACAGGCTTCTCGTCCATGTGAAGCACATAGTCGTTCAGCACATCCTCGTATGTCCACGCATCTTCTTCCTCAGCTTTCAGGCTCATTGCTTCGCCCATCTGCTGGTAGATGTCTGATAGATCAGAATAGTCGGTAAGCTCACTGGTCATCTGAAATGCCAGACTTTGCACACGAGTAAGTGCAGCTTGTTCTCTGATAAGCTGCGCCCAACGCTGCATCTGCTCCCTGTCAATTCGTACACACTCTGATTCACAGGTTTGCACACACGCCAAGAGCGTCTGCGCTACGTCTGGATGCTGCGTGTTTATCTCGACTATATCTATCTTACCCCTAGCCGTCCAATAGCCCTGAACAGCCGCAAAAGCGTCTCTCAGCTCAGTCCTGAACAAGTCAAGTTCAAGGTCTGGTATGATTTCATCCACAACGCCTGGCTTGCAGAGCATCAGCGCACCGATAAATACCGTTTGAACGTCCATTGTCATAGTCTAGGAAACTCCGTCTCCGTACTTTGCTCGTACTGGTCATCCTGTTTCAATGCGTAAATGTCCTGCCATCCGGCATAGATGCTCTGGTCGAGAATGGCTTTCCAGTCGTGTCGATCAAACTTTTCCAGCTTGTTGCAGAGCATCTGTTTTGCCCGGTCTGTCATAGGCTTTTTGATTCTTGTACGCATCTGTGCGAACTCTCGCAGGGATTCCAGCAGGGCTTTATCGCCATGAGCAAAGTCGGAGAAGATGTCAGGTTTCTTTTTGACTGCGCTCTCCGGCAAGGTCTTGACGTTCATTTGACCGTCAGCTGATACTATGAGTTCATCTTCATCTGACTTTGAACCCATTGATGAGCTGACCTTCATCTCATTTATGACATGAGGATGAGATGACTTTCGTGTAGACCATCCTTTTGACGCAATATCGCTTCTTTTCGATTCTTCATCGAGCAGACGCTTAATCAAAATGAAACAAGATTCTGCTTTTTTTGAATTCAAAGCTGCGTCTTTTCCTTCAAAAACGTATGCGCAGATTGCATCGTAGAGTTCCAACTTCTCTTTACTTTTGAGTGTGGAGATGGCTTCGAAGTAATATCGTTGGAATGTAAAGCTGTCTCGTTTTTTGTCCATACTCAGTCCTCTTTGTAGCGTTTGTTCCACGCTTCGATAGCATCCTCTGCCGTGTCAAACAGTGCGCCACCCATGCTTTGATTGTCTCCATCCGTGCAAAGGATACATTTGCCCCATCCTTCGTGATGCAAATCATAAGAAAGCCCGCTCCACGGGTCTTGTTCGTACTCGCATCCCAAACGACCATGAAAGTTGCCTTCATCATCGCACACGCCAATGTAAACTGCGTTCTTGCCGCAGAACGGGCATCTCTTGAGTTCTGTCATTTTCTAAATCCCTCTCTCGTTCTCATAATTCGTTTGTAGCCTTCATATAGCTTTGCGGCTTTACGGTATACAGGTCGATTGCGCTTCTGCTTAATGTGATCGCACTGCGTTTCGGACTGTCTGATAGCATTTGCAAGCTGTTCAAGTGATGCAGCACATTGGTTCATTGCTTCTGTTAACGCTTCAAATCCATCCATCTTTATCCCTCTTTGGCTCTTTTGGCGCATACGTCCAGTGCGTTACAATGCACCAATCACCGTGTTCCAACGGTTCGTTAAACTCGTCTCTCCACGCTCGTTTGCCAAATGCTGGTGCATAGAAGCCAAGTCTCATGTACCGCTCATAGTCGTTTTCGTTTTGGTAAATGTGTTTTACCATCAAAATCAGCATCGGAGCATCTGACGGCGGCAACTCATCCTGCACGAAATGCCATACATACTTTTCCATATCCATCACCTCATATCATCGGAAACGCCATCCAATGCGTTACCGTAACATTTTTCGGCAGTCTCTCGCCTATCTCATCCCAGAACTGACCGTCTGCGTAACAGCCAAGAAAGTACGCTGTCGGCGAGATTCCTTGCAACATTTTTCCATCTTTATCACGCCACGTTGTCTTAGTTGCAAGCAACAAAGGCTGTGTTCGCTCTCGTGGCGGTTCGCTTGCTGGATGCCAAAGGGTGTTACTCATAACCTGTTCTCCATCAAAGAACCACAGTTCGGGCAGTAGTTGTAGCGGTCTCGGTTGTTTCTCGCATGGCAATTACTGCACATGAACCTCGTCTTATCTTCGTCTGCACAATCCATTCAGCGGTACGCTCTAAGGCTGTCGGGGCATCTTCCACAACGTCAATGGCATCGCCAATACCGCAAGCACGGCATCTAACGCCGTTGTAGTTCTCGCAACCATCGCAATAAGCTTTCTTGATTCTTTCAATAAGTGCGCTTCGTTCAAGGTATTCTGGATAATTAGCCATTGTCTTTCACCTCGATTGTTGGCGCAGTGTCGATGTAATCAAGCACATCGTCTAACGACAAGCCACCTATTGTTCCATCGTTATACTCCTGAATCCACGCCTCGATGTTTTGACGTAGTTCATTAGCATCAATCGGTCTGGCTCTCATTGCACGTTCCCCCTTCAAATCGTGTTATCAACACTTATAACCGTAAACGCTAAAGATGATTGCAAACCCAACGAGAAAGAAAAGAACATTGACTGCTACAACCGCAATGGCTTTTAAGATTACGTTGTCTATGTATTCGTCCAAAATGCTAAGAACTATATATTTTTCGACCAAATAAATCGGAAAAACGAACACAAAACCAATCATTGTCGTCAAAATAAAACCGAGTACAATTTCAAACAAAGACATTTTTCTTTCTCCTTTTAATCTCATTACAAACCGCCTTGTAAAACGCATCCCACGTCTCATAGTCGCAGGAATCGCCAAAGTCAAATCCTGTCCGCTTGCGCTCTGCAATGTCACGTTCAAAGCAACCAAGCGTCGTGTCGGTAAGCTCCGGCAGAAGCGGTGTAATGTATCCGCAGACAAGGCTAGGCATATATGACCGTCTGCCTAAGCAATAGCGGACAGCGCAGTTACAGACCCCTCCGAAGTCATCATTAGCGGGGTCAATTAACGTAGACTTTAAATCAGATGCGTTACGTTTTAGATAGTCTGCTACAATTTCAAGCTCTCGCTCGCCAAGAATCCTATAGCCTAGCTCTACATTTGCAATGTAGTTTGAACTATGGCCGAGTTGTTTTGCAAGTTCTTGTCGAGTTACGGAAAGCTCATATCTTCGCTTCCTGATTTTCTCCCCTGATGTCATACTCGTCCAGCTCCTTTCTGATTTGCTGGCGTTCAATCTGCTTTAATCTTGCCTTTGCCAGCTTGCGATTGTCAGCCTTGCGGATAGCCCAGTTGTTTCGGTGGTTTGCCCACGCTGCAAAATAGTGACTGTATTCGCTTTGGTCGTACCAGCCCTTTCCAATAAGCCCTTTATAGGTCTGCTGACGTTTCATCTTTCTTCTCCCATTCCTTGCATCCACGTTTGTCCCACACGAAGTCTGCAACGTGTTCTGACTGGTCGTTCACGCATACGCCCTCCGGCTCTGCGTACCATTTGCAAGAGCCGCAGGACGGCTCAGATTTGTTCTTGCAGGATTCTGCTGTGCATCGGATAGCCTTGCCAGCAGAGAACTGTTTAATGCCCATGCAAGAGCAATGTTCAGTAGTGCAGTAGAAATTCATTTCTCTATCTCCTTCCATCCGATAAACTCGCATAAGCCAACAGTGTTATTGTCGCAACGATGAATGAGGACTTTATCGCTTATTTTGAATTTTGCGATAAATCCAATTTTGCTTTCTTCCATTTCGTTTTCAAACATCCAATCAACAATGTCTTTGTTGATTCTGACATCGCCTTCGTCCGCCATGGTTGCAAAGCACTGCTTGCATCTGTAAAGAGCACACTTTTTCATCTTCTTTGCCCTCTCTTTCCCCTGTTGAACCGCCCGATCACTCGCTTATACTCTGCATAGCACTCCGGGCACAGGTCGCCTGTGTCCCTGCGCCACGCCCAGTCCTTGAAGTATTCTTCAGGGTTCATCATTCTACCACCAAGAACTGCTCCGCAGCGGTCACATACTCGCTTATGGTAGATTCCTCTGTCAGTTTGCATCGTCTGTCACCTCTTTGTACTCCACGTCAATCCCCTTAGGCAAAGCCGTCTGGTATTTCTGGGCAAGCTGTTCTGCGCTCTGGGCATCGCCCAACGGTTGTTCAGGAGGAGCAACGGTGACTTCCACGTTGTCACGCATACCAAAATAGTTCTTGGCTCGGAAAATCCACTCTGCCGGGTTCTCCTGACCGTACATACCGTTGTATGCCCACATGGATTGCATTTGCAGAATCAGCTTCAAGATGTACTTCTGCTGTAAGCTGTCGTCACGGCGTTTGCCCGCCATAATCTGCTTCAGGCTCACCCATTCGATGCCCAGCACCAGTGCAATCCATTCGACCACAGGGGAGATTCTGGCTTCGATACAAGCGTCAAAGAAGAAGTCAAGGCGTTGCTGCACTTCAATTGGGTTGTTCATATCCACGCTCGGAAGGTCGCCAAAATACTTGGCCGCAATCATGCCGATGACCTTCTTGTCCTCTTCATCACCGATTCTCGACTGCAAATCGCCTGTGTTCATCATCTTCGACTTCTCGATAGCTAGCTCTTGCTGTTCCTTCACCTTTTTACTCACCTGTGAGCGGATAGATTTCCGCTTATTAAGCATCTGTTGCTTCTTCTTTTCACGCTCTTTCTCACGCTTCGCAGCAGCTTCTTCTTTCGCCTTTTGCGCCCGTTTCTCACGCTTTTTCTTTTCAGCTTCGGTCAGCGGCGGTCTGCCACGACCACGCTTCGGGGGTGTTGCCATGTATCAGACCTCCTTTGGCAGTTCAGGAAGGGGCATCCAATGCGTAACGCTCCATGTTTTTGACGATAAATAAGAGCGGCGTTTCCAAATGTTTGTTTCTACATCGTAAAACGCCCTATCAGCAAATCTAACAGAAAGTCCTTGAACGACAACTAAATATGCGCCAGATTTTTCTGGCGTTCTGCTATCAATCGCAATCCAGTCTTTCATTCTTACTCCTTGCCCGGAGCACAAGGCAATGGTGTCCAGTGTGTAATTTCTACGTTATACGGTCTATCGTCCAACGCAAATCCGGCATCATCTACCCATCCACTGGTGCACATAAAAGCTCTTCTGCACACTTCAACGTTTTCTGCATTTGTAAAAACCATGTTCTCGTTTACCGTGTTCTTTTCGAAGACGAGAACCCTAACCCCAATTTCTGGCAATCGGTCATGTACGCTAATCCATTCATTCATAATCATGCTCTCACCTCTTCATCTTCATTCCGATTACGCCCAGCTTCTGTGCAATTATCCAGACTACACAGCGGCAATCCCACTGATTCCACCAAGCGCACTTTTCTTTCTCGCATACGCAACGCCCAAGCGGATTGCTGGTCATCTTCATCGGGCAGTAAAGTTCGTTGTCCATTGGTTATTCCCCGTTCATCTCATAACATTTGCTGTCGTTCTCGTTAAATCCCAAACACCAAGCTAACTCGGAAGCAATTTTCTGATAAATGCCTTTGGTATTAAGCTCAGCTTCGGATTCCGCACAGCCGCTATAAAGACCATACAGAAAAGCCAGCCTTTCACGCCCTACCATGTTGATTTCCTAAATCATCATTTCCGCCCCATCACAACAACCGTACAAACGGCCAGACACACGTTGATGAACAGCCAGACGAACATTGCCTGCCGTTCTTCAAACTGGTCGTCTGTCATGTCTTTGATTGTCCTTTCGGACTGAACTACTACCGCCAGCAGGACTAGGCAGACCAGTCAGCGAGTTGCAAATTCAAACATTGTTAGTTCCACCTTTCTCTCAGCTCTTCCTGCTTTCCGCACAGGGGGCAGTTTCCAAATTTATTCATCCGGCTGCTCCTTGTTTTTAATGGTGACTTTCAGGATCACAGTCTTTCCGTCTTTGGTATCCCAAGCGTAACCATAAAAGCCTTGTTTTTCTTCTTCTGCCTTAGAAACAAGCCAGTCTCGAACCGCTTCTACTGCTTCATCCGTAACACGAGTTTTATCTTTCCACTCTTTTCCGTTTGCTTTTACAGTTCCTGCATAAATGCCAAACATCCCGCAGCCAACATGATATTCAGCCATTTTTATTCTCCTTTGCTTCAAGGCGAGAGAGCCAGCGTTTGTATTTAGCGTCCTCAATTTCAAGCTCTGCGTCCCAAAATTCGCATTCTGAATCGAGGCTATCTCCAAACCAAGCATCGCATAAAGCAGTGACTACGTTACTTATGTCCGCAAATTCTTCCATCAGATTTGCTTCGCACTCTGCAACGCTCTTCGGTGTCGGGTTCGTACCGTCCAGCGCACGGCGCAGCTTCAACGCAGCCTGTGCCAATTCGGATGCTTCTTCTGCCAACTGTGCCAAGATTTCCGTCTTGGGCAGGATGTCTGAAACTTTCTTACTCACTTTTTTCTCCTTTCAGCCAGTCGTTCAGCTTTGCCATGCAAGAGGGGCAAAGGACAACGGTTTCATCTCTTATCGAGTAAATCCCTTTATCATCGCCAGCAAGGCATTTTACAATAGAATTGCTTTCAAATTGGTCAAGTTCGTCATCAAATGGTGTCATGTATTTCACATCGTTGGAAAGCAGAAACGCTTCTCCGCACTTATCACATACCATCATCATTTTCTTCATCCTTTTTATCTGCAAAGAAAGATTCGTAGTCAAACCACTTATCATCCAAAATGTTTCCGATGATTTTCACAGAACTTCCAAGACCTTTTGTAGCGACGCGAACATACTTGCCTTTCATTTGACCGTATTCCTCAACGCCAACCGTGTCCATGATTCGCATAATCGCTTCCATGCCAGAGCCGTATCCCTCAAAGTCTTTGCTTCCAAGATGCCCCTTGCCGAGAACATACCCACCATAGCAAACGCCCCATCCATGACCATTAAGCACCAAATCTGAAGTTAAAACTCCGTGGTCTGCCATAGTAAGTCGAACGCTTTCAATTTGCGCGTTTTTGATTTCATAGCCACTTTCTTCCAGAAGTTCTTTAGTCCATTTTTTCATGTTCTTTCTCCAATCTCTTTAGCAGCCCATCCACGTCATACCGCCAATGGACACGCAGCCTTTTTGCTTTGACCTCTATCCCCTCTTGCTCTGCCCACTGCCAAGGGATACTCTTGCGGCGTTCGTTGTAACGGAACGCTAGAACCTTGCTGGCAGGGATTGCAAAGGTGCGGTTGACCGCCCTGTAATTGACTATCACATGGGCGGTCTGACCGCTGTACCCCATTGCATCCACCATATCAGTGATGTGCTTTTCCTTGCGGTATTTGCACTTTGCCTTGTCGTACTTGCCGAGCACCTTTTCCAGATGGATAGAGGGCGTTTCGATGGTTTTCAGCTCAAACAGGTGGTTCATCGGGTATCGGTACACAAGGAAGTCGCAGATGTTGTCGATGGAAAAAGACAGGTTCTCATTTCCGCCGTAGTAGGTGGCAGCACTGTCTTTCAGGCGGTAGCACCACGCATCGGATGGGACGGATGCCTTGAAGTCTGCTTCAAACTGTTTGCCGGTGTTCATAAATCAACCCGTCCATCGTTTTCTTCTCCATGTGTATGGATAAACATAAAGCATTCCTCTCTTAATCATTCTTTCTGTCATCTGTTTTGCCAGCTCAAGGGATGATGCTCTGGGCGCAAAAATCTGTTCCGGGTATTTAATTTCCACCATCAATCCGTTTCGGATAATAGATTTTTCGCACGGATACTTGTAACCGTCTTTCAGGATATAGCCGACCATCTTCTTACCGCTATGTGGTTTGAACCCATACCAAATGCAAGAAAGCGGACTACTTTCAAACGGAACCAAAATCTGTTTATTTGAATCAAATCTGCAATGGCTGTTCAAAACAGAAGCGATGTGCTTCATCGTTTTCTTCGATGGATTTCTCATCCTCGTTCACCTCTAAATTCACTTCCGAGAAACCGTTTCTTGCCACGTTCCCGGTGCTTATCCTCATAATCACGGTGGTACACGCTCTGGCTGTGGTTCAGCTCATACACGAATGCCTTGCGCTCCTCAAAGTCTTTCTTCTCTGCCTTGTACTTCTCGCAAGTGTCGTGGCAAGCTTGGTGGCGCGATGTGCAGTTGAGACAACAAGTAATCATTCTATCAACCCCACTGTTCAGCCATTGCTTTTGCAATGCCTGGATAAGTTTTACTTCGTTCTTTTGCATGGCCACTTCCAAGCTGCCATATCCTGGTTCTTTCTTTAACTGGAAGAGACATCATGTCTTCATATACATTGTCAGTTTCGGTTAGCCTGGGAAGATTTTTTAACCACAAGCAGGTCTTTTTTTGCTCCGGGTGCCCAAATTGCCAGGGATTGATAATCTGGTCCGGCTTTCTATATAACGTAGACATTACACACACCGGGTTTTCAATGGCAATTCGCAGAATATCTGCTTCCGCAAACTTCATAAAAAACGCAGCTGCTTCAAAGCGCAAGCTAAGAGGCTTTCTTCCTTCCGTGAACCACCGCGCGCCAGAAACAGCCAAGTGTGTACAGGGCGGGTGTGCAATGAGCAAGTCCCACTTGCCAACGTCATGCGTTACGCCGTCCATCGTCACGACTTGCCCCCCCCTAACAGCCTTGATCGCATCTCCAAGAATATGCCACTCAGGATGACCGCCGGACGGTTTCTGGATGTCGCATGAGTAAGCTTCGTGACCTTTTGCCCGGAACGCTTTACAGACTTCCTGTGATTCCTCGCAGGCGACTAAAACTTTCATCTTTCCAAACGCCCGTCCAGCCAGATAGCACAGCTCTTATATAAGGTAGGCGGTTCGCCTTTTGTCCCGGTAGCGTAGCCGTTAGTTAAAAGGGAAATCAGAACTGTCGTCAATCACATAGAAGTCGTCCGTGTTGCCCTGAGAGCAGTTCTGTGGTGCATCCTGCGCCCGATCAGCGGGCTTGCTGTCCGATTTGCCACCGCAGAAGTCAACCTTGTTCGCCATGATTTCCGTTGCGGTGCGGTTGTTTCCCTGCTTGTCGGTATACTTCCGGGTCTGGATGCTACCAGTCACCAGAATCAGGCTGCCCTTCTGGAACCACTTGGAAACGAACAGTGCCGTATTACCAAATGCAGTGCAGTTGAAGAAGTCGGTTTCCTTCTGACCGCAGCTCTGACGGTCGCAAGCAATGCTGAACGTGCAAACATCCTTGCCGGACTTCGTGACCTTAGCTTCTGGCGTGTGAACCAGGCGACCCTGAATTGCAATAGAGTTGAGCATTATTTAGCCCTCCTTCGGCTGTTTCTGAGCACAGTCCCAACACAGGACGCGCCCAAATCGTTTCTTTGTGCTTCTTGCAGTTTCCAGCGGAGTGACGGTGCGGTTGTTGTACTGAATAGGCTGCAACTGCTTTCCGCAGCAAGCGCATGGGGGGATGGTTTCCGCTTCCGCTTGCTTTTGCGCAGGCTTGTTTGCCCTGCTAGTGGTCTGCTTCTGGTACTCATCCGTGTCAGCGTCCTTCGTATCGTCAATGCAGAACAGACCGTTCAGCGCGTACTTTCTGGCGTAGCTACTTGCAGTGCCGGTAAGTTGGGAATCTGACATACCAGATTGCTGCTTTGGCTCTCTGGCGTATGCCGTGTTAGATATTTTGTCTCCGCTCTCTGAATCGTAGATTGTTGCAGTTGCTTTGATATAGTGGTACTCGCCGCTCTGTACAGGCTCGTCTTCAAGAACAAGACAGGCTCCGTATTTCGCAAGGAGCGGTTTTACTGCTTCCAGAATGTCTTCACAACTGCGGTAATTGTACTTACCAAAAGAATTACGCTGGCTTTTTGGAGCTTTCAGCTCGCCTTGAATTTTAGAAAGCTTCACAAGTATTTCCATATTTCTCCTCCCATAAAGCATCTTTTGTTTTCTTAGCTTCTTCTATGGTTTTGAATCGGTATGTTTTGCCGCTAAAGTGGAACGAATATCTGCGTTTCAAACCTTTCGTTGAACGGTCTTCGTAGATTCCGTACTCGCCAGTTAAAGTGTTTCTGGACTGAACAGTATTTGCAACATTATCAGCTTGGGTTACGCAGCGAAGATTTTCAATCCTGTTGTCTGTCCTAATTCCATTGATATGATCGATCACTCCAATAGGCATTAGCCCATAATGAAGTGCGTACACAAGGCGGTGTGCTTTGTATTGTTTCCCTTTGATTTTCACAATCAAATAACCGTCTTTATCGTAGCTTCCTGCACTGTTTTTCCTGTCTTTTCTGTGTAACGTACCGCCAGAATCAACGTAAAACCATTTGCAAAGATACTCGACAAATTCTTTATCGGTCATGGAATCGCCCTCCTTTCTTCGGCTTCATTAGGCTTCATTGTTCTTACTTTGGCTTAACTTGGCTGTGCAAAAATCAGCCAACCATCAGGTCTGCCAACTGTGCGCGGAGGTCTTTCAACTCCGCTTCCCTGTCCTCGATTTCAGACCGCAAGTCCTCAATCTCAGCCAGACGGTCAGCTTCTTTGGCTTCTGCCATCTGCTCGTTGGTCATAAAGTACACGCCGTCCTCCGGCTCGTTTATTCCTCCGAATCTGTCAAGGTTAATCATCTTTTGGTCTTCCTCTCCTACGTTCCTCTTTGATTTGCAGTGCACTGTACCACTGGTCTTTGTCAATTTCGATGGTAGACCACCGATGGTTACAGACAAGACACTTTTTTCTGCGAACAATGTTATCGTGGTCAGACCGGCTGTCAACAGTTGCAATGTTGTCACTGCCGCACATCGGGCATTTCATCGTGCATCCCTCCACTCGTTGGTGTGGTGAGGAATGCGTTTTACTTTGCGATTTTCCTGTTCAATGCGTTCATTTTCAGAGCTGACCCCAATGGCGCACAAGACGAGTGCTGTGGCGAGGAAGCTACACGAAAGGAAAACGTACCAAAACATTGCTACCACGCTTTGGCTTTTCTGGATTGCGTCGCCGCATCCTACCGAAAAGATTGCTAACGCGATTCCAAGCGTACAAAGGACATTAGCTTTCAGGCTTTTCACTCTTATTACCTCCAAAACTCAGTATCCATGCCGTAGCCATTGCCACAGATACCGTGATGATTCCACGGGCAGCTGATGAGCCCACCAGAATTTCGATGTGATGCACCATCCAGAAGTTCAGCAGAAATACGGCCAAAACCACCGCCAGTGCTATGCCCCACATCAGGGCAACTTCAATAAATGCTTTCATCTTGTCTCCTTTCATTTTTCGCCATTGCAAATCACGGATATACCATGCTTTGCCGTTGCTTTTCGGTGAATCGCCTTGCCTTTGCTCTTCGGGTCTGAGCTTCGCTTTGCCTTCGCAATGCGCTACCTCGCAACTCAATGCCTTAGCTTTTCTGCTTTTAGCTACTCAATGTCTTAGCCTATCGTTTCTATTCTTTGCCATTGCCTATCAAAACTACGCCTTGCATCCATAGCCTTTGCAGATCCCATCAAATCAGAGCATCGCCCTTGCTGATCCCATCGCGGCATTGCTCTGCCATAGCGGTTAATTGAGGATTTCGTAAGCAAAGCGCCCTTTAGAACTGTTGCGCCACTGGCCGATGCCACGCAGAGCGCCGTAGTCCAGCCACTCGAGCACGACCTTCTCGTGAGAATCGTCCAGAAGAACGATTTCAAACTCGCAAGTCGAACCAGCGGGAATCTGCTCACTGTTGGCAAGGCTGACGCGCTCGCCCTGCGCAGTCTGGGCGCGGAGAGGGCGCTGACACTCGGTAATATCACCGTTCACATGAATGGGAATCATGCGGGGCTGAACGAAAATCAGACCGTCAATGACCTTCTTGTAGGCCGTCAGCTTGCCGCTTTCGTTCACAGCCTTCTTCTTGCCAGTTTCGGTCTTTCCGCCAATACGGGAAAGCATACCGCAGGAATCCTTGAAAAAACCCTTAATCTGGTAGTCATACAGGATTGGGTCTCCGTTTTCGTTGCGAGGAAACACGGTCATGCTTTTGTCTGCCACAGCATCTGCGCCCAGAGCGGCCACTTCGTCCTCGATAGTGCTTGCATCAGGGGACTTGCTGGCGATAAACTCTCGCGCGATGTTCTGGTTGCTAGGCCAAGTGCCGAGAACGGCTTCGGTGAATGTGATTCTTACTTTTATTTTTTTCATTTTTGCTCACTCTTTCTTTATTGATGCGTTCCAGCCGGTCTTTCTCCCGGCTGTGCCAGCGGATTTCCCGCTTTCCGTAGTATCTACCGTTCATAGGTCAACTCCCCTGTTGCAAGCATCTGTGACACCTCGCCGTAATGCTTGCCCAACTTGTCCGCAATGGCTTGTACTTCTCCGATGGATGGAAATGTCTTTTCCAACTTCTTCTTTTCTTGCTGTTTGATTTTGTACGCTGCCTTCGCGTTCAGGTTCGCCTTTGCGTTGTAGGCTTTCTTGGCGCATCCATTGTGGTACTTCTGCGATGCTACTTTTTTCAGCATCGGCTTTCCGCAGTATGCGCAGAACGCCTTACGGGGCTTGAATGTAATTCCAGCTTTCTTGTGCTTCCTGTCACGCTCTTTGTCAACTTTGCGCTTGCATTCTGAACAGTACTTTCTTGTCGGTCTGACCACGCCAAGATACAGGCCGCAGCGCTCACAGTACTTTTCTTCCATGCTGCATCTCCTCTTTCAGTCTGGCTTCCCGATTGTGACGTTCAAAGCACTGGTTGATAGATTTCTCCATCCACAGCACCTTGTTGGCATCGTTTCTGGACACACCAGCGGCCATTGCAAGCTTCAACCGCCGCTTACGGCTAGGCGCTTTGTAAAAACACGTCACCAGCATTCACCAGCCTTTTTGACTATGAAATCGGGCACGTCCCTGCCGGTAGCCCGGCACAGGCAGACGCACTTGGCAATCCACAGGTTCCACTTGGATGTGCTGATAGAGCAAGTGTAATTCGTCTTTTTGCCATTTTCCAATTCAAGCCACACGCTAATCGAATGAAGCCCGTAACTTTCGACCTCGTGCCAGCTGATGCTGTACCCATCAAAGCACAGTCGGTTCATAATGCGCATCGCCAAAAGCTGCGCATTCGAGATTTCTGCTTCTGTCCACTTAAACTTGTCCGCTTCGTAGGCTTTGACCGCCTCGTCAATCGCGTTGTGCGCTTCTTCCGGGTACTCAAGGTCTACTTTCAGTGTCAAAATCTTTTCCACGCTCAGCCCTCCACCTTCTGGTTCTTCTCTGCTCTCAAGAACAGATTAACGAAGTAAACTTGCCCGATACCCGTCACCTTCGGGGTCTTATTGATGGAAGTATGCCCATCGGAATGCGCAATGGACGTTTCCTTGATTTCAAACAAGTGAAGTTCCATAGACTTTTGGGTCAGCATATTGTAGTCCGTCCGCTTTCTGTCCTTAATCAGGTATCCGTTCTCACGCATCCATGAGAACAAGCGGTTCTGCCCCATCTGGATGCCGTTCTGAGACAGCAGCTTCGCCATTTCGCCAACCAAAATGCTCTTTTTGCTAGCACTCACAGCGTCAGCAAACAGCGCTTTCGGCTTCATGGTTTCAATCTGCTTGTCCTTCTCTTCCAGCTCCTCATGCGCTGCGATCAGTGCGGTTGCAAGGAGTTGCGAACGGGTAAGCTGCGGCTGTTCGGTCAGCTTCTTCTCCATCTCGTTGAATGCTGCAATGTACTTCAGTTTCCATTCGAGAGCAGCCTTGCCGGTAAAGCCCATCGCCAGCAGTGTAAAGCCGTCACGGTTCATCAGGTAAGCCCTCTGTTCCCTTCCGTAGCTGTCCGGCGCTGTGGTTTCAAAGAACATCTGTCCAAAATTGGACACATCTTTTTTCAATGAATCAATATCACGAAGAACGTGGTTGTGATTCTTTTCAAAGTTTTCTGCAATCTGGCGACTAGATGCTACTGGCTCGCCGCTTTGCATAGATAAGATAATATCGCTCATTTTCCCTCTCTTTCATTCAACAGCTCTTCCAGAGCTTCTTTCACCTTAGCTTCCGCATTTTTAGGTTCACGCTTACCGTTCAGGATTTTTCCCAAGTATTCCGGTGCGCATCCCATTTTTGCAGCAAGCTCTCTGATTTCGATGTTGTTAACGTGAAGTGTTCCTACAACATCACCTGTCCACTTAGGAAGCAAATTTTTTCTCCTTTCTTGTTCTAGCACTTGAACTTTTTGAAAGAATATGATAATATTATGGTGTCAAGCAAAAACATTATCGAACGTTCTTCTATTTGTTCAAAGCCTTTAATTTGTTCTACCGATTGAACCCGGTAACCCTATTAAAGCACAAGTAGCAGAACTTTTCAAGTGTTTTTGTTCAAGTGGTAGAACTTTGTCATCTTGTACAAGCACTGGGGGTAAGTTTTGTGTTTTTTGACAATTTCGTAAAACTATGCGAAGAAAATGGAGTAAAGCCATCTCGTGCTTTAACTGATGCAGGCGTTCCAAGATCTGCTTATAGCTATTGGAGAAGGGAAGCTGGCATCGGGAACGATGCAAAGCCGACAAACCAAAACGCCGTAAAGCTTGCTCAGTACTTTGACGTTACTGTGGACTACCTTCTTACTGGCAACCAAAAAGAAAACCCGCCCCAGCAGCCGCAAAGTGAAGTCGATGCGGATATCAAATGGATTGAGCAGAAGCTATTAGAGATGCCGAAAGAAAAGCGTGAAGCTTTGATGAAGCTTATCAGAACTATGTGAGGTGACGGCGTGGGCAAAAAGAAATTTAGCAAAGAAGAACTGCTGAACGACAAAAGTTCTCACATGGGTGATAGGTTTTCATTTGCCTTCGGCGCGCTTTTCTTGGCTGCTTCATTTATTTTCCTTGTGTATTCTTCAACCGCCTTTTTAATCGTTGCAGCCATTGGGGCTGTGATGTTGATAAAAGGTAAACGCGGATACGATATGTTTCTTGAAAGAGAAAAGCTCAAAACAAAAATGTACGAAACACCTGTGTCCGCAAAGATTGTAGGCTCTGGTGAAAGCAAGAAGGCCGGAAGCGCCGCACTCCGTTCCGCTGTTGGCGGTTCAATTGCCGGATTGCCCGGTGCTGTTTACGGTGCAGCATCCGCAAAATCTAAAACCAGCGTCACGTTTTATGTGACGTATGAAGATGGGCATCACGGAAGCGAAACTGTAAATTCCGATTCTAGCCGGTTCTTAAAACTGATGAAAGTCTGTAAGGATTGACCCGGTACAAATAAAACCCCTTGCGCCGGGCTTTCGGTAGCCTTATGCGCAAGGGGTTTTGTCATGCGTTAGTTATTATTTCTTTAGCTGCCGGAATCTTTTCAGGGTGTTCCAGCAGCCATGCAATAAATCGGTCAATCTTGGCTCTTTCCTGTTCACTCATTGTGGCATATCCTCCCGATCGGTAATTTCAGATGTTCATTTGATACGATTATACATCTTCAAGTTGTCAAGTCAATGCGCTTTGAACAACTTCGTAAAAATCGAACGTTTTCTTCGCATCCATTACTTCACATCAGGGAAGCCAAAAATTGCGATGACAATGATTAAGAGCCACATTAAGTTTAAGTTACCCTTTGCTTTGTAACATTCCGTTGAGCATGGAACGAAAAGGATTATCCGGTAAATCGTCCAGCACATTTGCTTTGACGAGAGCGTTCGTGCTGATGCTGTGCGAAACATTGTTTAGCTGCACAATGGCATCGTCTAAGTCTTTCACGGTTGCTCCGCGCCGTTCCATTGATTGGAGGAAAGCTCTCACTTCTTCAAGAACGACAGGGTTCTCGGCTTTATAGAATCCATTCGTAAAGTCCATCTTCTTCTCCTTTCACAGTTCCACAAGCTGCCCGTCAATGCGTTCGATGCTGTCTGCCGGGTCTCGCCCTTCGTCTAAAGCGGCTACGGCGCGTTCCAGAACGTTCTTTGCTTCTTCATAAGCAAACCTATCAGCATCGTTGTTTGCAAGGTTGTAGACCAGTTTTAAAGCGGTCTGGCGGGCATAGGGAATGAGCATGGTGTCAATCTGATTCATACACTAACCCTCCCACGGTTTCGGCGTTTTGTTTTCGTTCGGTTCAGATGCGGGCATTCCGTCAATGATAATCATGTTGTTACCTCCTGTTTTGATTGTTTTTTCGATGGTACAGTTATAACACAGGCTGCTGTTGGTTCTCCATAGCAGCTTTTTCCATTTTTTGGCTTGTCGAATCCAGCAGTTTTGTCGGATTTTGTTGAAAGGGTGAGAATTTATGGATGAATATTTAGTAAGAACAGCCAAAGCATTAGAGATGGCTCGAATGCGTTCCGGCTTGAGCCAGCAGAAATTGGCAGCACGGATGGGCGTGAATCGTGGCACGATAGCGAATTGGGAGCAAGGTCTGGCAGCCATTTCCCTTCCTATGGCTATGCGCTGGTTCACCTGCTGCGGCGTATCGGTGGCTCGATACATGGACGCTTGCATTCACCCGGGACTACTTGAACACCTTGAGGACGACCTTTCCGATTTGGAGAAACGGCGGATTCTCATAGATGCCATGATGGAGTGCTCCTCCTATGAGATAGATGCCTTATTGTACATCCGGTACGGAGATCACGGTTCAGACCACATCGGTGTGCTGACGGAGATTCCGGCAAACCTCCACACACCGTTGAAGGACAGGGTCGCTGTCTGCCGGATGGTGTCTGGTAGCTATGAGATGGCACAGGCTACCGGAACAGACCCAGACCCGAACGGAACAGCCCCAAAGATGGAAATTCTCTATCAGGCGCAGGACGCTGGAACGGAAGCTGCTATGAAGTCTAACGATTCTTATACGGTGAATCCCAATAATATAACTGGTTGATTGTCGAATTATCGCAGTTTTTGCAGAACATTTTGTACACGTCCATCCACTTTTTGTACACGTTTCATGCAGATTAGGTATACCTTTACCTTGTCAATCCGTCCCCCATAGGCTGTAAATCGACAACATTCGCGCGGAATAAATAACGAATTATCGTCAATCTGTTACCCGTGATTGGTCGGCTCGTCAATCCGTCCCCCATTGTGCAGATTAGGTATACCTTTCCATCCACTTTTTGTACACCTATCCACAATCCGTCCACGTTTGGCATGGCTAAAGGAAGGTCGCTTCACCACCGGTACAGTCTTGTTCAGCAAGTGACGGCTTGAGTTATCCACAAACTGGAAAGGAAAAATAAAGAAATTGTTGAAAATTATCGTCATCGGTTATTTAACGATGATATTTAACCTCTTGTTTATTTCTTGTTTAATATATAATAGGTAGACGGGGGACGAAATGACAAAGCATGGGGGACGTTTTGACAAGTCACGGGGGACAAAATGACGAGGACATGGGGGACAAAATGACAAGTCATGGGGGACGAAAATTGTTGACACGTCCCCCTACTTGTGATATACTGTTTTCAGGCCATTAAAGGAAGTGAGCAGATGCCAAAAATATCAGACAATAACCTTGTCGAGAAAAGCAAATCCCTTGTTTGGGCGAAGTTCAGGGACTACACAGCAGGAGAACTTCGGTTGTTAGAGGTTTACCTATCAAGAATTAACCCAAGAGACCCAAGTAGCAGTCGTGTAGAGTTTACTCTTGCTGAATACAGAGAACTGCTTGGGCTGAAAAGTCTTGACGCTCGAAGGATTGAGCCGCAAATCAAGCACTTTCTTGGCAATACGGTGTCGATTCCAATTGACAAGGAGAAAGGCACGTTTGAAAGCTTTGTCTTGTTTACAAGGGCAAAACTGGACTATGTGCCCGAAACAAGGTCTTACGTTGTAGCAATCACCTGCAACCCTGACCTGCGCTCTATCTTTTTCGACATTGCTGAAAGCGGATATGTTCGGTATCGGCTGCGTTACACGTCACGAATGAAGTCGCAGTATAGCATCTTGCTTTACTCGATTCTTCGGGACTGGTTGAATATGGACAACAAGCCGCATGAAATCAGTCTGAAGAAGCTGAGAGAGCAGCTCGGTGCGACGGAAGCCAGCTACGATGTTTATAAGAACCTTCGCAAGCGGGTGCTTGACGTTGCGGTGGACGAAATCAATGCCGTGTCAGATATTGTCGTGACTTACGAGCCAGTTCTTGTGGCACGAAAGGCTGTGGCAGTCAAGTTTAAGCCCAAAATTAAAGCGTCTGAGAAGTTGATTGAAGCACAGGCAAGCGAAGTACCGGCAGAACCTCAAAAAGCCGTGAGAAAGCCCCGCAGAAGCGGATATGAGGACTTTGACTGGTCTGTGTGTGACGAACTAGAAAAGCAGGACTGCATTGATGTGGCAAAGGTGGTTGAGAAGTGGATGAAGAAAGAGCATCCAGAAATTAAGCTGCCAAGACGCAGAGAAGCGGTTTATGACACGGTGAAGGCGGCGTATAAGGACATTTTGTCTTTGGATAGGTCTCCGTTCCCGGACAGACCTGTTGGCTATCTGATTAAAAGCGTGGACAAGGCAGGTATCGTAGATAGGTATATGCCCGCGTTCTATTCCATTGAAGCCTTGCAAAAGTAGTCAGATGCAGCACATTAAGCAGAATGAGCAGATGATGCAGAAAGGAGCGAGAATGAGTTGGATTAGCGTAAAAGATAAGATGCCAGACAAGTATGTTCAGATTATCATTTATGATAAAGTGATGGGTGTTACTTTCGGTTATTATGGTGACTTCAAAGGCGAAAAATGGTATACAGATGATGTGTTGACGGATGCGTTCTATGGAAACAATAGTGAAACGCAACTGATTGATGATAATGTGTTATATCATGTAACCCATTGGATGCCACTTCCTGATGAACCCGAAGAATAAAGAAAGAGTGATAAAATGACAAAAATTATAGCTGTCGCCAACCAGAAGGGCGGCACAGGAAAGACCACAACAAGCACCTGTTTGGCTGGTGCATTGCAGCTGCTTGGCAAGAAAGTTTTGCTGGTGGACTGCGATGCCCAGTGCAACGCAACGGACACCTACGGCGCACAGACAGAGGACGTATGCACCCTGTTTGATGTGATGACCCGGCAAGGCACGGTCGAAGAAGGAATCCAGAACTGTGAAGCCGGTGACATTCTGCCGTCTGATAACGCATTGAAGGACATTGACGAGCAGCTTGTCCGGGACATGGGTAAGAATTTCCGGCTACGAGAAGCCCTTGAAAGTGTGTCCGAGCAGTACGATTACATTGTGCTGGACACTCCCCCGCAGCTTGGTCTTGCGCTTGTGAACGCGCTGATCGCTGCCAACAGCATCATCGTGCCTATCACAGCAGACCGATACGCACTGGCTGGTTTGAGCCAGCTTTCGCAGACCATCGGCGATGTTCGCAGATATTTCAATCCGACATTGAAGATTGAAGGTCTGCTTTTGAACCAGTACAAAAGCAGAGAGAACCTGTCCAAAGAGGTTGTGGAGCAGCTTCCTGTGATTGCACAGAGCATGGGCACAACGCTGCTGAACGTGAAGATTAGACCGTCTATGGGCGTCCGTAAGGCACAGGCAGAGCGGCACAGCCTGTTTAGTGGTGACACGGCAAAGAGTACAAGCGCAGAGGATTTCAAGGCGTTGGCGCAGATGATTGTAGAGGGGGATAAAAATGCGACTGATTGATGCAGACAAGCTATGGGATTATTTGCAAAACCACTACAACGAAGTTGAAGCGCTTCACCGTCCGAATGATAGCGAGTATCTTTGTGGTATCGGGACTTGTCTTGATTCTATTGACGCGGATAGTTTTGATGCGCCAGACACATATCCGGCATGGATAAGCGTGAAAGACGCTCTTCCGTATACGGAAGATGGAGATGAGACGGTTCTTGTGTCAATTGCGGACGTGGACAGTTTTCCGCTTGAAGAGGTTGAAACTGCTGTTTACGACAGAAAAAGCAACGCTTTTTATCTTAGTAGCCACGAATATGTAGGCGCAGTGGCGTTTTATTGGCCAGAAGATGGATTCTATTATTTTGAAGAACAGGATTCGCATATAACCCATTGGATGCCGAAACCGAAACCGGCGAAGCAAGAGAGGAAGGACAAAGCAAAATGAAATCAACCAGCAAAAAATCAACAGGCTTGCTTGGCGGATTTGATTTCCAGCCTATTTTTTCGGAACAGACATTAAGCCGAAGTGAGCCAAAGGAAGAAGAAGTAAGCCAAGCAAAGCCGAACGAAGCCGAACAAGCACAGGTTAAGCCCAGTGAAGCCACAGACAGCCATACACAGCCAAATGAAGCACAGTTAAGCGATATTAAGCCGAAGCAAGCCAAAGACAGCGAAACACAGCCAAACAATGCCGTAGTAAGCGAAAGCAAGCCGAAGAAACTGAAACAGGCGAAAGAAGTTCAACGTCTTATCGAGCAAGGCAATGTGCCAGGCGCACTAGCTGAAGCTGGTTTGACAAAGAAAAAAATCCCGATGCCGGAATCACATCAGGGCGTTGCAAGCGGCGATGGCAAGCGTTCCAAGCGCATTACCATCCTTATGAGCGAAGAGGAACGCAAGTATATCAACCGTGAAGCCAGACGGCACGGAATGACGATTGGGCAGTTCGTGTACGCTCTGGCGGTTGCGGCGGCAGAGGGAAAGATTGAATTGGAAGATTTCTTGGAGGATTGACGATAAAAGCTAAGATTTAGGAGGGTTCGTAATGAAAAAAGCGAATGGTAGATATATGAAAACAGAATGTGACCGTTGTGGGTTCACTGTTCATATAGACGACACAAATAGAGCTCTGCTTCATGGATGGGGGTGGAGGAAAGATACAGGCGACCTGTGCCCAAATTGCTATGCGGAGTACAAGAAGATGGTGCTTGAATTCAATGAGGAAAAACGTCGCGTCGTCTGATAAAAGCTGAGTTCTAGGAGAATGTTATGACTTACGGAGAAATGAACAACTATATCACTCATGTTAGTGACAATGATTTGGTTGCGTTGTGCAAAAGTGTTTACGAGTTCAAGAATGGAAATGGAGTGTTGGAGCCAACTTCAACGCTCAAAATTCTTGCAGAAAACCTACAGTTTTCTGATGTGAGAGTGTTGGAATACGCCATTACAGAAGAAGCGCATAAACGATACAAGCAGATTGTTTTACTTCTTATGAAAGATGCTCCGGCACATTATTTGAAATGATAAGTTTTAAGGAGAATCATAATGGGTAAGTATGTGAAGCGATCAGACGTCTTAAAAAAGCTAAAAGATGTATCAAAATTGGCAGACGGAAAATCCGGCAGAGCGGTGATTGCGTTACTTAGAGCATCTTTGGAGAACATTCCGTACATTGTGGTTGAAGAAGAAATTAAGCAAAACGATAAAAACTAAGATTTAAGGAGAAAACGCATAATGAAAAAGTTTGTTGCTCTTTTTGAAGGTTGGAATGATAAGCACGACCATGAGTGTATGTGCTACACCATTAGTGCAAATGATGATTTTGAAAGTATTCTAAGTGTTGAAGAGCAAGCAGAAAAGATGGCTCGAAACGAGTATCCTCATTTAACAAAATTTGAAACGCTGTATATCAAGGAATTGATTGAAAGATAAACGCCAAGTTGTATGGAGGGTTGTCCTATGATTGCTTATAGACCTCATCGTGGTTCTTTGAAAAACGCTCTAAAGGAAACAAGAGTGTTTGCCAATGAATACGAAATGAAGCAGAGAATTGCAAATGAATGGAACCTAACCTGTGGGAGAAAAGAATTGAACCCAGAAAATATCGTAATTTCACAAGACGAATATTCCGATTACAAGAGTGGATGGCAGAGGGTTCATGATGTTTGCGTCACGAAGATTGGAAACAGGAATTTTGTGGATGAGTTAGGAGCAGTTCAATGTATTGGATACTGTTCGTATGACATTTCAAACGCCCCTAAAATCGGGCAGTGGATAAACGTGAAAAACGAGATGCCAGACGAATACAATCCGTATGTTATTGGATTTATCCAAGACGAGTTTGACGTTGAGATTGTCGGATATGAACATGATTTTGGTGAGTGGCGGGATAAAAACGGAAAACCTCACAATGTTACATACTGGATGCCGTTACCTGAACCGCCTGTAAAATATTAAGATGACAAAGGAGCGATATATGAAAAATTTTTATTGGGTCAAAATCCAGTACGATGATTACGAAAAGTGCAGGCACTTCCAAGCACCGTTCGTCTTGTTTGCGAACAGCAAAGAGGAAGCAAAAGCAAGAATTGAGCGAGAAGTTCCCGGCAAGTTTTCCATTGTCAGTGTGGTAGAACTCGACAAGAGACTTATAATCACTCCGCAAGATTTGTTTGACATGAGGTCAAAATCAACACTTTGGGAATGAGGAAAAGATTATGCGCACATGCGTTATCGGGGCAGCGTCAGGTTCAGGACGCTTGCCAGTTGGTTCAGGTCGATGCCGCGCTCTTTAGCGAGGTTCTGCGCCATCGTTCGGAGCTGTGCTTCGTTTTTTCCCTGAATCAAGTTCAGTCCCTGCATGATGGGTGCGCTCTGCCCACCCAACTGCTGGATAAGCCCCATCGGGTTTTGCCCGGCACGAGCAAGGTTTGCAAGCTGCATGATAGGGCTGTGAGTAATCATATCAAACGGAGAGGACATTGTTATTCTCCTTTCTTTGCCGCGGCAGCTGGCTTAGAGAAGCTCTTCTGCCACTTTTCCAGTTCATCCAGCCGATGCACAAGGGCGTTGTACTGCTCAATAGGCACATACTGCTGTGTCGGTGCAGCGGTCTGTTGCGCCTGTTGTGCTTGCATCTGCCGCCATGCTTCCGGGCTGTAAAACTCCTGCACATAGGATTCGCAGGTGTCCGGGTTGAGCCGCTTGCAGTAGATCACGCCGCTGCGCAAGTCTGGGCAGTAGGTCGGTCTGCCGTACAGGTCGGACGGTATCGCCAGAAACTCTTCTCTGCTAGACACAGGTCTGCCAAGTAACCAACCGCCATCTTGTGCCGACTGCTGAACAGGCTGTTGCCCATTCATCGGCTGCGGACGCTGCGGTTGTGCCTGTTGCATCTGCGTGTTGGGCAGGGGAGTGGCAAGGCCTACCGTGCCCATGCCGCCGTAAGGATTGACAGGCTGCTGCGGAACGTAGGGTGTTCCGGGTGTTGGATAATAGCTCACAAAACATCCCTCCTTGTGCATCCAGTGTACCGCATCGGCAGAAAACGAGAGACAACGAACGCACAACGAAGGACAAAAAAAGAAAAGCGCCCACACGGAAAAATCCGCATGAGCGCTTAACTATTAAAGGACTTCTCATTGGAAGCAAAACTAAAATATCACGTTTCGGCTTGCAAGGCAAGGGTTTCGACAAAACTAGTGCAAATAAAACAAAATCCCCCACTTTGTACAAAGTACCCCGCGTGGCACGCAGGACTTCGGCAAAGCAGGGGATTTCAGATATCCGCCCTCTTGTGCTTCTTCGAGAGGCCGGGTGGATTTGTTGATGTTATTTTACCACAATCAATCTGTTACGACAAGAACCAGTGCGGGGCCGTTGACGCTGACCGCTGCGTCCTGATAGGGCTCGACAACAGTCGTTTCCACGCCCTCGCGTTTGCGAAGCTCTGTAATAAGATTGGCGGTCGGAACATTTTCGAGGTTCACGGTGAGCTCCTTTCGTCTAGCTTTTCATCAATAACTTTCAGCCGGTAGCCTATTGCCGTCCGGCTGTAATGCGTCTGTGCTGCAATGTCCGGCAGCGGAAGCCGCTCAACATACCGCAGTAAGGCTATCTTACGGTCTACCCTCCCAAGCGGTGCGCTTTTGATGGCGGCGGTCATCTGCTGTCGGTCAAGTTCTTGCAGCGCAGGGGGCAGCACTACGCGAGCCGCCGCCACAGGCAGCACCGAGCCAGAAAGGCTGCGGCAGCTGTCCGGCGTTGCGCACCATACTGCCAATGCTGGCGAAACGGTGACAAAATGTCACCAGTTTGTTGACATTGCCGAGATGGTATGTTTTCGTGAGGTCACGAAAACGTGCGCAGACCATTTTCGTGGCGTGCCGAAATTGCTCTTGTGTGGCGTACATCTCGGTGACGTCACCGAGATGACGGTATGTAGTGCTTGCCATGATATACTCCTTTCAGCGAGAAATAAGCGGGATAGCCCAGAATGGAAAGAAAATGCACCAGTATAAAAACCTGGTTTTGAGGGGAACCGCAAGATTTTCTTTTCCAATAGATTTGCAATCGCTTTTCCATATAAAAAAGAAGGGCGTAAATAGCAAAAGCTGTGCAAAAATAGAAATAAATTCTGCAACCAAAAAGTTTTTTATTTCCACGGTGCGTTCCTTACTGCTTTTGCAGCGCCGACCGTGCGCGGTCAAAGAAAAACTGAATCACCTTGCTCATGGTCTCTTCCGTGATTGCCCACGAGACCAGTTTACCCCACCGGCTGTTGTCCAGATAGTGGCGCAGCATCTTGACGCACCACGCCTTGCGCTCTGAGCCGCGCTTGGTGCCCTGAATTTCACGCTCTGCTTGGTCGATAAGGTCAAGCACCAGCGTCCTGACCGCTGCGCCGTAGCCCAGACGGATAAGCCCCAGCGCAAGCGAAACAGCGCCCACAACGATGAGCACCAGCGCCAGCCACGCGGGCAGCGGGGTGAGAACGGTGTTAAGGATGGTTTCCATGTGTTACTCTCCTCTCTCTTTTTCAAGATCTTCGATGCGGTGGTTTGCCACCTTGATTTGTTCTTCCAGCACCGGAACGCGCTGGGCAAAGTTGTTGTGCGCCCGGACTTCGCGGGTCAGCTCTTCCAGCTTAGTTTCGGTGACGGCCTGCTGCTTGTCCAGCTTGGCGTCCATGCTCTTGTCCATGCTCTGAGCGGTGCGGTTGTTGGAGACGATCGCGCCGATCAGGCTCAGACCGCCGGTGATGATTGCCACGATGATTGCTTCGCTCATGCGCCCTCCCGAAGACGGGTCAGACCCTTCTTTGCAATGATTTTGCCATAGTCCTTATAGGCTACCGACAAGTCCACGCCGGAAATCTTGCCCGGTATCGCGTCCACAACGCCGGGAATTTTGCCCTTGCTGGTGTACTGCCACAGCCCGAAGTTCCATTCCGGTTCAGGCTTCTTGCTGAGGTATGCTGCCAGCCAGACGTCATACGGCTTGAGCGCAGCGCCGCCCATGTACAGGTTATCACGGCCAAAGTACAGCCCGGTGTACAGCATGGCGTAAAAGCCCCAGCGCTCTATCGTGCCCAGCGCATGAGCGGTGATGTCCGTCAGGGTCTGCTTGTCGAGCGGCGCTTGCACATAGCCGTCCTCGATGTCAACCGCCACCGGCAGCTGCACCGTTTTGCCGGTCAGCACCTTGCGCAGCAGGGCAAGCTCCGCGTCAGCTTCTGCCGTGTTGACCGCCTTGCAGTAGTAGTACACGCCACAGGGGATGCCCAGCCGCTGGCATTCGCGGTAATTGCGCTCAAAGGTGGGGTCGATGTACGGCTTGCTGGGCGCGTCTTTCGCGCTGTTGCCCAGCGCCCGCAGCATCACACCGGAGACAAGGCCGCTTGCCTTGACCTTGTCCCAGTTGATGCGCCCCTGCCAGCGGGATACGTCCATGATAGGAAGCATGATATCAGTCCTTTCTTTTCTTTACATACGCTTCAGCAGCGCAGCGATGGGCTCCATGTAAAACCGCTCGTAGCCTGCTTTGTTGGGGTGTGTGCCATCGCCGGTGTACTTGCCGCTCAGCCCGCTGATGCCGTGGCCGCCCATGGGCGGGGTGCTTTCTGCAATGTCCACGTAGGGCACGCCCCATTTCTGCAGCGCTGCAAGAATGGCGGGCTTATAGGTCTTGTACCAGTTTTCGCTGCTGCCGAACAGCCCGCCGTGGGGGAACACATAGGCCACGCGCTTGTCGCTGTAGTTTTTCGCCAGATACTCCAGCATTTTTTCCAGTGCGCCGGTCATGGTCGTTTCATCGTAGGTGGCGGCAAAACCATCCGTCAAGGTGCCCACAGGGGCCTTGTTCCACGCATCATTTACGCCGCCCTCCAGCAGGATATAGTCTGCCTTTGCAAGCGCTGTGGAGCTTGTCACCACCGTGCTGATACAGGTACGGATACCGCCGTTTACGTTGTCGGTAATGTTCGGAGCCAGCGTTGCGCCGTTCACGGCTTCATTGGTCACCGTCATGCCATATTTATCTGCAATACACTTGCCGTAACCGCCCGCACAGCTTGCGCCGTAGGCGATGCTGTCGCCTGCAACGTACAGTGCTTTTCCCGCCAGCGGGCTGATGATCTGGCCGCTGATACTGTATCCTTCCATTTTACCACCCCTTTTCGATGTACTCGTTCACTTTCTCATCGCTCAGCAGCCCCTTGTACACCTTGCACTGATACAGCGTGCCCGGCCAGAACTGCTGCTTTTTGCTGCCGTCCGCGCTCTGTGCCGCACCGA
>ENA-OUQK01000301-OUQK01000301.1-human-gut-metagenome-genome-assembly--contig:-NODE-301-length-32292-cov-7.418711_pt1 | contig 32292 bp, 22 predicted proteins | sample MGYA00237954_ERZ548842 | MGnify/ENA primary metagenome ERZ548842 (study PRJEB26490, sample SAMN05194704) | human gut metagenome | biome: terrestrial biome; feature: human-associated habitat; material... | reverse complement strand
CTGCGGATAATTTGCAGGCGATCTGATAAGGCCCATATCCCTCCAGCGTGAGGGAAAAGATACGGCGTACCACTTCGGCGGCTTCCTCATCTACCAGCCAATGTTCCCGCTTTTCATCCCACAAGTAGCCGTAAATCACGGTGCCTGTCAGGTGCTTACCGCTCATGCCTTTTGACTTAAACACAGAGCGGATTTTCCGGCTGGTGTCGCGGGCGTAAAACTCATTCATGATATTGCGGAAGGGCGTAAAATCATCATCGCCTTTCAGACTGTCCACGCCATCGTTGATGGCAATTAACCGGACGCCGCGCTGCCGCAAAATCTCCATGACCTGGCCGACTTTCAGATAGTCACGCCCCAGGCGGCTCATGTCCTTTATAACGATGGCCTCCACCCGTCCGGCCTCGACTTCCTCCATCATTGCCAGAAAGCCGGGGCGGTCAAAACAGGTTCCCGATACGCCGTCATCGGTGAAGTGGGTAGGGTTCGGCAGCCCATTCCGGCGGGCAAAGTCCTCTAACATCTTTTTCTGGTTGGAGATGGAATTGCTCTCGCCCTGTAACTCATCATCGCGGCTCAAACGCTCATACAGTGGGGTGATTTTCTCGTTTCTCATGGCTGTACCTCCCGAAATGAAAATGCTCTAAGTGACTGCTTCACTAACCATGACAAAAACCATGATTAAGAAGTCACTTAGAGCATACATCTCCCGCCGCCTGCTTGAAAGCCTTATATTGCTTCACCGCCACATGGTTGGGCTGTTCTTCCTCCAATGCCCGAAAGAGCATATCCAGCGGGCTGCGGTATTGATCGTCCTCCTCCCGCACCTCGGCAAAGTTCATCATGTAGATCAGCATTTCAAAATTCTGTTCCTCCGGGGGCGCTTCGCTGACGAGGTAGAGCATGAGGGCTGAATCCAGCGCGATTTCCGCCTTCTCCCAAAAGGGGTCGTTGCTGGAAGCGTTGCGGGGCGTGGTATTTTTGATGAGGTTATCAATGAGGGTCAGCACGTCTTTTTCGCTGTGAATGTACGAAAAGGGGTTGTATCCGTCGGACTGGCTGGGGTCGATCAGGTTGAACACCCGGACTTCGTAGCCCTGCGCTGCCAACAAAGCGCCTGCCGCGCGCAGCAGCTCGCCTTTGGGATCTGTGACAAGATAGGAGCAATTCGCACTGTAAATATTGGGCTTGCAGAAGAAACGGGTCTTGCCGGAACCGGAACCGCCCACTACCAGAACATTCATGTTGCGCTGGGTGATATAGCCGTCCATGCCCAGCCGGACGCGCTGGGTCAGAATGATGTTGGCGTCCTTATGCCGGTGATCCATATACTTCCGGTTCAGTTCCTTGGGATTGCCCCATTTGGCGCTGCCGTACTCCTCGCCCGGTCGTCGGTTCTCCCGGCTGGAGTAGTAGAGCGCAATGCCGCAGCCGTAGAGCAGCAGGCTTCCCAGCATATATTTCAGTGTGTAGGGCGTCCATCCTATGGCAAAGGGGCGCTCCAGCACTTGGCTGAAACGCCCCATCCATTGAAAGAGGTTCATACCGTCCTCGTAGGCATAGGCGGCGATTGCCGCCAGCCAGAGGATCAACGGGGAAAGCGCCGCCCACACAGGGGCAGCGCTGCGAAAGTCATTCTGCCGCAAGGCTTAGTACCCCGTTTTGGGCAGCTTCACCGTTGTTTTAGTGTAGACGGTAGTGAGCCAGCGGGACACCGCCTGAATCCACTGCCCATTGAAAAGGCCACCCACATCTGCCACATTCACAACGCTGGCATTGTTGGCAAGACCGCTGCGGGCGGCGGCGTAGATATAAGGCGTTTCTACCTGTGCAAAGCCCGCCTTTACATTCCCGAACACGAACATGACTTCGGTAACACGCTCATTGGCGGCAAGGCCGAGGACAGCGGGGCGGGCGTCCAATACGTAAACCTTGCTTGTACTCAGGTTGTCCGCCAAAGTGCGGTAGTCCCCGGAGAGGTTGGTCTTATAGACCACCTTGTAGGAAAGCGGCTGGTTGTAGCTGCCGGTGACGATTTTGCTCAGCATCACCTGCGCGGGAAGCTGATCGCGCCAATAGAAGGAGTCGAGGGCAACGTTAGAGCTGTTCTTGATCTGTGAGAACACGTAGCGGATCGGCTGACCGGGGACAGCCTGCACAGGGCCGGTTTTCTTAATGGATACGCCGGTGGAAACGCTGGTATTCTGCACTTCAAAGGTGACGATCTGTCCGTTGAATTCCAGATAGGCGGTCATCACTGTGGGGTTGATGGAGTAATTCGCGGGCGCTTTGATCTCACGGACGGTATAGCGGGACAGCGGCAGCGTCTTGGAAACGGCGCGTCCGTTGCGGTCGGACTTGATGGTGTCCACCACGTTACCCGCTTTGTCGTAGATCTCAAACACCGCGCCCTCCAGCAGTGTACCGGCAGGCAGGCCATTGGTCGCGTTATCGTCTGCGGATTTCTTGATGATCTGGATCTGGCCGCACTCCGCAGTATTGCTCCACTCGATTTCTGTGGTGGAGCCGTAACGGACATAGATCGTTTTCAGTTCAGGATCAAGCACATAACCGGGGGCGGCTTTGATCTCACGCAGATAATAGCGGCCATCGGCCAGTCCCTCGTCGGCGTAGATGTAGCCGTCCTGATCGGTCACATACTCCCCGATGGGATTGTGACTGCTGTCATACAGCAGGAACACCGCACCATAGATGCCCTTGCCGGTGGCCTTATCCACTTTGTGGAGCAGAATACGCGAAGATTTATGATTGGTGATCTCCAACGTGGCCGTCTGACCGTCCTTGACTTCAATACGGTGCTGTGTAGTATCCAGCAGGTAGCCGGACGCAGCTTCCAGCTCCGTCACGGTGTACCAGCCGCTTTCAGCTTCGGGGAGATAGATGACGCCGTCGCTGTCCGTTGTGTAGGTGCCGATGATCTCACCATTCATCTTGCGGATCTCGAATTTGACCCCAGCGATACGCTTTTCACTGTCTTTGTCGCTCTTGATGATCTGCAACCCGCCCACAGGCGTGTTGTAATAGCGATAGGTAATCCACCGCTTTTATCCCAGTTGGACTGGGACAGTCAGGGTGGACTTTCCCCCGCTTCGCACCGTGCGTGCGACTTTCACCGCACACGGCGCTCCATCAATGCAAATTATTTGTTGCGTGTATGTGAAATAACCAGTTTGTCCCTATAACCGACAATTTTCTTTTGTGCTTTGACATCAAACTCACTAATGTCCTGATTCGGATTATTAACCGCGATGAAGCATTTCTTATGAAGCGAAATCAGATTGTTGACACGGTTCACCTTATCCAATGGGAGGTATGGATTTATCCGGTGTGCCCATGGCGTATTAGCGATTAACCAACCTCCACAGACCCGGCATCTGAGTTTATCACGGTTGAGAGCGTAAGCCCTGTTCATAATAAACTCGAAATTGTTGAACTTCCCCCATTTGCCATAGCTGATTGCCCGTGCCGACCTATCCGAATACATTTCATCCAGACGCGCCTGCATTTTCTTCTTTTTCGTACGTTCAAAATACAACTGCCGCCCAGTGTCGGTGTATGGTGTCTCAGCTTGGTTTTTAGGTGGAGTTCTTTCCCATCTGCAAAAGGTAAGCGCTGTAAAGCCTACATAGATGTCCCGGTATTTGATAGAGGGAATTTTCTGTTTGTATTGTTGGTGTACTCGAGGAAGGTTCCGGGTTTGATTTGCTGGAATCCATTTCCCGTTGTACTGTTTCAAGCGGCGCCTTGCCGCAAGTTGCAATTTTCTGCTGTGTTTTTGCATGGCAATATTTACCCATGTACAGCATTGATAATATTGGATAATCCCTCTTATCTGACTGTTGATGCGGTTTATTGCACCAACCATTTGCTCACGGCTGTAATTACCGGGAATCTTTTTGATGTCTTCCGCGATTTTGTCAGCTCTGCGCTTTAATCGCTCACGGTCTGGAATCGTTCTTGGGATGTAGCCTCTGCGGGATTTCCCCCGGACCATTTTGAACTCGTAGCCTAAGAATTTGATGTATTTCTTTCTGATGTCTGTTATCAGTGTTTTTTCTTGGGATAATGTCAATTTCATTTTTTCCTGAAGAAAGGATTGCAAGCGAGCTTTCCAGTCTTCCGCATGTGCTCGGGTGTCTGTTGCAATGATGAAGTCATCCGCGTATCTGACAAGGTATCCGGGAACAAGAGTGGTTTTCTTGCGCATGACCGCGTACCTGCTCTGGTCCTGTACATACTGATGTCTGGTTCGTTTATTTTCCCATTGCTTTGATACCCATTCATCCATAATATCTAAATAAACATTCGCGAGTAGTGGGCTGATTAGGCCGCCCTGCGGTGTTCCTTCTTCGTTTACGGCGCGTTCTTCCATGACCCCGGCTTTTAACATGGCCTTGATAATCTGCAAGACCCGCCTATCCTTGATACCCATGTGGTACAACCGCTTTATGAGTATGCTGTGGTCGATACGGTCAAAGCATTTGCTGATGTCACCTTCGACAATCCAGTAATTTCCCGTGTTGTGCATTATAATGTCAACTCGTTCTAAGGCCATAGCCGCATCTCGCATGGGGCGGAATCCATAGGAATGTGCAAAGAATTGTGCTTCTAATATAGGTTCCAGCACTATCCTCATACATTCTTGTACGATTCTATCCCGTATTGCAGGAATGCCCAGAGGCCGCTTTTCTGATTTTCCCGGTTTGTCGATATATACTCTCCGTATCTGCTGGGGTTCAAAATACTTAAATGCACGTTGAATATCTGCTACAACCCACGGGAATGGTTTTTGAAGATAATCTTTGCGCATGGTTTTGGAATCTACACCAGGGGTTTCGCTTCCATGATTGCCTTTGATATTATGGATTGCTGTGATAATGGTTGACTCTGCTGACATAATCTCCAGAAGTCCTTTGAATGCTGGACGGCCGCCAGCCTCATAGACTTCTTTGCTGTGCTGATACAGTGCATCTTGAATTTCGCGTAATTGAGTTTCGGTTTTTGGGTAGTCGAATTGTTGTGCCATACGCACCGCCTCCTCTCTGGAATTGGTGTTTCTGGTTTTAGTCAGGTATGCCTACGGCTTCCTCGACTTTCTGTTCACATACAAATCTGCATTGACTATGCCCCTTCGCTCCACTCCCATTACAGGAGTTTCATCACTACTACGGGCTGCTGTCCCGCGGATTAACAGGTCATTTCCTACCTGTGCGGACAGAAGTGTCATTCTGTTTACATCTTGGGATGTGTCCGTCCACGGTTCCTTTGTTCCCTATGCCTTAGCTTTACATATCGGTTTTAGCCCGTCCCTTTGACCCGGCTGCCGTCTTTGGCCTGTGTGATATTCTGCCAAAGACATTCGACCTTTTTGGTTTTCTGCCGTTTTCCACTACTTCAGATTTCGACGGCGACAGCACTCCACATGGGAGCGGATGGCTGTATAATCATCCTACGCCTTTACGAGCCGTACATTCGGGACTTTTGTCGGTTGCAACAAGACATTCTGGACATGACCGATTTATAGCCTCCTGCGGGCATAGCCGTCTCAGACCATGCTACCGCTCTTTACCGAGCTTCGTACAGATTGCATGACACTACAAATCTGCACGTCGGAGATTCAGAGTTTTTGTTACCCGTCACACCGGGTCAGGCAGGTTCTGCCCCTGCCGAATCAAGCATAGAGTTCAGATTCTTCAGAATCTGCCTTGCTTTGTTGCGTGTTTCCACGCAGATTGTCAAGGAACAAAGCGCACAAAATAAAGCGTCTGCGTGTCGTTGGGATTGACCACAACAGTCTGCGTGCGAGTGTTTTCATCAATGGTGTAACCGGGGATCGTTTCGATCTCTGTGACCACCACGGTGCCGGAAATACCGGAAATGGAGATTTTACCTGCCTTATCCGTCCAGTACAGGCCGGTGGAGGACAGCGTGCCACCCTCGGCATCTACATACGAGCCATCTGCGTAGGTGATCTTAAACTCGACACCTTCCAGCGGCTCCTTTGTAACGGAGTCCTGCTTTACGATGATGAGGTTGCCCTTGGGCTGATTGCGGAACTCCACCGTGACAACTTCATTGGACTTGACCTTGACTGTCTGCGGGGTATCATCGAGAATGTACCCCGCCTTCGCACGGGTTTCCTTGATGATAAGCGTCGTACCAGGTGCAACATCCGTAATCGTGAACGCACCTGCACTGTCCGTCACGAACTTGCCGTTGGCATCGCCGATGAGATTGCCGTCGGAATCCGTGACAAGGAACTCCACGTCAGAGATGGGCGCGTTCGTCACAGCGTCCACCTTTTTCACAAGCACGCCGCCCTTGGGCTGGTTGCGGAACTCCAGCGTCATGACGGCATTGCGCTTGATCTTGATGCTCTGCGGGGTGTCGTCCAGAATGTAGCCGTCTTTTGCCCGCACCTCACGGGCGATGACTGTCATGCCGGGGGTCAGACCGTCAATGCGGATAGTGCCCGCGCTATCGGTCACATACTTTCCGTTGGCGTTGCCGATCACGCTGCCATCCGAATCGGTGATGAAGAACTCCACATCGGAAATGGGGGCGCCGGTCACGGCGTCCTTTTTTACGATCAGGAGGGAACCCATCTTATCGTTGCCAAAGGTCACGGTAATGACGTCCTGATCCTTGCCGGAGAGATAGACCGTTTCCGTGGCGTCGGTGATCACATACCCGTCCGGCGCGGAGATCTCCTCGCAGACGTAAGTGCCTGCCTTGAGGCTGGTCACAACAATGGTTCCATTGCTCGAAGTGCGGTACTCACCGATGACTGTACCGCCTGTGCCGGAGGTACCGCCAAGGTAGCGGATGCGGAACCATGCGCCTTCCAGCGGCTGACCGCTCTCGCTGTCCACCTTGCGGATGATGATGGCGGAAAGAGGCGTGTTCTCAAAGGTCAGCACCTTGCTCTCGCCACCGGAGATGAAGCATTCCTGCGTGGCAGGCTCCTTGATGGCGTACCCGGACGCCGGTTCCAATTCCGTTACTTTGTACCAGCCATCCTTGACTTCGGGGAGAATAATCTTGCCGCTCTCATCGGTGTAATGAACGCCGAGATCGTTCAGCTCTCCGGTATCAGTATGGTTGCTGGCATACCAGATCTGGAACTTGGCACCCTTGACGGAATCACCGGTGACGCTGTCCACCTTGCGGATCTCCAGACTGGGCTTGAGGGCGTTGAAGAAGGTGACGGTAGAGGTTTCGCCGGGTTTCAACGCCACTTCCTGGGGGATGGGGCAGAGAATGACATGACTGGGGACATTGATCTCCGTTACTTTGAATGTGCCAACAGGAACAGAGTCGAGGAAAATCCGCCCATGGTTATCGGTGGTGGCGCTGGTGGAGAAGTTGCCGTCGATCTGCTCGATGCGGTAGGTCACGCCCTCGATAGGCTCTCCGTTGGCGATGTTCTTCTTGACAATTTCAAGACCGGGCTTTTCATAGTCAACGAAAGTGACCTCGGAGGTTTTGCCGGGGCGCAGCGCCACGGTCTGCTCGGTATTGGTTACGATGTACGGCTCGGGAACGGATTCCTCACGCACAACATAGACACCGGCAGGAATGGCCGAGAGCGTTGCGGAACCGTCCGTCCCGGTCGTGACGGAGGTTGAATAACTTCCGGTAACGGACTTAATGGAAAAGACCGTGCCAGCGATGGGCTTGCCGCTCATGGCGTCGCGCTTGATGATCTTCATATCGGGCTTTTCATAGTTGACTGCCGCGACGGTGTACTCGTGATCACCTTCGGAAACATCTACATAAACACTTTTGGGCGTGGGATCAACACAGAAGCCGTCCGGTGCAGCGGTTTCCACGAAGCTCCAAAGGCCGGTGGCGGCGTTCTCAACATAGATCTCGCCCTGCGCATTGGTGATGTCGCTGCCGACGATCTGCCCGTTGAAATAGATGCTGAAACGTGCACCGGCGAGACCGGTTGTGGTTCCACCAGCAGTTTTTTTCAGCGTGATTTTGCCCGTGCCAGCAGGCGGTGCAGGTTCTTCTCCGCCGCCTCCGGGCTTATCCTGAGTGACCAGTTTGCGGGGACCATAATAATTGAAGAATGACTGATTTTTGCGGTTGCTGGAAATTGCGTATACTGCCCATTTTGCACTGTCGTCCTCCACAATGGATGCAGACTTGCCCTGTGCAGTGTACGCTTCAATCTGGCGCTGTAACTCGGCGTCCTCCTGTGCTTTCTGCTCCAGAAGCCAGTCGATGAGGCTCAGATACAGATCATAGGTGTCGGCGTTGGCATAGCCGCCCGCATCGCCGTCTCCATCGGGCTCGCCTTTATAGCTTTGGTGATCCCACACATACGTCTGCACGGCCATAAAAAGCTGGCCAACATTGGATGCCTTGCAGTCGTTGAGGTAGGTCATCATCCATTTGACGTTCTCGACGGTCGCGGCGTCCATTTCACTGAGGCCGCTGTTCGTGACAGCCGACTGCAATACGGCATCTGCATCTGCACCGGTGCCGGACGTCCATGTAAAGGAATTCAGGTACGAAGGCGTTGCGTAATGATAGCCGAGGCCGCTATCCATGCAGTACACGAGCTTACCGTCCACCAGCGGCGGGCGGTAGCTGTACGGGGTTCCGTTGGCAAGCAGGCGCGTGCTCCAATATGCCTGGTTGGTGGTAATTTTGAGGCCGGAACCCGTGTTCGACGCGGCAAAAGCCGCAGTCGGCAGCAGGCTCAAGACTGTCACCAGCGTCAAAAGCAGTGACAACAAGCGATGTTTAATTGACTTCATGTCTTTCTCCTTTCCAAAAAGCGCAATAAAAAGAGCAGATCTTGACGACCTGCTCTTGCGTGAAAGTTGATGATTTATTTGTTTGTGGGGGTATCCACCCGAGTGACGGAGCATCCATCGTAGAGGAAAAGCTGGACACAGTACCAGCACGGGTCACCAGTATCATTGACACCTCTTGCCAGCCCAACGCCAATCTCAGATAGCTTTGGGTTGACCATGTTCTTGTTGTGGGTTGTCGAAGCGCTCCAATCCGCCACGGCCCGTTCGGCAAGTGTCTGGTCAGACAGCACCCAATCTGCGATGCGATGGATATTTTCGGCCATGTAAGGACAATCCGTGACGGTATTGAATTTTCTGCCATCCGGCCTTGTGTGAGAATAGACGGTATGCGTAGCCATCTCATTGGCGCGGACCTGCGCCGCCTGCATGAGCCTGTCGTTGACACGCAGCACAGCAACGCCATTTTCGCGCCGCAGCGCATTGGTGCGGTCTACAATATCCTGTTTCATGGCATCCACATCATCGGCAGGCGTCGTAACCTCCGGCTGTGAAGCAGGTCCGCTGGTCTCCGCTTTCACCGGCGCGATGCCGGTGTAGGGCTTGCCGCTCTCTACCTGCACACATTTGGCATCGCCATCCCAATAAACCTCGAAACCAACAGCCTTGCCGATGTCCCGAAGCCGCACATAGTTGCTGCCGTTGATGACATAGGCTTCCATCTGCGCTTCTTTTCCATCTACGACAATGCGATGGTGACTGCGCTCTGCCATGATCCCGGCAGCATAGGCCGTGGTGGTGACGCCAGCCAACAGCAGGCAGGTAAGAAAACCGGCTGCAAAACTTCCTCGCCTCATGGTGTGTACCTCCAAATTCTTTGATGGGTTTATGGTATCGCGGATAGCGCCGTGTGTCAAAAAATCCGCCCTGATTTTTCAGAGCGGATTTTTAGTTACACTTCGCTGAGCAGGAAGTCCAGCGCCTTTACGATTTTGATACCGTCCACGTCGCTAATAAGGTCGCAGTCCATGGCAATCACGATCTTTTCGTAATTGTCCTGCACAGCTTGCAGCGGCGCAAGCTCCCGTGCGCGGGTTTCGGGGGCGTTCATGTTGTCGGTGACTTGGATATACTTTTTCTCGTTCATCTTCGTTGCGATGAAGTCAATCTCCTTTTCACCGACCTTGCCGATGGCCACCTCATAGCCACGCCGCAGCAGTTCAAAATAAACGATATTTTCCAGAATGTGTCCCACATCGCCGCCGCGATTGCCCAACAGATAGGTGCGGAGGCCGGGATCGACGATATAGTATTTGCCCAGCGTCCGCAGATAGTCCTTCCCCTTGATGTCAAAACGCTTGACCTCATAAAAGATATAGGACTCCAACAGTGCGTCGATATAGGCAGAGATGGTCTGCACCGCAGGCTTGGTCTTTCTGCCATCGTCCAGCAGGCCCTCGCTGACAAGGGTGCGCCCGATGGACGCCGCCGAGGTGTTGTTGCCGATGTTGTCAGCCAGAAACAGAATGATCTTGCGAAGTAGCAGCGCGTCGGTAACGGCCCGCTGTTCTTTCCGTTTGCCGCGTTCCAGAATATCCCGCACAACAACAGCGGAATAAATGCCGTCCAGCAGCATATTGGCGCGCTCCTGATCCAGCTCCGCCTCGGCCAGCGCCGGCATACCGCCAAACTGTGCGTAGGCTTCAAACAGGTCTCGCAGCTCATACGCTTCGCCGTCTTTTCCCTTGGCGCGCTGTTTCGTCATTCCGTTGGGCGCTTTGTACTCCTCCAGCAGATAGCCGTGGAAGTCCAAGAATTCGCGGAAGGACAACGGCAGCATCTTGATCTCCACATAGCGTCCGGACAGATACGTGGACAGTTCGGAGGAAAGCAGGTAGGCGTTGGAACCGGTCACATAAATGTCGCAATCCAGATCCACACGGAAGGAATTCACGGCATCCTGCCAGTCCCGAACCTTCTGCACCTCATCTAAAAACAGGTAGAGCCGCTTTTCCTTGGGTGCACGCTCCATCACATACTGATAAAGGCTCTTACTGTCCATGTCTGCAAACTGCATGGACTCAAAGTTCATCGAGAGTATTTGTTCCTCCATGACGCCCTGTTCCCGCAGATGTGCCATCATCAATTTCAGCAGGCTGGATTTGCCGCAGCGCCGGATTCCGGTCACGACCTTGATGACCTCCATATCCTGAACGGAAATGAGCTTATCAAGGTACTGCGATCTGTTTTTTAACTCCATGATTCTGTCACCACCTTTGTCAGCCATTATATCACCCCCTTTGCGTCAAGTAAAGTTTTTAACATCAATGTGAATAACTTTTTTCTTGTCGAAATTATTCACATCAATACCACTTCTGTCGAGCCTGCACACACCAGCGGTAATCCGGCTGATTCATCACGCAGGTGACAAGGGTGATGATGTTCTCCGTGCTGTCGTTTAGGACGCTGGTATCGTCCACGCCGATCTTACTGACAGAGTACACTTCATAGCTGCGTGTGCCGAGCTGGGTGGTCAGCTTGATGGTGTCCCCAATGTCAAGGGTGTGGATTTTGCCAAAGTGATTGTTGACGCCCCGATTATGGCCCGCAATCGCCACATTCCCCTCCCAAATGGAAGTGTTGGCGAAATGTCCTGCGCCCTTGCGGAGCGCGTCTGCATCCGTCCCCTGATACACCTTGACAGACAGGCCGAGGGTGGGAATTTTCAGTGTACCGAGGTAGCCGCCGCTGTAATAGAGGTCTTTCGTGACCGCGGTGTACTTCACTGGCGTGTAGGAGCCGGTATTTCCGCTGCTACTGCCCGAAGTCGTAGGCGGCAGGACGGTCACACCGCCTGTGCCGCTGATTGTTCCCGCGACTGAACCGCTCACAAGGTTTGGTGTCAGCAGTTCCCCGGCATTCAGCGTATAAGAGGTAGGCGAGCCAAAAGCAGGCGGGATGTAGGCGGCGTTTTTGCTGCGGTCGGTGTTTGCAGGCTTATCCATCGTGACATAAATGGTATCGTCCGAGGTGGGGCGTCCGAACAGCCCTGCGTCCGGACCGTCAAAGTGATACTCCAATGCCGATGCAGGCATGGAAAAAGCCGCCAGCATACAGCAGGCGGCCAGCAGCGTGGTCAGATATTTTTTCATGCGGCGTACCCTCTTTTCTATTACAATAAGTTTTGGTTGGAAGCCCAGCATCCGGCTGGGCTTCTTTCCATCTCTTGCCTAAGCTACAATAAGGGAAGCAACTGGTTGACGACTCTTTTCTTGGGCTTCTATGTCCGTCAATAAGACTGTCAGCCATTCCCTTATTGCGGCGTTCGATTTGAGCAGGTTGAGCCATAGAGTTCGTGTCACCCAATAGATTGAATCGGCAATGAGAAAAAGATGGATTCCGGTTGCAATTCACAGATGGGAGGAATACAAATGAACTCTGTTGGCATTGACATTTCCAAAGGCAGAAGCACGGTTGCCGTCATGCGCCCCTTTGGAGAGGTCGTCATCTCGCCCTTTGAAGTCCGTCACACCGACAGCGAACTGAGCGAACTGGCAAGACAGCTCAAAAGCCTGGACGGTGAGACTCGTGTGGTCATGGAGGCCACAGGGAATTACCACGCGCCAGTTGCAAAGCTGCTCCACGACGCAGGACTGTATGTTTCCGTCGTCAATGCGAAGCTGGTGCATGGTTACGGAAACAACGATTTAAGACGGGTCAAGACTGACCGAAAGGATGCCATAAAGCTGGCAAACTACGGCCTTGACCGCTGGCTCACTTTGCCGAGGTACGTTCCAGAGGAAGATACCCGGCTGCTGCTGAAGAACTGCTACCGCCAGTACCGGCAGTATTCCAAGGTACAGACGGTTCTGAAGAACAATCTGATTTCGTTGCTGGATACGGTATTTCCTAATGTAAACCGTTTGTTCAGCAGTCCCGCCCGTGAGGATGGAAGCGAGAAATGGGTGGACTTTGTGGCGGAGTTTTGGCATTGCCGCTGTGTCAGCGAGAAATCTGAAAAGGCATTCGCAAACAAATACCAGCGATGGTGCAGGAAGTATGGATATAACTTCAATGAAGCAAAGGCGCACACGATTCACGCCGAAGCCAGCGGACACATTGGTGTCATGCCAATGTCCGAAACGACCAAGCTGCTCGTGGAACAGGCGGTTGCGCAGCTCAGAGCGACTTCTACCGCGCTTGCGGCTCTCAAACACGAAATGCAAGCATTGACTTCCATGCTTCCGGAATATCCCGTTGTCATGGATATGTTCGGCGTAGGCCCGACTCTGGGGCCGCAGCTCATAGCCGAAATCGGGGATGTGCGCCGCTTTTATTCCAAGAAAGCGCTCGTAGCCTACGCTGGGCTGGATGCTCCGCCAAATGATTCCGGTGATGTGACCGGCAGGCACAAATCCATGAGCAAAATTGGCGCGTCGTCTTTACGGCGGACACTCTTTCTTGTTATGAGCGTCTATTTGCAGACCGCACCGCTGGATGAACCGGTCTACCAGTTCATGGACAGGAAACGCGCCGAGGGCAAGCCCTACCGCGTCTACATGATGGCTTCCGCCAATAAGTTTCTACGGATCTACTACGCCACCGTGAAGGCCTATCTGGAGTCGTTGGAACACACCGCCTGATCTTCGCCATAAAGCCATTGGCTGGCCGCCGTTTCATTTTGAGATGCAAAGCGGCTTGGTTTGGCGCGGCCTTTTTGCGCACCGCATTACCTTGAAATTTCTACTTGACTTTTCTTAGCAGGTCTTATTGATGTAGTGGCGATAGCCCTTATAACCGGCATAGCCGCAGCCGCCCAGCGCCGCAGCTCCTGCGGGGATCAGCAGCCACAGCCAGTTAAAGCTACTGCTGTCCGTTGCTGCTTCATTCCCGACGCTGGAAAAGACTGCGGTGTAGACCACTGTATCACAGCTTGTGCGGGTGACGTCACCCTTATAGTCTGCCGTGACGGTGTAGCCGGTGGCGTATTTGCTGGTGGCGGTGCCGGTGTAGCTTGCCACGGCGGTGTAGCGAATGGGAATGTCATAGCCGTCCGTGGGATCGACAGCCGCCTCCTGCCAGCTCACATCGGCAAGTGTCAGGGTGCGGCCATTTTCATTTACAGACTTGGGAACAAGGGACACATCCGCGTCTGAGAGGTTGGGATAGGTGCGCTCCGCCGTCACCGTGCGGCTGCTGGTCCCGTAGCCCGCAGCCTCCACCTGAATGGTAGTGTGGTCAAGGGACAGGACACCCTCATAGCCGTCCTCGGTCTTGACCTCCAGCTTCGGCTCCAGCATTTTCAGAATTTCCGCCATATCTTTGGTCTTGCTCTCCAGCGTGACCACCTCGATATGCTCCCGCGTGTCCGTTTCTGTCTGGTCGTTTTTCAGCAAATCAAGGAGCGTATAGGTGCGGCCCTCGCGCTCAAAGTCAGCGGTGGGGATCGTGGCGGGATCGTCCTTTGCGGTCAGGTAGTAGACCTTTTCCAAACGATAGACGCCGTTTTCCTCGCTGGCTCTGACCTCGGCGGGATAGGCGGAAATGCCGGGGAGCGTATCTGCGGCAGAGATCATTGTGGATACCGTATCGGCATCTGTCATGGGCTCTGCGGCCAGCGCTGCAACGCTCATGCTGCACAGCATCAGCGCCGTGCAGAGTGCAAACGCAACTTTCTTTTTCACGCTTCGTCCTCCTTCCTCAGCGAACGGGCCGGTTCTGCTCCGGCTGCTTGCGCTCCTGCGGAGAGATCTCACGCTGAATATCATTTTGCAGCTTACGAAAATACTTTTGCAGGCTGTCTACCACGCCGCGGCGATCCTGCACCTCCATACCGTCAAACACCTGCCCCACGCGGCTCACATCGGGCTGCGGGGTCTCCACGCCGAAATTGCGGCAGAGCATATAGCTGACGCTCTCGGCGTCCATGGCGCAGTCCTCGCGGGTATAGTAGGGATAGCGCCCGTGGTCATGGATGCCGGCGTGGACGATCTCACGGGAGAGCGCCGCAAAGATCTTGCTGTCGATCAGGCGGCTGGACACCGTAATGCTCTGCGTTTTAGGATCATAAACGGCATCCTGATACATGGTGCTGCTGGTGACCACGGGAACGGGGGAGCTGTCCAGCAATCGGCGCAGGGCGGCGTCCATTTCCGGTGTATTGTCTTTCAGGCTCAGCGCCGGAACACCGGCCTTGCCGTGGGTCTGGGAAATATCGAACACACGCCCGATCTTATAGCCGTGATACTCTCTTCCGTCCTTCATATAGGTGTCCGACACGCGGATCTTCATGCCGTTCTCATCGCGGTTGACGCTGCGCCCCAGCCGGTTCCACACCTCCAGGCTGTTGATGTAAGTGATCTCCGGGTTCTGCGCCATTGCCAGCATCACGTTGGATGCGCTGTATCGCGGGTTGATGGCCTGCGTATCCAGATAATGCAGATATGCGCCGGGTTCACTGGTGACGTGCATGACCGCATCGTCGGAAAGCTGCCCCAATTCCTCGCGCTCCGCTGTTTTCTTTGCCTTCCAGTCCTCGTCCCTCTGCTGCTTCTGCTGGATCAAATCGTCTAACTTTGCCATGTTCGTTTCTCCTTCTCAAAATCAATTTATTCCCGCGTGGGCATAGCCTTTTGAATGGCCTCCCGCACGGTGTCCTTGGTGGGGGCCGTGCCATCCCGTTCTGCCGCGGCTTGCAGCGCCATCAGACGGCTGCGGACGGAGGGGCGGGCATCAGCTTTCTCCGCAGCCGGTTCCGTAGACGCTCTCGCACCAGTCCCGCGCTCCTTGGAGCTGTTCTCGGACGGAGCGCGGGCGTTCTCTTTTTTTGCGGCAGTATCCTCCTTCACCGGGGCGGGATAGCCCATGCGTTCAAAAATGCGGTTGATTTGCTTGGCATCTTTGGCTTTTGCCATAATTTCTACCGTCCCGGTCTTTTCCACCTTATTAACGATGGGGTAAAACAGGACGCCATAGCGTTTGGCTTCCATCTGAAAGCCCTTCAAGTCCTCCTGCTTGACGGAAAAGATCGTCAGCTCCTCGCCGTCGTGGATCAGGCGCTTGAGGTTGGTTTTACCGGCGAGCTTCTGATTGTCGTTGGCAAGGGCAATCAGAAGGGCGGCAAGATTTTTCGCCCCCAGCCCTGCCAGCTTGAGGGCGCTCTCGGTGATCTGGATGCCCTCACGCACCATCAGGTCAGCGGTTTCACCGTTGGTACTCATGCTCGTGTTCCTCCTTCTTCTTTAGATTTTCCTGCCGTTCAGCCTGCGCCTGTTGGCACTGCTGGGATACCCTCGGAATGTCCGATTGTATCCTGCGGCACAGCCGCACTTCCCGGCGTTTCTCCCGCAAGGCGGCAGTCTGCTGTTGGATCTCCGCGCTGTACTTGGCTTGTGTTTCTTCATCGCTGGTGTTCCTCCTTTCCTGATAAAGTGGTTTTCTCTGTTCCTCCAGCAAGCGGATGTCCCACTCCAGCACACGGATGCGCTGCTCCAGCTCCGTTTCGGTGGTAATTCCGCTTGATAAAAGGTATTTGAATTGCTGCTCATACCGCTCCAAATGAATGACCTCCCGCTTGACGGAAAAGGGCAGCTTGGGCGGCAGCTTTTTCCGCCTGCCCCCACGCAGCAGATAGAGGTAGCGGAGATAGAGTGCGTGAAAGCCGGTGATCTTCTTTTTTCGGACGGTCGCCAGTTTGCCCTTCATGCGGTAACGCTTGACGGAATGGGCGATGATTGGCGGGGCTATGCCGCCGTGCCGTTGTTTGGAAAGCCGCAGCAGAATATCCGCTTCGGTGTAGCCCTCGCCCAGACTGTCCAGGCGGATCGCCCGCTTTGCGCCGGGGGGCTTGACCGTGGTGTATTTCCGATTGGGGCTGCGGCGTACCTCGTAACCGTTCTTTCGCAGCAGCATGAGAAAGGTATCGTAGGTGTAGGCTTGGTGGATGATGGCGTCAATGTCGGCGCGGATCACGCCGCGCACGGTGGGCTTGCCGCCCTGCTCCGCCTTCCACTCAGCGTAATGCTTGCCCTTGCCCTGCGGGGCAATGACGGATAGATCGTTCTCCCGGCACAGTTCGTCCGAAGTACCGCGCACATCGTTGTAGTAGCTCTCCGGGCTGGAATGGTATTTCTGCCCATCTACACAGGACACGGAATTGACCACCAGATGATTGTGCAGGTGGTGCTTATTCAAATGGGTGCTGATAACGACCTCATACCGTTTACCAAACAACCGCTTGGCAAATTCCAGCCCAATAGCGTGCGCCTGCTCTGGTGTGACCTCCCCCGGCTGAAAGGATTGGATGAAATGGTAGCCGAGGACACCGCCCATTTTGCCAAACTGCTGTTTGGTTTCCATCATTTCAGAAAGAGCGGTGTCCACGCTGCTGCAATTCAACGCAGAAGTGAAAAAGAATTGCTCCGTCTTTTCGGGATTAGAGATGTAGGTGATGCCGGACGCCAGTGAGGTCTTTTCTCCGTCTGTGATGTAGCGCACACGGTCGTCTAAACGGACGCGAATGGCAAAAACTTTGGTAACAGCCATTACCCCCGCTTCACCGCCCTCCACAATGCCGCCTGCATTTCCATGATACTTTGAATGTCCTCCTTGCGGACATAACCGGAAGCATTGGCGACTTTGGCGATTTGGTTGATGTTTGTACCGATGCCGGAAAGCTGACGCAGCAGCTCCGGCAGTTCATCAGGCGGACGGGGACGCAGGTTCACGCCCATGATAAGCCGCCGAATCGCAGGCTCCATTTTCAAGCCGCTGTCCTTGGAAAGCTGTTTGACATGGGCATATTCGTCAGCGGTCAGGCGAATGGTAATTTGCTTGACATTGTTGCGTTTCATCGGAAGTTCCTTTCCTGTTGAAGTGGGGATATTAAGGGGTCTACCCCTTAACAAGCGCATTTTGATGTCAAAATGCTATGCTTGCGACTGCAAAGCAGCCGCAGGCCGCTTGCAGTCCTAACCCAGCCGAAAAAGAAAATCAGCGTGCGTCACCGCCACGGGTCCTTACCCTGCCACTGATCCCTTTCACAAGCTGGAGCTGGTCGTTGTAGTCCTTTCCGCGCCGTGGTGGGTTGTCGATGACCTCATACTCGGAAAGTTTCTTTTGAATGGCTGCGGATGCCGCCCGTCCCGGCCCGTCGTTATCCAGGCACAGCACGACCCGCGCCACGCCAGGATTGTCCTTCAGGTATTGCTCCAGCGCAGCGGGGAATCGGATCGAGCCGTCTTTCCGCGGCTGATAAATGCCGGAGAGGGACAGCGTATTGGCGGCGCGCCAATCTTGCCCCCGCAGCTTCAGCAGCGTCAGGTAAGAAAGGGCGTCTATGGCGGATTCAAACACGCAGAGGGTTTTGCCACCGGCGCGGAGGGGAACGGCAAAGGAAAACCGCTTATCGCTGCCGGGGACTTCACCGGCGAAGGTGGTTTCTGAAAGCGTCCCACGCAGTGCGCCGTAGGCAGGGTTCCCATGTTCGTAGCCCACAAATACGCAGTTATGACGCTCGGCGTCCTCGTAAAGCTGCCCGTGCTTGATGCAGTGGTTGATGATCTCCGCATCAATGCCCCGGCTCCGCAGATATGCAAAAACACGCCGGTTGTCGGCGTGTTTGGGTGGGAGGGTAAATTCAGTTTTCGGGAGCGGTGCGGTTGGCTCTGATTTGGTCGGCACACGGGGCAATTCTCCGAGGATGCGCTGAACGGCATCCAAAAAGGAAACACCCTCCACTGTTGTCAGATAGTCCAGCGCAGTTGTGCCGCCGATATTCCGTGACCACCAGCACCATTTTCCATTGGAGATTTTTAGGCTGTCGTGGGTGCGGGTGGCATAGGTGTCTCCGCCGATATGCACCAGCTCCTCCGGCTCAAACCGCCGCAGATAGGTCAATAGGTCCATCTCGCGGGCGGCAGCGATCTGTTCCTTAGATAGGTAGGGCGTGATGCTCACCTCCTTGGGGCATGAGAAAAGCGCAAGCATTTTGCTTGCGCTTTCCATGAAATTATTCAGTTACTTCGGAGCAGAGCCGGTGCGAATGACGGGAAACTGCTTGACTTTTTTGCCGACGGTTCGGCGCTCCAGCGCGAAAACCATATCGGGTGTCCGTTCAAAATAGCCGATGTCCTTTTTCCAGCTCATCCCACATCTGCAATGTTGCAGGCCCGGAAACTGCTGCTTCATTTTCCTGCCGCAGTTTGGGCAGGCTTTATTGCTGGCTCCCATCCGCATCCTCCTTAGACGCCTCTTTAGGAAGGACATCCTTAAGGTAGATCTTTACCTCACGATAGACTGCATCGAATGGCGGCTTATTGACGCCGCCCGCAAAACGAAACTTCTCGTAAGAATGCCGCAAATCTTCTTTCCTTTGCAGGAATCCTTGAAAATCTCCCATGGTCCTTTCGCTGCATTTTAAGGTGCTGTAGATCTTCTGAACATCGAATTCAAATACTTTTGAAATATAATAGAGATCCACCACATCCTTGATTCTTCGGAACACCTTATCTGTTGATACAACCGCAACCTTATCGGCTATCATCTGCAACGGTGAAACGCCGCGAAAACAGATCCCGTCAACCTCATAGATTTGCGTCGGTGTAATCGGTCTGTTTACATCCACATCCATTGTGAACAGGATTTCATCGGTGTTGCGGTCTACTAATTCAAAGCCAGCGGATCGCTTTTCGCCATACATTCGATAAAGGCGAACTTCATAGTCCATGCCGCCTCTATTGATTGCTCGCTGTAAGGATTCCACCATTTGCTCTGCGGTGGGAGGTGTGTCTGTGTTCCAATTTGCATCAATATCTACTGTATGACGGGTCTCATCTAAAAACCCGGCCTCAAACAAACAGGCTTTCAACACCATGGAGCCCTTAAAGCTGATAGGAATGCCGCTATCGTACACAGCCTTCATGACTGAGTACATAATTCTTTCTTCCGCTGTTACATTCAAAACAAGCACCTCAGTTTTCGTAATATTCGATTGCATCGCTGGCCAAACGCTCAAACCGATCCTGATGTTCCGGCGCGACAAAGAGCCCGTCAAAGCTGTCTCCATTGGAATAGAAGTATCTGCTGACCGCTTCGGTAATGCCCTGCATATCTAAAATATTTTCATTTGCAAGGGCATCATATACCGTTCTGTTAAAATCCGTATATAACAATCCGTTCCGATTCTTGATATTTTGTGCGCCGATACGGTTTCCAAGCACGACCACGCCGTTAAACTTCATAACGGAGTCATCCCCATAGACCCACACGATATATTCATCGCTGCGGCCTCCGAAGTTTCCTTGACACATAAGCGCATTGTCTAACGCAAAGACAACGGGTTCTCCAATGCAGTCACGGACAGCTTGCAGCCAGGAGAGCGCGCCCACATAGCTGCTCCGAGACGGAAGATCCTTCTTTTGAGGGTCATACTTCGGCAGGGACAAGGTCTTACGGTTGGTCAGGTCCTCCTTGATACGCTGCTCCAACAGATCAGAGACATATTCGGGAGGCTTACGCATCCCTGTCTCCCAATTTTGCACAGTGCGAAAGGGGATATGATACCTCGCGGAAAATTCGCTTTGGGTATCTCCAAGCTGTGCTCTCATTTCACGAATGTTCATGTTCATCCTCCTTCCACCTGCATTATACACCCATTGAGTGTACCAGTCAACAGCGTTCCCATATGTCCTACGGAATATGCATAAGCGCAATTATCGCTCCGGTTCAGATTGTTTTCTTTGCGCTACAGGCTTTTCCTTGCTGCGCTCCGGCTTGGCAAGCTGCTCCATCGCGGCATTGATCACGCACGAGTGATTGTCCACAGCGTAAACATCTGTGTGCCCGCCCATCTGCTTTTGGAGCGCCGCAAAGCGGCCTGCGGCCTGACGCGCCGGTGGGTAGAATCGCTCATCTCCCGTGCGCTGCGCCATGGTGCAGGCCAGTACGAACATACAGCGGCCCTTGCCGTAGGTGTTTGTCCACTCCTTCAAAAAAGCAGACAGCGTTCCATCGTTGTAGGCGTTGGTCGCGTCCTTCTCAAAGGTTCCCGCACAGGTCAGCGTCCGATCCCGGCTGGCCATCCACTCAAAGACCTCTCCGCGAGCCATGGCTTCCGAACGGGTGTTAGGGTATATGGGCTGCGCGGGATCTCGATATTTTTCTTCGACTCTTTTCCGCAGAATATCATCCGCACAGCACGCAATGCTGTCTCGAAAGGCATCCATCTCATCCGTATCGCGGGAGAGCCAGTCTGTATAAAGCTGTGACAGGGGATGCTCAAACTCGTTCAGCACCGTAAGCTGCCGCTCGGAGAGGCTTGTTTCATCCTCAAAAAGTATCAGCAGGTTGTCACGGCAAGCGATCTCGTAGGCGTGAGAAATAATTTCATCAGGCGATTTTGCTTTCATCTCCGTAAGAAACGCCTTGTTTTCCTGTGACATTCTTTCGTATAATCTGGTTTCCATTTCGTCTTTTGTAGGCATGATGTTCTCCTTATAGCTCAATAACACGGAAATCGCTCTCTTTTTCCATGATCTCGCTGCTCAATAATATCAATGGCATATCCGAGTCTGCCAGCCGTCTCAGCTTGCTAATGGAAAGCGGAGTTGGTGCTTCAAACAGGGCCACAATGCAGGCCCACAGGTCAACAACATGACAAAGGCAAACGATACGCTCCGAAGAAAAGGAAGCTGCTGCTTCGGGCAGCATCGTGCGTAATTCTTTCATGAGGCTTTCCTGCTCTTTTAGCATCTGCTGATGTATCTGGCGTTCTAACCGTTCTTTTTCCTGCTTTCTTTCCAACTGTTTCATTGTAAACGATCCTCCATTTCAAAAATTATCTCGCCAGCCCCGCCCGCATCCGGTGGGCGTAATTGGCGACGCTGTATCGTTTCATATAGGCGTTTTCGCTGGGGGCCGAACTGTCAAAGTCCAGCCCCTCCATACGGGGATCGTCGGTGCCGTCCAGCACCTCCTCCACCGGAATGACGCGGAGCCTGCCGGAGCATTTCAGCTCGCCGCCAAATACGCCAGCGGCACAGTGAAAGCCACGGTCACCGCACACCCAAAGCAGCTTCTTTCCTGCGGGAATATCGCCAAAGGGCTGCTTCAAAACAATGACGGAACGAGGTTCCGCACCGGCTACCTCATAGTAGCCGGACTGCTCCGCCTTTTCATAAGCGCGAATCAGCTTTTCAAATTTGCGCTGCGGCTCGATATAGAGCCAGCTTTCCTGATAACCCATAATTTCCTCCATTTTCTATTGGTTTTACCGCTCCAACTGCGGTCTGCGGCGCTCCGGCGGCCTTTGATCCTCGTCCGGCTCGGCGTCTACGATCTCCGGCTCCTTGTGGTCTAAATTCAGCAGGGAATTCAGTTCCTCCAGCCGTGCCGTTTTAGTGTTCAGCTCTGCCTCACGGGGAAACGGCTTTTGTACCTCCGTCTTTGCGGTTTCCAGCTGCGTTTGCAGGTTGGAAAGCTGCTCCCGGCAGGTTTGCTCCTTAATAGGCAGTCCCTCCAGCGCATTGTCCATGCGCTGCAAATTGCCGAACACATCGGTTCCCAGCGTGACCGTGTGGCGGAGCTGCCCGATCATGGTCAGGCGGTACTCCCGCGCGAAGGTATCAAAGGCCAGCTCCAGCGTCAGACCGCGATAGCTGCCGATCTGTGTTGCCTCCGGGGAAAGCATGGTCTGGCACATGGTCAGCAGCGCCGCGCCCGCCTCCTTCTTGTCAGCGTAGGTGACGCCCGCCAGCGTAAGCGGGGAGAAGCCGTCCCCATTGGGATGGGTATTCTCCTTGACCGTGGCAATATCCGCGCCATACCCGGCGATCCGTGCCTGCGTTTCCGCGATTTGCTTCGGAAAGCCCTTGCTGATGGCGTCCTCCAGCGCGTATTTCTGAGAAAGGTGGTTGGCTTTCAGCAGCTTCAGCTTGGACACCTCAATGTCCAGATCCATCTTTTCCTTGATCATGGGGTTGCCGCTGGCCAGCGCCTTGATCTCGGCATAAGAAAGCGCCTGCTCATCCACATCTTCGGCAGAGCGGACAGGCGATTTGCTGGTCATAATTTGCGATATAAATTTCTGCTTGGATTCTACCAACTGATACAAGTAGGCATCGAAGGTGCCCTCGGTAACATAGCTGTAAATGTCCACCTCCGGATTTTCGTTGCCCTGCCGGATAATGCGCCCCTCACGCTGCTGAAGGTCGGACGGACGCCACGGACAATCCAGATGGTGCAAAGCGACGAGCTTTTGCTGACAGTTGGTGCCAGCGCCCATGCGCTGGGTGCTGCCCAGCAGGATACGCACCTGACCGCTCCGCACTTTGCCAAACAGGTCTTTTTTCTGCACCTCGCTCTTGGCGTTGTGGATGAAGGCGATCTCGTTTTCGGGAATACCCAATTCCAGCAGCTTCGCGTGAATATCATCATAAACGCTGAAGGTACCGTCATCCTTTGGGGTGGACAGGTCGCAGAAGATCATCTGCGTGGAGCGTTGGCCAGCGGTGCGCTGCCAGATCTCAAACACATTTTCCGCGCACTTGGCGGCTTTGCTGTTGGGATCGCTGGGAAGCATGGGATTGACCAGCCGCTGATCCAGCGCCAGCTTGCGGCCATCGTTGGTGATGAGCAGCATATTGTCCACGCTGCTGTCCACCTCGCGGTTGCGGACTTTTTCAGCACGCTCCGCCAGCGATGCCACGATCTCTTTCTGATACTCCGATGGCTTCAAGGCGATGTTGTGGTAATGCGCTTCCGGCACGGGGAGCTTGAGCATATCCGCCGTCTGGATGTCCGCCACATTTTTGAATACGCTCATCAGCTCCGGCAGGTTATAAAACTTGGCGAAGCGTGTCTTGGCCCGGTAACCGGTGCCCTCGGGAGACAGCTCGATGGCGGTGACGGTCTCGCCGTAGTTCGCCGCCCAGCTATCGAAGTGCTGTAAGCCCTGCTCCTCCAGCGCCGACATCTGCAAATACCGCTGGATGGTGTAAAGCTCGACCATGCTGTTGGAAATGGGGGTGCCGGTGGCAAAGATAATGCCGCGCCCTCCGGTGATCTCGTCGAGGTAGCGGCACTTCATAAATAAATCGCTGGATTTCTGCGCTTCGGTCTGGGCAATACCGCCCACATTCCGCATTTTCGTGTAGAGAAAGAGGTTTTTGAAATAATGGCTCTCGTCGATGAAGATACGGTCAACACCCAATTCCTCAAAGGTGACCACATCATCCTTGCGGCTCTGGTCGTTCAGCTTGTCGATCTTGGCTTGCAGGCCCTTTTTGGTTTTCTCCATCTGCTTGATGGTGAACTTCTCCGCTTTTTCTCGCTTGGCTTCGGAAATGCCCATCATGATCTCGTCGATCTGCTGCTCCAGAATGGCCCGCTGGCGCTCTACGCTCATGGGGATCTTCTCAAACTGCGAATGCCCAATAATAATGGCATCGTAGTCGCCGGTAGCGATCCTACCACAGAATTTCTTGCGGTTCTTGGTCTCAAAATCCTTGCGGGTAGCGACAAGGATATTGGCCGCAGGATAAAGCTGCAAAAACTCAGTGGCCCACTGCTCTGTCAGGTGGTTGGGCACCACAAAGAGAGATTTTTGACACAGGCCCAGCCGCTTTGACTCCATTGCCGCCGCGACCATTTCAAATGTCTTGCCCGCGCCCACCACATGAGCCAGCAAAGTATTTCCACCGTAGAGAATGTGGGCGATGGCGTTGACCTGGTGCTTGCGGAGCGTGATTTCCGGGTTCATGCCGCTGAAATTGATATGGCTGCCATCATACTCACGGGGGCGGTTGGAATTGAACAGGATATTATAGGTCTTACAGATGGCTTCGCGCCGGTCAGGGTCTTTCCAGATCCACTCAGCAAAAGCGTCTTTAATGAGTTCCTGCTTACTCTGCGCGATAGCAGTCTCTTTCTTATTCAGAACGGCAATTCTGCGCCCTTCTTCATCGTATTGGTAATCAAAAATGCGGACATCCTTCAGGTTAAGTGTCGTTTCGATGATCTCATAGGCGTTGATGCGCTTGGTGCCGTAGGTGCTGAACGCCTTCACATTGCCGGGGTCCATGCCCTTGCCCTCCATGCGCCACTCGCCGGTGATGTTGGAGTAATGCACCTCGATGCGCCGTTGAGTGCTGCGCGGAGTTCCCAGCGTTTCAAAAGTAAACTGACGTACATATTCCGTATCCAGCCATGTGGCACCCAGCCGGACAGAGATCTCGCTGGCGGTCAGGTCTGCCGGCTGCACCTGTGCGAGTGCGTCGGCGTTGAACTGGTACTGAGGGTTTTCTTCTGCCTTCTCTTTGGCGGCCGCCAATTTCTGCCGCACATTGCCGGAGAGGTATTCGTCTGCGGGGAGATACTTCTCATTCAGGCCCTCGGTATAATTGGGGTTCAGGAACACCACGCCGGTCAACTCAGAAAACAGCGTTTCTTCGTCCTTGCCGGTGAGCCTGCTCATATAGTCCATATCCACATGAGCCTTTTCGCCAATGGACAGCGCCAGCGCCTCCACCGCTGTATCTACCTTTTCAGCGGGTTTGTGACTGCGGATGGTGCGCTTGGTGAACAGGTCCGCCTTTCTTTTCAGGTTCCGGTCCTCGTCCAGAATTTCCAGTGAACACAGCAGGAAGTAGGAGCTGTCCTGGTCAAACGCGATGGCATTGCCGCGGGAGTTGATGAGTCCGTATTTCCGGGTGAAGGCGTCGTAGAGGGTATTCAGCTTGGCTTGCTGCGCTTGTATTTCTTCATCGGGATAGTCCTCGGTCTGGTATTCCAACAGCGTCCGCACACAGTCCCGCAGCTCGATCATGCCGCGGATTCTGCTCTCTGCCGTCTTGGATACCTCCACCGGGTTCATACGGCTGTTTTCCCGGTAGTAGATCTGGCCGTCCACCAGCGTATAGGAAAAATTGCGGACAGCGGGGTCGGCCTCGATGGAATGATCCTCTCCCTCCAGTTCTTCCTCCCGGTCATAAGCGGCGATTTCGCCGTGGATATTCTGAACGGCCTCCGCCAGCAGTGCTTCCAGCGGATGCTCCGGGTACGGCTCACAGGTGGGCGTGGGGCCGAACGGCCCGGACACCATCTTCATCTCGCCCAAGATCATATCCGGGTGGTCGATGAAGTAGCTGTTCATCTGAATGCCATTTTCATTGGTGGCAAGATGCACCCACTCCGGCTCAATATCCACCATGCGCTCACGCTTTTGCAAAAACAGAATGTCTGAAACCACCTCGGTACCCGCCGCGGCCTTGAACGCATTGTTGGGCAGCCGGATGGCCCCCAGCAGTTCCGCTCGCTGCGCGATGTATTTTCGCGCGCTGGCGGTGCGCTTGTCCATGGTGTAGCTGGAGGTCACAACGGCGATGACGCCGCCCGGTCTGACCTGATCCAGCGCCTTGGCCACGAAATACTCATGGATGGGGAAATTCAGCCGGTCATAGCGTTTATCCGCTACATGGAACTGGCCGAAGGGAACATTGCCGATAGCAACATCAAAAAAGTTATCCGGGAAGGAAGTCTTCTCATAGCCCTGCACCGCAATACTGCTTTTCTGATAAAGCTGGCGGGCGATGCGCCCGGAGAGATCATCCAGCTCCACGCCGTAGAGCTTGCTGCCGCTCATGCTTTCCGGCAGCATACCGAGAAAATTGCCGATACCGCAGGCTGGCTCCAGAATGTTGCCCTGCGTGAAGCCCATCTGCCCCAGGGCGGCATAGATGCCGCGGATGACCACGGGCGGCGTGTAGAACGCCGTCAGCGTGGATTCGCGGGCGGCGGCGTATTCGGCATCGGTAAGCAGTTCTTTCAGTTCAGCGTAACGAGGATTTTTCTCGTCAAAGAAGTCCGCCAGACCGCCCCAGCCCACATACTGTGCCAGCACCGCCTGTTCCTCTGCTGTGGCGGCGCGATTCTCCGCCTCCACGGTTTTCAGGGTACGGATCGCGTCCAGATTGCGCTGAAAACGCTCCAGCGGCGCGCCCTCTCCGATGTGGTCATCGGTGATGCGGTAGTTCCGGCCATCCGCGTCCAGCGGATAGGCAAGCGCATTTTGCTTTTTCTTTTTCGGCGGGGTGAGCGCCGCAGGCGGCTCGTCCGCCTGCGGTGCTGCGGTTTCCTGCACTATGTCCGGCTGCTCCATGTGAGCGCGGACATAGTCGATGGATTCCTTTCGGAAGATAGGAAATCCCGTTCCGGCCTCAAAGGTCACATCCCGCAGCGATACATTTTGCGTATGATCGTCTACGCTGTCCACTTCAAACTGCCGTCCATCTATGGTCAGGCGTGTACCGATGGAGAACGGTTCGGGGACTTCCGGTTCCATGGGCATTACGGGCTCCGGTGGCGTTGGCATGGTTTCCTCGGAGGGTGCCGCAACTTCCCGCACCAACGCCGCTGTCGGCTCATCGGGTACGGTCGGTGTCAGTTGCCCATCGTGCCGGTGGTTGAACAGGCTGAAAGTGCCGTCCACATATTCGGAAAGCTGCTCCTTTACGCGCCGAACGGAGCCATAATAGCGATCATCCTCCGGCAAGCCGTCCAGCCGGGAAGTCAGCGCCGCCAGCATATCCGCAGCTTTGGTCTTGTCCTGAAGCTGCTTTTCAATGATGGGAACGGCATCATAGAAGTCTGTGTTTTTCGGATAGGGACGCGGAACATCGTCCGGCGCATTGTAAAAACCGTTATAGACGATTCGAGCCAACTGCCCACGCTCATATTCCGGGATCTTTGCGATGGCGTCCTCGCCGGGGAAGCGTTTCTGCGCGATCAGGCGTTCATACTCCTTGACCACATTGGGAATCGTCAGATGGACGGTATCATATTTCTTGAATCCGTAGTCCCGCACATATTCCAATCCCTTATGGGTCTTGCTGTGATTGTAACCCGCACATCCGCCACCGCTGTACTCACCAAACTGGCTCTTAATGAATTTCTGGTGTTCCTCCGGCGTGTGGGGATAACAGAAATGGGAGTACACCGCCAGTCGTCTATCAACACTGTCTCTTAGGAAGAACTGGTCGATTTCATCCTGTGTGATGAACATTTTGCACTGCCGCAGGAAGCTCGGTTGGGCGGTGAAACTGCGTTCCGGGTAGGAGAGGCCATCCAGCACAACGCCGATCCGGTGGGTGTTGTAAGCGGATAATCTCCAATGCATAATGTCGTTACCTTGGGCATAAGCGTCAAGGAAAGCATGATATTCCTGTGCCAGAGTTTGCAGCCCACCCTCTGTTTTTGCGAACGCCACCATATCTTCGTCCAGCTCCGGGTAGCCCTTGTGCTGGTCGTGGATCGCCAATGTCTGTGGGAAAAGGCCCTGCGCGCGGCCTTCTTCATTCAGGTCACGGGCCGTCATTAACATGGCGTCCATCGCTTCGTGCAGTACCTTGTCCGGGGCCTGCGCCAGCTCGGACGCGGAGAGATAAGTCCCAGCTTCCAACAGATTCAGAATACGAGCCGATGCCTGCTCCCATGTGACCACGGTCTTGCTGTACCCGGTGCGGACGCTGTCCCCTTGGGCGAGGTGGATGCCGTCCTCCAGAAACCACACGGCGTATTTGCGGCCTTCGTATTCGATGCCGCGCCCGTTCGCCCTACCGAACTCCCGGCGCAGGAACTCTTCATTTTCCTGCTCTGGCCGCTCCCGCATATAGAACACTGCGATGCGCTCCGCGCTGTTGGGTTCGTTTCCACCCGTGCAGAGCGCCAGATCAATGACCCCCTGCGGCACCGTGCGGGCCGGGGCCAGAATGCCGGAGGGCGCATCTGCCGGAGCCTCGTACACCGGGGCGTCGCCGCCCATGTCGAATAGGGCAAGCTGCTCCGCGACGATTGGGGCATTTTGCAGGCCCAGCTTGATCTTGTACTCGCCGCGCTCGATCAGGCCCTCGGTCATTTCGGTGATGACCGACCATGAAAAAACGGACTCCGAGGTGCGGGAGAGGTAGCTGCCCTCCCACATCAAAAGTCCGTCTTTCTCGGCATGGTAGCCTGTCCGAACACCGTCGGTCAGGACTTCCACCCATATGTCGTTGTAGCTGTTTTTGAGAAATTCCGTCCGTTCCGCAAGGCTCTTGTGCGCCTGAAAGTATTCAAAGATCTCCTGCCGCTTGTGCTTGCGCCCACCGTCGTCCAGCAGATTCGCTTCAATGAGGTGCATATCCAGAAAGGCGGGCAGTTCTGCGGCATTCTGCTGTGCGGTGTCATGCTCCAGCGCAAAGGCTGCTGCCTGTTCCTGCGCCTTTTCGTCCGGGTAATCACCGTAGACGCGGAGGCACTGGCGTGTTTCGGCGTCATAGACGGCAGCGCCGTCATAGGCAAAACCGTCGCTCTCCATCGTACCGGCAACATAGCCCTGCGCCGCGGCCTCCGCTTCTTCCAGCGTTTGATAGTCCAGCTTATCGTCAAAGCCGTTTTCAAAATGGTGATAGGCTGCAACCTGATAGGGCTTGAACGGGCTATGGTCTGCTGCGTTTACCAGCTTCGGATAAGTTTCCTCTAAAAGCTCCTGATGCAGCCGGTTATGGAAGGCTGGCATATCAAAGTAGAGCTTTGCAAGTTGCAAATCGCCGCTTTCGTTGACAATGCGCCGGATTGCGTCTGCCCCTTCCATAATGGCATTTTCACGATCTGAATTGCGGCAGGCATTGACAAATGCTGTGTCTTTTACCAATGCAGCAGCAACCGTTTGCTTGTACTGCTCGAACAGTTCTTTTATGGTTGGTTGTGCCGCATCTATAACAGCAGAGGCGGGAAGCTCATCACTTCCTGCCTCTGTGGGTTCTTCGGTTGTCAGGCGTAAATCAGATCGTTCAGCACCAGTTCCTCCGCGCTGTGCCGGAGATTGTTCATCAGCCCCGTCCAGCGCATGGGATCGGTCGCTTTCAGTGCCTCCGTCACACCCTCGGCTCTCGCCATCTGCGCCACGGTCTGCTCCACCATCTTCCGCGCGGTCTGCTCGATCTCTGCCAGATGCTCCGTCAGCTTGCCGCTGGTCTTGAGGTTGGTGTAAAGCACTCTGCGGTGCTTCTTCAGGTACTCCCTCCGCAGCTCCGCGTACTTGCCCAGATGCACCTCCGGCGTCTGCGGCATCAGCAGGTTCGGCACCTGATAGCCGTTCTGCATCCTGTAAGTGACCTCCATGCTGTTCGCTCCTTTCATGGGGTGTTTCGTGTTGTTCTGTGTGGTCATCATATCTGCTTTTTTCACGGTTTGCAAAAAACTGATCCCGCTGCGCCTGCATGACCGTTCGGCTGATCTCCCGCAGCCCCATCTCCGCGATGTCGCTGGTGGCGATGCCCAGGGCGTTGATGGTGGGGGGCGTGTTGAATTCATAAACGTGGGCAAACTCATCGGGCGAAAAATAATCGTCTGCCCGCAGGCCCAGCCGGGTCATCAGCATATAGGCCACGCTGACCTCCAGCGCGTCCCGGTAGAACACCTCTAAATTGAGGTCGTCCAGTTCCTCCAGCAGGCTGTCCTCGCGGCAATCGCGGAGATCTTGCAGGTAGTCTGTGATGTTATCTGCCACGGCATTGTGGCAGGCAGAGCGCACGGCGTCCGCAAGATTTTCTTTTTCGGCCAGGTTGCCGAAGGTGGCTTCTAAGGTTTCGATGACCTCCGGCTCAAAGGCCGGATGCATCGTCCAGATGGGCAGCGGACGGGCAAAGCGGGACGCATGGGTGTCCGAAACATCAAAATAGAGCTTCAGGCAGTTTTGACCGTCATCGCCAAATACGGCGATGCTCTTGGCTCCACGGTTGACCCAGCGGCCAAACTGACGGTTCCAGCGCTCCATCTCAAGGACCGCCGTGGCGTCCGGGCGCTGGGCGTAGATCAGAATTTGATCATCGAAGGGGCATTTGTAGTTATAGCAGGCCGCGCGGAGAAAGCCCGTCCAGCTTTGATAGCTGCCGGTGACGCTCTGCACAGTCTGGTCATATAGCTCCGTAATAAGCTGAAATTTAGTAGGCAAGTTGGCACCTCCTTATCGCTCCGGCTCCGCCCGCTTTTTTGCTGCAAGCCGGTCATTCTTCTGCTGCTCTTTTTGGGCCTTTTCAAACGGTTTCCGCTGGTAACAGTAAATATAAAACTGGTAGTCACCTTTAACCGGCGTACAGCGGAGCATATACACATACTGTTTGGTTTTTACCATGAAGCCGCAAGAGGGAAGCAACGCACCCTTGATGGCGCAGATCTGCTCATACCGGTTACAGTAGCGTTTCATGCTGTCAAAGTCCCGCAGCGGGGAGTCCGGCTGCTCCCGCAGCCAGTTTACGGTACGGTCAATGTCGGCCTTAAACTCCGGCGTGTTCAGCGCATCCTGCTGGTGGGGCCACCATGTTGTATAAAACTGCTTGCCGCTGCCAAAATCACCCCGCAGGTGTCCCACGCAACCTACGGTCTTGTCCTGTTCCTCGCTGCGAGAGAAATAGAGAGCGTGCAGTGCAGGCTCATTGACGCTGTAAAAGTCAATGACATCCTTATCGCTGGCGGGATATTTCTCCTGAAATTCCGCAAGGGTACGGCATCCGCTGTCCTGAAAGGAAAGGCTGTCGCTCTCCAGCGGAATCCACCCATCAATGGGAAGCTGGAACGGCTCGCGGGTGAGAACGGTGCCATAGAAGTTGACCATGAGGTTTCGGGCCAACTCCCTCGGTTCTCCCCAATCCTCATCCCCGTGGCGCAGCTCGTAGCGATATACGCCCTCCGGCACGGTGGTTCGGTCAATACGAAAGTCGGTAAACAGCGCCGGTTTACCCATGATCGTGACTTCCTGATAGTTCTGCTTGCTGGCGTCATACTGGCTCACCGTGCTTCACCTCGTTCTTTCTGATTTTTTGCTTTTTCTTTTTTCATCGAAGGATAGGGAATAAACTCTTCCTCGCCCTCGATCATGCTGAACGATGAGCGCAAAAACGGGTGTGTCTCCCGCTTCTGAAGCTGGCGGATCATATCCAGCGCGGCTACTCTCGACGCGGCGCTGCCCTCCATCGTACCGTCCCTGAACACATAAAACCGCTTCATCGCTCGATTCATCGCTCGATTCCTCGCTCTCTATGCTTATTTTTCTCCTGATGCTTCTGCGTCAGAAACTCCGGCACTTCCTTGAAACCGATGCTATCTGCGTAGTAGGCGGTTTTCTTTCCGCCTTGCGTCAGTACCACGATGTCGCTTACAGACATGGAACGCATCCGATGGGCAAAGGGGCGGGAATCTCTATTGTGCTTTGCCCACAGATCCTCCAGCGAATTTTCCTTTGCGTACATACCGGCGTATGAACGCTGATAATCAGCGCTCTGAAGTTTCCCCTTCGCCGCTTCATAAGACCGGAAATAGTAGTCCACATCAGCGGTTGCGGGGATCTGATAGATTTCATAGGTGCCGATCTCGCCGCTGATTTTCGGCGCGCTGGGAACATAGGTGTTGCCGTTACGTTCCTGCATTTCTGCAAACTCGCAGATATGATAGGCAGAATTACCGATGCAGA
>ENA-OUQK01000296-OUQK01000296.1-human-gut-metagenome-genome-assembly--contig:-NODE-296-length-32692-cov-7.621013_pt1 | contig 32692 bp, 28 predicted proteins | sample MGYA00237954_ERZ548842 | MGnify/ENA primary metagenome ERZ548842 (study PRJEB26490, sample SAMN05194704) | human gut metagenome | biome: terrestrial biome; feature: human-associated habitat; material... | reverse complement strand
TTTGGGTGTGCATTTTGACCCCCTTTGTCCAAATGAGTGAAGGGGTTAATTCCGAGCCACGAAAAGGTCAGCCCTTTCACTTGTATTTTGACAACTGAATAAACCATTCACTAAGACTTTAATTCTGATGATTTTAGCCACCTTATCGGGTACGCCGTGACTTCTGCATTGCAGAACAGCGAGAACTCCCGGTATAAGTAATAGGTTGCCCCTGTTACGGCGATGACAGTCAGAAAGATAATGATACTTCTCTACGGAGCTGGCGGAGTACCCGGCAGAGGTGAAATTCCTATGATACAGATTAGCAGTCTGTTCCTTAGTGACTTCCCGTGGGCTTTTGCTCGGCAAGGGGTGTTGAGAACAAATATTGCCCGACCGGTTAGGAAATGAGCCGGTCAAGTACATAGCCATACTGCGATGGCTATGAATTTTACGAAAGGAGGACGCACAAAGTGTCGAACTGCAAAACGATTGCGATATGCAATCAAAAAGGCGGAGTTGGAAAGACGACCACCACGGTAAACCTCGGCGTCGGTCTTGCAATGCAGGGAAAGAAAGTGTTGCTCATAGACGCAGACCCACAGGGCGACTTAACCACTTGTCTCGGTTGGAAGGATACGGATAACTTGGGTATCACGCTTGCAACGAAACTCACAGATGTCATAAACGAAACGATGAATGACCCTACGGTCGGTATTCTGCACCACGACGAAGGTGTTGACCTTGTTCCGGCAAACCTTGAGCTTTCTGCAATGGAATTTAATCTTGTAAACGCAATGAGCAGAGAGACGGCATTGAGAAATTATCTCAGCGAAGTGAAGGACAAATACGACTATATCCTTATAGACTGTATGCCTTCCCTCGGAATGGTAACAATCAATGCTCTATCTGCGGCAGACAGCGTTATTATTCCTGTTCAGGCTCAGTATTTACCGGCAAAAGGAATGACGCAGCTTGTTCAGACCATTTCACGAGTAAAGAAGCGTATCAATCCGAGCTTGAAGATTGACGGTATGCTTCTCACTTTGGTGGATAGCCGTACCAACCTCGCCAAAAGCACGGTAGAAGCTCTGAGAGAGAACTTCGGTAGTCAAATCAAGATGTATCGAACATATATCCCGATTGCCGTAAAAGCCGCAGAGACTTCTTCCAAAGGCAAGAGCATTTTTGCCTACGAACCCAACAGTACGGTGTCAAAGGCGTACACCGAATTTACAAAGGAGGTGTTAGCCGATGGCAGGAAGAAAGAGCGACTTCACTCTCACGAAGCTCGATGACTTATTTTCAACGCAGGAACAGAGAGATGAAGAAAAGCTTTCCAAAATTCGAGATATTCCCTTGACTGAAATTGACGATTTCCCCGACCACCCTTTTAAGGTGCGTGATGACGAGGATATGGCACAGCTCATTGAGAGTATCAAGGAACGAGGGGTTATTACTCCGGCAACGGTAAGGCAGAAAGAGGACGGCAGATACGAACTCATTTCAGGACACAGACGAAAGCGAGCTTGTGAGCTTGCCGGGTTTGATACGCTCCGTTGTGAAGTTGTTGAGATGAACCGAGACGAAGCCACGATTTTAATGGTTGAGAGCAACTATCAAAGGTCGCAGATACTTCCCTCTGAAAAAGCCTATGCCTACAAAATGCGTTTGGAAGCGATGAAAAGGCAAGCGGGCAGACCGAGCAAAGATAATTTAGTCCCAGTGGGACAAAATTTTTCAAGGGAAGAACTTGCAACTCAAAGTGGCGAAAGCCAAACGCAAATTCAGCGTTATATTCGCCTTACAAACCTTGTTCCCGAACTTTTGGATTATGTTGACGAGGGGCGAATTAAAATGCGACCGGCGGTTGAATTGTCTTTTATCGATGAGGACAGTCAGCGTGATGTGGTTGATGAAATCGACCTGAACGACGCAACCCCGTCCCACGACCAAACAATCCGTATGCGAAAGTTCTTTGAGGAGGGCAAGCTCACAACCGAAGCAATCCAAGCGATTATGTCGGAGGAAAAACCAAACCAAAGGGAGAAAATTGTTTTAAGGGGCGACAGGGTTCGACATCTTATCCCGAAGAATATTCCCATAAGCCAAACGGAGGATTTTGTGTGCAAGGCATTGGAGCATTACAACAAGTTTCTGCGAAGCAGAGCCGACCGTGACAGCCGATAGCCTTCCCCTTTCTCACACTCTAACCCCTATATATACCGGCTATTAACCTGCTGAAAAAATATACTCTATCTCCCTTGAGTATATCTATCTCTAATAACATATAGCTGTCTATAAAAGGGTTCGCACATTTGGAGCAAAAGCAAAATGTCTGCTACGATAAAAAGTTCAGCCAATCGCACCTTTGATGTTTTGACCGGTTTTGATTACGATTAAAGCAGAAAGGAGCGATGGATATGAAAAACAGGCTGATACCTTGTGTTCTTGCCTGCCTGATGATTTTCCTCGTAGGTTGTAACGGTAACACAGCTAAAGAAGCTGCACAGGAGATAACGAAAACGGAGACTTCTTTTCCGGCTGGTAATACCGAAACAAATTCTCAGGAAGATACGGCAGAAGAACCGGAAAGCACGGCAGTTCAGGAGGAAACACCGATTACGGCAGAAGAAAGCAAATCAACCGCTGAAAGTCAGACGGTTACGACGGTACAGACAAAACCGGCGGAAGAAAAAACGGCTGATACTCCTGCAACCGAAAAGCCAAAGGCAGAGCCACCGAAGCAGACAACCACGCAGGCTGAACCCGAAAAACAACCGGAACAGCCGAGAGAACAGACAAGTGCCGAACAAAAGCCGGTTGAAAAGCCGACTGAAAAGCTGGCAGAACCGAAACCGACAGAGCCGCCCAAGCAGACATTCGATGTCAGCCCTTATGTTAGTTACGCAAAAGAGTATGCGGTAAGCATAGGGCTTTCTCTTGACAGCACGGCGACAGAATGTTGGGACAACCCCATATCCGCAAATCCTAACCGAAGCGGTATCAAGTCTGATATTGAAAGCAGACTGAACCGATACAAGAACAGCGAGGGTTTTACCGCTGTGTGGATATGGACAGAAAAGCTATCCGATACGGATTACAACATCTATATCGGCTACTGCTAAAACAAAATAATTTTAAGCGGACGCACTGAGTAAAATCGGTGCGTTTTTGCATTTCAAGGAGGAAAACGCAATGGTTAAAACAAAATTCAAGAAAGCCGTCTCGCTTATGTTGGCGGCGGTTATGAGCCTTACTGCTTTTATGGGCATTGGGGCAACGACAGCCTTTGCAGCCGTAGGCGAAAAAGCCGATGTGTACCTCGTCGATTATCCCCGAAGCGGAGATACCAATAACAACGGCGAATGGGGACACGGCAATCTCAACTATATGAACGGTTGGAAAGGCTTGTCCACGAAATATACGGGACTTCGTGCAATGGGTTCGTATTCGGGCAATATCGCCTACTGTATCGAGCCGGGTACAGGTCAGCGGACAGGAGATACTCTCACCGAAAAGGACGAGAACTTCTTCAACAACATCAGTCCGAACGGTACGATTTCCGGCGATGATATTCGCCTGCTTATCGGTCGTATCTTGCAGTACGGCTACCGTGGAGGTATTTCGACAAGCTGGAAGTCGCAGAATGAAAGCGACGCAAACTGTATCGCACACGCTTATGCCACTCAGATTTTGATTTGGGAAACGATTGTCGGAGAAAGAGACGCAAGCTTCAATCACGTTTCTACCGGAGGGTACAATGCCGTGCTTGAATGTGTAAGCTCAGCACACCCTCTCCGCAGCAAAATCTTGTCGTACTACAACAGTATGGTAACAAGCGTTCAGAACCATACGAAAGTTCCGAGCTTCTGCACAAGGTCAAGCGGTTCTGCCAAGGTGAACGAGCTTGAATGGAACGGAAGCAAGTATGTTGCAACTCTCACCGATACAAACGGTGTGCTTGGCAATTACAATTTCTCGGCAAATATTGACGGCGTTTCGTTCTCTGTCAGCGGAAACAAATTGACTGTTTCGATGGAGAAAGCTCCGAGCAAGGAATTTACCATCACAGCCGCAAAAAAGAACGGTGTCCGCAGAGGTGTTGTCGTATGGTCTGACGGTATCCATCAGAATGGCAACGGCATTCAGGATGTGGTCACTTATGCTCAGGAGGTCAGCGACCCTGTCAGCGGCTTTGTCAAAATGAAGGTAAGCTACGGCTCTTGTCAGATTGTAAAGACAAGTGAGGACGGAAAGGTTGACGGTATTCAGTTTACCATCAGCGGTAACGGTGTCAATCAGACTGTAACAACCGCAAACGGCGGCAAATTCCAACTGGATAACCTTATGCCCGGTGTTTACACGGTAACAGAACAGTCTATCGACAAATATGTACCGCAGGAGGTTCACAGAGTTACTGTTGTTGCCGGTCAGGTGGCAAAGGTCAACTTCAATAATGTTCTCAAGAGAGGTAATCTTCAGGTTATCAAATCTTCGGAGGATAATCTGGTCGAGGGTGTAACTTTCCACCTTTACGGAACTTCGCTTGCGGGTATTGCCGTAGATGAATATGCAGTGACAGATAAGAACGGTGTTGCTTCTTTCGATGATGTGCTTATAAGCGGCACTACCCCATACACCATTGAGGAAGTGGATACCGCAATCCGTTATGTTGTGCCTGCAAATCAGACCGCACCGATTAACTGGAAAGAAGCAACCACAAGAAACTTCACGAACATTCTCAAAAAGTTCAGCGTAACCGTAACAAAGAGCGACCGAGAGGAAGGCACACCGCAGGGCGACGCTACCCTTGCCGGAGCAGTTTACGGCATTTATAAGGGCGAAACCCTTGTGGACAAATATGTTACGGATAAGAACGGGCAGTTTACCACAAAGGAATATATCTGTGATAATGACTGGACAATCCGTGAAATCACGCCGTCCGAGGGTTATCTGCTCGACGGTACAATCCATAAGGTCGGTGCTGAACCGCAGCTTTATACGGTGGAACACAATCAGACCGCAAATGATGTTACCGAACAGGTTATGAAAGGCAATATCGCCATTATCAAGCACACCGATGACGGCGAAACAAAGATTGAAACACCGGAAAACGGAGCAACCTTTGAAATCTATCTGAAATCTTCCGGCAGCTTTAATTCAGCAGAAGAAGATGAAAGAGATGTGATTGTTTGTGATGAAAACGGTTTTGGTCAGACAAAGGATATGCCTTACGGCGTATATACCGTTCATCAGACCGCAGGCTGGGAAGGTCGTGAGCTGATGAAGGACTTCGATGTGTTCATTTCTCAGAACGGACAGACCTACCGCTATCTCATCAACAACGCAAACTTTGAAAGCTATATCAAGGTGGTTAAGGTGGACGCAGAAAGCGGTAAAAACATTCCGTATGCCGGTGCAGGCTTCAAAATCTTTGACCCTGACGGTAATCAGGTAACAATGACCTTCACTTATCCTACTCCGACAACGATTGATACTTTCTACACCGATGCAAACGGACAGCTTGTTACACCGGAGAAACTGGAATACGGCAAGGGATATTCTCTTGTTGAGGTTCAGGCTCCTTACGGATATGTGCTTGACAGCACACCGGTGTACTTTGATGTGGCAGAGGAACATTCTTCCAATGAGGGTGGTATTACCGTGATTAAGGTCGATAAGCCTAATATGGCTCAGAAAGGTACTGTCAGCATTGAAAAGACCGGCGAGGTATTCTCAGGGGTAAATATCTCTGGAGAGGAAAATGCCGATGTGATTTATCAGCCTGTCTATGAAGTGAAAGGTCTTGCAGGTGCGGTATATGAGATTACCGCAGCAGAAGATATTATCACTCCCGACGGTACACTCCGTTATGCAAAGGGCGAGGTCGTAGATACTGTTACCACAGATGAAAACGGACTTGCCAAGAGTAAGGAGCTTTATCTCGGAAAATATACGGTGGTTGAAATTACCGCACCGGAGGGTATGGTTATCAACAAAGAAGCTCACGAGGTTGAGCTGACTTATGCCAGTCAGGAAGTGTCTGTAACCGAAACCGCCACAAGTTTTGTAAATGACAGGCAGAAAGTAACGGTAAGTCTTGAAAAGACTATTGAAAAGAACGACATCTTCAACATCGGTAACGGCGATGAAATGAAGAATATCAGCTTTGGACTTTTTGCCGCCGAAGAACTTGTTTCTGCAAGCGGTACTTCTATCCCGGCAGACGGTCTGATTGAGATTATCTCTCTTTCCGAAAACGGTAAGGCTGTTATCAAAACCGAAATTCCTTTCGGAAGCTACTATGTTAAGGAGCTTGCCACCGATGAGCATTATATTCTCTCCGACGCCAAGTATCCGTTCACTTTCAGCTATGCCGGTCAGGATACCGCAAATGTTGAGATTGCAGTCAACGACGGAAAAGCGATTGAGAACAAGCTCATTTACGGTTCTGTTTCCGGTAAGAAGATTACCGAAAACGGCGAAGCACTGGGAGGTGCTGTAATCGGTCTGTTTAAGGCTGATGAAACTGAATTTACAAAAGAAAATGCTTTGATGACTGCTACCTCTGAAAATGACGGTAGCTTTTCTTTTGACAAAGTACCGTATGGAAACTGGCTTGTAAAAGAAATCGAGCAGCCGGAGGGCTTCGTGCTTGATGAAACTTCTTATGAAGTTAAAATCTCCGAGGTCGGTCAGGTCATTGAGGTTGAAATCGTCAATGAATATGTTCACGGCAATATCAAGTTGACTAAGGTCGATGAAGATTACCCGGACAACAAACTGACGGGTGCAATCTTTGAGGTTTACAAAGATGTAAACGGAGACGGCAAATTGGACGACGGCGACGAGCTTATCGGTACGCTCAACGAAACTTCTACGGGTATTTACGAGATGAAGGAGCTTCTTTACGGAAAATACCTTGTAAGAGAAACCAAAGCACCGGAAGGCTTTGAACTTGATAAGGGTGTGTACTCCGTATTCATTGAGGAAGATGAAATGACCTATGAGGTTGAAAACAAAGCGGGCGTCGGTTTTATTAACACGGCAATGAAAGGAAGCCTGAAAATCGTAAAAACTTCCTCTGACGGTAAGGTCGAAGGTTTCACTTTCAGAGTAACAGGAGTAAACGGTTACGACCGAAGCTTCACGACCGATAAGAACGGCGAAATCATTATCGAGGGACTTCGTATCGGCGATTACACCGTTTCCGAGGTTCAGGATACTGTTTCTGCTTCCTATGTGCTTCCTGCGGATAAGATTGCAACCGTAAAGGTCGGCTCTACTACCGTTGTGGAAATGCACAATGAGCTGAGAGACACACCAAAGACCGGAGATAACAGCAATGTCGGCTTGTGGACTGCACTTGCGGGACTTTCTGCCCTCGGTATTGTAGGCACAGCCGTTGTTGCGTACAGAAAAAAGAAGAAGGAGGACAATGAGTAATGGACGCTAAAACAATCGTAGCAGTTGTATTAGTCGCCTTTATTATCGGCGGCTTTATCTTCTTGCAGATTAAGAACAGAAAGAAATAAGGAACGCTTATGTGGGCGGAGTGAAAACTTCGCCCACCGTTCTTTTACGGAGGTGCATTATGAATAAGCAAAAGACGGTTGACAGCAAGGTGCTTGCAATACTCAGAGAATGCCCCGAAACGAGGTATGATGATATGCAGCTTATCCTTTGCTATTACAACCGATACAGCTATATGAGAGTCGGAGATTTACCGCTTGAGGATATAGTCAACAACTATAAAGGCTACGGCTTGCCGTGCTTTGAGACTATCCGCAGAGCAAGACAGAGAGTGCAATCCCTATTTCCCGAACTGTCAAGGCAGTGCAGTGGCTGCGACTGCGGAAACATCAGAATTGTGATTGAAGTAAGCTGAGGTGTGGATATGAACGAGGGAAAAAGAAAAATCGGTGAATACACTGTTCTTTGCTCGGTCAATGTGGGCGAAAAGGAAGTTATCTTGGCTTCCAATGAGCAAAGCACAAACGGCGATAAATTTATGTGCGGCTTTGCAGAGCGAAACGACCTGTTTGAACTGTGTTCGGAATGTATGGTAAGCGATGACTATATCGAAATCGTACACCTTTTCGGAAGCCGTGTGGCAAATGAAGCGGAGCTTTTCAAGGAACAGGTCGAAAAACTGGATATTCCAATCACACTCATAACAGAAGCCGACTGTATCCCCGACCACTATTCCAAAGACATCAACGGCAAAATCATAGCCATTGACCCCAAGGTATTAAAGCCTGAATTTCAGAGAGCCGACAGACAGCTCTACTATGTTACAGGTGGTTTCGGTGCGTCGGCAAACAGCCGTGGAAGCGCCGTGTTTTGTACCAATCTTCACACCGGCAAATCAACCCGATATGAAAGAATGGATGTTATGGGCGAGGTAAAGCCTGAGCGTCTGCCTGAATGGGCAAAGGAAAAGGCACAGGAGCTTTCAAACAAGAAGCGAAACAAAGACAAAGAACGATAAGGAGGACAAAGCAATGAAGGAAAATTTCACTTTTCAGCAAAAGACAAAGCTTCTGACGAAACTGTTTGACGCAGGCTGCAATACCGAAAAGAAATTGCAGCAGCTTGATATGGAGAGCATTTTGAAAATTCCCGGTATCACTATTCCGGATATGAGCCTGATTATCGAGTTTCAGAAGCAGACCAAAGCCAATAAGCTGTTCTCTTATTTGGGAGGTGGCACTGATGAGCAGGCAGGAACAGAATGACCGCCATATCATTTGGAGCGATATTAGCCTTGACCTTGATGATTGGCGAGAGTCTTTGGAGGAACTGTATCCCGGATATTCCGATGATGAGCTTTACGACATTATGGTAAAATCCAATGCCGAAAATCTTTATGATGAACGAGCAAATCTCAACATTCAGCTTTCACAGCCGATTATCGTAATCGGCGACCTCGGCCGATGGAACGGCAGAGTGTCGGGATACAAGATGATTGATTCAGGCAACATTAAGGACTGCCTTTATTCTGACACCGACTACACAGAATGGTATGTTGACAAATACGGAGACCTTCGAGCCGACGCTGTTCATCACGACGGTACAAACCATTATCTTTACCGTGTATTCAAAGACGGTGTTACCGATACGCAGATTGAAAATCTGCAAGTTAAAATCTACAACGGAAAAGCCACAAGAGCCGACATCACACGAGTTACCAAAAGACTCGGCGATGATATTGCCGGCGTATATGGTTTTTCTATTCCAAAGCAAAGACAACCAAACGAACAAGCGAGGTGATGAAAATGGATTACAGAGTATTGACCGAAGCAGAGCGTAAATACACCTTCAGCCAAAGTCAGCAGCTCTCTATGCAGACCGGTCTTATCGGATATTTGCGTGCCGACTTCGGTTCTACCGGGAACGAGTTTTGGACGACTTGGAACGATTTCAGAAAAGACCTGAAAACCGATGAATTTAAGGCTGAATTTGACGATGTGATAAACGGATTGCGTGACGGCGATGTTTTGTCCGGCAGAAAGGCTATGTCCTCTTACTGTTATTCCACTCCCGACAGTTCCTTTAATGATGACCGCAACCACTACGGCATTCGTCTTGATACGGAAAAGTACAGCTATCTTATGAGGTTTAACCCCAATAGGGGCGAGTACAATCTGTACTGCTATTGCTATCAGAAAGAGTGGCTGAACAACCACTTGAAAAATGCCGAGCGTGGTATCCGATTTATTGACCCGCACTATCAGGAGCAGTTTCGCATTGCGGACGGAGAAAAAATCTCAATCAAGCTCGGCGACGGCAAAACAATGGAGAGAACTTGCAGATATATCGACGACTACCATTTGGAGGTCGGCACAAATCTCTACCATATCTGCGAATTTGCCGAGCTTTGCGAGAGAAACGGTCATACCGTAGAACCAGCCGCAAAAGAAAACACGAAGCCTGCAAAGGACAAAGAAAAAACACGATAAGGAGGTGCAGACGAGGTGGCAAGGAAATTTGACCTGATTTCGGAGCTGTATGAAAGAACCTGCTTTGCAGTTACAGACAATCCGGTAAACTGGCAATCGTTTCTGAAAACAGCAGGCAGAAATTTCAGGCTCCGATTTGATGAACAGCTTCTCATTTATGCCCAAAGACCCGATGTAACAGCCGTGCTTGAAATCGAACGATGGAACGGCACTTTCGGTCGCTGGGTAAATCGAGGAGCAAAAGGTATTGCCGTATTTGAGGACGCAGACAGAAGCCGTCAAAGGCTGATTCATTACTTTGATATATCGGATACCCACGAAAGCCGATATTCCCGCCCTGTTCCGATTTGGGAGATGAGACCCGATTATGAAGCAGAGGTTATCGAAACGCTTGAAAACACTTTCGGTGCGGTAAACGATACAACGAGTATTGAAAATGTCGTCAAAGAGAGCATTGCCAATGCCGTTGAGGACAACATCGCAGACTATATCTCCGACTTTATGAGTTTGGGTGCAGGAAGCGATATTGAGTATTTGTCTGCCGACGAAGCAAATGCCTTGTATTTGGAGCTTGTCAGAAACAGCGTATCATATATGGTTATGGCACGATTGGGACTGGACGCAGACAAGGTTTATTCTCCCGATGACTTTGTCGGGATTTCAAACTTCAATTCACAGGAAGTTCTCAATGCGGTGGGTATTGCTACAAGCGACATTGCTGAAATGGCGTTGCTTCCTGTCAGCAGAACAATCAGCACGCTCAGTAAGGAAAATCGCATAATTGATGAACAGGGGCAATCCGAATACAATAAAGACATCAAAGACGAAAGGAGTCAAAGCGATGAGCGAAATCACATACACGATGGTGGGAGACTACAATCTTCCGAACCTGAAATTGCCGGAGCAGACGGAAGTGACTCTCGGCAGATGGTCGCAGATGAGGAGAACTTATCTGAAGGAACATCACAAAATCCTGTACTACAATCTTCTGACAAAAGGGATTATGAACAGTCACTTGGCGGAGGTTCAGCAGAGAGCGAGCGAACTGGAGGAAACTCTCGTAAAGCAGATGGCAGAGAAAGCGGGACTGACCGAGCAGATGAAAGCGGAAGATATGATGAAATGGGTTCGCCTGATGAACAACATCAGGAACTCGGCACAGGAAATCGTGAAGAATCAGGTAATATTCGCTTAGAGTATTACGACAGAAACCACGAGGACAAGAGCCTGCCGTTTTTCGGTGGCGATGATACTATCCGAGAGATACTCGGCACTACCCCGCATTTGTCCGCTTCAAAGGAAGAAATCAAAGACTTCTATGAGAGAAATACGGATAATGCGACCCGTACCGAATATATCAAGGGTATTTTCAACAACGATTACACCCAGCTTACCTTAAACGACGGCAGACTTGTGGGCTACAAAACATTTCAGAATGTTCTCCACTTGTGGGAGGGCAAATACGAAAACAGAACGGCTCAGAGCTTCTATGACTGGGGCGTTATCGCACAGCATTTTGAAGCAATGAGACTTTTGGGAGAATTGACCGATACAATGAAGCCGCTTCCGTCTATGGACGGTCAGTTGACTCTCATAATGGGCAATCAGGCAGAGGAACAAAAAAACTCTGCCTTTACTTTTTCTCAGGAAGTCATAGACGCTGTATTGACCCGTGGAAGCGGAGTTTCCGAGGGCAAAATGCGTATCTATGAGCAGTTTGAAAAGAGCCTTTCCGCAAAGGAAAACGCCGACTTCTTGAAAAACGAATACGGCTGGGGCGGCTCTTATCCTGTCATCATCGGTGCAGGCATTGACGAACAGCACGACGGAAAAGGTATCACAATTTCAAAAGGTATCGGAAGCGACAAGCCGCACATTACACTTTCTTGGTCTCAGGTGGAAAAGCGTATCGGAGACCTTATCCAAATGGACAGATACTTAAATCCAAAGGAAAAAGAAAAGTACCCGGAATGGCTTGAAAAGCAGGAAGAACGGCGAGCCGAGCTTGCAGAGCAGAGAAAAAACCGAGAGATACTCTCTACCGCACCGCCTGAGCCTGAAAACAAAGTGGACGAAACGGAAGCACAGTATGAATATCATCTCGGCGACAGCGTGTATATCGGGGCTTCTCAGTATGAGATTTTATCCTTTGACGAAAACCGTGTAATGCTCTATGACTTTGATATGCCCCTTTTCAACAAGGAGCTTCCAAGGGAAGAATTTGACCGAAAAGTGCGTGAAAATCCAATGAACGACCACTTGAAGGTCAGTGTATTACCGGCGGAAGAAAAAGCCGTTACAGGCGAAAATGAAGTTCAAAACGATACCAAAACCGTACAGGATTTCAGTCCGAAAACCGGTTATGACGACGCCTTCTTTATCGACCGGGACAATGAAAGTGTAATTTGGATGTACTATAACCCCGACAGCAATGCCGGAGGTCAGTATGTTACAAATACGCTCTCTTTTGACGATATACAGCAAGCTGTACGGAAATATGACTCGGCTGAGGATTTCTTTGATTACCTCGGCAGTATTGCAAATCAGGAGCTTGCCGATGTAGGCACGGAATGGTTTGAGGACGCAGACCGAGAATTTCACAGGACACCGGATTTGACCGACTGTACCTCCGCCACAATGGAAGCACTCATTGAAAACGCTGAAAGAACTGATATGGTGGCAACGAACATCGGAAATGTACCGATTGAGGATTACAGAGAAATCGTTGCTACTCAAAACGGTTTTGACAGTTATGAGGAAATGTATAACGAGGGTGTTCGTATCGGCAACGGTTACGACAAAGAGCCTGAACCGATTGTACCCGCTTGGGAGCAAAAGAAAAAGTCAAAGATTAAGAGCTTTGACCTCCACCCCGATATTCCGATGTCCGAGCGACACAACTTTGACCTTGCCAATAATCAGGTTGAAGAAGTGAACAAGAAAGAACGCTTCCACCGAAACTATGCAGCAATAAAAGTCCTGAGAGATTGTCAAAACGAAAACCGTTTTGCAACACCTGACGAGCAGAAAATCTTGTCGAGATATGTCGGTTGGGGCGGTATTCCCGAAGCCTTTGACGAACGAGCCGGAGCTTGGCATACAGAGTATGCAATGCTGAAAAATATCCTAACGCCGGAGGAATATGCGTCGGCAAGAGAAAGCACCTTGACCGCCTTTTACACTCCGCCCGAAGTATCTACCGCCATTTACAAGGTGTTGGAACAGATGGGATTTCAGGAGGGCAACCTGCTTGAGCCGTCCTGCGGTATCGGTAACTTCATCGGTATGCTGCCTAAGTCAATGGAAAACGCAAAGGTTTACGGTGTTGAGCTTGATACCATTTCAGCCGGTATCGCTCAGCAGCTTTATCAGAAATCTTCCATTGCGGCACAGGGCTTTGAGGAAGTAAATGTCCCCGACAGCTTCTTTGACGGTGTTATCGGCAACGTGCCTTTCGGAGATTTCAAAGTCTCCGATAAACGATATGACAAGTACAACTTTCTCATTCACGATTATTTCTTTGCGAAATCGCTTGATAAATTACGCCCCGGCGGTGTGATGGCTCTTGTGACAAGCAAAGGAACTATGGACAAGGAAAACTCCAATGTGCGTAAATATATCGCACAGAGGGCGGAGCTTCTCGGAGCAATCAGACTTCCGAATGACACCTTCAAAGGCAATGCCGGAACAGAGGTTGTATCCGATATTCTGTTTTTGCAAAAGCGAGACAGGCTTATAGATATTGAGCCGGATTGGGTTCATCTTGACACCGACGAAAACGGTATAAGGATGAACTCATATTTTGTTCAGCACCCGGAAATGATACTCGGCGAAATGAAAATGGTAAGCGGTCGTTTCGGACCGGAAGCAACCTGTGAACCGTTTGAAAATGCCGACCTTTCGGAGCTTTTGAACGAAGCAGTCTCAAACATTCACGGAGAAATCTCCGAATACGAGGTTGCCGACGAGCTGGAGGAAGAAGATAATTCTATCCCGGCAGACCCTACGGTAAGGAACTTCTCTTACACAATTTTGGACGATAAAATCTATTTCCGTGAGAACTCCCGTATGTCCCCGGTAGAGGTATCGGCAACCGCCGAGAACCGTATTAAGGGTATGATTGGGATAAGGGATTGCGTCCGCAACCTGATTGAATTGCAAACCGAGGACTACCCCGACAGCGAAATCAAACAAGCACAGGAAAAACTGAACACTCTGTATGACAGCTTTACAAAGAAGTACGGACTGATTAACAGCCGTGCCAATACTTCCGCCTTTTCCGACGACAGCTCCTATGCTCTGCTCTCAGCTCTTGAGGTCATCAATGAAGATGGCGAACTGGAACGCAAGGCGGATATGTTCTTCAAGAGAACGATTAAACCGCACAAGCCTGTAACGGAGGTTGACACCGCAGACGAAGCTCTCGCTGTCTCTATGGGCGAAAAAGCAGCCATTGATATGGCATATATGATGGAGTTGTCCGGCAAAAGTGAGGAAGAATTATTTTCTGACTTAAAGGGTGTTATCTTCTTAAATCCCCTTTATGAGTACGGCAATTCTTATGAGCCGAAGTATCTGATGGCAGACGAATATCTGTCGGGCAATGTTCGTGAGAAGCTGGCAACAGCCAAAAGGTCTGCGACTCTGTATCCCGAAGATTACACCGTCAATGTGCAGGCACTTGAAAAGGTGCAGCCAAAGGATTTGACGGCAAGCGAGATTTCCGTAAGGCTCGGTGCGACTTGGATACCGCCCGAAATATTCCAACAGTTTATGTTTGAGTTCCTCGACACCCCACGCTACGCACAGTGGAATATCAAGGTTCACTACTCTCAGTTTACCGGAGAATGGAACATTGAGGGAAAGAGCTATGACCGTTCCAATGTTAAAGCGTACAGCACATACGGTACTTCCCGTATCAACGCATATAAGATAATTGAGGAAACGCTGAACTTGAAAGATGTCCGTATCTTTGACTATATCGAAGATGAAGAAGGCAAAAAGAAAGCCGTTCTCAATAAAAAGGAAACAGCAATTGCACAGGCAAAGCAGGAACTCATAAAGCAGGGCTTTCAGGACTGGATATGGGATGACCCTGCCCGCCGAGAAAAACTCACGAAGATGTATAACGAAAAGTTCAACAGCATAAGACCCCGTGAGTACGACGGAAGCCACATTGTTTTCAACGGTATGAACCCGGAAATCGAACTCCGTGAACATCAGAAAAATGCGGTTGCACACATTCTGTACGGCGGCAATACGCTGTTGGCACACGCAGTCGGTGCAGGCAAAACTTTTGAGATGGTAGCGGCTGCTATGGAGTCCAAACGACTTGGACTTTGCAATAAGTCGTTGTTCGTAGTGCCGAATCACTTAACCGAGCAATGGGCGGCGGAGTTCTTGCAGCTATATCCGGCAGCGAATATTCTTGTGGCGACAAAGCGAGATTTTGAGACAAAGAACCGAAAAAAGTTCTGCGGTCGAATTGCTACGGGAGATTATGATGCAGTGATTATCGGTCATTCTCAGTTTGAAAAAATACCGATGTCCATTGAAAGACAGAGGGCAATTCTTGAGCAGCAGCTTGAAGAACTGACAGACGGTATTATGGATTTGAAGCGAAACCGTGGAGAAAACTTTTCCATTAAGCAGCTTGAAAAGTCTAAAAAGTCCGTGAAGCAAAAGCTGGAAAAGCTTAACGACCAAAGCCGCAAGGATGATGTTGTTACCTTTGAAGAACTCGGTGTGGACAGACTTTTTATTGATGAGAGTCATTATTACAAGAACCTCTACCTTTACACCAAAATGCGTAATGTGGGCGGTATCGCTCAGACGGAAGCACAGAAATCCTCCGACCTGTTTATGAAGTGCCGATACCTTGATGAGCTTACAGGCGGTCGAGGAACTGTATTTGCAACCGGTACTCCTATCTCAAACAGTATGGTGGAACTCTATACCATTCAGCGATACTTGCAGTACAACACGCTTGTAAAAAACAACTTGCAGCACTTCGACTCGTGGGCAAGTACCTTTGGAGAGACTGTAACAGCCGTTGAGCTTACCCCAGAGGGAACGGGTTACAGAGCGAAAACCCGCTTTGCAAAATTCTATAATCTTCCGGAGCTTATGGCTATGTTTAAGGAGGTTGCCGACATTAAGACAGCAGATATGCTGGAGCTGCCTGTGCCGGACGCACACTTCCACAATGTTGCGGTCAAGCCGTCGGAAATGCAGAAGGAAATGGTTGCTGCTCTTGCGGAACGAGCCGAGAAAGTTCGTGGCGGCGGTGTGGATTCGAGTGTAGATAATATGCTCAAAATCACAAACGACGGCAGAAAGTTGGCACTTGACCAGCGTATGCTAAACGATATGCTGCCTGATTTTGAGGGCAGTAAAATCAACGCCTGCGTCGATAACATCTACCGTATTTGGGAGGAAACAGCCGATAAAAAATCAGCACAGCTTGTGTTCTGCGACCTCTCAACGCCAAAAAACGACGGCACATTCTCGGTATATAACGACATCAGAAAGAAGCTCATAGAGCGTGGTGTCCCCGAAAGCGAAGTCCGCTTTATCCACGAAGCAGATACCGATGTGAAGAAAAAAGAACTGTTCCAAAAGACCCGCAAGGGCGAGGTCAGAGTGCTTCTCGGTTCTACACAGAAGATGGGAGCCGGCACGAATGTTCAGGACAGACTTATCGCACTTCACGATGTGGATTGCCCGTGGAGACCGTCAGATTTGGAGCAGCGTTCCGGTCGAATTATCCGTCAGGGTAACTCAAACCCTGATGTAGATATTTACCGTTATGTTACAGAGCAGACCTTCGACGCATATCTCTATCAGCTTGTAGAGGGAAAGCAAAAGTTCGCCAGTCAGATTATGACGAGCAAATCCCCGGTGCGTTCTGCCGAGGATATTGATGAAACCGCCCTGTCCTATGCAGAGATTAAAATGCTTGCCACCGGCAACCCGTATATTAAGGAGAAGATGGATTTGGACATTCAAGTCCAAAAGCTGAAGCTCTTAAAATCCAATTTTCTCTCTGAAAGATACGCTTTGGAAGATAAGATAATCAAATATTATCCGCAGCGAATTACAGCTTTGGAAAACCGCATTGAAGGTTTGAAGCAAGATGTAGAAACTGCGAAACAGCACCCGAAACCAACGGACGACCGCTTTGTCGGTATGGAGGTTAAGGGTGTTTTTTATTCCGAAAAAGCCGACGCCGGTAAAGCAATCATTGAAGTCTGTAAGCAGATGAACAGCCCCGACCCTATTCCTCTCGGCAAGTACCGAGGGTTTGAAACGGAGCTGCTTTTTAATACCGCAGAGCGAAATTATGAGGTTCGACTGAAAGGTGCGACAAGCAGAAATGTTCCTCTCGGCGATGACGCACACGGCAATATTATCCGTCTCGATAACGGTATTGACAGATTTGCCGAGAGCTTATCGCTTGCGGAAAACGACCTTGAGAACACCAAAAATCAGTTGGAAACCGCAAAGAAAGAAGTCCAAAAACCATTTATCCAAGAGGAAGAATTGAAAACAAAGCTTGCCCGACTGGACGAGCTGAATATTCTGCTCAATATGGATAAGCGAGAAAACGAAATTGTCGGCGGCGAACCCGATGAGGGCGAAGTGCCGAACACACGAAAGGAGAAAACCTATGAACGATAAAATGACACCCGATAAGGAAAGAGAAAACTGCCCTTGCAGAAAAGCAATCATTAACCCTTTTGATGCAATGATGATGGTTGTGGTCAGGAGACTTGATAAAGCATATCTCGAATTAAAAAGAAGCAAACCGCCCGCAAAGGAAGCAGAATTTGCCCTTAGAAATGCAAAGCTTTCTTTCTACGGAGAGTTGGTTCGACAGAGCATTGAAACGGTGTTTTCGCCGGAAGAAATCATTGCTTTGTATGAAAACGACGACCTTGCGGGAGGTGCTTGGACTGTTTGGAATGACATCGGCTGCCCTGTTGATAAGATACTCATTATCATTGCAAAGCTCAGTATCAACGAACCGATACAGAAAGCGGTTGCCGATTTGCTGATGTAAAAAGGCGGTGATACCTATGCCGTATATTGCACCGGAAGTCATAACCGAAGCCAAACGAATGGATTTATTAACCTATCTCAGAGAGTATGAACCGGGCGAGCTTGTTAAGTTTTCAAGCAACACATACACCACAAGAACCCACGACAGCTTGAAGATTTCCAACGGAAAATGGATGTGGTGGTCAAGAGGTATCGGGGGCAAATCCGCTCTCGATTACCTTATCAAAGTCCGTGGAATGGATTTTGTGGAGGCGGTTCAGACCATTATGGGAAACGGTTCAGTCAGCTTTCCGACTTGTGAAAACATCAAAAGCTATGAGGAACAGCCCTTGCTTCTGCCCCAAAAAAGCCCCACTACCGAGGTGGTATTTGATTACCTTTTCGGGCGTGGGATTGATTATGAAATCATCAACCACTGTTTGGAACAGGAGCTAATCATTGAGTCGCTCCCATATCACAATGCTGTTTTTATCGGCTATGACGAGGACAAAGAACCTAAATACGCCGCATACAGAGCAACAAATCAATCAAGGATTATGGGCGACTGCACCGGCAGTAAAAAACAATATTCTTTCCGCCTGACTGCCGAAAACACCGGAGAGGTTCATCTTTTTGAGTGTGCCATTGACCTGCTTTCCTATGCAACTTTGATGAAGCTGGAGGGCAAAGACTGGCGACAGTTTAACCTTGTTTCTCTTGCGGGAGTGTATTCCCCAAAGCAGAAAATTGAGGACTCGAAAGTGCCTGTTACACTCGGCAGGCTGCTTGAAAAGGACAAAACAATCAGGCGAATTGTTCTTCATTTGGACAATGATATTGCCGGAAGAAAAGCTACCAAAGCGTTGCAGACTATTCTCTCAGATAAGTATGAAGTCGTTGACGACCCTCCCCAATACGGGAAAGATGTCAACGATTTTCTTTGTAAACGCTTAGGGATAAAGGATAAAACCGAAAGGAGTTTTGCACGATGAAACTAAAAGAAATCAGAGAAATGTACCCGGAGGGTACGCAGATTGTACTCACTGAAATGGCTGGCGAAAGTCAAATGCCATACGGTCTGAAAGGAACGGTTAAGTTTGTTGACGACGCCGGACAGATTCATATGAGTTGGGAAAACGGAAGCTCCCTCGCCTTGAATATTAACGAGGACATCTTTGAGAAGGTTGAAGCACCGGAGAAGATTTCCGTCATTCTCGTTGAGCCGGGCAGGTATCCGAAGCTCATTGAAATCGAGGATACGCTGGAAGCAATGCAGTCTCTTGTGGAGGGAGATATTGAAGAATATATGCCCTTTGAGGACGAGGTTGCCATCATCTGCAACGAGGAAGGAAAGATGAACGGCTTGCCGCTGAACAGGGCAGTTTATTCCGAGCCTGAGAATGTTGAGATGAGTTATCCGCAGTTGAAAGCTCATTTCCGGCAGGCAGAAAAAGAAAGAAACCACACGACCGGATATATTGTTTTTACGGCTGACAGCTTTGACAAGCCTTACACAGAAGAACAAAGAACCTATGTTGTCAGCAGTAACAATAAGGCTTTCATTGAGGGTATGGGCGGATATTCTATCTATGCTTCTTCCCTTGACGGCTCGGATAAATGTGTGCGACTGGAATCATATATGGCTGATGAACACGGCGGCAAAGACGGTTGGAAGATTGAAAAATGTTATGTGAAAGATGACAGCAACCGTGAAATGCTTGACATTATTGCCGGCAAGTTCTTCATTGCATACGCACCGATTGAGTCGGAAAAGTTTCTCAGTATGCCGAAAGAACTGGCTCGTAAGTACGAGGAAAAGTTCAAATACCCGGAGAGATTTTACAAGTCTATGGACGGTATTGAAGCAAAGCCGTATAAGCCTGTCTCCAAGGATATGGAGAGATAAAAGTCAATCTATGGGGCAACCCTGAGTGTCTGCATAATCTTAGCGAGCAGACCATTTATGGACAGGAATGTCCAAAACGGTACACTCGTTAGGGGTTGCCCCTAATACCCCAAGCAAGAAAGGAGCATAAGCTATGCGGGAGATAGTATTGGTCGCCGCCGGGTTAATCATCGGCGGCTTTTTCGGAGTAACAACAATGTGCCTGTTTCAGATAAACCGGGACAGACACTATATTTACAGAAAGGACAGCGATAAAAATGAGCAAGAGAAACATTGAAAAGCACATTCTGATGAACAAGGCAGAAGCTCGGGATTTGCAGAAAAAAGCAAAACGGGCGTGTCTTTCCGAAGGCGGTCTTATCCGTTTGCTTCTCAAAGGATACGAGCCGAGAGAAAAGCCCGACGAAAGATTTTACGATGTTATGCGGGAGCTTTCTGCTATCGGCAACAACATCAATCAGCTTGCGGCGAAAGCAAACACCCTCGGATTTGTGGATGCACCGCAGCTCAAAAAGGAAGCCGAGCGTTGGCACAAGTTTCAGGCTGATGTGGAGCGTACTTTTTTAAGACCCGATAAGAGCGATATGAAATGGCAGTAAGTAAATTGTGGTCGGTCACATCAAGGCTCGGTCAGGTAATTGACTATGCAGCCAATCCCGAAAAGACGGCGGCAGATATTTACACCGAGGAACAGTATCAGGCTCTCCGTGATGTTCTCAGCTATGCAAAGGACGAAGAAAAAACCGAGCGTGAGTTTTTCGTTGAGGGTATCAACTGCAATCCGGCTACTGCAAGAGACCAGTTTATATCTGTGAAAAAAGCATACGGAAAAGACGATGGCATTCAAGCCTATCACGGATACCTGAGCTTTAAGGAACAGGATATTTCCCCGGAGCTTGCACAGAAAATCGGAATGGAATTTGCAAACGAAGTGTGGGGCAAAAGATTTCAGGTGGTGGTTACTACTCATCTGAATACGAAGCACCTGCACTGCCACTATGTAATCAACTCCGTTTCCTTTGTGGATGGCAAGCGGTTATGGGGCGATGAAAAAGCGTGGTTCAAGTTCCGCTTGGTTGCCGACCGTCTCTGTGAGAAGTACGGACTGTATTACAATCCGAACCCAAACCGCAGTAAGCAATCCTCTTATTACTACAAACAGGAGCAAGCCGGTATGCCGAGCCGATATTCCATTACCCGTGACGCCATTGATGAAGCGATTGCACACAGCACCAACTTAAAGACCTTTGATTATATTCTCACGCAGATGGGCTATGAGCATTGTCTCAGCGACAGCCGAAAGTATTGGACGATTGTTCCGAAAGGATACAAGAAGCCTATACGACTTAAATCCCTCGGAGAGAATTATACAGAGGACGCAATCAAGCGTAGGCTGACGGAAAATCAAAAGGTTCTTATCGTTCCTTTCGCAAAGGAAACGGTAAGAGTCAGACAGTACCGACTGCCCACAAGAGAACACAGAATCAAAAAGGTCGGCGGACTGTATGGGCTGTATCTGCATTACTGCTATAAGCTGGGTTATCTGCCGAAGTACAAAAAACAGAATACCGCAAGGCTTCACTATCTTTTGAAAGAAGATTTGCTGAAGCTCGACAAAATCACTCAGGAGACAAGGCTGCTTGGACGGGAGAACATTTCTACCGACGAGCAGCTTTTCTCATATAAAGAGTCCGTGTTGTCGCAAATCAAATCCTTGACTGACGATAGAACGCACCTGCGAAAACAGTTAAGAAGAAATTTGAGTGACGATGAGCTATCAAATGTCAAAGAGCAGATTACGGCAATCACGAACAAGCTGTGGACTCTCCGCAAAGAGGTCGGTCTTTGTGATGATATAGCCGAAAGGTCAAAGGTCATTGAAGCCAACCTTGAAACGGTAAGAGTTTACGAAGAAAAACAAGAAAGAAAGGAGCAGAACCGTAATGACAAACGGAGGTGATGCGGCAGAACAGGTCGTCAGGCTATCGCTTGAGGGCTTTGAAGTAGCCGCCAAATTAAGCGGAGCGGCAGCAAAGAATATTGCCGTTCTTTTAGTCTCTGTTCTCAAACAGGAACAGAAAACAAAAGGCAAGGCTCGACTTACCAATATGATTAAGTCGGGCAAGGAGCTGAAAGTGTTTTCTATCCCCAACAAGGATTTGAAGAAGTTTACCGAGCAGGCAAAACGCTACGGCGTTCTCTACTGTGTACTCAGGGATAAAAACACGAAGGGTGATAATGTTCCGATTGATATTATTGCCCGTGCAGAGGACGCTTCCAAAATTCAGAGAATCGTTGAGAGATTTGAACTCGGCAAGGTTGACAAGGCTGCGATTGTAACCGAGTCTCAGAAGGCTGTCGAAAAGCGTGAAGCTTTGGAAAAAGACAAGCCGACAAAATCCAAGAACGAAATTATCACTGAGGAAGCAGTCAGAAAGCCTATTCAGAAAGAGGGGTACTCCCAGTCAAACCCCACAGTCGCCAAAACGGACAAAAACCCTCCGTCAAGGCAAAACTCAGAGCCGGTAGATATGCAAACTGATAAGGGTACTGTCAGCGACAGACAGAGAAAGCCGTCGGTGAAAGCAAAGCTCGACCGATACAAGGCACAGTCCAAGCAGCAGAAAGAAGCAGAACGCAAAGAGCCGGAGGTATCAAAGCCGGAGGTTAAGAACGCCCCGGCACAGACCGTACACCAGCAGCCGAAACCTAAAAGCAAAAATGTGAAAGAGAGGTAATCACAATGACAAACAATTTTACCCCTGCTAAGGCAGGACAGCAGAGAAGCCGCCTTTCCAAAGAGGAATACGCCGAAAAGATGAAGGCTGAAAAAGAAGCTGTATATCAGATGGCGGACGACACGGCAAAGGCGATTGTTTCCGACCCGGAGAAGTTCAAAGCGTTCCTTGATACGCAGAGCCGTCTTGACAGATACTCTGCGGTCAACGCACTTCTGATTTTCAAGCAGCTTCCCGAAGCAAGCCAGCTCAAAAACTTTGACGACTGGAGCAAGGACAATGTGAAAATTCAGAAAGGTGCGAAAAGCATTTCCATTCTTGAGCCTGTCGAGTATGCCAAGAGAGACGGTACGACCGGCATTTCCTACAATGTGAAAAAGGTCTTTGATGTTTCGCAGACCAGCGGCAAGAGACCGCCTGCACCGACTGTAAACCGTGACCCGAAAGCACTCATTACCGTTATGCTGGATTCTTCCCCGGTTGAAGTGGAAGCTACAAATGAGCTTCCGTACCCCAACATGGCGGCGTTTTATAACAACGAGGAGCAGACCTTGTATGTGAAGCGTGATGTGGGAGACAGCGTTGCAGTCGCTCAGTGCGTAGCACAGGAACTTGGCCACGCACAGCTCTCCATCAACAGCGACAGTTACAGCAGAGCGGATATGGGCTTTCAGGCGGTATGTATCGGCTATATGCTTTGCAAGAAGTACGGCGTCGATACACAGAATTTTGCTATCAATCGTATTCCTGAAAAGCTTGCCGGCAAAGAGCCGAAGGACATTCGCTATGAGCTTTCCAAAACGAGAAACGCAATGGCGGATATTCACTCCCGTGTTTCCGATGAGCTTTACAAGAAAAAGCAGGAACGAAGCAAAGACTACGAAAGATAAGGTGAGACTATGGCGAAGGAAGAAATGTATCATATCGCATTGGACGATTATGAACACGGCATTATAATCCGTTCTCTCAACGACGAGAAAACGGATTTGATGAACGAGGGTAAATCTACCGATGCGGTGGACGACCTTATCATCAAGGTCGGAACTGCCCCAAAGAAAAAGTTCAGAGTTATCGAAAAGGAACGCTCCTGTGAATCGAGATAACGAAAGGCAGTCTGCGATTATTCTTTCCGTCATCGGTATTATCCCGGTCGTATGGCTGGCACTTCTGATTGCACCTTCTGTAAAAGGAGGATTGCCGGAAATACTGCCGAGCCTATTAACGGCGTTCAACAACCCATTCCATATTGAGCTATGCGAGGACAGCCTAAAAACTGTCCTCGTTTTGCTTCTCTGTTATGCAATGGGTATTGGGATTTACTTCTCAACACAGAAGAATTACCGAAGGCGTGAAGAACACGGCTCTGCAAAATGGGGCAACGCAAGAGCCGTAAATAAAAAATACAGACAGTCTCCGGCTTCTGCAAATAAGCTGATGACGCAAAATGTCTGTATCGGACTTAATGCAAAGAAGCACCGAAGAAACTTAAATACTCTTGTGTGCGGCGGTTCGGGAGCTGGTAAGACAAGGTTTTACTGTAAGCCGAATCTTATGCAGTGCAACACATCATTTGTCATTCTTGACCCAAAGGGCGAAATACTCAGAGATACCGGAAAGCTGCTTGAAAGCAAAGGCTATGAAGTCCGTGTTCTCGATTTGATTTCAATGGAGAAAAGCCATTGCTATAACCCATTTGTCTATTTGCAGAATGATAACGATGTGCAAAAGCTCGTGACGAACCTTTTTAAGAGTACCACTCCGAAAGGCAGTCAGGCACAAGACCCCTTTTGGGACACCTCGGCTTCAATGCTTCTGCTTGCACTTGTATTTTATCTTCATTACGAAGCACCCGAAGATGAACAGAACTTTGCAATGGTAATGGAAATGCTCAGAGCCGGTTCGATTGAGGACGAGGAGGACACAAGACCTTCTCCTCTTGATGAACTGTTTGCGGAATTGGAGATGTCAAATCCCGACCACATCGCTCTCAAGTATTACCGTTCCTATCATTCAGGTGCGGCAAAAACCTTAAAGTCCATACAGATAACCCTTGCGGCAAGACTGGAAAAGTTTAACCTTGAAAGTCTTGCTTCTTTAACTACCACAGACGAGCTTGACCTTCCGTCACTCGGAGAGAAAAAGGTCGCTCTGTTTGCTTTGATACCGGATAACGATTCCAGCTTTAATTTCTTGGTATCTATCCTTTACACACAGCTATTTCAGCAGTTGTTTTATGCTGCCGACCATATTCACGGCGGCTCGCTTCCCGTTCCCGTCCATTTCCTGATGGACGAGTTTGCGAATGTGAGCCTGCCCGATGACTTTGACAAGATACTGTCGGTTATGCGTTCCCGTGGAGTGTCGGTAAGTATCATCTTACAGAACTTGGCTCAGTTAAAAGCCTTGTTTGAAAAGCAATGGGAAAGTATTGTCGGCAACTGCGACGAGTTTTTATATCTCGGCGGCAACGAGCAAAGCACCCACAAATATGTGTCTGAGCTTCTCGGAAAGGAAACCATTGATACCAACACTTTCGGAAAGAGTACCGGTCGAAGCGGCAACTACTCCACCAATTATCAGATTAGCGGTCGAGAGCTTCTAACCCCTGACGAGGTTCGTATGCTTGATAACCAATATGCAATTCTGTTTATTCGTGGAGAACGCCCCGTTATGGACTTCAAGTATGACATCTTGAAGCACCCGAATGTGGCACTTACAACCGATGGAAAGGCTTCTGCCTATAAGCACGGCGAAGTTACCATCAAGCACTCATCAATTTCCGTTCTTTCTATTGACCCGGAAGAACTTCTGGAGGAAAGCTACGGAGAAACCAATTACGAGCTTCTGTCCGATGAGGATTTTGAAGTAAATAAAAACTTATTTTAACGGAGGAAAACACAATGAACATTTTTAAGAAGAACAACGAAAAGAAAACCACTCAGAAGCTGCCTATGACCGGAAAGGTTCAGAAAGGCTTCCGTGCTTACTGCGGCGTAGTCGCAGCAGCAACTCTTGTCTGCGGCATGAGCGTTACCGCTTTTGCCGCCAGCGACCCGATTGCCGTGGTCAACAACCTGTCTGATTTCATCTTCGGACTTATCCGTGCCATCGGTCTTATCCTGCTTGGCTTCGGTATCGTTCAGGTCGGTCTCTCTTTGAAGTCTCACGACCCGTCTCAGAGAGCCAACGGTTTTTTGACTCTTGCAGGCGGTATCATCATTACCTTTGCAAAGGAAATCCTGACCCTTATTACCGGTTAATAGAACACAGTTATCAAACGGGGCATACCTGGCATTTCAGGTATGCCCCTAATCTTAAAGGAGGTGCAAACAGATGAGCGATAACTGGGTAGTTCAGAACCTCGAAAATGCCCTTGAAACTTGGAACAGCAAGCTGTCGGAAATATGGCAGCTCTTAACCACTTCGCCGCAACAGTTCAAAGGCGGCAGTATTTGGTCTGTAATGGTGAATATCAACGGGGCGGTTCAGGCTATCGGTCTTGCCCTGCTTGTTCTGTTTTTTGTTGTCGGTGTGGTTCGCACCTGCGGAAGCTTTACCGATGTAAAGAAACCGGAACACGCATTAAAGCTGTTTATCCGCTTTGCCATTGCCAAAGGTGTGATTACCTACGGGCTGGAGCTTATGCTTGCCCTGTTCGACATCGTACAAGGTACGATTTCAACCATTATGACATCTGCTGGGTTCGGTACGCCAAATCAAACAACCTTACCTGCTGAAATGGTAACAACCATTGAAAGCTGCGGATTTTTTGAAAGTATCCCATTGTGGGCGGTTACTCTTATCGGCGGACTTTTTATAACAGTCTTGTCGTTCATTATGATAATGACGGTGTACGGACGATTTTTCAAGCTGTATATGTACACGGCTCTCGCTCCGATACCGCTTTCCACTTTTGCCGGAGAACCGTCGCAGAATGTGGGTAAGAGCTTTATAAAGAGCTACTGTGCCGTTTTGCTTGAGGGAGCAGTAATTGTACTTGCTTGTATCATATTCTCCCTATTTGCTTCTACGCCGCCGGTAGTGAACCCTGACGCAGCAGCCGTTACTCAGGTATGGGCATATATCGGAGAACTGGTATTCAATATGCTTGTGCTTGTCGGTGCGGTTAAGATGAGCGACCGAATTATCCGTGAAATGATGGGCTTATAACGGGAGGTTCTCTGATGAAGAAAAACAAGAATAATAACGATAGATGGCAGGGCTATACGCCTGCCGACTGCGACTGCAAATATTGTGTGTATTACGGAGGAAAGAAAAACGGCAATGTAATTTGCCTTGCGGACACCTGCGTCTGCTCTGATGAAATCCGTCACGCAAAACAAGCATATCGCAGAGAAAGGAGCTTTTGATGGAAGTCAAAATTAACCGAGAGATACGAAATTACACAGAGTCAATGTTTTTTGGACTGTCGCTCAGACAGTTCATTTTTTCTGTCCTCGCCTGTGCGGTAGCGGTAGGACTTTACTTCCTCCTAAAACCGTACCTCGGAACAGAAACCGTATCGTGGGTGTGCATTTTGGGAGCTGCCCCTTTTGCGGCTCTCGGCTTTGTGAAATACAACGGAATGACGGCTGAGAAATTTATATGGGCGTGGATAAAGTCCGAGTTCCTTATGCCGAAAAAGCTGGTCTTTCATTCCACCAACACCTATTACGAATTGATGAAACCGACAATCGAACAAAAACAGAAGGAGGCTTATAAGAACAATGATTAAAACTCTTACAAACCTGTTAAAGCAGGACAAAGAAAAGTTTGTAGTACCAAAGGGCGTACAGGATTGTATTCCCATTACCGCTATTTATGATGACGGCATTTTCCGTGTAGGCAAGGACAAGTATTCCAAAAGCTTCAAGTTCACGGATATTAACTATGCCGTAGCGAGCCGTGAGGATAAGGAAGCAATGTTCCTTGAATATTCCGAGCTTCTCAACTCTCTTGACAGCGGAGCTACTACAAAGCTGACTATCAACAACAGACGGCTTAACCGTTTGGACTTTGAGAAAACCATTCTTATCCCCGAAACCGGCGATGAGCTTGATGTTTACCGAGAGGAATATAACAAAATGCTTCTCGACAAGGCAACCGGTGCAAATGCCATCGTTCAGGATAAGTATGTTACTATCTCCATCAACAAAAAGAGCGTGGAGGATGCAAGAACCTATTTTGCCCGTGTCGGTGCTGACCTGATTGCTCACTTTGCAAGACTCGGAAGTAAATGTGTGGAGCTTGAAACCGATGAGAGGTTGAGAATTGTCCACGATTTCTTCCGTGTCGGGGAGGAAACCGCCTACCACTTCAATATTAAGGAAACGAGAAAAAAGGGACACGATTTCAAGGATTATGTTTGCCCGGATACAATGGAATTTGAAAAGGACTACTTCAAAATGGGAAACCGTTACGGGAGAGTCCTTTTTCTTCGTGAGTACGCTTCCTATATCAAGGACAGTATGGTAGCTGAGCTTACCGACCTGAACCGCAACCTGATGATGTCCATTGACATCGTACCTGTTCCTACCGATGAAGCGGTGCGAGAAGCAGAGAGCAGACTGCTTGGGGTTGAGACGAATATAACCAACTGGCAGAGAAAGCAGAATCAGAACAATAACTTTTCCGCTACCGTTCCGTATGATATGGAACAGCAGAAAAAGGAAATGAAGGAGTTCCTTGATGACCTTACCACTCGTGATCAGCGAATGATGTTCGCTGTACTCACTATGGTTCATACTGCGGACTCCAAAGAACAGCTTGATAACGACACCGAAGCTCTGCTTACTACGGCAAGAAAGCATTTGTGCCAGTTTGCCGTTCTCAAGTATCAGCAGATGGACGGACTGAATACGGCTATGCCCTTTGGAACACGCAAGATTGACGCATTCAGAACCCTTACCACAGAAAGCCTTGCGGTATTTATCCCGTTCAGAGTTCAGGACATTTACCACGAAAACGGCATTTACTACGGTCAGAATGTTATCAGCAAAAATATGATTATCGCCGACCGCAGACAGCTACTCAACGGCAATTCCTTTATTCTCGGCGTATCCGGCGGCGGTAAATCCTTTGCGGCAAAGGGAGAGATTGAAAATATCATTCTTTCCTCCAACGCAGATGTTATTATCATCGACCCTGAGCGAGAGTATTCTCAGCTTGTTAAGGCACTCGGCGGTGAAATCATCAATATTTCCGCTACTTCTCCGAGCCATATCAATGCAATGGATATGAACAAGGAATACGGCGACGGAGCAAACCCGGTTATCCTAAAATCCGAGTTCATTATGTCCCTTTGTGAACAGCTTATCGGCGGCACAAACCTCGGAGCAAAGCAGAAGTCTATCATTGACCGTTGTACGGCGAGCGTTTACCGAGACTATCAGCAGAGAGGATATACCGGTACTGTTCCTACCTTGCAGGATTTTCGTGCGGAGCTTTTGAAACAGGACGAGCCGGAAGCAAAGGAAATCGCCCTTGCTATTGAGCTGTTTACTCACGGTTCTTTGAATACCTTTGCAAAGCCAACCAATGTTGATACGGATAACCGACTTATCTGTTATGACATTCTTGACCTCGGCAAGCAGCTTATGCCTATCGGTATGCTTGTCGTCCTCGACTCTATTCTGAACCGTATTACACAGAACCGTGCTAAAGGTAAGCAGACCTTTATCTTCATTGATGAAATCTACCTCCTGTTCCAGCACGAGTATTCTGCAAACTTCCTGTTTACGCTTTGGAAGCGTGTAAGAAAGTACGGCGCTTATGCCACCGGCATTACACAGAATGTGGACGACCTTTTGCAGAGCCATACGGCGAGAACTATGCTTGCAAACAGCGAGTTTTTGATTATGCTCAATCAGGCGTCAACCGACAGAATTGAGCTTGCAAAGCTCCTTAACATTTCTGACCTCCAGCTTTCGTATATCACGAATGTTGACGCAGGACACGGATTGATTAAGGTCGGCAGTTCGCTTGTGCCGTTTGCAAACAAGTTCCCGAAGAATACGAAGCTGTATAAGCTGATGACAACCAAACCGGGCGAGGGTGTATAACCCTTGCCCTATTCTGTAAATGAGAAAGGAAACACCTATGAAAAACAAAATCTATATTGCCATAATCTGTGCTTTCAGCATTGTATTTGCCGTCAGTTCAGGTTTTCTCATCAAGCACTATTGCGACTCTGCAAAGCAGGCTGAGATGTACGACAATCTGATTGAGGTTGTGGAGACCGAGCCTGAAGAAACTAAAGAGCCGATGAACTACTCCGAAGAAAAGACCTTTATCCCGGAGTATCAGGAGCTTTATCTGCAAAACAACGATATGGTCGGCTGGATTAAGGTTGAGGACACAAAAATCAATTATCCCGTTATGCAGTCAAAGGACAACCCGAACTTCTATCTGAAGCACGGCTTTGATAAGGCATACACCGACTACGGCTGTCCTTATGTTCAGGAAAACTGCGATATGGAACTGCCAAGCGACAATATCATTATCTACGGTCATCATATGAACGACGGCTCTATGTTCGCCGGTCTTATGAAATTCAAGGACAAGAGCTTTTGGGAAAAGCACAAAACAGTATCCTTTGATACGCTGACCGACAGACAGACCTATGAAGTAATTGCCGTGTTCAAAACCGTAGTATATACGGATAGTCCCGACAGCTTCAAATATTATCAGTTCGTCAATGCTGAGACCGCCGATGATTTCACAGCCTATGTTGAGAGGTGCAAGGAACTGTCGCTTTACGATACGGGCGTAACCACCGAATACGGCGACAAGCTCCTGACCCTTTCCACCTGTGAGTATTCCCGGACAAACGGCAGACTTGTTGTAGTGGCGAAGCTCATTAACGAATAACACAACAAGTGGTTCAGCCTGCATAGGAAGGAGGGATTGTATGGCTGATATTAAAACGAAAGACAATGCAAAAGGTACGATACGAACCATAGATAAGGCTGCCGTTGCAACCCAACGAATGAAGCAGGCGTATATCGCAACCAAAGAAAAGGCGGAGCGGTCGGTAAATGCTAACAGCAGTTCAGCCGAGGAATACGCTTCCGATAAGCTGGAAAGCGGTATTGACGAGGTGGTTCACGATGGTGCTTATGCGTTTGACAAGGCGGGACGAAAGGGACTTGAAACCACAAAAGAGAATATCCGCACCGCAAAGGACGGTATTCAGCGTTTCAAGCAACAGCGAGCCGAGCAGTCTTTACGAAAACAGGCTTCGCATAACACAAGCTCTGCGATTAAGACTGTTGACAAGGCGGAAAAGACCATAAAGCAGTCTGCCACTTCCTCCGGAAAGAAAACCATTAAGTTTGCCGGAAAAGAAGCAACCAAAACCGCACAGAAATCAGTTAAGACGGCTGAACAGACTGCAAAGACTGCGATAAAAACCAGTCAGCAAGCGGCGAAAGCGGCACAGAAAACAGCTCAGGCGACGGTTAAGGCTTCGCAGAAAGCGGCACAGGCAGCAAAAGCCACAGCCAAAGCAACTGCCGCTACGATTAAAGCCGCAGCCAAAGCCACTGTTGCCGCAGTAAAAGCAGTTATAGCGGCGGTAAAAGGTCTTGTTGCCGCCATCGCTGCCGGCGGTTGGGTTGCGGTGGTAGTTATTATTGTTCTATGCCTTGTCGCATTAATTGCGGGTTCTGTGTTCGGTATCTTCTTTTCGGGAGAGGATTCCGGCACGGGAATGTCAATGCAGACAGTCGTTCAGGAAATCAATCAGGAATATGATGACCGATTGGAACAGGAAAAGAACTCTGTAAGCTATGATGTGCTTGAAATGAGTGGAAGCCGAGCTGTGTGGAAAGAGGTTCTTGCGGTCTATTCTGTTAAAGTAAATACCGACCCTGATAATCCGATGGAGGTTGCCACGGTTGACGAAACCAAGAAGCAGCTACTGTCGGATATTTTTTGGGAGATGAACGATATTTCTTCCCAAACGGAAACGAAAACCCATACCGAAATCGAGGAAAGCGACGACGGACACGGCAATATCGTACAGACTGAAACCACGGTAACCGAAACATTTCTGTATATCACGGTAACGCACAAGACTGTTGATGAAATGGCGGCTATGTACGGCTTTAATCAAGAGCAGAAAGATTATCTTGCCGAGCTGCTAAAGGACGAAAACAACCAGCTATGGTCGCAGGTACTTTACGGTATCGGATACAGCGACGACCAAATCGTAACGGTTGCTCTGTCTCAGGTAGGTAATGTGGGCGGTCAGCCTTACTGGTCTTGGTACGGGTTTGACTCCCGTGTAGAGTGGTGTGCCTGCTTTGTTTCTTGGTGTGCCAACGAGTGCGGATATATCGACGCTGGTATTATTCCGAAGTATGCCGGTTGCGTAAACGGCGTACAATGGTTCAGAGACCGAGGACAATGGGCAGACGGTTCGTATGAACCTTCGCCCGGTACAATTATTTTCTTTGATTGGGAGGGCGACGGCGTGACAGACCACACCGGTATCGTTCAGAAATGCGAGAACGGTACAGTCTATACCGTTGAGGGCAACTCAGGTGACACTTGCAGAACCAAAACATATCCGGTTGGAAGTTCAGTTATCTACGGATACGGTATTCCGGCATATTAAAAAAGATGGCTGCTCGTTTGAGTAGCCATCAAGTACATTATGAGAAATCAGGTATTTACTCAAGAACAAATATAACCTTCTGAAGCCTTTGTCCCAACAAGAGAAATATGCGGATATATACCATTGACAACATCTTCATAGAATTTACGACCGATTCTTGCAGATGTAACTCTATTTGTGAAAAAGTCTCTAAAGTGGTATGTGCCGGGTAATAATGAAGGAACAACAGCAACAATAAAAGCGTTATATTCATTTTGTTCCATTTTGTTAAGTTTTATCATCAGTGTTCACCTCCTTGTTGATAAGCCTGAATTTGTAAATGGAATTCTGAGTTGTTACTAATAGATTGTTCTTTTTAATATAATAATCATCACGGGAACTAATAATTCCCAAAGCTGCTGCGGAAATCAAAGAACGACAAGCAACAGTTCTGATTTTGCTCCAA
>ENA-OUQK01000266-OUQK01000266.1-human-gut-metagenome-genome-assembly--contig:-NODE-266-length-35558-cov-12.603808_pt1 | contig 35558 bp, 40 predicted proteins | sample MGYA00237954_ERZ548842 | MGnify/ENA primary metagenome ERZ548842 (study PRJEB26490, sample SAMN05194704) | human gut metagenome | biome: terrestrial biome; feature: human-associated habitat; material... | reverse complement strand
GGTTTCACAACTGGCTTATCGAGAATAATTGCTATCATGTTTGTATGGAATCCACTGGAAAGTATTGGATTCCTATTTTTAATTATCTCGAAAATGATATCGATATCTGCCTCACACATCCCAAATATGTCAAAGCCATCAAAGGAAAGAAAACGGACAAAAAGGATTCTAAATGGATTGCAGACCTCTACAAATTTGACCTTGTCAGATGCTCTTTTATCCCTCCTAAGGATTTCCGCCAGCTCCGAGAACTTGCCAGATATCGCTTCAAGCTGGTCTGCATGAAATCTTCCGAGAAAAATCGCATCCAGAACTGTATGACCATTTCCAATGTCGGCATTGCCAGTGTGCTCTCTGACCCTTTCGGCAAAACAGCAACTGAAATCATGTCTTATCTGCTGGAGCATACTGCTGATTCCATGGATGAAAAAGCTGTCCGCAAACTCATAAAGAAAGGGGCAAAAGCCAAGTCTGACGAAATCATCGAAGCCATCAAAGGCTACAATATTGAAACAGACCAGGCTAAAAAACTAGAGCTTGCCCAGGGGCATCTGGAATATCTCGATGATATGATTACCCAGACCGAAGTAGAACTTTATGTCCGCATCAAGCCTTATTATGAGTTCGTAGAGTTTGTCAGTACCATGCCCGGCATGACAGAGTTAAGTTCCACGATTGTTCTTGCAGAAACAGGCGTTGATATGGATATTTTTGATGATGCAAAACATCTGTGTTCCTGGTGCGGACTTTCTCCTGCCAACAATGAATCCGCTGGTAAGAAAAAGTCTGTCCGCATTGCCAAAGCAGGCGATTACCTGAAACCAATGATGGTTCAATGTGCCCTTGCTGCAATTAAGAGCAAAAAGCAGCCTTATTTTGCAATCAAATATGGTCGAATCAAAAAGCGACGTGGACACAAAAAGGCAATCATTGCCATTGCAAGAATGATGATGGTCTGTATTTACCACATGGTTTCAGAAAAGAAGCCCTTTACCCCTACTGACTATGAGGAATTGATGAACCCTCAGAATCATGTAGAGCGTGTTGTCCTGAATGAGAACAATGTGTTTGCTTACCTTGAAAGCCTTGGTTACGATAGCTCTAAGTTAGTGAAACGCAACGATAACTAACATTTTTTCTGATTTCTATACTTGCAAAAACGGGGTTTTATGAACCCTTATACAAGTGCGCCCTAAAATCTACTTTATTTTTCACTCTTTCCTCCTACTGTGTCTCTTTTTGTACCCTTATGTATCTGATTTTTCTATTCTTAGTTTAAGAGTTTTTCCCGCTTCTGTAAAGCCTTACTACAAAGAAAAAAATTGTATTACTGTCATCTAATGAACTCGTGTTGATTTTCTAACACAAGCAAAATATAATAATAGGGAAGAAAAAGCAAGCCACAAATTGTGTTGATATGTCTGTTTTTGAACATTGTATTGACGTGTGTTCATTGTTTTAGAAAAAATTCAGATTTGCATTAGATACGTATTAGATATTATGATCATTTCCCGGAAAGGATGGAGAATTGTTGTATGGAAAAAATGGATCGCCGCGTGCGCAAAACCCGCGCCCTGTTGCTGCAGGGATTAGTCAAAATGATGGAAACCCACGATATTCAGGATATTTCCGTCAAAGAACTCACAGAGCTGGTAGATATCAATCGCGGAACCTTCTATCTGCATTATGATGATATCTACGATATGCTCCATAAAGTGGAAGATGAAATGTTCCGGGAGTTCAACGAGATCATGGAGCAGGAACCGCTAGGTACTCCCACATTGTCCTCTGACGGACTTCTGTTAGAGTTCTTCCGCTTCTTAGACCGCCACAGAGATCTCGCCAGAGTCATGATCGGTCCCCATGGAGACCTCACCTTCGTTAACCGCCTGAAGGACCAGATCAAAAAGCGCACTCTCCGATTTCTGGAAAGTGCGCAATCCGATGCTAATTATGAATATCTCTGTTCCTTCATCATTACCGGTTGCGTCGGTGTCGTAGAGACCTGGCTGAAAGAGACCACTCCCCAGTCTCCGGAAGAAATGGCAGGGATTCTGGGCACCATGCTTATGCGGCAGCTTACTTTTGTTCCGGAGCCTGCATAGACTGCTTAGACTGTGTCAGCTCCGGCATACCTACACTTAAAGAGGTCACGACCTCGCCATCCAGGAAGAAAGATACGGTATCACCTACCTGGAGGTCATCCAGCGTGGCATCCGTTCCGTCAATCGTGATGATCATATCATCATTGACCGTGATAGTCATAGTGTCACCGCTAAGAGTTAAGGTCATCTCATCTAACATATCTTTCTCGGGTTTCTGACCGTCCGGGGTCTCTCCGCTGGGGACTTCTCCTGTAGGTTTTTCGCCGTCAGGTGCCGGGCCATCGGGTTTATCGCCTGTAGGTGCTTCCTCATCCGGAGCCTCCGGCTTCTCTGCCAGCGAAATGGAGATCACATTGCCGTCAATGGCAGTGATCTGACCGAGATAAGATTCCACCTTCTCTTCACCTGATTCTGTTGCCGCATTTTGCTCCACCGTGCCCTGTTCCGTCGTGCTCTCCGGTGCGATCGTCTCCTTCTGTTCTGCCGATTCACTTGCTACGCTCTCCGTGCCCGCGGATGTTGTTCCTCCGCATGCTGTAAATCCGGTCATCACCATGGCAGCAGTCAACACTGCGCACATTACTTTTGTATTCACTTGGGGTAAATTCCATCTTCTCATATTCTCATTCCTCCTGTTCCTTTCATTCCTTAAAAAACTTGTGAACATTTACTTCCCCTTATCTGCCTCTTATGATAAAGGTCATCTGCGAAGGAATTGTGAGAAAAATGTGGTGATTCTGTGAATTTTTCAGGTGTGACAATGCTGTCATGTGTACTATGTAGGAAGTGTCAGCTTACGTGTCGATTCTTCCGTTTTGCTGTAAATATTGAAGGAATGCGGTACAGCCTTCCAGGACATCATTGTAGGTTGTCCCAAACTCTCCCGTGTACCATGGATCCGATATATCCCGTTCCGAGCCGGCATAAGATAAAAGCCTGGCTACTTTCCCGTCCGGATCTCCGCCGAATATCCGCAGCATGTTGCGGATATTCGCGCTGTCCATACCGATCAGGTAATCATATTCCGCATAATCCGCCTTCGTTACCTGCCTGGCCCGCTTTCCCTCGCAGGAGATTCCGTGCCTGGCAAGCTCCGCCTTCGCCGGCGGATAGACCGGGTTCCCGATGCCGTTCCAGATTTCCTCCGTGCTGGTGGCAGCGGAAGCAATCCGGAAGTGATCAGCGAGATTCGCGTCGGATACCAATTTTTTCATAACAAATTCTGCCATGGGGGAACGACAGATGTTGCCGTGACAAACCATAAGGACTTTAATTTTTCTTTGCATATATTAGTATAACCTCGATTTTCCTTATATTTACTAGGGTTCTAGCCATTTTCTCATAGAACCTTATCTTGGTATATCTTAGCATATTTTACTCTTTCCTGGTAGGTAAAAAGAGTACAAACAGAAGTAAATTTACTCCTTCGTACTCTTCTTACTTTAGACTATTCCTATATACTACTCACTCGTTTTATTTCCTTTTTGGCATACTCCATGTCCGCCAAGGTCATCTCCTTTTTTAACTGCTCCCTCTGTTGCATTTACATACAATTTTTTGCCACCACGCAGACACTCATAACCAAATGGAGCGCCACCGCCTGCATAACCACCGCCCTTTGCTTTCTGCAATCGTCCACGTTTTAATTTCAATGCTATCTCCAACCGCTCATACACATCCAACAGTTCAAACATACCATTTACAAAAATCTCATTAGGATTTTGCGTGTAGATAGAATAATTCGGTCTGTCGATTGCTCTGATATCTACATTGTTCTTTTTAAGTTCCCTATGTAACAGAATTTTCACCAAGTCTGACCGCCACAGACGGTTTGTTGACAGTACAATAATATATTGAATTTTATTTTCTTTCAATGAAGCAAGCATATCAAGCAGACCGTCACGCTCAATACTCATTTCGTCCTCGTTGGCTTTCGCTCCGCTGATACCCTCGTCCTTGAAAATCTCTACCAAGTTGTAACTTTTGGAACTGCAATATTTTTCAATCTCTGCACGTTGCTCCGCTAGGGAATATCCCTGTTTGACCTGTCCTTCTGTTGATACCCTTATGTAACCATATACATTTACAATGTTGTTTTCCATGTAACCGAACCTCCGTTATAAAATTATTTATTATAACAGCAATTCAAATTCCGGTTATAGAACAGGACACTATTGGAAACTTTTTGCGACCAATTTTTCTTTCTAGTATCCTGAAAATAAGCTGTTTTCTCTTCTTTTCTCATTAATTTCTAAACTTTGATGTTGTATAAATAAAGTTGACACCTTATTCTCAAGGAATTCATGTATAATAAAAGAGAATAAGGAGGAACTCTCAATGTCACGAACCCAACGTAAATACGACCAGGAATATAAGATCCAGGCTGTCAAACTTGCCAAAGAAATCGGCGGTGCTAAGGCAGCCAAAGAATTAGGTATCACAGAAGGAACCATCCACACATGGCTGAAAGCAGTTAGAGCAGGCACATTGGATATTGGCGACGGTGCACATACTCCGGAAAGCGCGATGAGTCTTGCTGAGGAGCTTGCCATGCTCCGCAAACGCGTTAAAGATCAGGACAAAGAAATCCGGCGTCTGAAAGAGGAAAATGAATTTCTCGAGGAAGCAAGCGCTTTTTTCGCAGCCAGCCGTCGGAAGTCAGCAAGAACCAAAGAATGATGTTCATTGCCATAAAAACGAAAGACGGCGTGATTAAGGGAAAACTCTCATTCTATTGCCGGATGCTTGGCGTCAGCCGCCAGGGTTTCTACAAATATCTTGCTATTAAAGATCGCCCTTGGAAATATCAGGATCTTGCTGATGCCATGAGAGTGATCCATGCTGAGGATGAATGCAATGATACCTATGGACGTATTCGCATGTACCAAGCACTGCTCCTTAAGAATCCGACGGGAATCAAGATCCCCAGTGAACGAACCGTTTACAGGGTTATGGATGAAATAGGACTTGTCCATCGGCCAAAGCGCAAGCCAAATGGCATTACCAAGGCTGATCGGGAAGCACGTAAGTCAGATGATCTTCTGAAGAGAGAGTTCAAGGCTGATAAGCCACTTGAAAAATGCGTAACTGATATCACAGAAATCAAGGCAAAAGATGGAAAACTGTATGTTTCAGCCATCTTCGACTGCTTTGATTCCAGCGTTCTGGGACTGGCAATGGAAACAAACATGAAGGCAACTCTGTGTGAGCATACACTGGATAATGCCTATCTGGCGCATCCTGATCTGCGAGGTGCCATTGTGCACTCCGACAGAGGAAGACAATATACCAGTGAAACCTACCGTCAGGCGCTTTCTAAATATGGCATTATACAAAGCATGAACAGTGATGGTGGCAGGTGCCACGATAATGCTCGATGTGAAAGCATGTGGGCCAGAATGAAAAGCGAGCTTCTCTATGACCGCTACAATACGGAAAGCCTGACCACGGATGAGCTGAGAGTTCTTATTTGGAGATATTTCATCAGTTACTGGAACAACAGGAGGATCTGCTCTGCCAACGGTGGGCTTCCTCCTATGATTAAGCGTCAGAGATACTACCAATCTCTGGGCCTGGCTGCATAGGAAATGATATCTTTGAGATAAATGTGTCAACCAATATTGACAATATCACTTTTTCTGAATAGGCAAATTTTTGAATAATTTACTCCTCAACATTAATTTATACGATGTCAAACAAAACAAAAAAGACATTGTATTGTTTGCAAATATATCTGCTGACAATTCAATGTCCTTCATTCTTTCTTTTGTTATTCCATATTTACTACTGATACAGCATTATTTATCTAATGTGTTATGTTTATTCACTCCATACTACCAAGTTTTAATACATATTCCTATGTCATATCAGCGCAGAGTTCTTTTTATCAGCTTTATATAGCTGAGATGGCGTTATCAAATTCATTCTAATAAAAACCACATGTATCAATTTCCCCTCATATATCTTATCAAAAAATTCTCCATGAGCTTGAATTACTTGATTAGGATTCTTATTATAATCAAATACAATGTAATATCCTTCATCATAATTAGCCTTTTCTAAATAATCATTAAGCTCTGGAAAACCTGAATTATAATATTCTTTTCCTTTCCAAAGCTTTGTTTCAATGATTACTTTTTCAGATGGTACAGTAATATCACTATTTCCAGCCCCCGAACGCGGCTCACAAAACGTTTCCTGCTGAATGTATATTGAAAGTGTACTACGCAATGTATCTTCTGACGTAGAGTTCTTGGGAAAGCCTCGATAATTTCCGTTTTCCACTTTACGTTTAAAGGAGATTATTGAATCATAAAAAGAAATATCCGTATAAAATGAAATTTCGTAGTTTAATTTTTTATGTAAGCCTTTACAAAAAGCAGTTATATCCAAATCATTTGCAATAAAAAAATCTTTTCTCTTTTGGAGTATCTTTCTTAATGCTCCAAGTCCAAGTTCTCCTTGTTCTATAAATTTAACAATTAAAGGAGATACCGTTAAAACGAACTCATTACTTAAAACACTTGCATCACTATTGAAACAATAATCCTGAATTATCCTTATTACAGTCTTATCCATATCTTTACGCATTTTTACATATCCTTGTTAATTTAAATGCCTGTTCAGCAACAGAATGTTTATATATTTTTTTCCCATTAGTCCCAACATCCTTAATCTCTATTAACCCATGTTCAAAAAGTATTTTTATTTTATTAGATACTGTCATTTCCGATGTATTAACAACTGGAGCAATTTCCTTTTGCGCTCTCACACCATCTATTGCTTTGTATACTTCAAAGAGCAAACTGTCTGCACTTAATAAAGATACATATTCATTACGTAATTCTTTATTTGAACGAAGATTTAGCATTTCAATTTTTTCAAGAGCATCTACTTTGTTTTTTATATAGTTAACAGTTGTATAGAGTTCACCACTTTCACTCATAAATATACCTACCTATCAAAATAATCTTTTCGGACATTTCGCCTTAGTGTTAGAAACATACTCAATCAATCCTGCTTTTTCCAAAGAGACTGCAAACAGCCTAACTGCTTCTGATGATGTATTCACTTCTTCACCGATTTCTTTTAAACTCTTTGTCCCGTCAAATAAATCATACATTTTCTTTCGTTGTTCTGTTGTAAGGTACCGATTTTTTATCTGTTCATTGAAATCTGCAAGTTTGTCTTGAGATAAAATAGTAAGTAATTTACGAATCATAATCAACTCTTCAAGAATTTGTTCATTTATTTTATTATCCATTAATTTTTCTCCTCTTCCTCAACAACGCCAGAAATTCCGTATTCCTCTAAATTGAATGCCGCCTTATATCGTCCTTTTTGTTTTGCAGGAGCTACCAAACCGAGCAATGCCCACTTATTCCATAATCGAGCAATTGTAGAATGGGAACACTTATTTTTTAAAACAGCGGCAACTTCTCTAGTCGACTTTTCTCCATCTGATTTTTGATATATTTCTATAAGCTGCTCTGTATTTAACTCTCTTTGAAGAATTTCAATAATATTTCGTCTATTAACAACCTTATACATAAGTAAAAACTCTTCAAATAGGTTTTCCAATTTGTCATTAGCCATTTTGCGCTTCTCCTAATTCTTTATTTGCATAGTACACTGCAATTTTCGAAAGTGATTTACTCAAAATTCGTGCATTTCCTTTCATCTCATAGTCTACCAAATCCTTATCCACAAGTTGTTGGGCAAAGACTTGCAATGTATTTAGTTTACAATTTATGTCAGTACTAATCTGTTGTAATGTCCTTACTCCATCAAATGACTCATACATTTGATGCCTTAAATCTGATGTAAGGAAATCAGCATTAAATTTTCTGATGGCTTCAGCCTTAGTCTGAACAGTAAGTAATTTTGTTTCATCCAATAAAGCCTTTAAAAGTTTTTCAATGTTATTATTCTCCAAAATATCGCCTCCTCGCATTATAGTATATCTACATCTTTCTTTTTTGTCAACATTATAAATATTGCAACTTGCCTATATAATGTTTATTATTTTTAAAAAGTAATGTTTTTAGCACATGTATTTGAACTGCTTTTCCCAAAATCAAGTGTATACAACCTTATTTATGTTACAAATTGCTTTATATAACCCTTAATTATCATTTTTGTAAAATAAATATTGTTTTAGTTCTTGTATTATTTAATATATTGCAGTCAAAAAATAATAGGATTGCCAGATAATTTCATCACAAAATATCCTTTTTTTATTTAACATCTAAATAATACCGTTTATAAATCAGTGTTCTTTTTACACTTTTTTTCTTACTACTTTTTACTGTTTTTCTAACACATTTGATATATGAATATAAACAAGACCGATTACACCCAAAGATAATCGGTCTATATCTCCTACTTAAGTATAAGCCCTAAATAAGTAAATCGCAGGTAAAAACTTAATTACAAAATGTTTAAAAGCCCAATTTTACTAGCCATTTCCCACTTCTATTACAGACTGCCGTGGCAGATGAATAAGACTTTAATCAAATCTCTATCTCCTTTCAAAATGCGCTATCCTGCTGCCATTTGCAGCGATTTGCGCGGTGTAAATTCTTCTTTATGTATCGGTCATTTCTGTACAAAAAATGCAAAACTTAGCAAAATATTGCAAGATGTGTACAGCAAACGTAGTAGAAACGGAGTAAAAAGTGGGTGGGGTTACTACTCCTTCATACCAGTATACTTCTATACATTGTAACAAAGTTCTCTTCACTCTAATTCATCCAACATATCATCTTGTTGTTTAACTTCTGTATGTACGAATAGTGCGCCATTCTTTATATAGCTTTTTATAAGAAAACGACAATTTAAAAACCTTTGAGTCACCTCTCCAACCTTGCATTCCATTAATACTTCATCGTTATCTATTATTTTTACCATTGTTGATTCATCAAAAAATGATAGAAAATCAAATAATCTCATAATTACCTCCATCTAATCAAGATTTTTCTGTTCCATCTGTATCTGGTTAAACATTGCGTCCCATTCTTTTTCTTCACGCCATTCATCATCTAACGTTATAACTGCTTTCCCTTCAGAATTATACTTTGTGTTTTCTGATGCCAATTTATATGATCTCTCATAATATTTCTTTTCCGTATTTTCCATCATAACACCTTCTCCCTAGCTTGTTAATCCCATAAATAGAAAAACCATTTTGCATATAAGGCAAATGCCTGATTCTTACAGTTTTCCCTGTAACTATCAAGTTCTTTTTCTGCCTCATAGAAATTGTTTTCTACTTCTCTATATTCATCAATCTCACGCGGAAAATGCATTCTTCTACTAAACGTTTTTCCACTTTCTTCCCTTTCCAGCTTTTCTCCAAACAGTCCATATTTTCTCTCGAACTCTTTTGCTACATCTTCATGTTCTTTTTCATAAGGATTCTTCCGTTTACATGTTTCTTCATTCATCTCTCTAAATAAGAAAATCATCTTATCCAAAATTTTATCCCATTCTTCATGACAAGTATCATTACATAGAATTCCATCTGCATTAACATAATCAGATCCCAAAACACCCGGACTTCCATTTCGATTTTCCTTAAATTGTTGTAACATATTTGGCATTATAGCCATAAACCAATCATCTATATTCCACAAATCCTTATCGCAATATCCTTTTGTTATTCTCTGCCAACTATATTTTATATTTTCAAAAACAAAACGTGGTAATTTCCAAGGTTGTCTAATCCGCCATGGAAACTCCTTACTATCCCATACATTTTTCATATGCGTATCTCCTTCTTATAAAAACAACAATATCCCCGTCAACGACGAGGATATCTTCAATACTTGTATGTAATACTTTGCTAAGAATTAGAAAATTATCTATACTTGGAAGCGACCGTCCTGAAATCCACTTATATACAGCTTGTGGATTTTCAAATCCCATAGCCTCTTGGATATCTTTTACAGTATACCCATTTTCTTTTAATAATTCTCGAATCCTATTCCCGGTTGCCTGTTGCTGGATAGATAAATATATAGGTTTCAAAATCGTCCCTCCTTTATTCATCGTCCATCCCGATACACGTCGATATTATATCATATTTTCTCTTTCTTCACCAGAAAAATTCTCGTAAAATTCTTTACAAAAATTTTGATAGCCAGAATGCCCTAATAATATCATTTTCTTTTTTAATTCCCCTAATGTTTCCAAGAACTTCTTTTTCTTCGTTAAGCAGGCTCTCCGGTTCTCCTTTTATACGCCCTTTTATTCTTACATTCCAGACAAAACAAATCCTCTAATTTGCTTTGCATAGAGAATTTCTAGGTGCTTAACCGAATTTTCATACATTTATACCTCCCACTTAAGAAGAGCTGCCTTAACCTCGTCTAATACTCCTTGGTCCTGCTCACGATTTAGCATAAGAATTTCCACAAGCCGCTTTACCATTTCCGGACCAGTTAAATCTCCTTTTCTTTCCGCACCTACTTTCATAACGTCCTCGTGTAACTTGCTAAAATAGATGAACCACAATAACTCTATTTCATATCTTGTCTGCAGAGTTGTCAAATCCAATGCCGACATTACATTTTTTTCAACTTCTGCAAGGGCATTCTCAAGTTCATCATCTATCGTAACTTGTAAAGCTGTAGGAAATCCTACATCCTTTGGAATTTTATTTTTAAATTTCTTTAGAGCCTTTGAATAAGTTCTCAATTCATCGAGTGTACAATTTTGTGATTTTGATATAGCCCGATTGAATTTCCCGTTTCTTGAGTTATCTGCATGATAGTCGATTTCATTGATCTTTTTCTCAAGATATCCTATACAGCTGCTACCTTTACATGATCTTTTTACCATAAATAACCCCTCCTTATAAATTAGTTATAGAAATATTGTTGTTGTCTTTGCTAACCTTATATCAAACCAAATCATGCGATTTGTCAATGCCTTTTTTAATGGTCATAAAAAAGGGATACTCATTTCCTTTATCCTCTTTAACAACGCTTGCAACATATACCTACAGTTGCTCTTGTATCTTGCAGTCACTCTTCCACCTCCGCTCCTTGCATAGCCTTGTTCAAGAACGTATCATTTATCAGTTTGAAGGGTAAACAACTCTCAAGACTGGCATTCTAAAAGGGCCAGCCCTAACGACTGCCCCCACAAACTGTATTTTCCCCTTTTTTTTAATTTCAACAGTTACACAAAATAAGCATCCTCTGCTGTATCAGTCTTAGTGCTGATGTAGTGCACTTCAGCACTTCACACTCCATCCGGTTTATGGGTTTCTTCTCCAGACCCTGCCCGGCTCTAGATAAACTCTGAATCTCGGCAAGGGTCTGGAATTGTAATGCTATCTTAAGTAGTACTTAGCTGCCTGTGGCATTGCCTGATTTGGTCTTACAATGTCAATGTCTTCTAACATTTTTTTCGGTTCATAGCTTCCAGAACAACATACCCCTCATTAGAGCGCTCTCCCTTAAGTACTATATTATCGAACCTTCCAGCAGAAACATCTTCGTAAAAACGTCTGGCGATGCGAGGGATGCTTGGATTATGTATGAAAAAGTCTCTGATATAATAGAGACCAGGTGCTAGGTTAGGTGCCCGACCTATGAATAGCTCATTATATATTGTCTCTTCAGCTCTTGTTAAACATAACATTATTATGTCTCCTTTCCTTTACATGATCTTTTCAAAGTGATTTAGAAAAGGTAATATGTAAATCACCTTTTCTAACATTATAGATGTATACCTTTCATTTGTCAAGCTGCAAATATAAATTCTTGAGATATAAAAAACAGCTCCGTTAATTCTGCATTCATGTGATTTACCTCCTTCTGTAAGTTTCTAATCACATTGTATATGCAAAAGTAACAGAGCTGGTCGCATGAAAAGCGACAAAATAACACAAAAATATTTTATTCCATATTGCCTAAATTTGATTAATTTATCTTAAATACAAATAGATAAATTGTTTACTTATTTCTATCCCTCAATTATAGGCTTCTCATGGTTTGGTCGATTCCCTACTGAAACAGATCAACCGGCAGATATAGGTGAAATATCTCTGAACAGGTCTTGCATTATCTATTTCCCTATTATAACACAGACCGCACATCCGTAAAAGACGTGCGGCCTGTTCTATGTTATAATCCCCTTTTACCCGTATGCTTTTGGTACTTCATGTATCATTTATATTATCATATGAAATTTTGTTGGTTATGTCAATGGTATTTCGCCAGGCTTCACACAATTTTTGCAGGGACCATGCCGCATTCGCAGGACTGGTAGAGGGCAGCACTGTGGCTTCCTTCCCTGTAAGCGGCAACTGGTACTTCCGGTACAGTTCTCCCGCCTTATTCCCATTGGCATAGATTCCCGTAATCTTAGATTCCGTCAACATGTGTCGGATATCCGTCGGTTCCACATTCCGTATACTGCTGTCGCTGGAGCCCTTGATATCGCAACTTTGGATCACATCCCAGATGGCTATATGATGTGCAAGGAGCATCGCCTTTTTCTCTTCAATGGTCTCCGGCACCGGTTCCCCACACAGATCCGCCAACACCTTCCAGAAACGGTTCTGTTTATGTCCATAATAAAAATGGTTTTCTCTAGACTTCACAGATGGCAAGGTGCCCAGGATCAGCACCTCCGAATCTGCATCATACACCGGTGCAAAGGTGTGCTCAATATGTTCATATTCCATCGTTTTCGCTGCTCCTATCTGTCGTGCTCCATTCTCCATTTGATACACCTGGTAAGGTAATCCACATACTCCTCATTCTTGCACATTTCCTTGCCGGGCGTATCGGAGATCTTCGCCACATCCATGCCGTTGCAGGCTGTCGTCTTCATAACGATATTTAAAGGCTCCTCACAGGTATCGTTGGCGATATAAGTGCCGATCCCGAACGCTACCGTCACACGGTCCTTGAAAGTCTTTCGCAGCCTATCCGCCCGCGCGAAATCCAGGCTGTCACTGAACAATAGTGTCTTGCGCTTCGGATCGATCCCCAGGGCCTCATAATGGGCGATCATCTTCTCGCCCCAGGCAAAGGGATCCCCGCTGTCATGCCGCACTCCGGAAAACAGGGTGGAATAGGTCAGCTGAAAATCTTTCAGGAAACAATCTGTAGTGATGGTGTCCGTCAGAGCGATGCCGTTTAATACACCATACTCCTTCACCCAGGCATCCAGGGCATACCAGTTGGAATATGCCGGATTGTGCTTGTGATTGCCCTGCCCGGTACACATGATCCATTCATGCGCCATGGTACCCACCGGTGTCACATTCCATTTTTTCGCCAGATAGACATTGGAAGTACCGATGCAGGCAGAATCCTGATAGTCCTTATTGTGCGCCACCAGCTCCTGCACCGCCAGTTCCTGTGCCTCCGCGGACAGGCGGCGCCGCAGTCCAAATTCGCTAAAATTACCAAGACAATAGGTTCCATCTACAAGTTTCTGAATCTTATCCTCCAACCGCTCCCGGAAGGAAGCATACAGTCTGTTATAATCATAATTCATCCGGAAAAATACTTCGTTGACGATGGCAAGAGTCGGGATCTCATACATGGAAGTGTTTAACCAGGAGCCTTTTGTCTCGATGGTCAGACCGCAGGCTGCATCCCTTCCAATCTCAAAATCTTCGTATCTGGGCTGCCACAGGCGCAGGAAATCCACATAGGAACCCTTGATCCATTTTACATTTTCCAGATAATTCAATTCTTCCTCCGTAAAACGTAAGCTACAATACGCCCGGATCTGTGCCTTGATCTCTTCCACCATCTCCGGTGTAAAAAGTACATCTGTATTCCTGCATTTAAACGTCCAGGTAGTCTTATACGCGCTGAACTGGTGGTAAATGCACTGTCCCATAGAGAACTTATACATATCGTTTTCCAGTAAACTGTTGATGATCTGTGGTAGTGTCATGATTTTTCCTCTTTCTCTCTTAGATTCACAACTGTGTAAATAGGATATGTTCTCTAAATGACATCCACCTGGATCGGTCCCATGGCAGCAATCGCCGTCTGGTGGGTCTGCGGAGTCACACAGGCACAGGCGTTCTCGATAACACATACTCTTGCTTCCGGTACAAATGCCTTTGCCATGACTACATTGCTTAACACACAGATTCCGGTACAGAATCCGGTAAAGTCCACTTCCATGGGATATTCCCCCTCTGCTGCCTCTCCTGCTGCCGTCACCTCTTCCCAGATGGTTTTTAATAGTTTTCCGAATTCCGGACTGCCAAAGGTCGGCTTTTTCACCGTGATCACATTTTCCGGTGCATAATGTTCCTGTACCGCCTTTACAATATCCGGATGGATCTCATACCCTGCTGTCCCCTCCTGTCCATGCAAAATGGGCAGTCTTTTTCCTTCCTGGGTGTCCAGATAATCTGCCGTATGGGTATCCTTGGTGATGATCACCTTATAGTATTCCCCGCTTTCGGCTGCAGCAACGATATTTTTTACCGCTGCCTCGCACTCCTTGTTGCCCAGTGCTCCGGTGATGAATTCGTTCTGTGCATCCGTGATCACTAATACTTTCTTTGCCATGTTCCCTCTCCTCTACTCGTTTTCTATAATAGTCTGCACAAAAAGCAGGCAACCGCGTCCTGCGACTACCTGCTTCTCTTACTTACAGAAATAATTTCTTCACTTTTTCCGCGTCAAATACGACTTCTGTTAATCCGTCCACTTCGATCTGATACAGGGCATTGGCAGCCAGATGCTCCGCCGCCTGCTCGAGATCACGGATTCCACTGGTGTTGGAATAGATCTCCACCACCGCATCCAGTCCCTCTTCGGTGAGTGTGCATTCGTCTGCCTGCAGTCCGATGCGTTTCAGCACCTTTGGCAAGGCAAATCTGGAGAAAATGATCTTCTTCTCCTCCGGTGTGTAATCCGGTATATCGATCACTGCAAAACGCGACATTAACGGGGCACTGATCTGCTCCTTATCGTTAGCCGTTGCAATCGGATAGACCCCGAAGGTCGGCACGGTACATTCCATATAGTTGTCCGTAAATCCCAGATTATCCAGCAAGGTAAGCAGTACATCCGCCGGATTGCCGTTACCTTTGCCGCTGGCCGCTTTGTCCAGCTCGTTGATGATGAATACCAGATTGGACTCTCCCGCCATGGAAAAAGCTTCCATGATGATACCGGGTTTGGCATTGGCGTAGATCCTGGAGCTTCCGGTCAGCTGCTCCGGATCGTTGATGGAACTCATATCCAGTGTAGTCCAGGGAAGCTTTAAAATCCTTGCCACCGCATAAGCAATCTGGGATTTACCGGTTCCCGCCGGTCCCACCAGAAGCAGACCATAGGCCGGTAAAGTGTGGGTACGGTTGATCTGGATAATGGTCTCCATGATACGCTGTTTGACCCGCTCCATGCCGTACAATTCCTCATCCAGGATCCGTCTGGCTTCCACGGGGTCAATAGCCTCAAAATAGTTGCCCTTCCACTGAATGTTCATCATAATGGACAAGGCTCTCTGTGCATGCCTTCTCTCCTCGGGAGATACCTCGTGGGATCTTGCCACTGCCAGGTTTCTTCTCGCCCACAGGCGGATATTTTCCGGCATGGTCCTTCCGGCACAGGTCATGAAATCGGAGATACTCTGAAGGCTGGTAAGTTTCATATCATCGCCGTCTTCCCCTTCGTCCTCGCCCTGTTCTTCTTCCGCGGGAGCACTGCTTGAAAACAGCCGCTCCATCATGAATTGTAAAAATCCGTCCTCCGCCGACAGCTTGGTGCCCCCACCGAAAGCTGTCTCACGGATCTTATATACTGCATAGCCGTCATTCCTGTTTTCTCCGGAGAGACGCACGTTAATGTGGTTCTCACCAAGCCAGCGGATCAGACTGACAAAACGGGCATCAATCTGTAAAATATCGGCATAAGCGCTGCTGCCTTCCTCTTTAAATTCGAAATTGGTCCGTTTGCTCTGATTACCGAATACACCTACGGCATGATGGTTCCATTTTTCACTGCTGTTATCCAGAATCAAAATCGGTTTCTCCGCAGAGGCTGATCCCTCATTGGAGCGAAACGTTGTATAGGTGCATATAGGATCCTGCTTCTTTTCATTTTCCGGAGTACTGCTGAAATCAAATACCGGCATGCTTAACCTCCTTTTTTCTCGCCTGAATCTTCTCCTCATCGATCAGTTTGAACTGTTTTACAAGATTGGTCATATTCTCAGACTGCGCCAACAGTTCTTCACTGGTAGCAGAGAGCTCTTCTGCTGCCGCAGAATTGGACTGTACGATCTCGGAGATCTGGTTCACACCGCTCTCCGCCTGATTCATGGCATCCGCCTGGGTATCTGCGATCTGGGTCAGTTCCTCGGAATCCTGTGCGATCTTGCGGACACCGTCCACGATAACACTTAAGGTCTGGGATGCATGATCCACAGCTTCATTGCCGGCATGGATCTCCTCCAGGGTATCGCCGATCAGATTTCTGGTATTGACTGCGGACTGAGCACTCTGCTCTGCCAGCTTACCGATCTGATCTGCCACAACAGCAAAGCCTCTGCCTGCTTCTCCGGCTCTGGCTGCTTCAATGGAAGCATTCAGGGACAGCAGATTGGTCTGGCTTGCAATATCTTCGATCTCGCCGATGATATTGCTGATCTTCTCGGAAGTTTCATTGATCCGACCCATGATTTCCATCAGGTGATTCATTTCGGTACGTCCTTCATCCGCCTTAGCTGAATATTCCTGTGCCTGTCTGCTGGAATTCTTCGTATGTTCTGCGGTATTGTCTACCATAGAAGTAATATTGGTAATCGTCGCCTGAAGCTCCTGTACGGCTCCTGCCTGTTCGGTTGCCCCCTCAGCCAGAGACTGCGCCGCATCTGCCAGACTTCCGGCACCCATGGATACTTGTCCGGATACTTCATTGACATTGTACAGTGCCTCATTCATCTTATACTTAATATCTCTCAGCGCTTCTTTTAGTTCATCCAGATCGCCCACATAGAGATTGGGATAACGGAACTTCACTGTCCAGTCGCCGTTTGCCATAGCGTTTAATGCCTGGTTGATATCCTCGATGATCATCCTGAGGTTTGTCGCCATTGCTGTAGCCGCACGGTTCATCGCTGCCATTTCGTCCTCTGTCTCCACTTTGGGGAAATCAGATGTCAGATCACCTGCTGCGAAGCCATCCAGTCTGTCTGCCAGCGCTTTCAGCGGTCCGGCGATTCCTTTGGCTATTCTTTTTCCCGCCTTTTCAGATCCTGCAAAGCCTACTCCGATGATCAGAAGGATTACGATAAAAATAACCACACGGAAAACATTCAGCTTGGCTTCCATGGCATTTCCGTTCGTTACACTGCTGTCCAACAGGCTCGTCATATCTGCATAGACCTGCTGGAACACGGGATCCATCTGTTCGCCTGCCATCTGCTGTGCCTGCATCCGCTTGGCAGGATCGGAAGCTGTTCCCAGTTCCAGTATCTGTGCCTCGATCTGCTGATAAGAAGCTACGCCATCCTTGATCTGCTGGTAGGTAGCTCTTCCCTCATCCGTGATCATATCATCTTCCAGGGCACTGATATAGGTATCCAGCTGTTCCGCCGTCATGTCATGGGCATTTTTTGCTTTAGTGATCAGCGTATCGTCATCATAGCCGATGGCGGCACGGGTCTCGCTCCGCATCTCCGCGATAACGATCATCGCCTTACCGATGTCACCCTGTGCGAAACCGTAATGGCGCAACGCATAGGAATACTGGTAACTGACGATTCCCATGGCGACACAGGCAATAATACCTGTTGCACTTAATAATAGAGAAATTATGCGAAATACACTCATTAACCGCTTTTCGATGGGGAGCTTACTTAACTTATCTGATCTGTTCATTCCAATATTCCATCCTTTCCATAAACTGTGAATAAAAATCTGTTGTCCCTTTGTACGGCAATAAATAAAACAGACGCAACAGCAGCAGATTTTCCTCCTGCTGTTTCCCTTCGTCTTCTCCTGTCAGTCTCTCTTCCATGGCATGTAACAGGTCATGCCATTGTAGGGTAAATTGCTGGTTTCTCGTCAGATCCGGAGTATCGATCCATTTACTGACTTTTATCTTGCTGCGGTTCTCCTTCGCACATTCCCCGGTCTGGAGAAAATAGGAAAATCCTCCGTTTTCATAATATCTTCCCAGCGGAAACAGCCGGCAGATTCCAGGCCGGTACGGATGGATGCTACATCTTCCTTCCTCATCCAGATAAGCGCAGGCTTCCTTGGTCCCCTGCATTTTCAGATTCGGTAAGATCACACCATCCACCACGTTGAGCTCCACCGATGCCGCTAATAGCTCCTGCATGCTTTTCCCCATTCCTGTAGTCATCCGGTAAACATCATAGGGATCCAGGATAATGGAATTGCCCATGCCGTGACAACACCGGGAACAGCCATTGCAACCACCGCAATCCGCTTTCACCATATCACTTGCTTTGTATAAACGGCCGTCGGATATCTCCGCAAGACTTACATTTCGCTTCATATCTACACCATCAGCCTCTCTGTGCCTTGCGTTCCATGATCTCCTTCAGGCTCTCCGTGTAAGGAGCTCTCGCCACCCCGTATTCCGTGACAATTCCGGCGATCAGTTCATGGTCTGTCACATCGAATGCCGGATTGTAGACCTTTACACCCTCCGGAGCCATGCGCTCCTTGTACCACATCTCAGTAACCTCTTCCGCCTTACGCTGCTCGATGCAGATATCTGCACCGGTGGCAGTCGCCATATCAATCGTGGAAGTCGGTGCACAGATGTATACCGGCACACCGTACTGTTTTGCCACTGCTGCCACCACGCTGGTACCGATCTTGTTCGCAGTATCTCCGTTGGCTGCCACTCTGTCACAGCCTACGAACACTGCCTGCACCCAACCCTTGGACATGACGGAAGCGGACATATTGTCACAGATCAGTGTCACATCCACGCCTGCGGAATGCAGTTCAAATGCTGTCAGTCTGGCTCCCTGTAACAGCGGTCTGGTCTCATCCGCAAATACATGGAAGTTGTAACCTCTCTCCTGTCCCAGATAAATCGGTGCGGTTGCGGTACCGTATTTTACGGTTGCAAGTTGTCCTGCATTACAGTGGGTCAGAATACCATCTCCCGGTTTTACCAGTTCCAGTCCAAACTCTCCGATTTTTCGACATACTTCCACATCTTCCGCACGAATCTGCAGTGCTTCGTCATGCAGGATTTCCTTCACTTTTGCGACAGTCTTGTGCTCTTCTCTGCCAGCCTTTACAGCCACAGCATCCATGCGCTTCAGTGCCCAGGACAGATTAACTGCGGTGGGTCTGGAAGAATCCAGATATTCCTTATATTCTGTGAATTTCTGATAAAATTCTTCGAAGTCTTCCGTCTCGATGCGATTCGCCAGCAGGTAGATGCCCAATGCCGCCGCTACACCGATGGCCGGGGCTCCCCGGACCTTCAGCAGATAGATAGCATCCCACATCTCCTGTGCCGTATGTAATGCGATCAGTTCGATCTTACCCGGAAGCAGGGTCTGGTCTATGATGATCACCGCATCCTGTGCTTCGTCCAGTGCTACGGTATCGTAATCAAGGATGTTTTTTTGGTTTTCCATGTGTACTCCTTTATCTTCAGCATCCTTTTGCTACATTTGATGCATTAATTTTCGTGTCTGATAATATCTGCGAACTCCGCTTTTGCTGCTTTCGCAAGGTCATCCGGTTTCAATTGGATCTGAGAGCCGATCCTGCCGCCGCTGACATAGATTTGTTCCTGTGTCTTCGCACTTTCATCAATTCTGGTCACATACTGTTTTTTCATACCGATGGCTGTGCAGCCGCCGCGGATGTAGCCGGTGATGGCATTGATGTCTTTTACGTGGATCATCTCCACGCTTTTTTCTCCGACGGATTTCGCTGCTTTTTTCATATCCAGTTCCTCCGCAATGGGGATGACGAATACAAAATAATTCTTGCTGCTGCCCACGGTGACCAGCGTCTTGTAGACCTGCTCATAGGGCAGGGACAGCTTGTCTGCTATCTGAAGCCCATCCACGAATTCCTCGCACTCATAGGTGTGATGGGTATAAGGAATCTTCAGAGATTCCAGGATACGCATGGCGTTGGTTTTTACTTCTTTTTGTTTTGCCATAAAATATCATCTCACATTCTTGCTCTGTATGATACCTGCGGATTGCTCCACAATCCCACCCAATATTCGCATATCGTGGGATTATCATTATATTTTACTATGTAAGCGTCCGAAGTGCAATATAAAACCCTCCCTGAGATCAACAGGGAGGGTTCGAATATCCGTCAAAAAACGGCTCTTAGTTCGCTGCCTTCTCAGCCTTTGCAGCCTTCAGCTGTTCGGTCAGAGCGGGAACGATCTTGTTCAGATCTCCTACGATACCGTAGTCAGCTACATCGAAGATAGGAGCTGTCTCATCCTTGTTGATGGCAACAATGAGATCAGACTCTTCCATACCTGCTACGTGCTGAATAGCACCGGAGATACCGATTGCAAAGTAGATCTGAGGACGAACGGTCTTACCGGTCTGTCCAACCTGCAGATCCTTGGGCTTCCAGCCGTTATCTACAACTGCACGGGAGCAGGATACGGTACCGCCCAGAACTTCTGCCAGATCCTCCAGGATCTTGAAGTTCTCTGCGCTGCCTACTCCACGTCCACCGGATACCAGGATCTTGGCATCCATGATGTCAACGGTATCGGATACAGCCTTAACGACTTCCTTGATGGTTACATATTTGTTGTTCGGAGTAAATCCGGGATTGTACTCTTCGATCACAGCCTTTGCACCTGCGATAGGAGCAATCTTCTGCATAACGCCGGGACGAACGGTTGCCATCTGAGGTCTGTTGTCAGGACATGCGATGGTAGCGATGGTGTTACCACCGAATGCAGGACGGGTCATCAGCAGCTGATTGTGCTTCTGCTCCTGTCCGGGGATAGCAACGAGAGGGAAATCACCGATTTCCAGTACGGTACAGTCTGCGGTCAGACCGGTCTGAACTCTTGCGGAAACGGTAGGTCCAAGATCACGTCCGATAGCGGTTGCACCTACCAGAACGATCTCAGGCTTATATTTCTCAATAACAGATGCCAGTGCATGTGCATAAGGCTCGGTTCTGTAAGTCTCCAGTTCGGGATCATCTACGAGGATCACCTTATCTGCACCATACTCAGCCAGCTTATCAGCCAGTCCTTTTACGTTATAACCGATCAGAACCGCGGTTACCTCGGTCTCCAGCTTTGCAGCCAGCTCTTTACCTTTGCCGAGCAGTTCTAATGCGATACCACTGATCTCATTGTCTACCTGCTGGGCGAACACATATACACCCTTGTATTCTTCAATATTATTGGTTACCATGGTTTGCCTCCTATATTAGATGATGTGCTTTTCTTTGAATTTAGCAACAATGTAAGCTGCTCCGTCTTCGGGTGAATCGGGAACGATCTTCTCACCTGCGCCCTTACGAACCTTATCGGATGCCTTTGCGATCTTGGTAGGAGATCCCTTCAGACCAAGGTTGCTGTCATCAACATCTTTCAGATCAGCTCTGCCCCAGGTAGTGATCTCTGCCTTGCATGCATCGAAGATTCCGCCGGGAGTCATGTAACGAGGCTTATTCAGTTCGGATAATGCAGTGATCAGACAGGGCATCTTAGCTTCTACTACATGATATCTGTCATCATACTGTCTCTGAACGATCACCTTGTCTCCCTCAACCTTAATGTCCTGTGCATAAGAGATTACGGGAAGTCCCAGATGCTCAGCGATCTGAGGACCAACCTGTGCGGTATCACCATCGATTGCCTGACGACCGGTAATGATCAGATCATAGTCAAGGTTTCTCAATGCACCTGCAATGGTAGTGGAAGTAGCCCAGGTATCAGCACCGCCCAGTACTCTGTCGGTAACCAGAATTGCTTTGTCAGCACCCATAGCCAGCGCCTCACGAAGAGCATCTGCTGCCTTGGGAAGACCCATGGTCAGTACGGTAACTTCTGCGCCGAACTCGTCCTTCAGCTTCAGTGCAGCTTCCAGACCAGCCTTATCATCGGGATTCATGATAGCAAGCATTGCGCCTCTGTCAAGAGTTCCGTCAGGATTGAATTTAACACCGCCCTTGGTATCGGGCACCTGCTTAATACAAACAACAATCTTCATTGTATTTTCTCCTTACTTTTCTAATTATTCATTCAACAACGCTTACTTCAACAGATCTGCAGAGATAACCATTCTCTGAACTTCAGAAGTACCCTCGTAGATCTCGGTGATCTTAGCGTCACGCATCATACGCTCTACTTCGTACTCTCTGATATAACCATAACCACCGTGGAGCTGGACAGCCTTGGTAGTAACTTCCATAGCAACCTCAGCAGCATACAGCTTAGCCATAGCAGCTTCTACAGAGTAAGAGATCTTAGGATTGGTCTTGTACTCATCCTTCTTGCGTGCAGCCTTGTATACCAGCATCTTGGCAGCCTCAACCTTGGTAGCCATATCAGCCAGCTGGAACTGTGTATTCTGGAATCCGGAAATAGACTTTCCAAACTGCTTTCTCTCCTTGGTGTAAGCAACGGTTCTCTCCAGAGCGCCTTCTGCAATACCCAGAGCCTGGGAAGCGATACCGATACGTCCGCCATCCAGAGTGTGCATTGCGATCTTGAATCCCTGTCCCTGCTTGCCCAGCATGTTCTCCTTAGGGATACGGCAGTCGGTGAAGATCAGCTCGTAAGTGGAAGAACCCTTGATACCCATCTTCTTTTCCTTGGTACCGAAGGTAAATCCGGGAGTTCCCTTCTCAACGATAAAGGAAGAGATCTCCTTCATCTTTCTGCCTCTCTTCTCTACGATGCCGGTAACTGCGATTACGATATAAACATCTGCTTCTTTACCATTGGTGATGAAGCACTTGGAACCATTGATGACCCACTCATCGCCATCTAATACAGCCTTGGTCTGCTGACCCTGGGCATCGGTACCTGCACCGGGCTCGGTCAGACCGAAAGCACCGATCTTGCGGCCGCTTGCCAGATCAGGAACATATTTCTGCTTCTGCTCTTCGGTACCGAAGGTCATGATAGGATCGATACACAGAGAGGTATGTGCGGATACGATAACGCCTGTAGTTGCGCAAACCTTGGAAAGCTCCTCAACGCACATAGCATAGGTCAGGGTATCACAGCCCTGTCCGCCATACTCCTTGGGAACAGGAATTCCCATGAAGCCGTACTTAGCCATCTTCTCAACGGTCTCTCTGGGGAAAGTTTCGGTCTCGTCAACTTCCTGTGCAAGAGGTTTTACTTCGTTCTCGGCGAACTCTTTGAACAGCTGTCTCGCCATCTCATGCTCTTTGGATAATGTAAAATCCATGATGTTAATCCTCCATTGTTATTTATACTTGGTTGTAATTATCATGATGTCGGGGTCTAAGAACCCCGACTTTGATGCCTACGGATTGTTTATACTTTACTGTGCATCCACAGGAGTCTTGGTGCGGTCTGCATTGTATACATAGAAGCCCTTGCCGGTCTTCACACCAAGGTTGCCGCCACGTACCATCTTACGGATCAGAGGACATGCACGATACTTGCTGTCGCCGGTCTCGTTGTACAGAACATCCATGATGGCAAGGCAGATATCCAGTCCTACGAAGTCACCCAGCTCCAGAGGTCCCATGGGATGATTAGCGCCCAGCTTCATAGCTGCGTCGATACCTGCGATATCGGATACACCTTCCATCTTGATGAAAGCTGCTTCATTGATCATAGGGATCAGGATACGGTTAACAACAAAGCCTGCTGCCTCGTTTACCTGAACAGGGGTCTTGCCGATCTCTTCGGAGATCTTCTTGATGGTATCCACGGTCTCTGCGGGAGTATTCACACCTGCGATTACCTCAACCAGCTTCATACGGTCTGCGGGATTGAAGAAGTGCATACCGATCAGAGGACGGGTCAGTCCGTTGCCGATCTCGGTAATGGAAAGGCTGGAAGTGTTGGAAGCAAATACACACTCGGGCTTGCAGATCTTGTCCAGCTCACCGAAGGTGGTCTTCTTTACTTCCATGTTCTCAAATGCAGCTTCTACGATCAGATCGCAGTCTGCACACAGGTCTTCCTTCAGACCCGGAGTGATCTTAGCTACGATAGCGTCAACTGTTTCCTGGGTCATTTTTCCTTTTTCTACCAGTCTTGCATAGCCTTTTACGATCTTGGCTTTGCCGCCTTCAGCCCATTCCTGCTTGATATCGCAGAGAGCTACTTCATATCCGTCTACCTGGGCAAATGCCTTTGCAATGCCCTGTCCCATGGTACCTGCACCGATAATACCTACTTTCATGGTAAATCCTCCTGTTTTCTATACATTCTATCATTATTTGAAAAACTATTATAACTATTTATTCTGGAAAGGCTCTTTTACTTTTTCCTTGTTCTTGTCAAGGAAGAAAGCCATACCATACTTCTGATCTTCTGTCTCGAAGCAATCTCCGAACAGCTTCTCTTCAATGACTACTGCCTGATCCATATCTGCATCCAGGCCATCATTAATAGCCTTCTTGCAGTTGCGTACAGCGATGGGAGCGTTCTTGGCGATGGTCGCTGCCATCTTCTGTGCTGCTGCCAGCATTACTTCCTGTGCGCTCTTTACTACATTGCCGTCAGCATCAACCTCGGCGCTGTATACTTCATTTACCAGACCGATTCTGTAAGCGTCTGCTGCCTTGATATTACGTGCGGTGTAGATCATCTGCTTTGCCATGCCTGCACCTACCAGACGAGCCAGTCTCTGGGTTCCACCGAAGCCGGGAGTGATTCCCAGTCCTACTTCGGGCTGTCCGAATACTGCATTATCGGAACAGATTCTGATATCACAGCTCATGGAGATCTCACATCCACCACCCAGAGCGAAGCCGTTGACAGCTGCGATCACGGGAATGGGGAAGGTCTCGATCTTGCGGAACACATCGTTACCCTTCTTGCCGAATGCTTCGCCTTCTGCCTTGGTCAGGCTGCTCATCTCTCCGATATCTGCGCCTGCTACGAAGGACTTGGCACCTGCACCGGTGATCACCAGGCAGCGAACCGTTGCCAGATCTACTGCATCCAATGTAGCGTTCAGTTCATCCAGCACCTGAGAATTCAGTGCGTTCAGTGCTTTCTCACGATTAATGGTGATGGTTGCCACATTACCATTCTGCTCATACAAAATGTAATCCATGTTTTTACCTCATTTCACATTTCTATTCGTGTTTTCAAAACCACACTAAGGCGATAGAGATTCTACCGCCCCAGCGAATATTTATAAAATTAATCCTCGATCTTAACGATGGTGGAGCAGCCCATGCCACCGCCGATGCACAGAGTAGCCAGACCGGTCTTGGCACCTCTTGCCTGCATCTCATGCAGCAGAGTTACCAGGATACGGCATCCGGAAGCTCCTACGGGATGACCCAGTGCGATAGCACCACCGTTGGGGTTCAGCTGCTTATCTACATCAATACCCAGTTCCTTACCAACTGCTACGGACTGAGCTGCGAATGCTTCGTTAGCCTCGATGATATCGAAGTCTTCGATCTTCATACCGGTCTTAGCCATTACCTTCTTGGTAGAAGCTACAGGGCCGATACCCATAACCTCAGGACGAACGCCTGCCAGAGCACCTGCTACGAAAGTAGCCATAGGCTTAACGCCCAGCTCCTTAGCCTTCTCCTCGCTCATAACAACGATAGCTGCTGCACCGTCGTTGATGCCGGAAGCGTTACCTGCGGTAACGAATCCACCGGGATTGATGGCACGAAGCTTAGCCAGACCTTCGATGGTAGAACCATGACGAGGGCCTTCATCGGTATCGAATACGATGGTCTCTTTTTTCTTCTTAACTTCCACGGGAACGATTTCTGCCTTGAAGGCACCGTTCTTCTGAGCTTCTTCAGCCTTTAACTGGCTCTTTAATGCGAACTCATCGAGTTCTTCACGGGTAAGTCCCCACTCTTCGCAGATATTGTCTGCGGTCTTAATCATATGATAATCATTGAAAGCGTCCCAAAGTGCATCTTTGATCATGGTATCTACCATGGTTGCGTTACCCATACGATATCCGTAACGTCCCTGAGGAATTGCGTAAGGAGCCATGGACATGTTCTCCATACCACCTGCTACTACGATGTCAGCGTCGCCTGCCATGATCATCTGTGCAGCCTGGTTCACACAGTTCAGACCGGAACCACATACCACGTTCATGGTAACTGCGGGAACTTCAATGGGAAGTCCTGCCTTGATCGCTGCCTGACGTGCTACGTTCTGTCCCTGGCCAGCCTGGATAACACATCCCATATATACCTGGTCAACTGCTTCGGGAGCAACGCCTGCTCTCTTCAGAGCCTCCTTGATCACGATTGCGCCCAGCTCCGGTGCAGGAGTTGTGCTTAAGGTTCCACCCATAGTACCGATCGCGGTACGGCAAGCGCCTGCTAATACAACTTTCTTTGCCATTTGTTTGTCCTCCATTTTTTTGTTTTACTTGGTTTGCTTTCTGAAATGTTTTTAGATTGTTATTTTTTTATCATTTCACTGTTCCTATTTTAACATAGCGAAATCGGTTTTGCAATGATTTTGTCAAAAAAATAACAAAATAACTGATGCAATTTTAAACAGCCTGCCGTAAGTCCGGCAGGCTGTCTGTCATTGCTTATTTAATTGTACCTTTTTACACTGTTTTTACGGCTTATACTTCCGGCTCGATCAGTCCGTAAGTGTCGCCTTTTCTCTTGTAAACTACGTTCACCTGATCAGTCTCTGCATTACAGAATACGAAGAAGCTGTGTCCCAGCAATTCCATCTGGATGCAGGCATCCTCGGGATACATAGGCTTGATATCGAATTTCTTGGTACGAACGATCTTGATCTCCTCATCATCCGTATAGTCATTCTCTACATAGGCCTTGCTAAAAGAAGCGGCCGCCTGCTGTTTGTCAACGATCTTGTTCTTATATTTTTTCAGCTGTCTCTCAATGATCTCTTCTACCAGATCAATGGATACATACATATCGTTGCTTACCTGCTCCGAACGGATAATACTTCCCTTAACCGGAATGGTTACTTCAATTTTCTGACGATCCTTTTCAACGCTTAATGTTACATGTACTTCTGTATCGGGATTGAAATACTTGTCCAGCTTGCCGATCTTTTCCTCCACTGCTGCTCTTAATCCTGGTGTAACTTCGATGTTTCTGCCAACAATAATAAACTTCATGCTGATCATCCCTTCCAAGTATTTATTTACAAAGATCACTGTAGCAACCCTTGCATTTATTGTATAGTCATTATAGCATAATAGTGCAACGTTTTGCAACAATTTGAGGAGTTTTTTACTTGTTTTTGACATCCTGTATGTCAACCTTAAAATCGACAGATCGTGTCAATTTCTGATTTTTATTACATCTTCACAAAACATTTGTTCCTGCTTTTTTGTAAAATCCTCATCTCAAAATCACCTTTTTTTCTGTGGATAATGTGTATAACTTGGTGTATAAGTAACTTTTATCCTATTTTAGGGCTTTTTCAATGTGGATAACTTCCTATGTATTTTTGCTGTTATTTTATCGTTATTACGTATCTGTATATTTTTTTGTATACTTTGTATAGTTTTGTTTTGTCAATCCTTTTTTCGTCGCGTAATAATATTTTGACAAATTGCACAATTCAGTGTACAACTCTATATGTTTTATCCCATTAGCGCACTTTGGGCATACATACAAAAAAGGCACTGTGTATTTTCACACAGTGCCTTAGTTTTATTGTTACGATTAGAATATCCGTCGAACTGCCAGTACCTTCTTATAATCAGCATTTGAAACGATAATACCGGTCTTGGCGGTAGATGCATGAACGATCTGACCATTACCGATATACAGTGCTACATGACCGGAGTAACAGATCAGGTCTCCTGCCTGTGCATTAGCCAGTCCGTCAACTGCTGCACCCTGGCTACGGTCTGCGGAAGAGGAATGAGGAAGGCTTACACCGAAGTTCGCATATACACTCATTACAAATCCGGAACAGTCGGTACCGTTAGTCAGGCTGGATCCTCCGTATACATAAGGGTTACCAACGAACTGTAATGCGTAGTCGGCAACTGCAGTACCCATCTCGCTGTCTCCGCTGGCTGTATAGGTAACTGCGGGGGCACTACCGGAAGAACTCTTACTGCTTCCCGCTGCCTTCGCTGCCGCTGCGGCGCGGGCTCTTTCTCTCTCTTGCTTCTCCTTAGCCAGACGCTTTTCTTCCTCCTCCTTGGATTCCGCTTCAACGAACTCCGTATGAAGAGAAACAAATTCTGTGGAGACCCATCCAAGACCTTCTTCGGTATCTACCTGTACCCAGCCATCGGTCTCATCGGATACTACCAGGTCATCCTCTAAGGGAACCAGACCTAATACAGAAGCCTCTAAAGAAGGTTCGGTACGTACTTTTAAGGTTGTGGTGTTAACGGTCGCCAATCTTGTACCTACCTTTTTGGCAAGCTCTACCGCTTCATCGCCGGTCACACAGTACTCGGCTTTTACATACCCGGTTACGGAACCGGAAGAGATCTGATACCAGCCGTTCTCTTCGGAGATGAAGAGACCTACGGAATCGTCATACAGCTTACCGACGATCTCCCCCTCCTCACTGGGCATGCTTCTTACATTTACATAATCATTTACCTGTGCAATGACCAGATTCTTAAAAGATTCTTCCTCGGATGCTTCCGGGGTCGTGTCCATCTGATCATCACGGAGTACAGTTTCAATAATACTTTCAATCTGTTTGGTATTGTTCGTACCTGCGGACAGACTCTCTAACTTATTACCCTTTGCCAGGGTCAGTTCAATACCACCGCTGGGAAGTACCGATGAAGACGCTGCCGCATCTGCGGTAATATTCATTCCGGAAAAAGCCATAACCGCTGCCATGGTGCACACGGTAATTTTTACAGATTTACGAACCATTCTATCCTCCTGAAACTCTTGGAGCTATCTTACTTTCTTAACTTACTTCTTTACATTTTCGGATCATTTGTTACGAATTTGTTACATCTGTTAACAAATATATCACGCAGTCCTCCTTTTGTCAATATAATAAATTAATTGTCATTTTTGCCAAAAGTTCCCATTTCATGCGGGTTTACGGATTTTTTACGTAAAAAAAGCCACCACATGGGTGACTCTTTTCTTTAAATATTTTTCAATTTTCTTTCAAATTTCTTAATGAATCTATTACTAATCTATGACTGTTTACGAAAACGGTTGCAATAGTTTCCGGCGCTGACCGCCGCATTAGCGCCGTCAGCCACTGCCGTCACGACCTGGCGCAGAGGCTTCTTACGGATGTCACCCGCCACATAAATGCCGGGGGTGTCAGTCTCTCCGGTCTCGCCTGCCGGAATATAGCCATCCTCACCGACTGTCACCAGGCTCTGCAGCAGGTCGGTGTTGGGATGGATACCTACAGCGATAAAGATGCCCGCTGCTTCCAGATCCTTCTCTTCTTCCGTCTTCACGTTTTTGATGCGCAGCTTTTCCACCATATCCTCACCGCAGATCTCCGTGACCACATGGTCGTAGAGGATCTCCACGCTGGGAAGACTCTTTAATTCCTCCTGTAATACCATGGCTCCCCGCAGGCTGTCTCTTCTGTGGATCAGATACACCTTTTCACAGGTTCTCGCCAGATAAATGGCATCCTCCAGCGCCACATCTCCACCGCCGACCACAGCTACCGTTCTGCCCCGGAAAAAAGCTCCGTCGCAGGTAGCGCAGTAGGACACACCCATGCCGTTTAATTCTTCCTCACCAGGCACGCCAAGCTTCGCATGCTCCGCACCGGTGGCAAAAATCACCGTACGGGTCTCCAGTTCCCGGTCTCCTGCGTAGACGCATTTGTAATCGCCACGTTCTTCCACACTGTGTACCGTGGCTTCTAAGAATTCCGCCCCCAGCTTCTCTGCATGCTGTCTGAAAGTCATCCCCATGTCAAAGCCACTGATCCCGGGAAGTCCCAGATAGTTATCCACTTCATAAGTATTAAGAATCTGTCCGCCGCTCATGGGCTTTTCTTCTATAATAAGTAGGTTCAGCCCCGCACGCTTTCCGTAGACTGCTGCGGACAGCCCAGCAGGACCGGAACCGATAATGATCAAATCGTACATAATTTTCTCTCCTTTTGTTCAGTGTAGCAGTTCCCCTATGGAAAAGCAAGTCCATCTGTGCTACACTCGTTTTACAGGTTTTTTTCATTCGACACTGTTTTATCTCCAAAGGGTGCCGTAGAATTCAGAAAGGATACTTTATATGAATGCAATAAAGAACACACCGTTGGCTCTTGTTACCGGTGCTTCCCGCGGTATCGGACGTGCCATCGCAGAGACCCTCGCCGGAGCCGGTTACGACCTTGTCCTGACCTGTAGCCGCACTCTCCCGGAGCTGTCCGGCCTTGCTAACTCTCTGGAAGAAAAATACGGGATCCACTGCACCGCGCAAATGGCAGACGCATCGGATCCCGTTGCCATGGATCAATTATTTGCTTCCCTGAATCATCTGGACGTTCTGGTCAATAATGCCGGAATCTCCTACATCGGTCTGCTCACGGATATGAATGTCGAAGAATGGCAGCATATTATCAATACAAACTTAAGCTCCTGCTTCTATACCAGTCGTCTGGCGATTCCTCTGATGCTTCAGAAGCACAGCGGACGTATCATCAATATTTCTTCCGTCTGGGGAAACGTCGGAGCTTCCATGGAAGTGGCTTACTCCGCCTCCAAGGGTGGTGTGAACAGCTTCACCAAAGCACTGGCCAAGGAGCTGGCTCCCAGTAATATCCAGGTCAACGCCATCTCCTGCGGTGTTATTGATACTGCCATGAACCACTGCTTCTCCCCCGAGGAAATGAACGCTCTCCGGGAAGAAATTCCCGCCGACCGTCTGGGCCAGCCGGAGGAAGTCGCAAAACTTGTCCTCCAGCTCATCCAGGCGCCAACCTATCTCACCGGACAGATCCTTACTCTTGACGGAGGCTGGCAATAACACTCTCCGCCGATTCTCCCGGTACCAGTGATGCCACGATCCGCTCCATCTCTTCTTTGGATCCAGCATCCCGGCACCGGAGGATCAGATGTTCCTTCTCCGTCTCTGTCAGTGCCGCATAACCTTGCATGGCCTGTTCATTCATCGCCAGCGCCATGCCGAATCCTACCGGCAGTTCATTCAAGGGAAACGCTTCTGTTCCGCCGCTTCCCCCAGTCAATCCATCCATTGCAAACTCCTTTCCCGCGTTCTGCGAAGATGCCTCATTTTACAGGCATCCTGTTTTTGCATAACAATCGTGCACTTGATCGATAACATAATTTTGCATATGTTATCGATCAAGTGCTACTGTTTAGTCTGTGCAGGAGGAATCTGCGATATACAAAACGAAAACTCGCTCTTTGTAAATGAAAATCTCACGAATAACGGTATTCTCCGCCATCCGTGAGATTTTCAGCTTGGTTTCTGTCTGTCAGGTATCCAACATTATTTTCCGGCAAGATATTCTCTCATATGTTCTCTGATATGCTCGAACTGTTTTCTCGTCTGAGGATTCCGTGATTCAAAATTCATCAGTCGATCCAAATACCCCTGTCTCTTCACAATACGACAGCTCTCGGGATAGACCAGCTCGTACACCAGCGAAATATGTCCCACCACGTTGTCCACTGCTGTTTTCTTCAGGGATCGTAGTACGGCATGCTCCTCATCAAAGCTCTGCAGTACTTCCGGCGTCACTTCCTCCTGATACAATACCTCTGTGTCCACATTGTAGATCTCTTCCAGAGGGAATTCCACATTGACCTTCAAAATATCAATCTTATCCGCATCCCGTAAGATATGGCAGAACATTGCTGTACGTTCGTCCAGTTCTTCCGGAATCCGGTAAGCGCTGTGATAAAACACCGCCGTCCACAGAAGCTCATCGCAGGAAGCATCTTCCAAGAAATCCCGGATACTGATCCCGGCGTCTGCCTGAATTTCCTCGGGCAGGCTTTCTTCACTTCCGGAAGCAAGTCCGTGTTTCTCTTCCCAGACCTTACCAAATAAAATCCTTGCTCCGTATTTCGCATGATCGATGGAATCCGCATCGGTGAAGGTTCCATATACCCGCTGCTGCTCAAACCGTCCCACATCATGGAGCAGTCCTGTCAGCCACGCAATATCCACCTCTTCCTCCGGAAGCTCCAGGGATCTGGCGATCTGCTGGCACAATCCGCAGACCCGGTAGGTGTGTTCTATTTTCAGACGGATCATGTCCCGGCTGCTGTCATAACGGTCCGTGTATTCCTGAAATGCTGCCAGTGCTTTTTCTCTGTTAATTTTCATCACCTGTCGCCTCTTATCTTATTTTTTCTCTGCCGAATGTACATAGACCAACTTATATACCGCTGCACAGATCACGGCCACGACCACTAACAGTCCCAGTTCCAATGCCCAGGTGGGAATGGCAGCGGCGCATATCACGGTTAAGAAGTCCACTGCAAAATGCAGTCCGAAGGCTGCTGCCAAATGCAGCTTTCTGCCTGTCTTCACCGCACTGTATACAAGAATCGACAATGCGATCTGCAGAGCGATCGCACTGATCCGCTCCACCGGTGCGAGATAGAACTGGTAAGCAGGTGTGGTCCAGAGAACAGAGAGCTGATGGTAGGTTACCTCCTGTTGTGCGGGCTCCAATGCCGTCATAGTCTTCTCCATCAGACCACCGTTGATCATGGCTGCAGTAAGGAGATTGCTCATAGAAGACATACCAAGGATCAGAAAAGCTTCAATGCCGCCATGACCGGCGCCGTACATCAACGCATTTTCCCGGGTAAGATGTTTTTTCAGGCAGAATTTCATGGCGATCCAACGGCCACACTCCTCAAAAAGTGCTGCTGCAAGCCCACCGTAAATCGCATACAGCCAGATATTGTCCCGGATCACGCTTCCGGTCACCGTCAGCACGATGGCATGACAGATCTGCTCTAAGATCATGGCAAAGCCCACGAAAATTCCACAGCCGATGAAGAACGCCGGCACCCATGCCTTTGTCTTCTTATAGATAAAGATGCATAAAAATATGGGTAACCCCACGGATAATAGCAGAGATATCACCATCCCCACCATGCTTGCACCGCTTACGGTTCCCCAGATCATTGTTGTTTCCACTGCATTTGTTACTGTCATATACTCTCCTATCCGAGCGCCGCGGGACGCTCTGCGCACTTGTTATTTCACCGTCTGCTGCCGTTTATATTCACCGTTCCCTCTTGTAAGATCCTCCGGAAAAAGGTAAGAAACCCTTCCTCTACCGCCACCCGGTCAACCGCTGTCTCAGGCAGATCATAGAAATATTTTCCGGTTCCGGGATCCAGGGAAATGCTGTCCAGTGGAAACCCCTCTCTGCGGATGCTGCTGTGGGGTACATCCGTCAGCCAAAATTTCTCACTTTCCATGTCAGGCTCCATCGCCTCATATACATGTTCCTCATCCTGCACATAGCAGATGGCATTGCGGTATTTTGCCGTAAGCCTTCCATAGCGTTTGACCAGTCCGATATAGTGCTCCAGCATGTGCTCATCCGTCAGATACACACCGTTCACCGTACGCACATGTACCCCGGGCTGGATTGCCTCCGGGACATCTTCAAAATACAACCCGGAATCACAGGAAAATACCGGCATACGAAAAGCTTCATAATAAGCATGCGCTTTCTGCCTGGCATTCTCCAAAGGCGTATTGCCGGTCTCCGGGACATCGGGGATCTCCACCCCCTGTGCCCGCAGATCCTGCAGACTGATCAATTCGATGCCAAGTCCGGCTATGCGGTTCTGCATGGCAGCTGCCTTTGCCGGATTGCCGGTACCGTATAACAGTTTCATAAGCGTTGTCCTGCTTCCTTTCCGGTCAGATCAGCGCCGGTGTCTGTGCCAGAACAGAGATAATCGCGATCGCCGCCAAAATCAAAACAACTACCACTACTGCAACAATGATCTTCTTTTTCATATATGATACCTGCTCTTTCTCAACCTTTTATGATTTTGCATCCCATGAACTAATGATGACATATTTCAAGGACATTTTCAAGGATTATGAAAATATTCGAGATGACTCCACTTTCTCGCCCGGCCAGGATTTTCTGAGTGCCGCATAGGAAACCAGAAAGTTAGCAAGCCAGCCGGCCGGCACGGCAAGCCAGACAAAGTCGATGCCAAAACGCGGTGCACAGATCAAAGCCACAGACAAGCGGATCGCAAGGTTTACCATGTTGGCAATAAGGAATGGGCGCATGATGCCGAGTCCGCGAAGAACTCCGTCGGTTGCCATTTTAATTCCCATAAAGATAAAGAAGTAACCAAGCCATCTCATATAATCTCGGGACACCTGATAAGCCAGCGCTGTTCCGTCTTTTCCAAGAAATAGCGAAGAAATCTGCGTGTGCAGTGTTTCAATGACAAGAAAGGCAACCGCCGCAAAACACACGTCCAACACCAATGCCGCATGATAACCTTTTTTGATACGCTCGGTTTTGCCTGCCCCAAGGTTTTGGGAAACATACGGCGAAACTGCATTACCGATGGACACGAATATCAGAGAAAAAACATTCTCCACCCGCATCGTCGCCGCATATCCTGCAAGTGCCTGTGTGCCGAAGGGATTTACCACTGCCTGTACGATCATCATACCGATCGACACGGTAGACTGCTGCAGGACCGAGGGCACTGCGATCCGAAGCATCGAGCGCAGCTTGCGCCCGTCAAACCACTGAAACGGGCTTTGGTATCGCCGCATCCGGTATAAGAAAATCAAAAGTGAAAAAACAGCGGAAATTCCCTGGGCAATCAGGGTTGCAAGCGCCGCGCCGAATACACCAAGCCCCAGAACGGCTACCATCCAAAGATCCATCACAATATTCAGAATGGAGGAAAAGATCAGCAGCCCCAACGGAATTTTTGATTCACCGATGGAAGTGAACATGGTGGAGAGAATATTGTACATGAACAAAAACGGAAAGCCCACAAAATAGACCCGCAAGTACAGTACCGCTTCGTCCAGAATATCGGCAGGGGTCTGTAACCCGCTCATCATCGCATGGGAAAAGCAAAAGCCAAAGATACCAAGGAGGATGCTCAGAAGCAAAAAGCTGATCAGTGACGTAGACACAATGGTTTTCATTTTGCCATACTCTTTGGCGCCGAAATAGCGACTCACAAGCACACCTGCACCGACACCGGCACCCAGTGCCACACAAATGAAAACATTCGTCAGGGCTGCACAGGCACCAACCGCTGCCAGTGCAGAGGAACCCACAAACTGACCGACGATAATGGAGTCAGCCATATTGTATACCTGCTGAAAAAAGC